>Ga0207674_10000516_pt1 | contig 50654 bp, 42 predicted proteins | sample KBSCornC72_FD_184303 | JGI IMG/M metagenome (GOLD analysis project Ga0207674, IMG submission 184303) | Corn rhizosphere microbial communities from Kellogg Biological Station, Michigan, USA - KBS Corn C7-2 (SPAdes) (version 2) | ecosystem: Host-associated > Plants > Roots > Rhizosphere > Soil ... | reverse complement strand
GGTCGGGTGTGGTCGAGAACGTCAGCACGTTCAGATAGAAGTAGGCGGCAAACGGCAGTTGTACGTCGTAATGCGCCTTGAGGTCGGCGGCGTGGAGCGTGACTGGCGGCGGCGTGCTCTGGCCGCGCACGTGATCGCACAGGTCGGGGTTCATGCTCAGGTCACCGATCATTTCCGCCGCCAGCAGGTTGGCGTCCACCCCGCTGAATGGCTCGCCGACGTGTGATTCGCGGCCAACGATCAGGAAGCTTGGCAGCAACTTGCCGACGGTGCCAGTGTAGATGTAGCGGTGCGTGTCGCCTTTGTAGCGGGCGGCGGTGTAGTCAGTATTGATCGCGCCGAGATAGTCCAGTCCATATTCCTCGCGGAGCAGCAGCAGAAAGCGCACAGCTTGCAGCACGCCCGCCGACTCGTTCTCCTCGTCGGGGGTTGCTAGAAAGACGACCGAAAGTGGCAACGGCTGCTGGCGATTGCGCGCGGCGAGATGGCGCATGATGGCGATATTGGCGGCGACGCCCGACTTCATATCGATCGTGCCGCGGCCCAGCATCCAGTCGTCGGGATAGGCGGCGAGGTCGTCGGCCAGGCCAGGGGTGAAGGCCGCCAGCTCCTCGCGGCGCGCCCAGAGCTCATCGGGGTCGCGCGCCCACGGCTCCAGCGGACCATAGTCGCCCGTCTCGACGGTGTCGAAGTGGCCCAGCAGGACGATGGTGCGCGGACTTGTGCCTTTGAGAAAGGCGTAGGCGCTCACCCGCTGGTAGCGGTCGCCCTCGACCGGATCGAGGCCGCTCGCGGTGTAGGCGTCGGCGTAGCCATCCTCGGTGAGCAGCGCCAGAATCGCCTGGGCACACGCAATCTCGCCAGCGCCGGGACTGACGCTGTTTACGCGCACTAGCCGCTCGGTGAAGCGCCGCACGTCATCGTACCACTCGCTTGCCATCTAGTGCCTCCTTCGTTATCGCCGATCACACTGTTTCGGGCAGTCGCGTCCGATTGTAGCAAGCGACACACCCTGGCGCAACTGGACGCGAGCGCGCGCCGATTGGTACAATTCGCCCGGAATACATTGTGGTATGCCACCAGCCCAGCGGTCGCGGCGGCAGGACGGCTCGCCGTGGCGCGACGGGCGATTTCGAGGTAGAAAGTCAGCAGAAGAAGGGTGGAACGATCATGCGCAGCAAAGTAACCGTCGTTGGCGCCGGGTTCGTTGGCTCGACGCTTGGCCAGCGTGTCGCCGAGCGCGACTATGCCGATGTCGTGTTGATGGATGTCATCCCGGATATGCCGCAGGGCAAGGCGCTCGATATTCTGGAGGCTGGCCCGGTGCTGGGCTATGACTCGCTTGTCATTGGCACGAATGGCTATGCCGAGACGGCGAACTCGGATATCGTGGTCGTCACATCGGGTATCGCCCGCAAGCCGGGCATGAGCCGCGACGACCTCATCCGCACCAATCAGGGCATCGTGACACAGGTGGTGGAAGAGGTTGCGAAGCACTCGCCCAATGCCATCCTGATCTGCGTGACGAATCCGCTCGATGCGATGGTGCAGCTTGCCTTCAAGGTGAGCGGCTTCCCCAAGCAGCGCGTGCTGGGCATGGCGGGCGTGCTGGATACCGCGCGCTTCCGCACCTTCATCGCGCAGGAGTTGAATGTCTCGGTGCGCGACGTGCAGGCATTCGTGCTGGGCGGCCACGGCGATACGATGGTGCCGCTGGCCCGGCTCTCGACGGTGGCGGGCGTGCCGCTGCCCGAGCTGATCCCCGCCGAGCGGCTGCAACAGATCGTGGAGCGGACGGCGAACGGCGGCGCGGAGATCGTCAACCTGCTCAAGCAGGGCAGCGCCTATTATGCGCCGTCGGCCTCAGTGCTCCAGATGATCGATTCGATCCTGCTGGATAAGAAGATGATTATGCCCTGCTCGGTCTACCTGGAGGGCGAGTATGGCATCAATGGTCTCTTCGTCGGCGTCCCCGCGAAGCTTGGCTCGAAGGGCGTCGAAGAGGTTATCCAGCTCGATCTGACCGAGGGCGAGCGCGCTGCGTTGCAGAAGTCGGCCGATGCGGTTCGCGAGCTGATCGGCGTCATGGGGATTTAGACCTCACCCCTGAACGCTGCCCGCCGCCACGCTGGTTCGCCCTGGCCCGCCCCTTCTAGGGGAGGGCGGCCGCGGGCCGGGAGAGGTTCCTCCTACACTCTGCGGCGGCTCTTGCTCAGCGCCTTGCGTGAGAAGGTGAACTCGAGACCCTCGCGTTCGGCGAACTGCTGGAAGAGCGCGTAGAAGCGGGCGCGGTCCTCGGCGGAGATGACGGCCACAGCGTCCGCCGCCTCGATGGAGTAAGGGTAGCCCTGGCCAGTGATGATCTCGGCGCGCAACACATCCATCACGCGGTCGAGCTGGCTATCTCCATCCTCCAGCAGCCACGCCGGAAACTCCACCCGCGCGGGCGGGCGGTCACTCGCGGCGCGCAGATAGACGAACGCCACCGCGTCCGCACCGCCGCGATAGCCCATCGCCGCCAGGTCTTCGCGCGCCGAGACGAAGGCGGGCGTCCGGTCCCCCCAGGCCAGCGCGCCGCCCCAGAGCAGCGCGTCGTGGATGCCACGCGGCGGTGGCAGCTCGTCGCCGGAGAGCGCGCGCAGCATCGTAATCGTGTCGCGGGCGTAGCTGGTGTCGATGTAGCCGAGCAGCGGGATACGGGTCCGGCGCGAGGCGTCCAGCAGGCGTTGGGCGGCGGCCGCATAGCGCTCAGGATAGGGCGGCGGCATCTTGATCGCGAACGAGACGATCAGGCTGCCATCGAAGAGCGCCACGACGGGCGCACCCTGGCCCGCCTCTCGCTTCGCCGCGTGGTAGTTCAGCCGCTCGACCAGCGTCGCCACCTCCAGCTCGAAGCGTCGCAGATGGACGATTCGCTCCGAGTAGCCCGCCGCCTCATTGGTGCGCACATTTGCCAGTTCAGGCTCGCTCACCAGTAAATCTTCCGGCGGGAGCAGCTCGGTGCGCACATCTTTGAGATAGGGGGCAGGCGGCTGGTGCGGATTCTCGTAGATGCCCGCCTGCACCAGCGCCACGGGCACCGAGGCGTCGCGCCAGGGGAGCAGCTGGCTGCCGTCCACGGCAAAGGTGGTTGTGCCGCGCAATCCCTCAGCCCAGGCGCGCGACTCTTCATGATGAGCAAAGGCGCGGCCAAACGGCAACACCGGCGGCCCGGAACGTCCGAGCTTGCGCCAGCGGTCATACTCCTGCGTGGGTAGTGCGCCCGCCGCGTGGGGCCGCTCGGCATTCTTCAGCGCCAGGTCGAGCGCCCGCTGAAGCACCGCCGCGTCGGGGTAGCGCGCGCCCAGGGCCGCCAGCGCCTCGCGCCAGGCCTCACGTTGCTGTCCATAGCGCTCATCGTAGGAGGTGAAGAGCGCCCGTTTGCGCTCCAACTCAGCGACTAGCTTCTCCGTGTATAGCATCGCGAAGCCCTCCTACGCGCTTAACTGGGCGGGAGTGTCGCCTACTTATTGTAATTCACCGTCTGAACCTGCACAGGGCAGAGCGGCCCAACCGTGATGGAGTAATAGGCGTTTGTTGCGCTATCTGTCCACGCCTCATACTCGATCCCGCCCGAAACTGGGCGCGATGTGGTGATGTAGTATGTCCCCTGCGCCACCAGCTTAAAGGTATATCCGCCGGTCGTGGCATTCAGCGACGTCGAGTATTCGTCGGAGAAGTAGAACGTGTTAAAGCTTATGTGCTTCGAGAGATGCACCGTCGGCGAGGGTTTGGTCGGCGCGCTGGTGATGAAGCCGGTGACATCCTGTGGCGCGTTCAGCGCGTTCTGCGCCGTCTTGGCCTCGGGAGTATCCTTATAGCTCGTGACGATGGTCTTGTAGGAGCTGACCGCGCCAGCGCATTGCTGACCGCTGATCTGCTGCTGCCCGTAGGCGAGATAGGCGGTGGCGGCTTTGGCGTGTCCCTGGCTGGCGTACGAGCTGGAGGCGTATTGTGATTCCAGCTTGGTGAATTCGGTGATAGCCAGCTGGTAGCGCTTCTGCTGCAGCAACTGAGCGCCATAGAGGTAGTACGCCTGAGGCGCGACATCGGCCAGAGTCGCCTGGCAGTCGCTGTTGCAGTCCGGGCTGGAACCGAAGTTGGCGAAGGCGGTGATGGCGTCGCGATAGGGCACGCTGCTGGCGTCCTGCTTCATCCACGCCGCGTACGCCTGGAACTGGCCCAGTTGCGCCTGCTGCACCGCGTCTCCGCTCTCCTGGTAGTCGTCGAGCACCGTCTGGAAGTGCGTCAGCGCGCCCTGATAATCGCCCCGCTGCAGCAATTGCTCGCCCCAGGTGTTCTGCACGCGCGCGATATCAGGGGCATCTGGCCCTTTCTGGCCGCTCAGGCTATATTCACGGATGGCCACGCCCCACTGACCGCTCTTCTCCATCGCCTGCGCCTGCACCAGATGGAGTGGCGCGCTGCCGACGAGGCCGACCACGCCAGAGGCAGCGAGGCCAGCCACCAGCACAATGGTCAGCAAGGCGAAGCTGAGCGAGCGTCGGCCCACCGCCGCCCGCAGCAGCGCGATCAATCCAAAGACCGCCGCCAGCGCCAGCGCGACGATGCCGACAGCCGCCGCGCCGTCGGCCCAGTCGCCGCCGAGCAGCAGCACGCGCCCGCCAAAGACTAGCGCCAGCAGCACGATGCTCCCGACTACTACGAGCAGCGAGACCGAGAACGGGAAGGGCTTGCCAAGCGGGCTGCGGCTGCGCTCGGGAATCCGCGATGAAATGCCAGCCAATCGCCCAGAGGCGGACGGCTGCGGTGGCATCGGTGGCATCGGTGGCATCGGTGGCATCGGTGGCAGAGGCGGCATCTGTGTATAGCCATAGCCTGGTAGATACTGCGGCCCCGGAGCATTAGGGATGGCCGGGCCCGCAGGGATCGGCCCGCTCGGGATGGGCGCTGAAGAGGTAGAGGGTATCGGTGGGGCAGGCGTCAATGGCGGCGGCACATAGGCCGGGACGCCAGATGCAGGCCCGGCAGGCTGTGCTGGCTGATCGCTTTGCTCGTTCGGTCGCTCGTCCATGACCCCTCCATAACCTTCTCGCATCGCTCAAAATCCGGGCACGTGCCAGGACGGCCCAGGCAGGCGGACAATCTGTATTGTACCGCACTGGCAAACAAGCAGGGGTTTAGGCGGGGATCAATGTCTCATCCTCGGCAATGACCGTCTGGCCGTTGCGCTTCTCCAGGTGGATGACGCCGTCGAGCCCCTGCTCGAAGGTATCGTCATGGCTGATGACGAGCAACTGGTCGAAGCCACGCACGCGCCGGATCTGCTCGGCCAGATTGCCACGCCGCTCGCCATCCATATTCTGCGTTGGTTCGTCGAAGAAGGCGATATCGAGGCGTGAGAGGCGCCGGAGCAGCGCCAGCCGTACCGCCAGCGCCGCGCTCATCTGCTCGCCGCCGCTGAGTTGGGCAAAGGTGCGCTCGCGCCCATCCCGTCGGAGGACGATCTCGTAATCGGACTCCCAGGCAAGCTCGGCGGAGCGGTCGCCCAGGATCTCGCCGAAGATACGATTGGCCTCGCGTGAGATGGCGTGTAGCTGCGCGCGGAGAATATTTGGCCCTGCCTCTTTGATGATGTCGCGAAACTGCTTGAGCATCCTGTCCAGGTCGTCGAGCGTCTGGCGCTCCTCGCGGGCGGCATTCAGGTCAATCAGCAGCGCCTCGACGCGGGCTATCTCGCTGGCAAGCCGCGCGCTCTCTTTCTGCTGGAACCGGAGTGTTTCGGTGCTCTTCGCATGCTCGCTGCGCTTCTCATCAATCGTCGCGACCACCGCCGCGAGCCGGTTGGCGTCGAACTTCGCCGCCGCCTGCTCATAGTCGCGCGTGGCCTTCGTGTGGCGCGTGGCCGCCGCGCGCGCCGCCTGCTCTGCCGCCGCGTGAGCTTTCTTGCGCTCGCCGTGCCGTGCCGCCAGTTGCTCAGAGCGCAGATAGCGTAGATGGCCCTCGCTCGTGCGTGTCCGGGCGTCTTCCAGCCGGGCCAGCTCGTCATCCAGCGTGGCGAAAGGCGCCAGTCGCCTGTCGCACTCCGCCAGTTGGGTGTCGCACGCGCGCAGGGCGCTCTGGGCGCGCTTCACCCGCTCGGCACGCTGGGAAATTTCGGCGGCGGTGGCGCGCAGCGATGCCGCCCGCCCGCGCGGATCGCCGAGGGCGGCGAGCTCCGCCTCGATGCGTTGCAGATCGGCCGGGGCAGACTCAAGTCCCGCCAGTTCGCGTGCCAGGCGCTCCAGCTCGGCGGCCAGCGCGTCGCGCCGGTCGCTGGACTCGCGCAGGTGCGATTGGATGTCGGGCAGGCGGGCGCACTGCATCGCCGCATCATTGCTCCGGTCGTAGGAGGCGCGCAGACGTTCGAGTGTGCGGGCGTCGTGGCCGTTGGCAAGCGCGGCGTCGAGTTGGCGCTGTTCCGCCGTCAGCGCCGCAATTTCGCGCTCCAGGCGCTCGCGATCTTCGGCGGCCTCGCGCTGTTTTTCCTCGAATTCGCCGCGTCGATCCCAGTACGAGAGAACCGTGCGGGCGTGATCGATACGCGCCGCCAACTCGTGCGCATGCTCCTCTAGCGGCTCGAGCTCCTGCTCAGCATCGGCGATCAGGCGGTCGAAGTAGGTGATAAGGCTGTTCTCGCCGCGCTGCTTGATATTCAGGCAGGGCTCGCGCAGGAAGGGACAGTTGCCCATCCCTGACTGCTGTCGCGAGAGGCGATGCTGCTCGATGCGCGCCTGCACCTGACGAATCTTGCCGTCGAGCGTCTTCTGCTCGGCCTCCAGCGCGGGGAAGCCATCAACTACCGACTGCTGCGCCACAATCTTGCGCAGGTTAGCCGCCGCCTTCTGCTCGAGTTGCGCCTTCTTCTCCCGTTGCGCCTGTTTCTCGGGTAATTGCTGGCGCACCGCCTGGAGCCGGTCACTGTTGGTCTGCCAGGTTGCCTGCGACGTCTGCGCCGCTTCAAGCTGGCTGCGGCGCAAAGCAAGCGCATCGGCCTCGGCGCGCAGCTGCTCCAGCCGGGCAATCTGCCGCTCGTCCTGCGCGCACGCCTGCTGGACCGCCTGATACTCGCCATCCAGCCGCTTCCGCGCCGCCGCCACTTCATCGCGCCGTGTCACACGCTGCCGTGCCGCCGTGCGCTCATCTTCGAGTGTTCGTTGTCGCTCGGCCTTTGGCTCGATCTTCGCCAGCTCGCGCGCGGCCTGTTCCGCCGCCGTCAGTTGCTCCTGGCTGTGCGCCAGCTCCTTGCGCGCGCCCTCCTGCGCCAGGGCAATAGTCGCTCGCTCTTCACGCAGTTGGGAGCGCTCCCGCTCACGGAGACGCGCCTGCTCTAACCGCTTCTCCGTCACGAGAAAAGCATCGTGGTCGGTCCGGCTCTCGGCGCAGATGCGCGTAGCCTCGGCGGCTTCGGCAAGCTGGCGCTCAGCCTCCATGCGCTGGGCCTCCGCCGCGCTGTGTTCCTTTTGAGCAAGCGCTACCGCATGTTCAAGTTGCCGCACCTGCTGCTGACGCTCATCCAATGTCTTACGCTCGGCCTCAAGGGTCTCGGTTTCGCGCAGGAGCCGTGCGAGCGTCTCCGTCAGCGTGCGCTCGTGTACCCGTCCCTGCTCGAACTGCGTGCGCCAGTCGTCCAGCTGCGCCGTCTCGCGTTCGAGGGCGTCAATGTGGCGCTCCTGCTGATGTTGCTGATCGGTCAGGTAGCTTTTCGCGGCCAGCAGCCTCTCCGCCGCGGTGCGATAGTCCTCGACCTGGAGCAGCGCGTCGAACTTCTTTTTGCGGACGGCGGGTGTCTGCAAGAAATCGGCGGTGAAGGTGCCCTGCGGCACGCCGACCGCGTCGTTGAAGAGCGTCTCGAGGTTGAGGTCGCTCTCGATGCGCAGATGCTGGCGTAGGAACGCGATGACGTCGGCCTTCTGCTCCACCACGCGGTCATGCAGGTCGGGATCGTAAATGAACCAGTCGGACGACGAGCCGCAGCGGCGCACCGCCTGGTACTCGCGGTCATCCAGCGCCGAGGTGAAGGTGACGGTGACGACGCCGACCCGCTCGCCCTCGCGGACAAATTGCGCTTGCTTGTAGGGCAGGGCATCAAAGAGCGCGAAACCGATGGCCTCGACCAATGTGGACTTGCCCGCGCCGTTGCTGCCGCGGATGGCGGTGGCGCCAGGACCGAGTTCGACATGCAGCCGCTGGTAGCTCTTGATGTTTTCGAGTTCGACGCTGTTGATTCGCACGGGTTTGCCTTCTCAATACGCTCGCCTGGGCGCCGCGCAACGGGGAGATTCGCTCAACTAAGAATATTCCACACCCGGCACGAAAAGCGGAAATCCAGAACCTCTCCCCTACACTGGGTGGGAAGTCAGAATTCAGGTTCGTATCAGGAAATTATAGCATTCTGGCAAGCGGAGAGGACGCTGGGTAGGATGGTTGCCCCAGGCTGGAAGTCATAGGCAGCGCGGCACACACTGCGAGGGTAGGGTGCGAAACGGTTTAGGTTCGCGGCATAAATGCGGTTTTCTCTTTGTGAGGGACAGATCTGACGTCGCGGCGGGCGGGCGGTTCAAACCACGCCTGAGGGCCCGCGCTGCGCTCCGGCCACAAAACCCGCCTGCGCGGGTTGCTCCAGACTCCCGCTCACCGGGCTGTCCCTTCTATTTGTGAAAACTGCATAAATGCCGCGGCTAATCCTTGGGTGGGGGTCCCTGCGCACCGTCAATGAGAATAACCAACAGGCAGGATTAGCCGCAGGGCTTCAGCCTGCGGCGTGGTATTCCTGGACAAATGCTGCCGGGAATAGCTATCCCTGCGTAGCCTTGTGCCAATCTGTCGTCACTTCGATGTGGCCGAGGTGTAGCCCCAGGTGCTCGATGGTATGCGTCAGGCAGCGGCGGTTCATCCGGTCGCCCGCGGGATGGCGGCTGATGGTGGCCAACTGCTCCGAGGTCATCCCGGTCAGCAGCGTCTCGGCGTTCGCCAGGAATGCCACGAAGCGCGGGCGTAGCTTGGCCCAGGTGGGCAGCGCGGCGAACTCGGCGTCGCGGTCGCGCTCGATGGGTCCATTGCCGACGCAGCTGATGACCCACCACTCGGCGGACGAGATGGCGTGCGAGCAGATGGCCGCCAGCGAGTTGGTCTGCTCGGCGGGCGGTTGCCAGGCGAACGTCTCCTCGCTGACCGCGTCGAGCGCCTCCAGATACCACGTTATCAGCCGACGCAGGTGGTAGCGATATAACTCCGACTCGTTGGTGGGTTCTTCGCCTGGCTTCGGCGGCGTTGGCATCGGCATGGCTACTGCCCCTTCCCTGCGCTGTCGGTCAGTGTGTTACGCAGCATCCCCAGCCGCTCGATCTCCATCTCCACCACGTCGCCTGGGAGCAGCCAGCGGTGGCGCTCGGTACCAAGTTCCAGGATGCAGCCGGTGCCGCAGGTGCCGGAGCCGATCACGTCGCCGGGTCGCAGCCGCGCGTGCTCGGAGGCGCGCTCGATCATCTGCGGGAAGGTGTAATACATGTTTTGCGTGTTGTCGTGGGTCAGGTTGTCGCCGTTGATCCAGCCGCGCATCTCCAGATTAAAGCGTTCGTCTTTGCCAGCGCCGATGCGGCGGTCGTCCAACTCGTCGGGCGTGACAAGGTATGGGCCGAGCGATGTCGCGAAGTCTTTGCCCTTGGCTGGCCCCATATTGAGCACCTGCTCCTTGCGCCAGAGGTCGCGCGCACTCCAGTCGTTCATCACCATGTACCCGGCGATGTAGCCCGGCGCGTCGTCGGCGGCGATGTCGCGTCCCTCGCGCCCGATGACCGCCGCCATCTCCAGCTCGAAATCCACCTCCTGGCTGCGCTGCGGATAGCGTACCGGCTCCCCCGTGCCATAGAGCTCTGAGGTGTTGGAGAAGTAGAAGACCGGGAACTCGTACCACGCCGGGATCATCTCTGCGCCGCGCCGCGCGCGCGACGCCTTGACGTGCTGCTCGAAGACATAGAAGTCGCGCAGGGTGGGAGGATTGGGCACGGGCGTGCGTAGCTCGATGTCGCGCAGCTCGTGGGCTATCACTGGCTCGCCCGGCTCCAGCGCCACATCTTCGGGTCGCCCTTTGTCCGCCGCTGCCAGCGCCGCGCGCGCCGCCGCCATGCCATCCGGCCCAAGTTGCAGCAGCGCCAGCGTCGTCGTCGGCAACCCAGCCGCGCCGTTCACCTCTGGCAGCGCGACACCATTACGCGCCGCCCAGGTTCCCAGCGCCGCCAGATCGAACACCTGCTCGCCCATGAGGACGCCCGCACGTCCCTCCGCCAGATGCGCCGCGCCCGCCTGTGTGTATGTCACCAGCTTCATCGCTTCATCACTCCTAGGTGGTGTAAGTAGAGTGGTCATCTTTGGCGCGGACAACAGCGGTGTTGCTACGCCCGTAGGAGTATAGCACGGTCGGCGCGGCTCGCCCTCACCTCCGCGCCGCGCTGTTACGGTTGAGAAGAATAGTCAACCAGCACTTTGAGCGGGCGTGGCGACTGCGTAGCCAGGCGCTCAAATGTCTCTGGCAATGTCTCGGCTGAGACGGTTTCTTCAAAGAGGTGTTCAATCGGCAGACCAGTCGTCTGCACCCATGGAAAATACCAGGCGCCATGAGCCTGATAATCCCATCCATCGCTCGACGCGACGATAGTGAGCTCGCGCTCATGGAAGGCAGACGTTAGACTTAGCGGCTCAAGGTTGCCATCGGCCAGGATGCATATTCGCCCACCTTCATCCATGTGTTCCTGCAACAGCGTGAACGCGGCATTATTGCTGGAGCATTCCAATCCAATTGGATAACGATTCTCCGTCTGTGCGAATACATCAGGGGTCCAGACGTGAGCAGCTCCCAACTGATAGGCAACTTCGCGCCGGTGAGCCACTGGTTCCACCATGTCAATAGTCTGGACACCGTAAGCTCGAAGCATAGCCAACGTGAGAAGCCCAATGGCTCCAGCGCCGGTAATCACCACGCGCTGCTCTGGGGTAGGCGCAAGCTTCCGGATGCCCTTGGCGACATCGCAGGTCAGGATGACGAGCAGCGCCTGGGCATCTGAAACGGTACTGGGGACCGCAATGACGCGCTCCGCGTTCGTTACCCAGCAGGTGCGATGTCCGTAGAACGCAACCACGCGATCACCGGGATGCAGGAGAGTAACCGTTGAGCCGCATTTCAGGATAGTCCCCATATTCTCGTAGCCAGTCATCATGGGGAACGCAAACGGGTCAGAATGACGGGCCGTACCCATGTAGTTGGGGAGTTCACTGCCAATGCTGATCGCGCCGACCTGGGTCTGGATAAGCACATCATTGTCTTGTAGGTCGGGAACGTCTATCTCTTCCCAACTGAGTCGTCGCGGCGCGGTGAGGAGGAGGCTACGGCACTTCATCGCGGTATTGTCTCCCGACGGGCTGGAAGTCAGACGAATGCTCATACTTTAACCGATTCCAACAGTCTTGAGAATATGCGGTGGTATACTCTGATGAAACTCTGCGGCCAATATTGCGCTCTGTACAAAGAGCAGCCATTAATGTCCGGCGCGCGGCTGGATAGCGTTCGCTGATGATTTCGCTGATAGATGAGGAAGTGCTATGTCCCAGGTGAGTCGGTATCTTGAGGCAGCTCTGCAGCGGGTGATTGTCTTCGATGGCGCGATGGGCACCATGATCCAGAATCTCGGGCTCGAGGCGGCTGATTACGGCGGCGAGAGCCAGGACGGCTGCCCCGAAATTCTCGTGCTGACCCGCCCGGACGCCATCCGCGACATCCACCGCGCCTATCTGGCTGCGGGCGCCGATGTGCTCGAAACCGACACTTTCACCGGCACGCGCCTCAAGCTGGACGACTATGCCCTGGGCAAGCGCACCCACGAGATCAATGTCGCCGCTGCCCGGCTGGCCCGCGCCGCCGCCGACGAGTTCAGCACCGCCGAGCGTCCGCGCTTCGTCGCTGGCTCGATGGGGCCAACCGGCATGCTCCCCTCCTCGGATGACCCTGCCCTCTCGAATATCACCTATCAGCAACTGGCCGAAATCTACCGCGAGCAGGCCGCCGCATTGATCGAAGGCGGCGTTGATCTGCTGCTGATCGAGACAAGTCAGGATATTCTCGAGGTGCGCGCCGCCATTACCGGCATACGCCGCGCCTGGGCCGAGACGGGCCACCGTGTGCCGATTCAGGCGCAGGTCACGCTCGACACATCCGGGCGGATGCTGCTGGGCACCGATATCGGCGCATCTTCGACGATTCTTAGCCACCTGGGCGTAGACGTGGTGGGCCTCAACTGCTCGACCGGGCCAGAGCACATGCGCGAACCGGTGCGCTACCTCACCGAGAACATCTCGCTGCCGATCTCGACCATCCCCAACGCGGGGCTGCCGCTCAACGTCAATGGCCGCGCCATCTACCCAATGGAGCCGGAGCCGTTCGCCACCGCGCTCGCCGAGTTCGTCAGCACATTGGGGGTCAACATCATCGGCGGCTGCTGTGGCACGACGCCCGAACACATCGCGCGCATCGTCGCCCACCTGGACGACCTCGATCCCAGCCATCGCGCCACACCGCAGCGGCGGCTGACTGGATTCTCCGATGAGACGAGCCACCGCACGCAACTGCTGGTCGCCTCGGCCATGCGCGCCAACTCGCTGCATCAGGATCCCGCGCCGCTCATCGTCGGCGAGCGGGTCAATTCGCAGGGCAGCCGCAAGGTGAAGCAGGCGCTGCTGGCGGACGACTACGACACGCTGCTCCAGGTGGCGCGGACACAGATGGATGGCGGTGCGCACGTGCTGGATGTCTGCGTCGCGCTGACCGAGCGCGCCGACGAGCCAGACCAGATGCGCAACGTAGTGAAGAAGCTGGAGATGGGTGTCGAGGCGCCGCTGGTGATCGACTCGACCGAGGCGGTCGTGATTCAGGCCGCGCTGGAGACCTATCCGGGCCGGGCGATCATCAACTCGATCAACCTGGAGAATGGCCGCGTGCGTGTGGACGCGGTGTTGCCGCTGGCGCGCGAGCACGGGTCGGCGGTGGTCGCGCTGACGATTGACGAGGAGGGCATGGCGAAGACGGCGGAGCGCAAGCTGGCCGTCGCCCAGCGTATCTTCGAGATCGCCACGCGCGAGTATGGCTTGCCTGCCGAGGCGCTGCTCTTCGACGCGCTGACCTTCCCGGTCACCACCGGCCAGGAGGAGCTGCGCGATAGCGCCGTCCAGACGCTCGAAGGCATCCGCCGCATCAAGGCGGAGTTGCCAGGCGCGCTGACCATTCTCGGCGTCAGCAATGTCTCCTTTGGTGTGACGCCCCATTCACGCGCCGCGCTCAACAGCGTCTTCCTCTATCACGCCGTCCAGGCGGGGCTGGATGCCGCCATCGTCAATCCAGCGCACATCACGCCGTATGCGGAAATCCCGGAGGCCGAGCGCGCGCTCTGCGACGACCTGCTCTTCAACCGTAGCGAGGACGCCCTGCCGAACTTCATCGCCTACTACGAGCAGCATGGCGGCGAGCGTCCGCGCGAGGAGAAGGCCGACCCCACCGAGGGGATGAGCGTGGATGAGCGTATCCACTACCAGATTCTCCACCGCCACAAAGAGGGCATCGAGGCGCTAGTAGACACCGCCATCGCCACCCGCGCTGGGGTTGAGGCAAACCCTGACGCGCCTGACTGGAAGACGACGGCGCAGCTCTCGCAGGCGGCGGTGGACGTGCTCAACGGCGTGCTGCTGCCCGCGATGAAGGATGTCGGCGACCGCTTCGGCGCGGGCGAGCTGATTCTGCCGTTCGTGCTGCAGTCCGCCGAGGTGATGAAGAAGGCGGTCGCCCGGCTCGAATGCTACCTGGAGCGCATGGAGGGTTACACCAAGGGGCGCGTCGTGCTGGCCACGGTCTTTGGCGACGTGCACGACATCGGCAAGAACCTGGTCAACACGATTCTGAGCAACAACGGCTATACGGTCTATGACCTGGGCAAGCAGGTGCCGCTCAACACCATCATCGACAAAGCGATTGAGGTCAACGCCGACGTGATAGGCCTTTCCGCCCTGCTGGTCAGCACGTCGAAGCAGATGCCCGCCTGCGTCGCGGAGCTGGACCGCCGCCATCTGCCCTTCCCGGTGATGGTCGGCGGCGCGGCGATCAATCGCGCCTATGGCCAGCGCATCCTCTATGTTGGCGAGCCAGGTCAGGAGCAGCCGTATGGGCCGGGTGTCTTTTACGCGCGCGATGCCTTCGAGGGGCTGGAAATCGTCGAGGCGCTGACCGATAGCGAGAAGCATGCCCCCTTCGTCGAGCGGGTGAAGCGCGAAGCGCAGTCGGCGCGCGAGCTCCAGGCCGAGCGCGATGCGGCGCGGGCGGCTGCCCCAGCCGTCGTGTCGGACCATGCTCCGGTGGCGCCTGCCCCGGTGATCGTCGCGCCGTTCTGGGGGGCGCGCGTGCTGGACCGCGTTGCCGTCGAAGATGTGGCAAGCTATCTCGATATGAATGCGCTCTATCGCGGACGCTGGGGCGGTGTCGCGCATGGCGACGAGTATAAGCGGCTGGTGCGCGAGGAGTTCGAGCCGCGGCTGGAGCGGTTGCTGCGCGAGGCCCGCCAGAGGCAGTATCTGCGCCCGCGCGCCATCTACGGATACTATCCGGCGCGCGCCGAGGACGATACGCTGCTGGTGCTCGATCCATCCGACCACTCGCGCGTGCTGGAGCGTTTCACCTTCCCCCGGCAGGCCGACGGTCAGCGCCTCTGCCTGGCGGACTACTTCGCCACCGAAAGCGGCGAGCCGACCGCCGTCGCCTTCCAGGTGGTGACGATGGGCAACCGCGCCTCACAGGAGACCGAGCGCATGCAGGCGGCGGGCGACTACTCCGAAGCGTATTTCCTGCATGGGCTGAGCGTGCAGATGGCCGAGGCAATGGCTGACTATGTCAATCGGCGCGTCTGCGACGAGCTAAAGCTGACTGGCGAGGCGGGACGCCGCTATAGCTGGGGCTACGCCGCGATTCCCGAGCTGGCCGACCACGAGCGTGTCTTCCGGCTGATGGGCGTGCCCGAGGCGATTGATGTGACGCTGACGGACTCCTATCAACTCGTGCCGGAGCAGTCCACCGCCGCGATTGTCGTGCCGCATCCCGGCTCGGTCTACTTCGCCGTGCGCGAGGCGGCCAGCACCAACGCAGGGTAGGCGAGCTTTCGTACCGGCCGTTATGGTCCTTCGACTATATGTACATGCTACTTCAGGCTGACGTTCCAGATGGTGAGCATGTCGAAGTTCGTATCGAGGAAAAAGAGCTTATCGCCCTTCGCATTCCAGCCAAGCGCGGGCGAAGAATGATATAGGCCGAAGTTCGAGATTCGATTGGCCAGCGGATGTGTCTTTAGCGCGAGCAACTTGGCTCTAGTCACGCAGTCGAAGATCGTCACACTTTGGCTCACTGCAGGAATGTCTGATCCGAGATTCGCGACGACCTGATCGATCAGCGGATTCGGGTCGGTCGCTGCGATTAGTTTGCCGTCCGCGCGCCAGGCCACCGAAATCTGTGCCGCGTACGGATCAGTGGGATCCTTGAGGCGTCCCGCCGCTGCCATCAACCCCTTGTCACGTGGGGCAAGATGATACTGTCCGTCGCTTCCCTGCTTATAGTCCGTTGCAGTAGGATCGAGATAGCCACCGAAGCCCAACGCTGGAATCAGGTAGCGGCCATTTGGTGACCAGACGGTAAGGTTTCCACCGAAATAGAGCGCACTCTTCTCGCGATCCAGCACTACGGTGCCCGGCTGCCAGATTGTGAACGACTGCCCTCCTGATGGGTTGCCGACGGGCGTTGTGGCGAATGGATGAGATGCGACGAGTGTACCATCGGCGCTCCACTGATAGCCAACCGAAAACGGCCAATTGGTGTTGCCATGTATCGGGAGCTGTGCCTGAATACTCCAATAGTCGTTTCCGTAGAATGTAGGACTGATGATAGCCTGCGCTGTCGTCCCGTCCGCTTGAGCCAGCACGACACCACTTTCTGAGACTGGAGCGGTATTCTCCAGACCCGGTGCCATCGAGAATGGTAGCGCCACCTGCTTGCCATCCGGCGCCCATACGAGTCCCCAGAACCTGGGATGGACCAGCGATGACGGTGCCACAATGCTCTTGTATCCAGGAATACTCGCATCTACGTCGATCTGCCTGACGAGATGACCATGGATATCGAAGAACGCAACCGCATCCTCCGCGAGTATCCCACCATCAGCATTGCCACAGGTCCCGACCCTTGCCAGCACCGCGACTTGCCGACCATCGGGCGACCACGATGCAGCGGACGGGCAAAAGAGGTTAGTAGCGGCGAGGTTGACGCTGGTAATGTTGCTGGCCAGATGTTGGTGCTGCTGCCAGGGAAACAGCCCCTTCCACGCGGCCCCCGCGGACGCCAGCACAACCACCAGCGCGATCAGAAGCGCAGGCCAGCGGCGTTTGTCCGCAGATGCGCGTGGCATGGGACTGTTCGCTGCTCTCATGGAAGTCACTTGCTCAGACCCGGCGAGCTCGCGTATGGCGGTGATCCGCTGGTTGCGCGCTACATCATCATCATTCCAACTGGCATTCTCTGGCGGCCCATTCTCTTGGCTCATGTCGACTCCGGGAAGTTCACAGCAATTGGGTGGATCGTGCTAGTCTTGCATCTCTACAATTGCTTGCCACTCTACCGTGCCTTCGGTGGTGGCGCTAACTGTCACTGAATGATTACCCGATGGAGGCTGAAATACGGATGTTCCGTTCAGTTCTGGCGTTCCAGTGCATGGACTGGATTCTGCCGCCCGGGGGTAGGTGATATGCAAAGTGCCCGATCCTTTGCATGTATAGAATAGTTTGTAAGGTTTGGTTGCCAAAAAACTTCCAGCAAACGTCTGAGATGTCGCAGACGTGTTTCCAAGCGTGAGTACGATATGCCACCCCTTCTCTGCTGTCAATGGTGGCAACGTTGCTACTGTGGTTGGCGATGCGGGTTTAGTAGGCGTTGGAGTCAGCGTCTTGATAGCGGTTGAGCTATCACAGGCAGTCATAAAAAGAGTAACAAACGACGACACAAGCAATGTTATAACAAGCAAACGCATCTTGGATGCGCATCGCGATTGGGAAATATAAGGCACTCGTACCATCCTCTCGATCATACTTTGGAGGACACCAGCATGAGCGTGAGACAATTCATCTCATACCCATGCTGGTGAATGATGTGCATGTGAGACGTTCTCAGCGTCTTGTCAGGAACCGAAAAGCGTCTTTATCCTGTCAGGATGCGTCATGGCTGATTGGGTCGCCCTGATCAGGAGCCTATCCAGGTATTCCAATTTGGATACGACGAGCGCGATGCACCCCACCAGCCAGGCGCGATGCCCCCACCTCGCGAAGGCGCGCTTTGGCCGCACGAGAAAGCCAAAACTACATGCTACAACCGCCACTGCTACGAGCAGCGGCAGAGAAGACAGCACGAGGAGGCACACATTAAAGACCAGAGAGTCTGGGAGATCCCTCAGGGAGATTAGCGAATATTCCCACGCTGTAGCATAGCACTGTGGCTGAGCACAGGAGTCAAATCAGGGTACGACGTCGAGCGGGAGCAGGAAAAAGGAGGCGACCAACACCAGGAGACCCAAACTAGCCAGCACAAAGCCCATCCAGGCCGGTAGCGCATATAGTCGGCGCGCCATCATGTCGCTCACATCCAAAGGCTTCCACGGATGGAGGATACCACGATGCGATGCGCCTGGTGTCTATGCTGAACAGTGGCGGAAGTAGCTTCGACGGCGGGATGAGCCGCTAATGGTCGCCCCCGCTGGTTCCGGTGGGAGTGGCAGAGCCGCCCGATGATCCCTGATGATCGCCGCTATGATCGTCGCTTCCGGGGGTCTGTTGCGCGCCGGGTGTGGCATCGTCGTCGTTCGTCTCATTGCTGGTGATGCTCGTTGTACCCGCCGCTGTATTGTCGGGGTTGCCCACGCCGATGCTGCTCGGCCGTGGCGCGGAATCATCGCCTGAGATTTGCGCGACCAGCTTAGTTGGCGTCACAGAGATTGTGGCGGTGACAGGCTGCCCATTCATCAGCAGCACCGCGCCCGGCTGGAAGCCTGAGCCAGTGATGGTGATTGTCCAGAGATGCTGACCGTGTTCGGAATAGACCATGTCGGCCTGGGTGACGGCCAACACCTGGTCGCCAATCTCGGCGAGCACGCCCGTTGTCTCGATACGCTGCGGCCAGGAGAGCACAGGCAGCGCGGTATGCAGGTCGGCGATTCCTTGTGTATGCAGCTGATCGAGCTGTGCCGCGAGGGTATCATGCTCCCCGCCAGCAGGCACATTGTCCAGGCTGGTCGCGGCCGCGCGCGCCTCGTCTCGGAAAGTCGCCAGCGCCTCGTCGTACGTCGCGCCAGTCTGGTGGTTGGTAACCGCGGAATTTAGCGCAAGGAGGGCATCCTGCGCATTGCTGATATGCAGTTGCGCGCGGTCGGCCGCGCTGCCAGTGATGTTCGCCCGTAGATTCTGCTCCCATCGATGCAAGCCATACAGGGGCGAGCCTGGCCCGGCTGCAGCCGCCGCAGTCAAGGTGGTCATGCCAATGGCAAGCAGTAGCATCGCCGCCAGCGCGGGAACGAGCAGGCGTCGCCACACCATCTGGCGATCCACGCTTCGAGAGCCTTGATTTCCGCGCGCAGTCTCTGTCCAGGTTCCGTTGCCCAGGGCGGCCCACTCATCCCCAGACAGCATGTTGGGCAAAGTAGGATCATCGTTTCCCATTAGCGGCGGGGGAGCGAGTATCGGTAGTGGCGCGATACCGTCGCGCTCTCGCAGGTATGTGGCGCGCGAGAGAAACATCGCTTCCAGGCGAGCGGCGAAGTCCTCCGAAGGCTCCTCGTCACGCAGCACGGCGACGCGATCCGCCGCGAACAGAAGTGGCTGGAGATCCACAGGTTCCGCCACAGCGCCGATGCTATTGACCGATTGATGCCCTCGTCGCGTTTCTACACGGAGGGTGAGCAGAGCGTCGAGTCTATCTTCGGGTAGCATTGCCCTTCCCCCCTTCCTGTGCTGTTGTATGTCCGGACTCATTGGGTACTGGAGTACGATCCGCGATTTTCAGGACGCGCGCCAACGATGCCAGCGCGCGGAATTGCAGCGCGCGAATGGCGTTCGGCTGTTTCTCCAGCAGTTGCGCCACATCCTCAGTGGAGTAGCCCAGTACGCAACGATAGAGGATAACCGCCCGCTGATCTTCGGTGAGCTGGTTGAGTCCCGCGACGACCTCAGACCAGCTCTCACGCGCCGTAATAATCGCCAGGGGATCGCCTTCTTCGGCGACGGCCCACGGCTGCTCACTCTCCGGGAGCGCCTGGGGCGCCTCTGGGTGAGTTCGCAGCCGCCGGTAGTGTGTGGCGACTTTGTTGCGCGCGATGCCAAGCACCCAGGCCGCGAAGGTCAGCTCGTCATGCGCGCGCATAGTTCCAATACCATTGATGACTGCGATAAACGTCTCGGAGGTGACATCCTCGGCTGTCTGCACCGCGCCGACACGCGCTAGCACATAGCGATAGACGACCGGCATGAAGCGCCGGTAGAGCATCCCCAGCGCCGACTGGTCCAGCGCGCGTGCCCGTTCGAGCGCAAGGCCGAACGGAAGCGCGGGAGGCCAGGTCATCCCTGTCCCCGCGTTTCCGATACCCCATGTCGTGGTGTCAACCCTGCCAGGTCTCACCGAGCCGGGATCAGCCAAGAATAGATTGCCTCTCTGGATCAGCGTCGCGCTGGGACTCCGTGCTAGTTGTGCGGTGCGCCGTCGTCGTGACCGCCACTACCCGGCGTGCTCGATCCGCTGGGTCCGCTACCGCCATGATCGTCGGCGCCGGGCGTCGCGCTTGCGCCGCTATCGTTATCGCTGCCATGATCGTCGTTGCTGCTGTCGTCCGAGCCTTCATTGCCACCGTGGACTTTGGTGGCTACTAGTGTACCATCCGACTGGAGGGTACCATCAACTTCAACGGACATTCCGGTCTTGAGATCGGCGAAGCTGTGCAGACCATCGGTGAAGGCCGTCGCCGAATTCACAACCACCGTAACGGAAGCGCCATGCTCGGTCTTGACGACGAAGCGGGAGTTGCCAGAGTCGATGCTACTGATAGTCCCTTCAGCCTCATGGCCGTCGTTATGTTGGCTATTGCTATTGTGAGATGAAGGCGTCTGGGACGCGAACGGCGTCTGTAGACCGCCGCCACTGGCGGCCAGCGCCGCGGCGCTTCCAGCGCTCGCAACCAGCACCGCGCCGAAGATGGCGATTGCGATCTTATTGCTGAGCAGGCGTTTCAAATTCCAGGGCATGATGTCTCGATTCCTCCCCGATCCCTGTATGAGCTGTAGATCGTCGCGGGCGCCTTGCGACGACCTCTGGTGTGTGTGAATGACATGTCACAATGGAAGTCGCGTAAGGGAGGCAATGTGTTATGGCCTTCGCGCGCGATCCGTGAGGTTGGACCGCAGGGAGTCGGAAATTCGAGGAAATATAGATCCCGAAGGCGCCGGGCAGAGGAACCTTCGGGATGATTGGGTAAGTCTATCCCCTCAATCCAGCCATGGGGAAAACGACTTGGCGCCAGCTAGCTATGCTTCCAGGTGACGCTGAACGATGTGCCACCGCCGCCGAGGCCTGATGGCGTCGCTTTGGTAGTGCTGCCAGACGCCATCGTAATCGCATCGGGGTTGGGGTTGCTGCTGATTGAGAGACCGTTGGCGGTGCAGTTTGAGAAACTCACGGTGCCAAAGTTGGCCAGCGGCAGCACGCCGCCAGAGCCAGATGGCGCCTCGGCAATCCACTCAGCGGAGCCAAGCTTCGCTTTCTTGGAAGTCTGATTTGTCGTAAATGTCCAGTGTTGTGTCGAGTCGCTGATCGTCAGTGTGAATTTCCCGCCACTGGCGACCTTGACCTCAGCGGTAATGCTATCGCCAGGTCGAACGGTATTCGAGAGATTCACCGGGAACTTCGGATACATCTCATACCAGGCGTAGTATACGGGCGAGCCGCTAGAGCAATCCGCATCGGTGCCGGTCTGCTCCACCGTGTTGGTGGTGTCACCGTCAATGCCCACCCAGAACGACGAGTAGGCGGTCTGTCCACTAGAGCATGAGGCCGTTGGCTGCGTCCACGAGCCTTTTACATCAGTAAATGTGCCGCCGGTATTGGCATAGCCCGACCAGTTGCTGCTGGTGGAGTTCTTGCCATGGTGCAGGTGAAGCGCGAGGGGCACGCTCTGATGTGGAGTCGCATGGGCGCTTGCGGCAGGTGCGCCACCGCCAAAGACAAGCATGGCCGCCAGCGCGGGGATGAGGATTGCGAGAGACATCGCGGGTACGAGGACCTTCTTACGCATGGGATCTCCTTCTCATGGATGCATAGATGCATGAACGGACCACAGAGAAGCGATATGCTCCAGCGCGCAAGAATACCGGTTGACGCGCGCAGCTGCCCTGAGCATAACGTGCGTAGTATTGCGCAATACCAAGCGTACCAGAGGTGTCAAGCAGACTTGTTACTGTCGTCGGAGCATTTGCGTAGAGAAGAATTCGCTCACGGTTGGAGCGAGCTATATCATGCGGTGTAGACTATGAGCGGAGACCATTCTGCGCCGAGGCAGAGGTGGCAATTTCTCACAGAAGGATGTGAAGCATGGCGGATGTGCTGGGCGAGCTTGAACAGTATATCGAGGACCATCTGGCGGAGTCCCTGGAAGACCTGCGGCGGCTGACCGCCATTCCAAGCGTCTCGAGCAAGCATGAGGGCATCGACGATGCGGCGGCGTTCGTGCGCGAGTTGCTGGCGGGCGCTGGCTTCGAGGCGCAGGTGATGCCGACGGGCGGGCATCCGGTCGTCTACGCCGACTCCGGCGGCGATGGCAGCGGCAAGACGCTGCTCTGCTATAACCACTACGATGTCCAGCCCGCTGAGCCCCTGGATTTGTGGGAGTCACCACCATTCGATCTGACCAAGCGCGATGGCCGTGTCTACGCGCGCGGCGTCTCAGATGACAAGGGACAGTTGATCTCCAGGCTGGCGGCGATTCGGGCGGTACGCGCGGTGACGGGCGGCCTGCCGGAGCGCGTCAAGTTTCTGGTCGAGGGCGAAGAAGAGGTCAGCAGCCCCAGCCTCGAACCATTCGTCGAGGAGAACCGCGATCTGCTCGCCGCTGACGCCTGTGTGTGGGAGTTCGGTGGCGTGGACCCCGACGGGCGACCCGAGGTGGTGCTGGGTCTGCGCGGCATCCTCTATGTCGAATATCGCGTGCGGACGCTCTCGCGTGACGCGCACTCCGGCAGCGCCCACAATCTGCCGAACGCCGCGTGGCGGCTGGTGCGCGCGCTCAACACGATCCAGGGCGCCGATGGGCGTGTCCTGATTCCTGGCTTCTACGACGCGGTGCAGGGACCGACCGAAACCGACCTGCAACTGCTGGCGGGGCTGCCCTCCACTGAAGAGTTCTACCACGAGCACTTTGGCGTCAAAGAGTTCGTCAACGGCCATACCGGCATGGACTACCGGACCGCGGTCTACGAGCCGACAGCCAATATCGCGGGCATCGGCGCGGGCTGGCAGGGGCAGGGGTCGAAGACGGTCATCCCAGCCTATGCGATGGCGAAGATGGACTTCCGCCTCGTGCCTGACCAGGATCCCGAGGACCTCTTCGCGAGGCTGCGCAAGCATCTCGACGACGGCGGGTTCAGCGATGTCGAGGTGGTGAAGCTGGGCGGCGAGCGGGCCGCGACCACGCCCGGCGAGGATCCATTCGTCCAATTGACGGCGCGGCTGGCGTCGGAGGTCTATGGCAAGCCCGCGGTGATCGATCCGCTGGTTGGCGGGACCGGCCCGGTCTATCCCTTCCGCGCGTTTCTGGGCACGCCCATCGTGACGCTTGGCCCTGGCGACCCGCTCTCCAATGCGCACTCGCCCAACGAGAGCATGTCCATCGCCAACTTCCTGCTGGGGACGAAGCATATGGCGCGGCTGCTGGTTGAGTTTGGTGATATGTAGCCACCGCTGCGTCCACGTACGCTAACCATGCCATACGCGGTAATTTTGGCGGGAATAGCGTACAAAGAGTGGCCAGATGCATTGTCTGCGGATGGAGACCATGCTATAATCAAGGCGCGGCGCGGAAACCGTTAGCTGGGAACGCGCCGCCTGGCATCTCCTCCGCTCACCGACTCCAGAGACGGCCCAACGCTCGCGCCGGATAACCGCCCCCAATCGCTGGCTGTATCCCGCCGACCCGTTAGCTGGTGTATGGAGTGGGGAATCTGAGCCGCGGGAGTCGGCGTTGCGTCCGTTGCGCAAAGAGAATGGGTTTCTCTTGCCGCGTAACGTTCTTTCGTACCGTCACTATCATCTATCACTGGATTCCGGTTCGCTGTTTGACCGGCAACGTGTCCGTGAGGCGCGGATGTCCTGGAAAGTTCTGATCGAGCGCGGCAATTTGGGCTTCAGCGCCGCGCACTTTATCACGTTTGAGGGCCAGTGCGAGCCGCTGCATGGGCACAACTACGGCGTGCGGGTCGAGGTGGAGGGAGAACTGACTCCCGACAGCTACGTGCTCGATTTCGTCGTCCTCAAGAATATCGTGCGCGCGCTGTGCAAAGAGTGGGACCACCGCTTCCTGCTGCCCCTGAACAATCCCCATTTGCGCCTGACTGAGCATGAAGACGCCTGGGAAGTGGTCTATAACGGTCCGCTCACCCATGGCGCGGCCGCCAGGGATGGTGTCACCCGCTATCTGCTGCCCAAGGCGGCGGTGGTCCCGCTACCCATCGACAATGCCACCGCCGAACGGCTGGCCCAGCAACTCGCCCGGCGCATCGCGGATCGGCTGCGAGAGGCGGATAAGCTGGAGCAGCTCGACCGCATTCAGGTTGGCGTTGAAGAGACAGAAATGCAGGCCGCCTTCTTCACCCTGGACCTACGCACCCATCCACCCGGCGATCTCTCTCCCCCGGTATAGCAATTGCTATCCAGGTTAGTGGTGGTTATTTTCTCCCACGTCGCGAAGTGATTTTGGACCTTCCCATTTTTTCAACGTTGTTGTGTGTATCTGGTGCATGGGCACATGGCGCTCATGTGCTGGGATGGCCGAAATTCGGCCCTAACCGGCTCTGCCGGCCGTGAGCAATGGAGCTCCACCCTGGCCAGCGCTGGCTACCTTGCAGGAGGATTAATACCTGTGGCGATCAAAGAACCTGAAGTCATGAACCCGTATGCTCAAGCGGTCGCGCAATTCGACGCCGCCGCCGAACGCCTCAACCTCTCCCCATCGTTGCGCGCGATTCTGCGCAAACCCAAGCGCGAGCTGATCGTCAACTTCCCGGTGCGAATGGACGACGGCAGAGTTGAGATGTATACGGGCTATCGCGTCCAGCACAATATCAATCGCGGGCCAGCCAAGGGCGGCATCCGCTTCGACGCCAATGTCTCGCTGGATGAGGTGCGCGCGCTGGCGATGTGGATGACGTGGAAGTGTGCCGTGGTCAATATTCCCTTTGGTGGCGCCAAAGGCGGTGTCATCGTCGATCCACGCGAGCTCTCACGCACTGAGCTGGAACGCCTCACCCGCCGCTATGCGACCGAGATCGCGGGCGTCATTGGCCCCGAAAGCGATATTCCCGCCCCTGATGTCAATACCAATCCCCAAATCATGGCCTGGATAATGGATACCTATTCGATGCATCATGGCTACTCGGTGCCTGCCGTCGTCACGGGCAAACCGCTCTCGGTGGGCGGCAGCGAGGGTCGTATGGAGGCCACCGGACGCGGCGTTTATATCACTACGCGCGAGGCGTGCAAGGTACTCAATATTCCGTTGAAGGGCGCGCGTGTCATCGTGCAGGGCTTCGGCAATGTTGGCTCGATCACGGCGAGGCTGCTGCACGAGGCGGGCTGCAAGGTGGTGGGCCTGGCCGACGTCACGGGCGGCTACTATAACCAGGATGGCATTGATGTAAAGATGGCCCTCCGCTACTCGCAGGAGCACGGCGGCTTGCTCAAGGATCTGCCGCATGCCGAGCATGTCGAGGGCAAGGGCGTTCTGGAGATGCCCTGTGATATCCTCATTCCGGCGGCGCTTGAGGGCCAGCTGACCGAGGAGAACGCGTCGCGCGTCCAGGCCAGTCTGATCATCGAGGCGGCGAACGGCCCAACGACCAACGAGGCGGACGCGATCTTCCACCAGCGCGGCATCCCGGTCGTGCCCGACATCCTCGCCAACGCGGGCGGCGTGACAGTCAGCTACTTCGAGTGGGTGCAGGATCTCCAGCACTTCTTCTGGACAGAAGAGGAAATCAACGAGCGGCTGGAGCGCATCATGGTCCGCAGCTTCCAGGCGGTGGAGGCCAAGCGCGAGGAGCAGAACTGCGACTACCGGCTGGCGGCGTATCTGCTGGCGGTCTCACGAGTCGCGGAGGCAACCCAGGTGCGCGGCATCTACCCGTAGGCCCAAGTCTTCGGCAAACGCCAAACATTCCGAGCGGCGATCATTCGTGTGAGTGGTCGCCGCTTCGTCGTTCGCGGCAACTATGCGGTAGACCAATGCGCCACCCTACGGTAGAATGGTGCGGTCAGCTGGCTGGTCGCTCGACTTCAGATTATGTGACTACTTATGGAGAACGTGCTTGGTAGTCCACCATCTCCACATCCCGCAGCCGCCGCTCTCGCATTTCGTCGAATCGTTCTGGCTCTACGAAGGTGAGCGTCCGGCGCATGCGAAAGAGCGCCGCCTGCCCGATGGCGCGGTGGGGCTGGTCTTCAACCTCTGCGACGATCTGATTCGCATCTACGACTCCCGCGATCAGGAGGCGTTTCATAGCTATCGCGGCGCTGTGCTCAGCGGCCCACAATCCAGCTACATAGTGCTTGACACCGCTAGCCTTACCGCAACGCTGGGCGTCACCTTCAGGCCGGGTGGCATGATGCCATTTCTTCCCTTCCCAGTATCGGACCTATCCAATCAGGTGCTCTCCCTGGAGACGCTCTGGGGCGCGGAGATTGCCGATCTGCGCGGATCTCTATCCATAGCGGCGACGCCAGCGGCGCGGTTTGCTATCCTCGAACGCTTTCTATTGACACGTCTCGATCTCTCTCGAATCAGCCATCCCGCCGTCTCCAGCGCGGTTGCTGGATTGCAAGACGCGGCGCGGTTCCCGACCATTGCGTCACTTGCTGAGCAAATTGGACTGAGTCAGACGCGGCTGGCCCAGGTGTTTCGCGATGCGATGGGGATGACGCCCAAACAGTATGCGCGCCTGTCTCGTTTTCAACGTGTCATCGCCCGGCTGGATGCGGGTGGAGCAGGTGAGTGGGCCGATACCGTATTTTCCTGTGGATACTTCGACCAGTCGCATCTCATCCACGAGTTTCAAGCGTTTGCTGGCCTAACGCCGGTCCAGTACCTCGCCATGCGTAGCGACTTTCGCAATCATGTTCCGCTCCCCGCGTGAGGTTTGATTTCTTACAAGACACACTGCCTGCGCCCTCTGTATCCTTGAACCAGAAATGTCTGCAACACGGATGAAGGGAGCATACTTGAATGGATACCAAGCAGAGCTATATCCGCCACGGAGTCGGCGCGGTCCGTCCGTACATCTATGGCAACGCCGACCTGCCGGAGTTTTTGCGACAGGTGTTCGACGCCGAGGAGATCGAGCGCGCAGCTTACGAGGATACCAGCGCGCATGTCGAAATGAGCACTGGTGACTCTGTCGTCGTGGTCGAGGCGGGTGTAACACACGAGACGGCGACTCCTGCCTCCGTCTATGTCTACGTTCCCGATGTAGATGCCGCTTATCAGCGCGTGCTGCACCTGGGCGCAATATCGCTCGCCGTGCCAGCGGACAAGCCCTACTGGACCGCAACGCCGGCGTGAAAGACAGCTTCGGCAACACCTGGTGGATCGGCACGCACATCGGCAATAGATAGCGCCGTAATCCTCCATCCCCTTTTCCGCGTGAGAGGGGGATGGAGAGGGGGGATAGAGAATATGTGCGCCTAACGTGGCACACGGCGGCGCACCGGGCATGCAACTGTCAAGCTTTGTACAGGCGTCAGGAGCGACCACAGTGGCTATTGCGCCGCTCAGTCCCGGTGAGCGCCAAACTCTCCAGGCAGCAACGCGATGTCCTCCATCAAGCCGCACGCCGCGGCATCATGGCAGAGTGCCAGAGGTTACAGTATATTGTCATGTATATCATAGGGGAAATAGCGGGTGCGCTGCTACGTTTTTGTAGCAGCGCACTACTGTATACATCGGCTGTCATCCTGGAGGCATTACCTGTCAGGGTTGAGGATATCGTCTGCGGCGTGCTTGATGTGACCAGCGCCTTCTTGCATCTTGCCTTTGACTTGCTTCGCTTTTCCTTTGCGCTGCATTTTCTTGTTGTCGATCACGTCGCCTGTCTTCTCCTGGACCTTCCCCGCCCCCTGGTTCATTTTCCCTTTCAGCTTGTCTCTGTCACCCCTGGCGCCCAGATGATTGTCCCGGCCATCATCCCGGTCATCAAGCTTCTCGTCGTTGGGCAGTATCTCGTCGTTCATTGAGTGTTATTCCTTTCCCCTGGGAAGTCCCCGGGAGCGTTCCGCTACGCATCATCCTTGTGCGCACCTTTGTTGCACAGGCAAATTCTATGCCACAGCACAGTGTCTTGTTCGGGCACACCCTACAGCCATGTTTGGCGCACATATTCTCTATCCCCTCTCCGCGTGAGAGAGGGGTCAGGGGCGAGGTCACTCCAGCACGATGCTCTGTTTGCGGGCGAGGTAGACCAGCTTGCCCGCCAGGTTCTCGATGGCCTCGGGCCAGGTGAACTCGGCGGCGGTCTGCCATCCCGCTGAGCGAATCTTCTCCTTCTCCTCGGGATGGTGCAGCAGATGCAGCAGATAGCCGACGATCTCGTCCGGGTCTTCGGTCTCGAGCGCCACCGCGTTCTCGAACGAGACGGCGTAGTCCTCGCCGGTTGAGCCGGTGAAGGCGATGCCACGGGCGGCCATCACCTCTAAGCCAACCAGCCCGAACGGCTCGTGGCCGCTGTTGGCCAGCACCGCATCGCTGGCGGCGTAGCACATCCGCACAAACTCCTCCGGCACGAAGAAGCGCAGATTGTATATGTCGGCCTCGCCCGCGTCGCGTAGCAGCTTGATGCACTCCTCCGGCGTTGGCTTCCGCGCCTCGACGTCGCGCACCGTCAGGCCCAGGTAGCGCGCCCGGCCCAGCACATCACCGCCATGCGGCTCGATGCCGCCACGAATCACCATAGAGAGCGGGTGGCCGCTATATTTCAGCCGCGCCGCCGCCTCGATGGCCATCAGCCAGCGCTTGTCGGGATCGAAGCGCCCGATCTTGAAGAGGAAGAGCCGGTCAGGGTTGCCGCGTTGCGCCGCCTCACGGAGCGCGCGCACGGAGCGAGCGGCGACGGCGTTGAGGTAGCGCTGTGGAATGCCGTTCGGAATCGTGAGCGCGTTGACGCCATAGTCCCACAGCCGGTGTTTCATATAGCGGCTGACGGTGGTGATGGAGGTCGTGAAGTTCAGCGTGCCCCAGTTGATGCGATGCAGCGACATCAGGCTATTGCAGTTCCACATCAGGATGCAGCGGTGGCGGACGTTGTGCCAGTGCAGCATATCGGAGGTGCGGATCATCGCCTCAGCGGTATGCCAGTCTTCGCCGATGATGACCACAATCTTTCCCTGCGCCACAGCGGGCCGGACGATCTCGTCGTAGACGAAATAGGGCACCGACTCGTTGTAATCGTAGAGCTTGTGCTCCTCGCCGTCATAGACGCCGTTGGGATAGTGCTGGCTGATCCACTGGCCCCAGCGCCGCAGGTGCAGCCGCCCGTTCACCAGGTCTTCCGCCGGAGGCTTGCTGGGGTCGCCGACAAAGATCAGGTGGGTCTCATAGCCCAGATGCGCCAGCGATTCGGTGAACTCGGTGACGCGAGTGCCAAGCCCCCCCGCCATCGAGTAGATATCCGGCCCCTCGAAACAGAGCGAGACAAAGATCGTGTTCTCCGGCGAGATGCCGCCACCCCGCGCGGTGATGCCAGGGGTTTCGGGCTGAATAGCGGCCTCACGCGCGCTGGTCGTCGCCGCGTCGATCACCTCTTCCGGCAGTATTGGCGGCTGTGACGCATCACCCTGCGGCGTCACCCCATTGGCCGGAGCGCTGGCTGGCGGTCGCTGGGTGCGCGGGCGTGGGCGGGCGCGTCGCACGGTGTCTGTGCGCTGTTCGGATGGTGATGTCGAAGCTGATGTCGAAGCCTGTTTGACCTGATCCTGCTTTGCCATTATGCGCGTCTTTCTGTATTCCGCCGACCGTGCATCGTCTGCTCTGCGTCATGTACCTCTCAAGTAGCTCAAGTATCTCATGCGGGGTGTGTTGGATTCCTGGCGGTCGTTGCGATTCATTGCAGTGTGCGGGCCTGCCCCTTAGACGGCCCGCGTTCCACCGCAGTCACAGGTGCGCGCAAATCGGCGCCAGGCAGTGTCAGCAAGCGCGGCTAGAGATACGTCGTCAGCCAGCGCAGTATCCGCTCATCCATGTCGCGCACGTGCTCGCGCTCGGCGGGTCCGTGTCCCTCGCGTGGATAGAGCACCAACTCCGTCGGAATCTGCCGTTCGAGCAGCGCCCGATGGAACGCAAAGGCCTGGTTGACAGGCACGCACGGATCCTGCTCGCCATGCAGAATCAGCGTGGGCGTCGTGATCTCGTCGGCGAAGGTGAGCGCCGAGTGCGCGCGGTAGACCTCTGGCTGCTTGAGCGGATCGGCGGCAAGGATGCGCATATCCCAGTCGGGGATATTGGTCTGCGCGTGGAAGCTGTGATAGTCACAGACGCCCGCGCCCATCATTGCCGCCTTGAAGCGCCGCGACTGGCTGATGGCCCACGCCGTCATGTAGCCGCCGTAGCTCCAGCCGATGATGCCGACTCGCTCGCCATCCACCAGCCCTTGCGCGACCAGATAATCGATGCCGCTGAGGATGTCTTGCAGGTCTTTGCCGCCCGCATCTCCCAACACCGCATCGGCGAAGGCGATACCGCGCCCCAGCCCGCCGCGTATATTCGGCTGGAGGACGGCGAATCCGGCGCTGGCGCATATTTGGCTCCACATGACGCCACCGCGCCAGTCGGTCTGCCACGCGGCGGATGGCCCGCCATGCACCTGCACCACCAGTGGCGGCGGCGAGCCGCGTGTCGCGCTCAACGGACGGGTAAACAACCCCTCGATGCGCCAGCCATCGGCGCCCTCCCAGCTGATGACCTCGGCGGGCGCGAGCAGCGTCGTCTCCTCGATCAGCTTATTGAGATGGGTAACCTGCCGCCATTCCAGCCGCGCGTCCGCGCCGGTGACGTCGGAAAGCTCGCCTGCCCAGACTTCGGGTGGGTGCAGCCGGTCGGAAGAGTGGGTGACACAGCGGCGCAGGTCGGGCGTCGTCGAGAGTCTCGGCCCGCCACCACCGCCGATGACGAAGCCGCGCGAGAGCGGGGTGAGCGCGCCACTGGCCTCATCCAGCAGCCCCACCTGATGCGCCACGCCATCCCAGCCCGCGTAGAGCATGCGCGTACCATCGGGAAACCAGCGCACCCAACTTGGGCTGAACTCTATCCCTGGCGTCAGGTTGCGGGGCTCACCGCCAGCCGCCGGGATGACGAAGACCTCGCCGCCGACCAGCCCGCGGTCGCTCCACTCGCCTGAAATATAGGCGAAACGGCTGCTATCGGGCGCCCAGGCAAGCGCCGCCGCCTGCCGGGTAAGCTGAGTCAGCCGCCGCACCGCGCCACCCTCCGCCGGAACCGTGCCGACCTGACCGCGATACCAGTCGGTCTCGCCGGAACCAGCCGAATAGTAGACGGCGAGCTGCTGGCCATCCGGTGACCAGGCGTACTCCCAGATGGTGATGTTGGCGGGCGTCACTGGCGCGGGCTGATCGCTCGTCAGCGCCACGGTCCAGAGGCGGCGATGCCGGTCGGGCGCGACCACCACAGGATCTTTCGCTGGCTCCTCGCCCTCCCACGTCAGCAGTGCCAGACGGCTACCATCCGGCGACCATTCGAACGATTCGACGCCGTTGGGCAGCGTGCAGAGGCGGCGCGGCGCTCCGCCACTGGCGGGCACCACGTAGATTTGCGCCTTGCTGCCGCTTTGCTCGCCGTCGCGCGTCGAGAGAAAGGCAAGCTGCTGGCCATCCGGCGACCAGCGCGGATGGGTGTCGTTGCCTGGCCCGGCGCTCAGCGCGGTGGCCTGTCCTCCTTCGAGTGGGACGCTCCAGATGCGGGCAACCGACTTCGGCTGGTCCGCCGCCCAGTCGCGCAGCACGAACGCGGCGCGGCTGCCGTCGGGGTGGATGTTTTCGTCGTCGGGGTTGCGCGCCTGCCGCATGCTTGCCGATGTCGCGGGCACGCGCGCTGGCTCCAGATCAATAGCGTCGTCCGTGGCGGCTCGTCGGGATTTCGTCACACGCTTCTCCTTGGCAGCTATCCGGTTTTATTGCGGGCGCTGAGCGCGTAGCCGGTCGAAGGCAATGCGCAGGCCACGCAGCAGCAGGTTTAGGTCCACGACATCAATGCAAGGGGTGACACCAGCCATGACATCGGCCAGCCCCCCATGGGCAATCACCTTCGCGCGCGCGCCGCCGGGGATTTCGTCGCGCAGCCGCGCCACCAGCCCTTCCACGAGGCCGACATGCCCGAAGACGATGCCCGACTGCATGTTGGTGGCGGTATTCTTACCGAGCGCATGCGGTGGCGGCGTCAGTTCCACCTGGTAGAGACGCGAGGCCGCGCTTGCCAGCGCCTCAGCGGAGATGCCCAGCCCCGGCGCAATCGCGCCGCCAAGGTAGTCTCCCTCTGGGGAGACGCAGTCGAAGCTGGTCGCCGTGCCAAACTGAATGACGATGGCGGGGCCGCCGTAGATGTGGTGGGCGGCCAGCGTGCTAATCATGCGGTCGGCTCCGGTCTCCCAGGGATTATCCACCAGCAGCTTGATGCCCAGATCGAGCTGATGGGTGATGACGATGGCTTCGCAGCCGAGATACTCGCGGGCGAGCGCCTGGAAGACGGGCGTGAGTGGTGGCACGACACTAGCAAGGATAACATCGCCGATGGTTTCCATCTGTAGCCCGGCGTGCCGACAGAGGCTGGCCAGCAGCGCGGCGTACTCGTCAACGGTCTTCTCACGCACCGTCGCGACCCGCCAGCGCGCGCGCAGTTCGTCACTCTCGTGCGGGTATAGCCCGAATTTGATGCCGGTGTTGCTGCAATCGATCGCCAGTAGCAGTGAGCGCTGTGCTTTTGCCATGAGATGCTCCGAAAACTGGGCGTTGCGCCTCATCGTCTGGAACGGCGTACTACGACGTTGGCCCGTCCCTGCGGCGATTGTAGGCTTGCGCCGTAGTTGCGGTCAAGCGCCCGCGCGGCGTTGGCGTGATTTTGACGGCGCACTGTGCAGGGGTATCATGCGGATTGTACAATGAGAGGAATCTGCGAACCTCACGCAGTATCTCCGAGCCAGCATAGCTTTCCCGGCACAGTCACGGGAGGCAATCAGAGCTATACGATGCGATTGAAACGGCCCCATTGTGGAGGTCTGCGAAACCATGAACGCGGGAGCCAACTTCAGCACAAACCGCCCGTCGCCGTCAGGTGAAGGGCGCGGGATGAAAGCGATGGTGGGCGTGACACAACAGACGGCGCGGCAGCGCTTTATCGTCAGCGAGCAGCAGCGAAGGGGCCGTCTCGTACGGATCGTTTCGCTCGGCCTGCTGATTGCCATGGGGCTGCTGATCCCGACATCGCTGATTCCGACACCAGATATCGTTACCTTGATCACTGTGCTGATCGTCTTCCTCGGCGCTGGGGTGGGGTATCTGCTGAACCGCATGCAATTGGTCAATGCGGCTGGCTATTCGATCCTGGTCGGCGGCATGCTGGCGCTTGGCTGGGAGGTCGTCGCGCAGTCGTTGCGCCAGGGCGGGCTTGATCTGAATGACCTGCGTGTCTATGACCTCTTTGTGCTGCCTATAATCCTCTCCGCGGTCCTGGTGACGCGCCGGGGGCCGGTGATCGTCGCCATTGTCTCCATTGCCTTTACCATCACCTCGATCATCCTGCTCCCCAAGTCGCCCGCACTGCAACAATACTGGGATGGCACGTATCCATACGCGATTGGATCGTCATACGATGTCGTCATTGTGCCGGTGGTTCTACAGGGGCTGGCTGCGGTAGCGGCCTGGCTCGGCGCGGATAGCGTGCGGCGGGCGCTGCTTCAGGCATATCAGGTGGAGGAAATCTCGGCGGCGAAGTTGCAGGTCGAGGATCAACAGCGGCGGCTGCAGCGCGGCATTGCCCATATCCAGCAGGTGCACTCGGCGGTCGCTCATGGTCAGTGGGATGCGCGCGCACAGGTGGAGGCCACCGAGCTCATTCCGGTCGCCGTCAGCCTGAACCTGCTGCTGGACCGCATCTCACGGCTCACTCGCGACCAGGAACAGCGTCAACGTGTGGATCGCACCGCCCATGAGCTGGCGCAGGCATTGCGGCGGCTGCGGCTTGGCGATGGGTATACACCGCCTGCCTTTACGGGCACCTCGTTCGATGAAGTGCTGATGGAGCTGGATGTGCTGCGCACTGTGCGACCGACGTCGCGACCGCCGACCTCGAGCGCGCCGAGCCAGGGTAGCGTTCCCAGATGGCCAAGCGGCCCCGGCAGCCAGACCGGCACGGGTGTGCCGACCCCTGGACATACGCCGCCATGGACGGTGTCTGGCCCATCCCAGGGAGGCGCTCCGAGCACTACCGGCGGTATCACCAGCGGCAACACGGGCACGCCGCCGCCACAATCGTGGCCGACAATACAGCCGGATGGCGATCATCCCACGCTGCCCCAATGGCTGCGTGAAAGCTAGCGGTTAGCGGCGGAAGGACGTGGAATGGAACTGCTTCCCGACATCCACCTGATCGACGGAGTGAACTCCAACGCCTATCTGATTATCGAGCCAGCGGGTCTGACCCTGGTGGATACCGGCCTGCCCGGCAGCGACCAGAAGATTCTGGCGTACCTGCGCGCGCTGGGTAAAGCGCCGTCGCAATTGAGCCGTATTCTGCTGACGCATCAGCACGTGGACCATGTTGGCGGCGCGGCGGAGCTGGCCGCGCTCAGTGGCGCGGAGGTGGTCGCTCATCCGCTCGATACGCCAGCCATTGAGGGAACCGGGCCGCGCGATATGCCTTCGGGACCGATGGCCATCCTCTTTCGTGCCATGGTACTGCCCCGGCTTCGCCCCGTCGCGGTGACACGACCGGTGAGGGTGGGCGAGACGCTGCCCATTCTGGCCGATGATGGCGGCTTGCAGGTGATCGAGACGCCGGGCCATACCCTCGGCCAGATCGCGTTTTATCTGCCGGGACGCCACCTGCTCTTCGCGGGCGACACCTACCGCCATACCTGGCGCGGCGAGGTCGCCATCCCCTTCAAAATGTTCAACCGCGATACCGCGCAGACGCGGGAATCACTCGCCGCGCTCGGCACGCTGGCCATTGATATCAGCCTGCCCGGACATGGCAAGCCAATAGTACATGGCGCTGCTGAGCCGATGGCGCGCGCCGTGAAAGCCGCTGAACGCTCGTCCGCGGGCCGTCAGCCTGGTTGACGCACAGCCATCGTCCAGCGCTATAGTCTGCAACAGCACTATTCCTCGATATTCGCGATTGCGCCGTCTCGAAATGGTGGGAAATGGCGGACGATACCACGGCGACTGTGATAGACAAAGATAGACGGCTCCGACAGGCCGAGCTGGCGATAAGCCATGTCTTGCGCGGCGGTGTCGTTCTCAGCGCGGCGATTATTCTGCTGGGTGTCGTCTGGTTCTACCTCCAGATGGCGATCACCGGCCACGCTACCCTCACCTATCCACACACGGTGCTCGAGGTCGCACAGGAGCTTACCCAGGGCGATCCTCTGGCCCTCGTCGCGCTTGGCCTGCTGATCCTGCTGCTGACGCCTATTCTGCGCGTGGCCATCTCTATCATCATCTTCGCGCTCGAACGCGACTGGCTCTACACGGTCATCACACTGATAGTGCTGCTGATTCTGCTCGTCAGCCTGCTGCTCGGTCGGGGAGGTGCGTGAGATGGCAGCGCCGCCACATCTGCTCTTCTTTCTGCTCGTCCTCACCGCGTCCATCGCCGCCGGACTGATCGGCTCGCTGGTGGGGCTGGGCGGTGGCGTCTTCGTCGTGCCGCTGCTGACGCTGGTGTTTGGGCTGCCGCTGCACGAGGCCATCGGCGCGTCGATTATCTCGGTGATTGCCACGTCGAGCGGGGCCGCCGCCGCCTATCTGCGCGACCACATCACCAATATGCGCGTCGGCATGTTTCTGGAGATAGCCACGACGCTCGGCGCTATCACCGGCGCATTCCTGACCGCCATCGCGCCGACCGGACTGCTGTTTCTCATCTTTGGCCTGGTGCTGGCCGTCTCGGCCGCGCCGCTGATTATGCGCTTCGGCGAGGAGCTGCCGCAGGGCGTGAAGAATGACCGCTGGGCCGAGCGGCTGAGTCTGGCGAGCAGCTACCGCGATGAACGTCTTGGACGCACCATCCCGTATCAGGTGACGCATGTGCCGCTGGGCGTCGTGATGATGTATGTCGCGGGGACCATCTCTGGCCTGCTAGGCATCGGCAGCGGCACATTCAAAGTGCTGGCGATGGATACGGCGATGCGCCTGCCAGTGAAGGTCTCGACGACGACCAGCAACTTCATGATCGGCGTAACGGCGGCGGCCAGCGCGGGCATCTACTTCGAGCGCGGCGACATCAATCCCGTGGTGGCGGCGCCCGTCGCCCTGGGCGTGCTGGCAGGCGCGACAATCGGCGCGCGGACGCTGACGCGCCTCTCGAACCGCTCGATCCGCAAGCTGTTCGTCCCCATCCTCATCTTCATCGCGCTCTCGATGCTGATTCGCGGCGCATCCATTCTCATGGGCAGCTAGCTGGCGTCCGTACTCGCCAGCGCATGCGCGATTTCCGCCGCCGCCCGATAGCCTGTCTGGAGCGCGGCATGCACGGTGCCGGTCTCGCCCTGGGTGTTGGTGGCCTCGCCCGCGAAGAATAACGTCTCCTCCACCGGCTCCGCCAGCGCGCCAGGAGCTGCCAGCCCGCCCGCGCAGACGTAGCTGTAGCCGCCACCGCTGAAGGGATCGGCGCTCCAGTTGTGGACGTATCTGTCTGTCATCAGTGTATCAAGGTCAGCGCGGCCCATGCTCAGCGTTCGTGAGAGCGCGGCAACCGCCTCGTCGGTGATCTCCTCGTCCGACATGGTGGCCATCCTGGCGGCGCGCGGTCCGGCGACCCACCCGGTGAGCATCGGCGCGACGACTGGGTGCGGCGTCCACCAGGTCGGCATCACCGCATCGTTGGAAATGAGAAACGAGAGCCGTGGTAACGCGATGGATTCGCGATTGGCTCGGCGCACTTGCGGCAGTGCGTCCCAGAAGATCTCGTTGAAGTGCAACACCACCTTCATGGCGTGACCCATCTCCAGATGTGCAAGCGCCTCGCGCTTGCCCGGCGGCTCCGGCAGCAGCCGCAGCGCGCCTGGCAACTCTGAATCATCAAACGAGCGCTTGAGGGCGGCAAGTGGCATAGTGATGAGGGCAGCGCGCGCGCTGATCTCGCCGAGCGGCGCGCCAGCGGGCGATTCCAGCCGGACCTCGACGTAGCCGCGCCGCCAGCGTACCTCGCGGGCAACGGTCTCTAAACGCACGTTAGTCGATGGGCCAAGGGTCTCGCCGAGCCATGCCAGCACGCGGTCGTAGCCATCCAGCACGCGGAACTGGCGGTCGCCGTCTATCGCGTCGGAGGCCAGCTCGGTCTGCCGCAGCCAGGCGACGCTGACACGGTCCACCTCGGCGGCATCGAATCCCTCCGCGTAGCCGCGAATCTGCGCCCGTGCGGCGGCCCAGCGCTCGCCCGCGAATCGCTCGTCGAGTAGGGATTGCAGCGTGCGGTCCTCGCCCTGCCAGTTACGGATCGCGGCGAAGATTGCGCCGACATCGCCCTCGTCGTCGTCATCTGTTTCGTCGTCATCGTCGTCGCTTAGCAGATTTCCTTCGCGCGCGGCCCAGGAGTTGCCCGTCTGCTCGTAGAGGAGCAGGCCCGCCTCCGCGGCTATCGCGAAGGTCTCTGCTGGCCGTCCATGGACGAAGTCGGCGCCAAGCTCAATGGGCAGTGTCGCGCCAGGCGGGTGAATGGTGTAGACGCGCCCACCGATACGGTCGCGCGCCTCGATAAGCGCCACTGCGCGCCCAGCACGCGCCAGCGCCGAGGCGGCAGCCAGGCCCGCCGCGCCCGCGCCGATGATGACGACATCGTAGTCGGCCATATAATTTCTCGCCCTTATGCCTGCGACTGCTCCGGCTGCATACGCATTGTCATTCCCCACTGCGCCAGCGCACCGCCAATGCGACCACCTACCACGCTAAGTAGCAAGCCAACGCCATTGAGCGCGGCAAGCACGCCCGGGGTAGTGGCTAATGTTCTGGGTTCCCCTGCGGGATCATACATCCCCCATTCGTGAGGCGCTCGTGGCGAGAAGATATGTGGGGTATTGATGTAGCGCATAAACATGACGGCGAAAATCAGCGCAGTTGCAAGCATAAAGATCGCGAAGCCGACGAATCCTATACGGAAGCCAATCCAGCCGCCTGCTGAGGGCTCAGCATGCCGCTGGTGGCAGAACCAGTAGCCCGCGATGGTGGGAATGACCAGATAGAGTGGCAAACCGATCAGGACGGCTTGCGGCGGCAAGAGCCGGTTGGAATAGGCCATGCTTATGCCAAATAGGCTGAGTTCAAGAAGCGCCAGCGGCAACCCAAATGAGAGCGCTTGCGGCCAGCAAAACCTCGGGATATTCTGCTGCATTCGCCTGTCCTCCCGTTCTGATACGCCTGGACTTGTACGTATTGTCGTCCATGGATTGAGGAGCCGTCTAGGTTGTGCGCTGCACGCGTCTTTCCAGCCGCTTCGCACGCCGGGAGCCTAATGCCCCACCAATGCTCGCGCCGATCAGGCTGAGTACCACACCAATGGTATTGAGCACGTAAATAAAGAGCAAAAAGGCAATGGTGAAAATCAGTGCAAGGTCCGGAGGCGCGTAGAAGACATGAGCGACAGATTGGCCGGGCGGAGGCAGCGTCACGTCGTAGATGATCAGTGAGACGATGAGCGTCACTGTGGCGACGGACGCCGAGATCGTCCACCCTGTCAGCCCCATGCGCACACCTATCAAACTATTCTCCTCGCCTCCCTGCCGATTCTGAGAACGGTATCGATATTCGGCTATGCAGGGGATGAGGAGATAGAGCAGCCACCCAATCAACAAAGCGTTCTGCGTGGAAAGCCAATAATTGCGAGTTAATGTGATGAGGAAGACTACCGCCACGAGCACGCCCAGCGGTATCCCATACAACAGCACGGGTCGCCATCTCTGCCACCGCGAACGCGGCATCGTCTGCTGCATGTGGTTCTCCTCCCGCTCATATCCTCCGAAGACGAGCGCCGCGTGCCTTTGTTGAAGCATACGGCGGGAGGAGAAATTACATCACAGACGTTACAGCGCGGCGAAGAGGTCTACGCTGTTGCCATCGGGATCAACGACGACGGCATAGCGCTGGCCCCAGAAGGTGTCCCATGGCGCTTTGTGGCTGGTATAGCCCGCCGCGACGATCCGCTCGTGCAGGGCGTCTACCTCCGCCGGGGTGTCGCACTCGAAGGCGAGCGTGATGCTCTGTCCCACCGCACTCTCGACGAAATCGGGATAAATCTCCTTCATCAACGTCAGAGTATCCCAGGCAATGCGATAGCCATTCGCGGCGGTAACATCGACGTGTGGTTCCCCCTCGACGCCTTCAGGTATTTCAAGCTCCAGCAGCCGATAGAAGCGCAGAGACGCCCCCATGTCGCGCACCACTATGCCTACGAAACCTGGACGTACAGCCATGAAAATCGCCTACTTTCCCCTGGTCGCTCACCAATCGCTGAGCGGATAGCTCGTACTCACTGCAGACAGCATACCTGGGCAATGGTGACAGTCCTATGTCACCGTTCGCGATAGTGTTCAGCGAGTTGTTTGCCCAGCGCGCGCAGTTGCTCGCGGAGCCTCGGTGGCTCGAACACTTTGGCCTCACAGCCAAGCATGGCGAAGAGCCGCGCGTAGAAGTCCAGCTCGCCGGGAGGGCAGCGTAACGAGAGCGTGGCGCTGCCGTCAGCCTGGCGTATGAGGATCTGTCCCAGGTGCGGCTCGCTTTCGAGGCGAGCGGCTCCGTCGGCGGTGAGCGTCGCGACGATCAGCGGGTGGGCGTCGTCGTCATACGGCGGCGCGGGCGGTGGATTCTCCGGCAACTTCTCGTCATCGGCTGGGGCCAGCGCGACGATGCGGTCAACGCGATACATCCGCTGGGCGCCCGTTTCGTAGACGTGTGCGTTGCAGTACCAGAAGCCCTGCTGGGCAAAGACCTCGCGCGGATAGATCGTGCAGAAGGTGCGCCTGCGGACGGATTGGTAGGTGATACGCAGCCAGCGTCGCTGTCCTGTCTGCCCGGTCGCCTCGATCAGCGCATCGAGAAACGGCGCACGCTGTCGGCGTCTGGGGACGGCGATACTGGTCGTCCGCAGCCAGCGTTCAACCTGCGCCAGCTCCTCATCAGGCAGCAGCGCGTGGAGCTTGCCCCGCAGCGTCGTCCGCTCCTGTGCGAATGGGACGTCGGCGTGGCTGTCAATCGCATCGAGCGCCAGCAGCAGTAAGAACATCTCGTGCGGGGTGAGCGGCAGTGGCGCGAGGCGATAGTCGGCGGGCAGCGAATAGCCACCTTTCGCGCCCTCCTGTGCGAAAATGGGCACACCAATCTCGCGCAGCGCCCACATATCGCGCACGACTGTCCGCTTCGAGACCTCGAAGCGCCGCGCGATCTCGTCTGCCGTGCGCGGGCGGCGCTGAAGCAGCAGCAGGATGCCTGTCAGGCGATCAATACGATTCATAGGCAGTTCGTTCTCAACTCCTGGCGATCAGAGCGCATCGTCAGCACAGTCGTTCACAGTCAGTATAACGTCCAGGGAGGTGGCCAATGACAATTCGTATCGAGCGTGATGGCGCGGTGCTGACGGTGCTGCTGGACCGGCCCGAGGTGCGCAATGCCGTTGACCGCGCGACGGCGGAGGCGCTGGCCCAGGCATTCCGCGACTTCGACGCCGATGAGAGCCTACACGTGGGAGTGCTTTCGGGCGCGGGCGAGACCTTCTGCGCGGGAGCGGACCTCAAGGCGTTCGCGCGGGGCGCGCTGAACCGATTGGAGCCTGACGGCGATGGTCCGATGGGGCCGACGCGCATGCTGCTGAGCAAGCCAGTGATCGCGGCGATCAACGGCTACGCGGTGGCGGGTGGGCTGGAGCTGGCGCTCTGGTGCGATCTGCGCGTGATGGACGACGACGCGGTTGTCGGCGTCTTCTGCCGCCGCTGGGGCATCCCGCTAATAGATGGCGGGACGGTGCGGCTGCCGCGCCTGATTGGACTGAGCCGCGCGCTGGATCTGATACTGACTGGCCGCCCGGTCAATGCGCAGGAGGCGCTGGCGATGGGCCTGGCGAATCGCGTCGTGCCGAAGGGAACGGCGCGCCAGGCGGCGGAGGTGCTGGCCCACGAGCTCGCCCAACTGCCGCAGGTGTGCCTGCATAGCGACCGATTGTCGGCCTACGAGCAGGCTGATCTGCCGTTCGAGCAGGCGCTGGCGAACGAGTTCCAGCTTGGCATGCGCGCATTGCAGGCGGACGCGGCGGAGGGAGCGCAGCGCTTCGCGGGCGGCGCGGGCCGTCACGGCTCCCCGGATGGCAGCTCGCAGTGATATGCGCTGGTGATGCGTGATTCAGTTGTTCAGCAGTCCCTGATGCGTGGCCATCCAGACGTTGGTGAAGCCGAGCTGCCCGACATCGAAGTAGAGCGACAGCGTGCCGTTCTGGTAGAGCAGATTGCCGAGGTAGATGCCCAGCCAGTCGGAGACATTGAGGGTCGAGAGGACCGGGTTGGCCTCGGACTTATGCCACGTGATGCCGTCGCTGCTGGTGGCATAGCCAAAGGCGCTGTAGTTCTTTGGCGCGGTGCCGGGAGGCGCGGCGCTGAGATAGGCCATCACCCAGCCGTTCTCCGCCCGCACCACATTCGGGTCGAGCAGTCTCTGCCCGTCCCAGGCGCCATTTGCCCCTGGCAGCAGCACCGGATCGCTCTCGGCGTAGCGCGGGTCGGTCGTCGCCAGATTGTTGTATTTACGCCAGTGGATGCCATCGGCGGAGGTCGCCATGCCAATCGCGCCGTGGGTATCATTGAGCGAGGCGACGCCGGTGTAGTACATCGCATAGCCGGTATCGGTGCGGACGACGCTGGGGCTGGCGACGCTCATCGCATCCCACGATCCTGCCTTGCCTGGCTGTAAGACGGGCGCGGCGTCGGGCGTCCAGGGGCCGGTGGGCTGCGGCGCGGTCGCCCGGCCAATGGTGGCGGGTCCGCCGAAGATGGCGCCGCTGTTGTCGAGCGTGTAGAAATACATCACCCATGTGCCATCGGGCTGCACCAGCACGCTGGAGACGAAGATGGTCAGCGGCGCGTACTTCACCTGGCTGGAAAGCAACACGGGGCTTTTGCTCACCTTCGTCCAGGCGCGGCCATCGGTGGACGTAGCGTAGCCCACCGAGACGGGCGCGGGATAGCTGATGATGCCGTTGAAGAACATATGATAGATGCCGTTGTAGAAGACCATCGCGCCAGGATCAATGTACTCCGAATCCCAGGCAGCCGATGTGCCGTGTGGCAGGACGGGGCCTTTGGTGTTGAGCGAGAAGACCTGCGGATGGCTGGGAATGGTCATCGTCGCGGTGGGAGCGGGCGTCGGCGAGCGTGTGGAGGCGGTGGATGTTCCGCAGGCGGCGAGCAGCAGCACAAGCAGCATGAGCATCGCGAGCAGGGGCAGTGTTCCGCGCGTCTTCATAGATAGGCTCCTCCCGGGCAAAGCGATCAGGACGGCCAGCAAAGATAACGGCCACGCGGCTGTGGTGCTCGTATGACGCGCGAGACAATGCGCGCTTAGGACGAGCAAGCGCCGAGCGCGCGGAAAACAAGCAGGGAATGCGCAGAAACCGCGCAGACAGCAGGCGCGCGGAAAGCCGGTCACACCTGAATTAGAGAGGGTGAGGGTTGTGACTGCTGCCCCCTACAAGGGAGGGGAGCCAGAGCCAGAGGCAGACCTTGCTCCACTGTTGCGCCTTTCTATTGCGGCCCCTCCCCTTTTAGGGGAGGGGGTAGGGGGAGAGGTCCGACACCCCGGGCAAAATCAGCACGGGACGGCATCTCCTCTCGCCCTACACGTGACCGACATGTGACGGTGACGCCGCTCTCGTAACTGGCATGTGACATGCGGCACTATACCAGGTGCTACCATTGGTAGCGGGCGCAAGGAGCGTTTATAGCGGCAGACAGCCGCGAGATTACCTGCAAGGGAGGTTCGACGATGAGCATGCTTGACGAATTCAAGTTGGATGGGACCGTCGCGCTGGTGACGGGCGCGGCCAGTGGCATCGGGCGGGCGTTCGCCACCGGCCTGGCCGAGGCGGGCGCGCGGGTGATGTGCGCCGATGTCGCCGTGGAAGCCGCCCAGCAGCTTGCGAAGTCGCTCGCCGACGCTGGCCATGAGGCGAGCGCGGTGCGCGTTGACGTGTCGCGGGAGGACGAGGTCCGCGCGATGGTTGAGAAGACCGTCTCAACCTTTGGCAAGCTGGATATCGCCTTCGCGAACGCTGGCATCGGCGGGACAGGGGCGTCGCTGCAGGATATGTCGTTAGAAGACTGGCGGCAGGTGATTGATATCAACCTCACCGGCGTGTTCCTGACATTCCGCGAGGCGGCGCGGGCGATGCTCCGTAACCCGGAGCCGCAGGGCCGTGGGTTGCGCGGACGGCTGATCGCGACCTCCTCGATCTATGGCTCGGTCGGCGATTTCGGAGGCCAGGCACAGGCCTATACGGCGGCAAAGGGCGGCGTGACCAATCTGGTGCGCACCGCGGCGATTAGCCTGGCGGCTCAGCACATCAGTGTGAACGCGATTGCGCCCGGCTTCGTCCGCACGAACATCGGCGGCGGACTGCTGACACATCCTACTGGGGAGACGCAGCCATTCATCGACGAGATTGTGCGGCGAACGCCTCTGGGCCGTCTGGCGGAGCCTGAGGAGCTTGCCGGGATCGCGGTCTTCCTGGCCTCGCCTGCCAGCAGTTATATGACCGGAACAACTGTGGCCGTCGATGGCGGCTGGCTCGCGTGGTGATATGCAGCGGTTGGTTCAGATGAGCAAGCCGATTGCCATACCCAGCACGGCGGCGGTGAGGCCAATGGCCAGCGAGCCGAACGCATTCAGCCAGGCGGCACGCACCTGACCGCTGCGGTAGAGGCTATGCGTGTCGTAACTGAGCGTGCTGAAGGTGGTGTAGCCGCCGAGAAAGCCCATGCCCAGCAATAGCCGCGCCTGCGCCAGCGCGCTTCCCACGCCGCCAGCTGTCATCAAAAGACCCAGCGCGAAGGCTCCCGTCACGTTGATGAGCAGTGTGGCCAGCGGGAATGTGCTTGGCCAGCGTTTCGTCGCCCACTCTGAGAAGGCGAAACGCGCCGCCGCGCCGCTGGCTCCGGCCAGCCCAAGCAAGAGGAGCACCGCGACTCCAGGTAGTGGAGAAGGCATCAGTCGAGCACCTCATCTTCCATTTCTACTTCCAGGCAGGGCACAACGTCGATACGTGGCTTGCCCGAATTCACCACCCGCCGCTGAGTGAGCGTGCCCGCCGCGTTATAGCCAGCCCAGGCGCAGCCAATGCCCATCACTAAGCTCGCGATGACGTAGAAGGCGGCCAGCACGGGCAGCCCCATGCGCGCCAGCATCTCACCGCCGACGATGTAGGAGCTGAAGGTGGTGAAGGCGCCGAGAAATCCAGGGCCAGCGGCCAGCCGGAACTCGTGGGAGATCGGCACGCCGCGCTCGCAGAGGCCGTAGAGCAGGCCAAGCGCCAGCGCGCCCGACAGGTTGATGGCAAAGATATCCCACGGAAATCGCGCCGAGGCGTGTGGGAAGAGCGTGATGGTCAACGATGTGATGGGGGCGGCGAGCAGTGCCCGCGCCAGTGTGCCGCAGAAACCGCCCGCGAACACGAGTGCAAGATTGCGCATAGGTGCGATTACCTCGTTGGGTACCAGGGATGTGTGCGGAGAGTCAGCGCCGTTTTGAGGCACAAAAAACTCCTACTCACGGCCCCGCAAAACAGCTTGCGTGTCGAGCGTAGAAGCCATCAGCGCCGCCATCGTGGGCGGAACGGTTGGTGGTGAGCCTCATCACCAGCACGGGAGGCACACCGTAGGATGTGCCTCATCAGTACAGGGATGAATGTAACACACGGCGGCGGCGTGTTGCTGCCATCTAAGAATGATGTACCAATGGGGTAAACCGCATCTGCCCAGATTCCCAATTGCTCTTCAGTCGATGTTGGCTATTGGCTCACTGCATCGTCATGAAGGGGCGCATCGAGGAATTCGTTGATCATGGGAACCAGCAGGTGGGTGCGCGTCAGAATCCCATGAAAAGGCGGCGCCCAGCCAACATGCGTGGTCGCGGGCAGCACCGCGAGCGCTGAGGCGGGCAGACCGGCCAGATCGCCATCCGCCTCGCCACCGCCGAGCAGGCCGAAGAACTCCATGGCGTGGGCGAGACGTACCCCATCTCCATCGCCAGTCGCCAACAAGACGGGAGCCTGAAGTGCGGCCACTGCCTCTGCCCAATCGTAGTCAGAGGTCACCAGGTCGCGCACCTTGGCGACCACAGTCGGCCAGGCGTCGGGTGTGGGCGACATCTTGAGGTATGCATCATGGAGCGGCGTCCCGGCAAAGGCGTCGGCGTTGATTGCCGCCTGAGCCGCGCGGTCTTCGGGATACCAGCCAGCATGACTGAACGGTGTGGAGATCAGCACTAACTTCCGCACCACCTCGGGATGCCGGATAGCGGTTTGCAGCGCGACGCCGCCCCCCAGCGAATAGCCCAGGATATCGGCCTTTCCGAGCCCCAGCGCTCCGATGAGAGCGGCGATGTCGTCGGCTAAGAGCTCGAAGCGGAGTGGGCGCTCGATATCGCCGGTATGCCCATGTCCCTGCAGCTCGACAGCGATGACCTGTCGCGTGGCCGCCAGTTGCGCAACCAATGATCCCATCGCCTCGATGGTGTAGAAGGAGCCGGGCAGCAGGATCAGCGGTTGCCCGCTCCCATGGATCTCGTAGTACAGCTCGAGGTCTTTGAGTTCCGCGTACTTGCCCTGGGGGTTCATCTCTGCGGTCATAGTGGTGGCTCCTAATCCTTTCTCCTGGGTAGTGATGCGAGGTGTCTCAGGCTACGTTCCGTATTTCCTTTTGACATAGCCGAAACGGGTCGATTCTAGCGTCAACACGGAACTCTATTCCAGCGGCAGGGACATCGGCAAGTGGCGCAGGGATGGTCTATCGATTGCCCGCGCGGCCCGTAGCTGGTGGGCCTCGTCGACGGCCCAGCCTAAGAGTTCCTGGCAAAACCGCTTTCTTAGCCGCGGCCTTCATGCCGCGAAGCTGGCCTACTCCCATCATTGCCACTGGGGCATGACGGTTCTGCGAGGCGTTCTAAGCAACTATAGCGAATGCGAACCAAACGATGCGGAAGAGAAATGCAGGAGGTGCCTCATCGCGGACATCAGGCCGGGTTACTTCGGTAGCTTGTTCGTGGTGGGTGATACTGGACTTGAACCAGTGACCTCGTCGGTGTGAACGACGCGCTCTGCCGGCTGAGCTAATCACCCGCGTGCATTCAGTGGGCGCGAACCCTGTAGATGCCCATCAAGAATAGCATATGCGGGCGGCAGGCGTCAAACGCGGGATGGGCGCACTTCGTCACTCATCGCCCTGTTGTTATTTGCCCGCCGGAGCGCGCCCGTAGAGCGAGGCCAGCTCGGCGAGTCGCGCGGCGACCGCTGGCGTCAGCAGGTCTGGCGGGCAGCGCCACGCCCAGTTGTGATCTGGCTTCGAGGGATAATTCATGCGCGCCTCGCTGCCAAGCTCCAGCGCATCCTGCAACGGCACAATCGCAATGTTCGCTACCGAGGCCTCGGCGGCGCGGATCATGTCCCAGACGATGTCCCGCTCGTTGCTGCGCAGATATGCCAGGGCGTGGTCGCGTTCGGATGGCGCCAGCGACGCGAACCAGCCGCGGGTGGTGTCGTTGTCGTGCGTGCCGGTATAGACGACTGTGTTGCGCGTGTAGTTGTGCGGCAGGAAACCGTTGCTGGCGTCGGAGCCGAAGCCAAATTGCAGCACGCGCATGCCTGGCAGCTTGAGCCGCTTGCGCAGCGCCACCACCTCTGGCGTAATGACGCCGAGGTCTTCGGCGACGAACGGCACATCACCCAGCGCGTCGCGGATCGCGGTAAAGAGCGCCTCGCCCGGCCCTGGCTCCCAGTGACCCGATACCGCCGTCTCGGCCTCGCCCGGAATCTCCCAATACGCCTCAAAGCCGCGAAAGTGATCGAGCCGCAGGAAATCCTGGAGATGTAGCGCCTGCCGGACTCGCGCGATCCACCAGCGGTAGCCATCCGCCGCCAGCGCATCCCAGCGATAGATCGGGTTGCCCCAGCGCTGCCCCGTCTCACTGAAGTAGTCCGGCGGGACGCCCGCAACCACCGTTGGGCGTCCGGTGTTATCCAGAAGAAAGAGATCCTGATGCGCCCAGACATCTGCGCTGTCATGGGCGACGAAGATCGCGAGGTCGCCCATCATGTGGATACCGCGGGCGTGCGCCTGGGCGCGCAGCTCTGCCCACTGGCGGAAGAAGAGGAACTGCGTGTAACGGTGCAAGGCAATCTCATCGGCCAGCGTAGCGCGGGCGCTGGCCAGCACCTCCAGCTCGCGCATCGCGTACGGGCGCGGCCAGTCGGTCCAGGCTTTGCCACCGAAGTGCGCCTTCATCGCCAGGAAGAGCGCATAGTCGTCGAGCCAGTCGCGCTGCTCGTCACAAAATGCTTGAAATGATTCACGTAGAGCCGCGTCTTGGTAGTGTTGGAAACGTTGGAATGACCGTTGGAGCAATCGGGACTTCCATGGCCTGGCGGCTTCGAAGTCTACCGTCGCGGCATCGAACGCGGGCGCGTCGGCGAGATCGTCCTCGTCGAGCAGCTGCTCGGCCAGCAGCGACTCCGGCGAAATGAGCAAGGGGTTGCCCGCGAATGCCGAGAGCAGCGAATAGGGAGAATCGCCCAAGCCTGTCGGGCCAAGGGGCAGCGTCTGCCAGATGTGCTGGTGGCTGGCGACGAGATAATCGAGAAAGTGAAGGGCGCCCAGGCCGAGGTCGCCGACCGCGAACCGACCTGGAAGCGATGTGGGATGCGCCAGGATACCGCTGGCCCGGGGCCACTTCATAGTGCGAGACGCTCCTGCTAGCAATAGGATGGATCATGATGGATCGTGGGCCGCGATCTGCAACGTGAGGCGCGGCGGAAACTCGCTCTAGTCTATCGCTCCGGGCATGTGGCGTCAACGCCAGGGTGATACTGGCGCACCGTTTCCTGGCAGAGTACATTGTGAGTGGGAAGGACTCGTGCCGCGACACCGGAATGGGGCAGGTCTATGCGCGATGGGTTCTCAGCCGACGATGAGGATGGCTCAATCCTCGAATTCGACGATGATTCGACCCTCAGCGGCCGCCATCTGCGGCGACTGTGGCGCGCCATCGTGCGGATGCTGCCGGTACTGCTGCTGACGGCGCTGCTGCTGGCGGTTGCCGGGCAGCCTGGGCTGGCGGCGCTCTTTCACCGCACGCCCAACGACGCGCCGGTCCCTGTCACGGTAGTCTGCGATGTGCCGTGGGCGCTCATTCGGGTGGATGGCCGCGGGCCAGCGACCACCTGCCACCAGGGTGTGGCTGGCGCGCTACCGATGGCACGGCTCTCAGTGAGCGTCGGCCAGCACACCTTGATCGCGACGGCCGAGGGGTTCGCCCCCTATCCGATCTATATCGTCGCCCATGCTGGCACGCCCGGCCTCTACCTGACCGAGTTCACCCTGACGGCGCATGGAACCACTGGCGCGCTCGATGCGGTGAACAGCTTCTTTGCCACGGACTATGAGCAGGTAGTCACGCTTCCCGCCTCGCTCTGGCGGGCGCTTGGGCTACACGCCGCGCCTTCCGGGCCAGCGCTCGTCGTCCATGAGCGCTTCGAGGCGGCGGCGCTCGATGCGTACGAGCCATTCTACACCGAGACGACCTACCAGCGCCCCATCGCGCCTGAGACGGGGATGGTTGGGGTTGCGGCGGTGGTGCAGGAGCATATCACCATCTACGATACCTGTGACGCCACGCCGCTGCTCGAACGGCGTATGCCCGTGCTCTACACAACCCGCGCCAGCGTGACCTTCTCCCTGCGTCCCGGCGCGCAACGCTGGACTGCCACGAAGCCCTATGCCCTCAACCCCACGGCAGACATCTTTACCGCGCCGGACGTCGCCGCCACGCCCGTCACGCCGGGCTACCTGCTGGCGCTGACCGCCCGTACCGCCCTCGCCAACTGGCTTGGTAACCGGAGCCTCGTCGCGGGGGCGATCACTGCCGTGCCTCTTAGCAGCGCATCGGCCTGGGCGGACGGAGTCGTGCTGACGCAAAGGACCAGCACGCAGCATGCGCCACAAACCGCCGACGGCGACTCTGTGGCTATCTGGCTCTACACCGGCGGGGTGTTGCTGGCGCTCACCTCAGCCGCACACACGCTTGCGCCAGGGGCCGCGACGCCAGCGCTCACCGTTGCCGCAATGCAGAACAGTCTGGCGCATCCGCCCGAGCGCGACTGCGGGGGCGAGTGATTGTGACGGCCTGGTTCTTGCTATGCCCCTGGTTGTGTCGATGTGGTACATATTAGGGGATGAATGCGGACGACGATTGTCGTGTGGCGCGCGCCACGATGCGCCTCTGGGCAACGAGACTGGTTTCCAGCATAGGCGACTGTATCGGATGGCCTTGCAATCAGACGGCCAGCTATGGCGGAAATGAGGTTGGCAATGGCTGACGTTCGGTTTGAGCACGTGTATAAGAGCTATGGCGACAACACACCGGTTATTACCGACCTGAATCTGGAGATTGCCGACCACGAGTTTCTGGTGCTGGTTGGGCCGTCAGGATGCGGTAAATCAACCGCGTTGCGTATGATTGCGGGTCTCGAAGACATCACGCAGGGCAACCTGTACATCGGCGACCGCGTGGTCAACGATGTGGCTCCCAAAGACCGCGATATCGCGATGGTCTTTCAGAATTACGCGCTCTACCCACATATGACGGTCTTCGACAATATGGCTTTTGCGCTGACACTGCGGCACACCCCGAAGGCGGAGATTCAGCAGAGTGTCGAGCGGGCGGCGCAGATGCTGGGCATTACCCCGTATCTCAAGCGGAAGCCGCGCGAGCTCTCCGGCGGCCAGCGGCAGCGTGTGGCGCTGGGCCGGGCGCTGGTGCGCGATCCGCGGGTATTTCTCCTCGATGAGCCGCTCTCGAATCTGGATGCCAAGCTGCGGGTTCAGACGCGGGCGGAGATCAGCCGGTTGCATCTGGCGACAGGAACCACCTTTATCTACGTCACCCACGACCAGGTAGAGGCGATGACGATGGGCGACCGCATCGCCGTCCTGAATGCTGGCATCATTCAGCAGTTGGGGACGCCGCAGGAGCTATACGACCACCCCGCCAATCTGTTCGTCGCGGGCTTCATCGGCTCGCCCTCGATGGACTTTTTCGAGGTAAATCTGCACCGCAAGGGCGATGGAAAGGCCGAGATCGTGGTGGGCAAAGGGGACGACGCGCAACGGCTCACGCTGCAGGGTCATGCGGCGGAGGTGGCCACCGGTCAGGCGCCCGGCGCGGGCGATACGTCGGATGGACGCCCGCTGATTGTCGGCATCCGCCCCGAAGATTTCAGCCTGGATGGCGCGCAGAGCGGCGACGGCGCCACCATCTCGGGAGTCGTGGATGTCGTCGAGCACCTGGGCAACGAGCAACTCGTCTACGTGCGGCTGCCCGGCGCCTACGTCCCCGAGGCATCGGAGACGAAAGGCTCGACGGCGCGGCTCGGCGCGGGCGCGCGGGTCTCGCCCGGAGAGCGAATCTCGCTCCGTGTGGATACGAGCCGCCTGCACTTCTTCGACCCGTCGTCGACGCTGAGCCTTGTCTAGACCATCTACGTGGGCCGTGCCTTTTTGTCTCTCGCCCCTCCCTGAAGGTCGTTGGGGAGGGGTATTATTTGCCCGCGCATCCCACGCATGTTAGAATGCGTGCGACATCGCGCGAGTCGTGTGGCCGCCAGGTGGGGCCAGACTGTGAATAGTGTGCGGAGGATTCTGCGGTGGGAACACTCGACGGGAAGACCGGTCTCATCTTTGGGGTAGCCAATCATAACAGCATCGCCTGGGCGATT
>Ga0207674_10000514_pt1 | contig 50775 bp, 49 predicted proteins | sample KBSCornC72_FD_184303 | JGI IMG/M metagenome (GOLD analysis project Ga0207674, IMG submission 184303) | Corn rhizosphere microbial communities from Kellogg Biological Station, Michigan, USA - KBS Corn C7-2 (SPAdes) (version 2) | ecosystem: Host-associated > Plants > Roots > Rhizosphere > Soil ... | reverse complement strand
TGAGAAACAAGGGCTTGCTCATCGCTCCATCTCCTCTGGCTGCGGCACGGCGTCGGGCCGATCCATGAAGAAGATCGTAACTTCTTCGAAGACTTGTTTGCCCACATTCACCGCACGATGGATGCGATCACTAGGTTCCAACCAATACACCTCTCCGGCTTTGATCGACTCGCTATGGCTCTTGCCATCATCGCGGAACTCAACGCCCAACTCATCCCCGCTCAGCACAACCGAGACACGATGGAACGGATCTCTATGCCAGGGGGTTGCCTCGCCCGGGGCGAGTCGCAATCTCCGAACCACGTAGTTGCCCCGGTGATGGATCAGATTGCCAAAAGTAGAAAGTTCCATAACGATTTACCAGCCCGCAGCTGAAAACTAAGCGCTAGCTTTCTGCTGCGGGGTCCCCGAAGACCTCGGCTGTGAACGCCTCGATCGTTACACCTGATTTCCACGCATTCACCGGCAGGCCGGCTTTGCGGCAGGTTTGCTCCAGAAAAGTAATACGGTCCCAGCCGTGCTCGACGGGAACTTGGGGCAGAAGCAATCCACGATAGCCTTGGTGGGAAATGATCAGACCATGGCGGCCTACAGCCACGTCCTCTGCCCGAACGGGAAAAACCGGCGATAAAACGCTGATTGAGATCTTCAATCCTGGAGCCTCAGTCAATGTCACTGGAGTGAAGCGGGGGTCGTCGAACGCCGCGGACTGCGAGGTCTCGACCACGGTCTTGTACAGGGGCATGACGGCCGTGGGATAGCCCACGCAGCCACGGAGTTGGCCGTTCGAATAGACGGTTGTAAACGCGCCGCGCGACTCCGAAAGATGAGCCGAGGGCGAGAATGGCCGCAAGTCACGGTGTTCCAGGGAAGCTAGAATCGCCTCATGGGCGAGTTCGAGAAGTGCTGTTCGCTCTTGCGGGGTATATTGGGGCTGAGGTTCCGCTGGACCGGGTGTTTTGGACAGGGTGTCAGATGACTGCGGCATTGCTCTTTTTGCGACGGCTAAGGACAAAAGCGCGGCGCCGGCGTTTTTCTACCTGGTGATCGATCTTCTTCCAGAATCCAACGAAGTAATCACCCGCGGACCATAGCGACAGCACCACCATAAAGCAGATCGCCACAAAAGCGATCCAGTGCACCGGGAAGAAATAGCGGCCATAGAGGGGCCACTCCGGCCAGCGATGGTCGAGAATTACCGCCACAACGGACACGATCTGCACGACCATTTTGAATTTGCCGAGATCGCTGGCTTCAATGGTAAAACCCTCTGAGGCGGCGATGCTGCGCAATCCGCTGACCAGGAACTCCCTGCCGATCACGATGACTGCGACCCAGGGGGCAACCAGCGTGGGGTTGAACCTAACCAGGGTGATGAAAGCGGCCGTAATGAGCAGCTTGTCGGCCAGGGGATCCAGCAATATTCCCATTGTCGTGATCTGGCCACGTTTGCGGGCGATGTAGCCGTCGATCCCGTCTGTAATAGAAGCGGCAATAAACAGGATGGAGGCGAGCAGCTCCTTCTCGCCATTCACGCTCGTGAAGCGGGTGGTCGAGAGCACCCAAATGAAGAGCGGGATGCTGAAGATACGGGTAAGCGTAATGGAATTGGGAAGGTTCACAACTTGGCCACGCCTCTAAATTATGCTCCACGGTGGGGTGCGAAGCAACGGAAAGCCGGACACGAAAGTTAGAAGTCCCAGGTCGGCTGGTTGCTCGGCGGCCCGACCTCGGCGTACCATCGGCTGCATAAGGGAGTCATTTATGAATTGTGAACGCAGCCTGATCGCAGCGGCCGTGTTCCTGATGACCGGACTGGGATTGATCTTTGGCTTCACCCATGGAACCGTAGGCTTTGGGGCAGCTTATCCGGTTGCGGGAACCGCCTTGGACCTGTCCCTCAAGACCACCGGCCTACCGGCACTCCTAGGCGTTCTGGCCACGCTGATTGGGGTTCTGGTTCTCATCATTGCGCTGGTACAGGCCGTGGTCGCCCAGATGCCCGGCGAGTCGGCGAAGACCGCCAGCACGAATGTTGCATAGCTGGACGAGTGTTGAGAACCCGCCGCGCTTTTCTGGAACCGTGCTGCGTCAAGGTTATTTTTTTGCCGCCGTCTGATGCGCGACGATCTGGTCTTTGATCTTGTCATAAGTGGCCTGTGGGATCACCTTCTTTGTGACTAAGTCGCGCTTGGTCTTGTAAGGCCGGTTATCAATAATCTTTTGAGAGTAGGCGTCTCCGATTCCTGACAGCGACTGCAGCTGATCCTTCGTGGCGGTGTTTATGTCGAGCTTGTCCGTTGCCGGGGTGGCGGTCTTCGCCTTGGCGGTTGACGTGGTCTGGGCCTTCGAATTCGTAGTTCCGGTGCTCGACTGAGCTGAAAGACTGGTTGTGAGGACGATCGCGAATGCGGTCGTGAAGAGGACAATCCACAATTTGCGCATACTTCCTCCTGATGGATTCTGTTTTGCCCTAGCTGTTGGAAAGCTCTCGCCTATGCGTAAATTCCCCGCTGGCGGACCGTGTAGGCTACGCGATCGATGGCCAGCATGTAAGCCGCAATGCGGTTATGCACCTTGTGAGTGTCGGCGTAGCGGGCGACATCGTTGAAAGAATTGATCATGATGTCGGCCAGCTGCTCGTTCACGACTGATTCCTTCCAGAAATACCCTTGACGGTCCTGCACCCATTCGAAATACGACGTTGTGACGCCGCCCGCATTGCAGAGGATGTCTGGAATTACGAAAACTTTGTTCGACGCCAGAATTTCGTCGGCGGCTGCCGTGGTCGGCCCGTTCGCGCCCTCGGCAAGAATTCGGCAACGGATCTTCGCTGCGTTGCGGCTGGTGATCTGGTTCTCGGTTGCAGCGGGAATTAAGATTTCGCATTCGCTCTGAAAAAGTTCGACGGGGTCGACTTTCTCCGCCTCCTGGAATCCGGAAATGTTGCGGTTCTGCTCGCGGTGTGTCCAGAGGGCGTCCATGTCGATGCCCTTCTTGTTGAAAATCGCTCCATCCACTTCAATGATGCCAATGATCTTGTACCCAGCTTCATGCATGAGCTTCGCGGCATTGGATCCCACGTTGCCGAAGCCTTGAATGATGACACGCGTGTTTTCCGGACGCAGTCCAAACTTCTTGATGGCTTGATCACAGGTGATCATGATGCCGCGCCCGGTGGCTTCGCGCCGCCCACGAGAGCCGCCGATGTTGATCGGCTTGCCGGTGACGACTGCCGTGACGGTCTGGCGCATGTGCATGGAGAAGGTGTCCATCATCCAGGCCATCACCTGCTCGTTGGTATTCATGTCGGGCGCCGGAACGTCCTTTTCGGGGCCGATGAATTCTACGAGCTCCGCGGTATAGCGGCGCGTCATGCGCTCTAGTTCGCCGGGCGACATGTGGTGGGGATCGCAAATGATCCCGCCCTTCGCTCCGCCGAAAGGAATATTCACGACCGCGCACTTCCAGGTCATCCAGCTGGCGAGAGCGCGGACTTCGTCAAGGGTCACGTCCGGCGAGTAACGCACGCCACCTTTGGCGGGTCCACGCGCAATGGAATGCTGCACCCGGAAGCCGGTAAACACTTCCAGTCGACCATCGTCCATGGAAACTGGTATGTGAACGATCAGCTCGCGGTTGGGATAACGTAGGACCTTCACCAGGCCCTCATCCAGGTTCAGCTTCTTTGCAGCAGTGTCGAAACGGGCGGACTGAGCCTCCCAGGGATTGATTTCCTGCTCGAGGGAAACGGTCATAAGTTCTCCGTGCAACCACGTTGGCTCCGCAGATGATGGGTCCGAGGCTCGGTGCTGGGCAGATGGGGCGGAGCAGAAACCCGGCTGCGGCCAGCAGGCAAACGTCCTATCTTATGCGTGCGGCGGTAAGGTAGCAAGCCCGAGAGGATCTTCGTCGGCGTTTCCGCGACCACCGAAGGTCGGGAGCCGATCCACCCTTACCTATCTAACATCAAGGGCTTACAGAAGTTGCAATCGACTGGCGGGTATTGACTGCTCCTTCACGGCGGGCGAGGGTCATGACCAGGCCGTGTTTCGGACGGAGAGTAAAACTTGGCGATGGAATCACGGGATGCCCGGCCAGCCTGCGTAACTGAAAGCGCTGGGCAACGGTGGCCAGCAGGAGAGCGGCTTCCATCAAGGCGAATGTGTTCCCGATGCAGATTCGCGGACCTCCCCCGAAGGGAAAGTATGTGAACTTCGGCAGCTTCTGCATTGCGGGATCAAGCCAACGGTCGGGATCAAAAGCGTCAGGATCGCGGAAGTATTTGGGATTGCGGTGCATGATCCACTGGCTCATTACGATGGTTGCGCCCGCTGGAATCGTGTAGCCGCGAAGTTCGAAATCTGAAACCGCAGTGCGGGCCAGGCTCCAAGCCGGCGGATACAAACGCATGGCTTCCTTAATCACGCGCTCCGTGTACGGCAGGGCGGGTAAGTCTGAGAATTCAGGGGATCTTGTCCCTAGCACTTGGCGAAGTTCCGCATGCATCTTCCCCTCGACTTCTGGATTTTGCGACAGCAAGTGCCACGTCCAAGAGAGCGCAAGCGCCGTGGTCTCATGGCCTGCCAGGAGAAACGTCAGCACCTCGTCGCGGAGTTGCCGATCGCTCATCCCGGTGCCGTCCTCGTCGCGAGCGTCGATCAGCATCGAGAGGAGGTCGCCCGAGTGGGACTTGCTTTCGCGGCGGACCGCAATGATGCGGTAAACACTCTCGTCCATCTGTCGCACCGCGCGGCGTACGCGCGTCATCGTGGGGGTCGGCAAGTAACGCGCGATCGGCGGAAAGAGCATGCGCGCCCCGGTTGTGTTCCGCATGAGAACGTTGACCGCGGAAGAAAGGGCGCCGAGTTCCTCCGGTTCCACGCCGAAAAGGCAGCGCACCACTATGCGCAAGGTGAGCCGCATCATGTCCTGGTGAATGTCGCGAGTCTCTCCAGGTTGCCACGACGCCAGCATTTCCTCGCAATAGCGCCTCATGATCTCCGCATAGGAACTGATTCTCTCCCGGTGAAAGGCGGGTTGCGACAAGCGGCGCTGCCGCAGCCATGACTCGCCTTCGTTGGTCAGCAGCCCCTGGCCAAAGAACCAGCGGCTATTTTGGACAACGCGGTCCTTTTGGAAGTTCTGGGCGCTGCGGATAAGCACTGACTCGACCAGGTCGGGATCATTGAGGAAGTACACGTGCAGCCAGATCGCTCGATAGTAGAAGATATCGCCGAACTCACGAGCCCAGCCGAGGAACGTTCCGAGCGGATCGTCTCCTGCAAGCGGCATGTTGCCGTAAGGAAAGTGCGGTTTGGGGCCGGGAGGTCGTTTCATAGCCGGCAGGCTTCAGTTTATCGTGGATCAGGCGCGGCCGGTGCCAACCTGCCAGTGTTACCCGCATTGACGCCATCAACTTCGAGGCATCAAACTAATGCCGTGTTCCGAAACCCGAAGGACCTTTTCAGACTTTGGATCGCATTTGTTCTTCCCGTTACGTGGTACGCCGCCGCCATTGCGCAAAGCGTTGATCCTGCATGGCTGCGATATGAGAGCTTCAAGAAGAACACCCCGGCCGGAATACCTCACCTAATCGCCATCGTAGGTCCTGGGCCCGTTCTACGCAGCGCTGGCCAAGAACTGGTTCGGGCGCTTGGGACTCGTCCGCCAACTGGCGCGCGTACTTCGAGCCTACCCCCGAAGGATGCATTTGTTCTTGGTCCACTGAAACAACTCAAGCCGTATTTTCCCGAACTGAAGCCACCCCAGGCCCTCTCGCCGGATGGTTTCTGGCTGAAGACGGTGCAGCGGAGGGGTGGAAAGTACTGGCTGATTGCCGGGGGCAATGACCGTGGCGTTCTTTACGGGGCGTTTGCCCTGCTGCGAAAGATTGCCCAGGGGCAAGATGTTTCGATTCTCGATGAGATCGAGAATCCTTCAGCGCCCATACGTTGGGCCAGCGAGTGGGACAACCTCGACGGAAGCATCGAGCGCGGCTATGCCGGCCGCTCCATCTTTTTCGAAGGCGGACGGGTTCAAGCTAACCTGACGCGCGTGAGCGAGTATGCCCGACTGCTGGCGTCGATTGGCATTGACGCCTGCTCCATTAACAACGTGAACGCGGATCCGAGAATCCTGGGCACAGATTTTATTCCTCAGTTGGCACATATCGCCGAAGCCTTTCGTCCGTGGGGAGTACGATTGGCGATCTCGGTTGACCTCAGCGCTCCCAAGAGCGTTGGCGGGATGAGTACATTTGATCCCCTCGATCCGCAAGTGGCGGCGTGGTGGAAAAAGACCGTCGATGGAATTTACCGGCAAATTCCTGATTTCGCCGGATTCGTGATCAAGGCAGACTCAGAAGGACGTTCCGGGCCCTCGCAATACGGGCGCAATGCTGCCGATGCTGCCAATGGGATCGCCCGGGCACTCAAGCCCCACGGCGGCATATTGTTGTACCGCGCTTTTGTGTACAACCACCATCTCGACTGGACCGATCCGAAGGCCGATCGTGCCCGCGCTGCCTACGACTATTTTCATCCGCTCGATGGAAAGTTTGAGGACAATGTTGTCGTTCAGATAAAGCATGGGCCGATCGATTTCCAGGTGCGTGAGCCCGCGTCGCCGCTGTTTGGCGCAATGAAGCAGACGAGCGAAGCCATCGAGTTGCAGGTGACACAGGAATACTTTGGCCAACAGCGGCATTTCGTCTTCCTTCCACCAATGTGGAAAGAAACCGCGCTTGACTTCGATATGCACGTCAACGGCGTCACGACTGTGAAAGAGATTGTGTCCGGAAAGGTTTGGAATCGAAACCTGGGAGGATATAACGCGGTCGTGAATGTCGGGCTCGATCGCTACTGGCTTGGGCACCCGCTCGCGATGGCCAATCTCTATGGTTATGGACGCCTGGCGTGGAATCCTAGTTTGAGTTCAGAGCAGATTGCCCGAGAGTGGACCCGTCTTACATTTGGGAATGATGAACGGGTCGTCCAGACGGTTACAGGCATGCTGCTGCCTTCCTGGCGGATGTATGAAAACTACACCGGACCGTTGGGCCTGCAGACGCTGACCGATATCACAGGCCCGCATTACGGACCAAAAATTGAGTCGTCCGAGAACAACGGGTGGGGGCAATGGCACCGCGCGGATGCGAAGGGTGTCGGCATGGACCGCACCGTTGCTAGTGGTACTGGATTCATCGGGCAGTATTCGCCGGAAGTTCAGGGGATCTACGAACCACTAGAGAAGTGCCCGGACGATTTGCTGCTCTTCATGCATCACGTGCCATATACGTTCGTGCTCCACTCGGGCAAGACGGTGATCCAGTACCTTTACGATTCGCATTATGCGGGAGCCGAAGAGGCATCAACCCTAGTGCGCGAGTGGAGATCTCTTCAGGGCCTTATCGACGATGCGCGCTATCGCGAGGTACTGAAACGGCAGCAATATCAGGCTGGGCACGCCATGGTGTGGCGGGATGCGGTGGCGAACTACTTCCATAAGATATCTGGGATCGAAGATGCGCAGGGCCGAGTGGGGCATGACGCGGACCGGACCGAAGCCGAAACCATGCAGCTTTCCGGGTACTCACCGGTTGACGTAAATCCTTGGGAGACGGCGTCTGGGGGAAAGGCGGTGGCCTGCAATGTCGGGGACGCCTGTGTTGCGAGTTTCACCTTCAATGGCGATGCCGGGATCTACACGATTGCGGTTCAATATTTCGATCAAAACAACGGGGTCTCCCACTATCAACTGCTGGTGGATGATCATGTCATCGACTCGTGGGCCGCTGACGATCAACTGCCTTCGGACAAGATGAATGGGCACACCTCCACGCGTCACACGACCGAGGGGGTGGAGTTGAGACGAGGGAGTGTGGTCAAGATCATCGGCCATCCTGACGGAGGCGAACCGGCGCCCGTGGACTATGTCGAGGAGACTCGGACGGCCATAGCGGAACGTCCGTAACCGCGGGGATCTGTGCTGCGATTGACGAACTGTGCTCGACGCTCCACACTGAAACGTCATGAAAAAGTTGCGCGTGGGTATTCTTTTCGGCGGACGTAGCGGCGAGCACGAAATCTCACTGCTCTCGGCGGCCTCGGTCTTCAAAGCCATTGATAAAGAAAAATTCGAAGTGGTACCAATCGGCATCACCAAAGAAGGGCGTTGGGTGACTTCTGCCGAAGCGGAACGCCTGCTTTCCGGCAAGCCACAGCAAGAAGAACGTCATCTGCGTGCTGGAGATCCTGAGGCCACACCTTCCGCGGCGGTGCTGCAGAACGGCGCGGCATTCGTGATGCCCCCCGAACCTCATGGCGCAGGCCTGCAACCATTCCAGACCGATGCCTTCGCTCGCCGCGTGTCTGATCGCGCTATCAACGTTGACGTGATCTTTCCCGTACTGCATGGCACATTTGGCGAAGACGGAACGGTTCAAGGCCTGCTCGAGCTCGCAGATATTGCCTACGTCGGGGCGGGTGTTCTCGGTTCAGCAGCGGGAATGGACAAGGATGTTATGAAGTCTCTGTTTCGGGCTGCAGGGTTGCCGATCGTGAAGCATGTGACCGTTCTGCGCAGCGAGTGGAATGAGAAACCGAAGGCCGTGCAGAAATTGGTCGAGAGCAAGCTGCGCTACCCGGTATTTGTGAAACCGGCCAACCTGGGCTCTTCCGTGGGGATTTCGAAGGTGCGCGATCCGAAGCAGCTTGCTCCCGCCATCGACGAGGCGGCCAAATTCGACCGCAAGATTGTGATCGAAGAAGGCGTGGGCGGCAAGAAGCATAAAGCGCGCGAGCTGGAATGCGCGGTGCTCGGCAATGACAACCCGCGTGCTTCCGTGGCCGGGGAGATTGTTCCCAGCGCGGAGTTCTACGACTACTCCGCGAAGTATCTTGACGAGGGATCGCAGCTGATCATCCCGGCGAAGCTGACGAAATCAGAAATGAAAAAGGTGCAAGCGTGTGCGATTGCTGCATTTCGGGCGGTCGATTGTTCCGGAATTTCGCGGGTCGATTTTCTGATGGATCCGAAGTCGCGCAAAATCTATCTCAACGAGATCAACACCATGCCGGGATTTACTTCGATCAGCATGTACCCCAAACTTTGGGCTGCTTCCGGAGTGCCGTATCCGGAACTGATCGAACAACTGATACAGCTTGGCCTTGAACGCCACGCGGATAAGAAAAGGAATCAGTACAGCCGCTAGGCCTGCTGCTTAGGCTAGTTCTCCGCTTGCCCTTTGAGGGCCCTTTACCTTACGGCTGCGATGCCGCTCTTGATTCGATCGAGCTCCTCAGGCGCTCATTCCCCACCTTCTGTGGGTATTTGTCGCTTCATCATTTCTCGCCGTACTACTCTTCTATGCCGATACAACAAACGCAATTAGCTGTTGCAGGAACCCCCAGCAGCCAAGGACGGCGCGACAAACCGGATTCATCCCGTAGAATGAAAATGGAGCCTCCGGGACGACTTGACCAGCCTTATACGCCGACCTAGAACAAGGTGGAGAGGACGAAACCGACTCCAGCCGCGGCGGAGGCCGTCGGCGAATGCCACGGACAGGAATTTCGGGATGGATATGACATGGATCACAGGCCGTCTAGCGCTTGGCGGTGGAATTTGGAATCCGGAAAACATGGCAGCGGTAGCGCGCGCCGGAATTACACATATCATCGACATGCAAATTGAGTTCGACGACACGCCGCTGGCGAAGCCACATGGGATCGAAGTTCTGTGGAACCCGACCGATGACGACTTTCAGCCGAAACCGCCGGAGCTATTTCAGCGGGGGGTGGAGTTTGCAGAGAAGGCGCTGCAGGATGAGACTGCCCGCGTGTTTGTGCATTGCGCGGCCGGTGTTCATCGCGCTGCCATGATGGCCTTAGCGATCTTGTGCGCGGATGGCTGGGAGATGCAGGACGCGATGCGGACGATTGTGTCGCGGCGTCCGGTGGTGGACTTCGCCGATGTCTACGTCGAAAGCGTAGAGAGGTTCCTGGGAGAAAAGGTGACAGAGTAGGTCCTGAGGGGAGTTCAACGTCGGCATTTCGAGGATCGGACTGGCGGCGTCAGGTCAAATGCGACTTAGCCCACGTCTGTACCGCCCGCGCGAAGCCATGCCACACCGCCGTTTGTGAGAACCATATCGCGCTCCATTGTGCGGTAACCAGAAATGCGGTGGCGCCAAGCGTTGCGCGCTGCAATTTTCGCGTGGCCCAAAGGTCGTAAGCGATCAGGAGCACTATGAATCCGTAACCACAAATCATGTCAATGGGCGCCTTCCTGTTCAGGAACGAGAACGGGAGGCGGGCAATGGCAGCGGTCAAGAGTGCGACGTTGGCGACGACAACGATTCTTTTATGGGCCGGTGAATTCCGACGCTGTCGAAACGCGAAATACATCAAGATTGCGAATGAACCCACGCTAACCAGCGGTATGGCATAGAACGCCAGTTGGTCTCGTCCGGGGAAACGGGTCGGTCGGGCCAGTGAATCGGTGGCGGCCAAGACGCCCAGAACGAGCATGACTGCCGCCATTATCATGCCGGCGATGCCGAGCTGCCTGTGGATGTCCACTCTGCCAGAAGATGCCAGCGAAGTCTGAGCGATTAGCAGCAACACCCAACACGAGAATACCGCTCCGTGAACATGAATGAGGGTGCTTGGCAATGGCGCCTGGAATGCTCCTCGAAAGTAGTAACTCGGTCCAAAGCCGGCGACGACCAGGGCGAGCATCATGGCGGCGATGAACGAAAAGAAATAATGATCGTAGCGACGCCCAGGGAGGACGCCGGCTTGTTTTGCAATGATCGGTGCAGTTGCTGCTGCCATCGGGTACCCAGGGAGCCGGCGATCGCGAAACGAGGATCGGATTATACGTCAGGTCGCCCTTCGATAGGGGTAGAGTCAGGTGCGCAAGCCTTCGATCACGCGGTCGACTTCGTCCGGGGTGTTGTAATGGACCAAGCCGATGCGGAGAAATCCGCCGTCTCGCTCGACGCCGAGGCGCTCTGTGAGGTTCAGTGCATAGTAGTTGCCATCCCAAGTGAAAATGCCGCGGTCGCCAAGTTTTCTGGCCAGGTTCGCGGGGTGATGATCTTTTATGCGGACCGCGAAGGTGGGGCACCGGGAGGTAATGCGCCCGGGATCGGCGATTCCGTAGAGGTGCAGACCGGGAATTTCTGCGAGTCCAGAAAGCATTCGCAAAGAAAGTTCGCGTTCGTGAGATTGAATGGCGCGGTAGGCCGCGCGCAGCAAGTCCCTGCGTGATTTTGCTCTCCGTCGCGCGTCATCGCTAGTCGCCTCGGTGCTATCACCCGGCGAGGGAAACTCAAGATCCCGGCCGAGCTGGTCCGAATCCACTTGATCGGCCGTGCGCCGTCCGAGTTCCGCGAGATAGTCGACGCATGCTGTGATCCCGGCGATCGACTCGTGATTCAGGGTGCCCATTTCCCAACGGCTTGGAGCCATATCGGTGTTGGGGCGCACCTTGTAGGGATGAAGCCGCTGCAGGTGCTCGCGCTTGCCGTACAGCACGCCCATGTGTGGGCCGAAAAATTTGTATGTGGAACAGACGAGAAAATCGCAGTCTAGCTCGCGGACGTCCATGAGTCCATGAGGCGCGTAGTGCACGGCGTCAATGTAGGCCACGGCTCCGACGTCGTGCGCCCTGCGAATAATCGTTTTGACGTCGTTGATGGTGCCAACAGCGTTTGACGCGTATCCAACAGCGACAACTTTGGTGCGCGATGAAAGCTTGCGCCCGAGGTCTTCCATGTCCAGCGTGCAGTCCTCTTCACGAATGTCCAGGAACTGAACCTTCACCCCGCGTTCCTCGAGCGCCTGCCAGGGAGAGACATTGGCGCTGTGATCGAGATGCGTGAGGAGAATCTCGTCGCCAGGGTTGAGCTCGCGGCCAATGGAGCGGCTGATTGCGAACGTCAGCGTGCTCATGTTGGGTCCGAAGACGATTTCGTCCGGCTGGGAGCCGAGAAAGTCCCCCATCGCAGAACGCGCGCCGGCGATCACTGCATCGGTCTCGCAGCTGGTAGCGAATGGGCCGTGCGTGTTGGCGTTGCTGGTTTTCAGGTAGTGACCGATCGCATCGATCACCGATTGCGTGACCTGCGTTCCGCCCGGACCATCGAGGAAAGCGACGGGCTGGTGGTTAATTGTGCGGGCGAGCGATGGAAAGTTGGAGCGGACCCAAGTGAGGTCGAGTTTTCTGTCAAACTCGGGGCGGCGCAAGGAATGAAGGGTGCTGGTCATAGGTGGTAAGCCCGGTCATTGCGGCACAACTCTTGGTCTGCCGTTCCCCCTATCCGGTCTTCCCGAAAACTCGGGAATAGGCGTGCTGCTCTCGAAAGCCGGGCGGATCCGCCAATCTTCGTGGGGGAAGCACGTTCTACCCCATCATGCTGGTGCGTTCGGGCTGAATCTTAAGGATCACGCGCACTTCGTTGGCTTGGCGGTAAGGATATTTGTCCACGCCGAGATATTTTTTAGCCATCTTGTCGATGTGCTCGGCAGCGCCTTGTTCGGTAATCTCGACAACCCGACCGCGGATTTCTAGGTAACGATAAGGATTTTCAGGATCGATGATTGCGAGTGCCACCCGCGGATCGCGGCGCATATTTTTGTCCTTTTGGCGGCCTTTGGCGGTATTGACGATAACGAGGTCGCCTTCAATATCACACCAAACAGGCGTGACTTGTGGACTGCCATCGGGCATCAGGGTGCCTAGACTGGCGAATGCGCGCTTGGTGAAAAGATCGCGATATTTATCGGGGATGACTTGCGACATGAGCTTCTCCTTGCTGGAACCAACGCCCGACATTATAGAGCCATCAGCCTTCGTCCGTCGGTCCCTTTCCGCCTGGCCCCCACAGCAGGAGGGCGGTTGTCGGTGAGAAGACGCGCTGCGCGCAGAACCCATTCTGCGGGTGACTCTGAAGCTGTTGTCGCGCGATCACTTCGAGACCAAGAGGTAGGGCAGGTTTCGATTCGTCTGCTCGGGAGAGCCCAGGCCGTAGCCCATCAGATAAGTGTTGTCTACGAGAAACCCGAAGTAGTCGGGCTGCAACTGTACCCGCCGGGCGCACTGTCGATCTAGGAGCGCGGCGGTTTTCACCGTGGCCGCGCCTCGCCCGCGCAGGTCATTCAGCAGGAATTCGGTCGTGACACCCGAGTGCAGGATTCCTTCGACTAAAAGAATGTGCTGATCTTGAACGGCGATGTCGTGGCTGAAAAAGATTTCGAGCATTCCGCCGAGATCGTCTCGATATTGCGGCTTGATGAACTGACAAACGACGGGAAGGTCGATCGCACGGACCAAGTCCGAGAGAAAGATGAAGCCGTTTTCGAGCACGGCCAGTGCATGGATGGTCTTTCCCGCGTAGTCGTGGGTAATCTGTCGAGCCATCTCACGGACGCGCTTCTGGATCTGCTCGGAGGAAATGACGATATCAGAAGTGGACGGTGTGAGCATCGAGTTCCTAGTTCCTCACGAATTCTTGCTTCGAGCCGGTTCGGTAATAAGAATTCCGGTTCCGCTTAAGGCACGACAATCGCGGCGCACACCCATACCGCGCACCCAAATCACCTCTCCGCCACTCGCGATCACGGGCCAGTATTTCTTTTCGACACCCGTGAGGTGGCAGTCCTGCAAGAGCTCTTTAATTTTTTTCGGCTCTTTCCTATTCGAAGGCCAGAAGCGGTCGCCGGCACGCCAGTTTCGCACCTTCAGATTCTGCGCAAAACGAGCGTCCAATAGGTGCTCGGGATTATGGCGCTGGTTCGCGTTGCTCCTCACCGGAGAGAAGGCGGTAACGATCCGCCCGACCTCAGGGAGTTCGACCGTGCCGGGGACGGGGAGAGGGTACTCGTAGTCGGTGATTTGGCTCGCCGCCTCGGTCTCGAAGTGAATGAATTTCTTGCTCCGTCGCGCGACCCAATCGGAAAGCAAAGCAGTGCGAGCACCCTCCTCGCCCTCTTCGGCCAAAGCAAGGACTGCCTCGACCTGGCGGAATGCGAGAGCGAATCCCATAGACTCAGCGGCGGCTCGAACCAAACGACGTTGAAGAGCGAGTGGAAGAGCCCGGAGTTGGGAACAATCAAGAGTTCTGCCTTCTGGCCTGTCGGACCAGACCGAGGGGAGGCGGAGCCCTGTTTCTTGGCTCCAAAATTCTTCCTCGCCGCGGGCAATTTGGGCGGTGTCAGCAAGGGCGAGCCGAATCTCGGGATTGACATGCTCGATGAGTTTGGGCAGGATTTCGTGCCGAATGCGGTTTCGCCGATGGTGCAATTGGGCGTTGGTAGAGTCTTCACGCCACACCTGGCCGATCTCTTTCAGAAATGCCTCTAATTCGCTCCGCTTGATCTCGAGCAACGGGCGGACAATCGCAAGCTTTTCACCTCGCCCAGATTCTACTCGGATACTCGGATAGATCCCGGCTAGCCCGCGGGTACCTGCTCCACGCGAGAGTTTCAACAAAACGGTTTCGGCCTGGTCATCGAGAGTGTGCGCCGTCGAGACCCTGTTGAATGAGCCTCCCCGAAGGAGATCTTCCAGGTAGCGGTAGCGGAGTTCGCGGGCGGCGGTTTCGATGCTCAGTTTGTTTTTAGTTGCAAAGCTCTTCACCTCGCGGCGGGCACAATGGAATGGGAGATCGAAGCGCCTGGCGAGTTCTCTGACGAATTCTTCATCGAGATCCGACTCTTCGCCGCGCAGGCAGTGGTTTAGGTGCACGACCGAGAGCACCAGGCCTTGCTCATCGCGCATTTCCAGCAGGATTCTGAGAAGGGCGACGGAATCCGCTCCTCCGGAAACGGCTACACCGACTCGGTCTCCGGCAGCGAGAAGGGCATACTTTCGAATGTAGCGGCCGACCGATCGGCAAAGCGGATGCACGGGGTTATGGTACATCGGTCGCGGGAGCCGCCCGCAACTCGGTGGCGCCCCGAAACACTTTGTGAGGCAGCTGCTGGGACTGGACGCTGATCGGGATTGTGTGGACCACCCGAGCGAAGCAGTGATTACGTGATTTCGACTTCGATCTTTTTGCTGGCGGGGTCGAGCTTGGTCACTCTGAAGCTGCGCACCTGACCTGCGGTAATTTCTGAACTGACGGCTGCGGTGACCGGGCCCGATTTCCACTTGGCAGCCAGCATCGAAGTTAAGGATTTCAGGTCGGTAGTCTCGCTGGGCCCCTGTTCTCTGGAAACGCCTTTTGCCGAGCCCGCTCCGACTCTGCAGACTGCGCGGATGCCCTCCCCGAGTTCAACCGTCGCAAAGTTGCCGGAGATGTCGGCGACGCGGCCGCTCACCACGTCCCCAACCTTCCGCTCCGCCAAATACTCGTCGATGCTAGTGGGTACCATCTGCTTGATTCCGAGCTTGAGTCGGCGCTTTTCCACATCAAGGGCGAGTACTTGCGCCTTGATGACCTGGCCGATCTTGAAAACATCGGATGGGTGGTTGATACGCTTCTCGGCACTGATGTCGCTTACGTGGACCATCCCTTCGATACCTTCCGCGAGCTGTACAAACGCCCCGAATTTCTGCAGGCTGACCACCTGGCCTTCGACGATCGAGTCCACGGGAAACTTGTGCTGCGCGTCGGCCCAGGGATCCCCCAGCGCCTGCTTCAGGCCAAGCGAAATGCGTTTTTCGCCGGGATTAATCCCCAAAATAATGGCTTCGACGATGTCGCCGGCTTTGAGCAGGTCAGCCGGCGTGCGAACCTTTTTCACCCAAGACATTTCGGAGATGTGAATCAATCCTTCGACCCCGGGTTCCAGTTCCACGAAAGCACCGAAGTCCGCAAGGCGACTCACCGTGCCGCGCACGCGCTCGCCGGTCTTGTATTTGCTAGCAACCGAATCCCAGGGCTGAGGCTGAAGCTGTTTCAGCCCGATGGAGATCTTTTGTTTGGCGGTATCGAGCTTTAAGACCTTGGCTTCGACTTCCTGCCCAACCGAGAGCGCATCCGCGGGCGAGTTCACGCGAGCCCAGGAAATGTCGCTGACGTGCAGCAGCGCGTCCACCCTGCCGATGTCAACGAAAGCGCCATAGTCGGTGAGGCTCCGGACCGTTCCGGTGACCTTATCGCCCTCCTTCAACTCCGCGTACCGCTGGCCCTTTGCGGTCCGCTCCTCTTCTTCGAGGATTACCCGTCGGTCCACAACAATGTCTTCGTCCGCCACATCGAGCTTAATGATGCGGCAACGGATCTCCTGTTCGACCAGTTTTTCGAGTTCGGCCGCATCCTGAACACCGCTTCGGGAGGCAGGCATGAAGGCCCGGACGCCCACATCCACGCTGGCGCCGCCTTTCACAATGCCTGTAACCGTACCGAGAATGGTCGACTTTTCCTTAAAAGCTTTCTCGAAGGCGTCCCAGTCCGTGGGACGCGAAACCTTGCCGCGTGTGAGAAGGTAGTAACCTTCCGGGTCGCGGCCTTTGATGGCCACGTTCAGCTTGTCGCCAGGCTGTAGGGTTTCGCCGCGCAATTCCGCGATAGGGAGAACGCCTTCCGTTTTGAATCCAATGTCGAGAACGACAGACTCTGCAGTCACGGAGATGACGGTGGCCTCGCGGGAACCCTCCGCCTTTTTTCGCGAATGGTCGCGTTCAAATTGTTTCAGAATATCGCCGAAGGACTCGTTGGATTGCGGTTCGCCGGGCCTTCCCGGTTCGGTTTGATTGGACATCGTTGCCTATGACCCTGAAGGATGGAGTGACTCAAGAATACAACAGGAGCGGTTGGTTCGTTTCTGGAGCGGAACTCGCGACAATCGAGAGGCCCCCCTCCCTCGAGAGGACAGAGAGGATGCAGAGGAATACCACAAAGGTGTTTTTGCCACTTACGCCCTTGTAGGTATTCCGCAAGGATTTGGTCCGTTGAGAGAAGTTTCCTTCGCTCCACCTGGCCGGCCTAGGCGGCTCGGGAGATGCGTGCGGCTTCGATGCCGTCGAGTGCGTTCCACAAAGCTTTGGCCGTTTTCTCGGCCGCCGAAAGCGCGTGCAGTTCGGCTGAGGGATTCTCTTCGACGATCCGCTCGAGCTGACTGCGCCAGACATTCGAGTGATAAACATCAGCCGTTGTGTGAAGGGTGAAATAACGGTAGGTCTTCTCATCCGCTCCATACATTTCGCGAAGTCCGCGGGCTTTTTCTGCAGCAACGCGCGGAACCTGCGATTCGTAGCTGTAGAACGCAGCTAGAGCTTCCTCGGGCGCTCCCTCGCGAGCAACTTCGTGGAAGTGAGAGATCAGGTTCTTGACTGAGGGTACGGGGAACGAACCCGGGTTGCGGCTTCCCCCCATGCCCTCCGCGAAATCAAGCCAAAGGTCGGCGTGGGGACGCGAGCCGTCTGCACCGGATTCTTCGTCACGAGTGGCGAGAACGGCCTGGCGAAGATGCCCATGGGGCAGGCGTGCAGCAAACTCGTCCAGGTATGAAGGAAACGCTTCCACGTGATGGTAGTACTGGTGCGCGTATTCGCGGAGGTCGTTGCGACTCAATTTGCCTTCAGACCAAGCCTTATAAAAAGGATGGCAAAGCAGATCGTACTTTAGGATGCGCGCGTCCAATTGCTGGACAAATTCTTGCGAAGTCATGTTTCTCCTCCGGATAAGTGAATTCATAGTACGAGGAATGCCTGTGGGCGGGCAAGGAGAGAGGAAAACGTCCCGAGCCTCCCCTCGCGGGCGTCCCCCCGGATCGCGACGCGATGCGTGCAGGCGCCGACCGTCACGGCGGAGTCTGCTCAATCAGATGTCGTTTCCTTTGCGGTTCGGCGGAGTTGAACAAGTGCGTAAATTCCGGCGAACAGCAGCATGGGCGAAGAGATAAAACCGGGTGCGGGGCGCGGAAAATGGACGGTGTTGACCGTCCGTCCCAAGATGGTGGCCAGGGTGTGGCCACAGGCGTTGGCGATACAAAGCACGACCGCGCTGAGGTAGATGACAGGCCGCATCCAGGGAGAATTGCGAAATGCAAAAGGCGTGAGGGCTGCCAGAATCAGGATCCCTATCGTGAGGTCGATGAGAAATTCCTCAAACGTGAAAGTGGGAAGGGGCCAATAGCCAAGTTTCTCGCGAAGGGCAGTCACGGTAGGGTTGTAGGTGGAAAGGAAGCCATGGATGGATTCATCCGCCACATGGAGGGCCAGTGCGCACCAGATGAAGATCCAGGCCAATCCGAGGCGGCGAGAGGGGAGGGCCCCTGCAAACTGGACGGGTGATGCGGCCATAGGTGCTCCATGCCGGAGTACGATCCGAGCAGATGGGTTAATTGTCGGTGATGGAGGTCGCCAGCAGCTGAGCTTAAACCCGAGTTGTTAGAATTGAAAGGGCGGCCAAGAGGCGTCGAAATTCGCTTTCCGACTACTCCCGCAACCCGGCTAGAAATGGAAGGTTAACGTCCGTTTTTTCTATGCAGTTTACTGAACAATTTGATGTGGTGGTGGTCGGAGCCGGGCATGCCGGCTGCGAGGCTGCGGTGGCCTGCGCGCGCATGGGTCTGAAGACTGCGCTCTACACATTGAACGTCGATCTGATCGCACAGATGTCGTGTAATCCCGCGGTCGGAGGGATTGCCAAGGGACATCTGGTACGCGAGGTGGACGCGCTCGGCGGCATCATGGGCGAAGTGACGGACGCGGTCGGCATCCAGTTCCGCCTGCTGAATACCTCGCGTGGACCTGCGGTTTGGTCACCCCGTGCCCAGTGCGATAAGCAAGCCTACAGGCTGAAGATGCGCGAGGTACTCGAGTCCCAGCCGCACCTGAAGATCAAGCAGGCGGAGGTAGCAGATCTCATCGTGAATCCGGCTTCCGCCTCGAGGCCCCAAGCGGCAGGAGAGCAGATCTCGGGTGAAGGAGCGAGACAAGACTCTAGCGGCGCACTCCCGGCAGCGGGCCTGCGATCGGAAGAGGAGGTTCTTGGCATCAAGCTTCGCGATGGGCGCACTGTAGGCGCGAAGGCCGTTGTCATCACCACCGGAACCTTCCTGAACGGCCTGATTCACTGCGGGGAGCAGCAGTATCCCGCTGGCCGGTCGGGCGAGCCGGCGGCGGTTTTGTTGGGTGAGGCGCTGAAAAGACTTGGTCTGCGCGGTTGCAGGTTGAAGACCGGAACGCCGCCGCGGCTCGATGGACGCACGATCGACTGGTCGAGGTTCCAGCTCCAGCCCGGCGATCCCGATCCGACCCCGTTCAGTTTTCGGACCAGGCGGGTGGCCCACCACGACTCGCAAGTTCCCTGCTACATCGCCTGGACCACGGAAGAAACGCGCCGCATTATTCGGGAGAACGTGCACCGCTCGCCGATGTACAGCGGCCAGATTCAGTCGATTGGGCCGCGTTACTGTCCCTCGATTGAAGACAAGATCGTGAAGTTTCCCGACAAGGCCACTCATCAGCTATTCCTCGAGCCGGAAGGACTGAATACGCACGAGATCTATGTGAACGGCATGAGCACCTCTCTGCCGGTCGAGGTACAACTGGCGATCTTGAAGTCGGTGCCTGGCTTAGAGACAGCGGACATGCTGCGGCCGGGTTACGCGATCGAGTACGATGCCATTGATCCCACCGAACTTGAACGCACCTTGGAGACGAAGAAGATCGGGGGACTCTTTCTTGCGGGACAGATCAACGGGACCTCGGGATATGAAGAAGCCGCTTGTCAGGGGCTCATGGCAGGCGTCAACGCGGCCCTGAAGATAAAGGGCGAGCCGCCTCTGATTCTTGACCGCACGGAGGGGTATACCGCGATCCTCATTGATGATCTGATTTCAAAGGGCACGAACGAGCCTTACCGCATGTTTACCTCGCGAGCTGAGTTCCGCTTGCATCTGCGCATCGACAACGCCGACCGTCGCTTGACGCCTCACGGTCGACGGGTTGGCCTTATTCCTGACGAAGCCTGGAAGGAGTACCTCGCAAAACAGGAGCGGCAGGAGCGGGTCAAGCAGGTCCTCGCAAAGGTCCGGGTGACGGCCGAGATGGTTCGAAGCATGGAGCACTCAGCATTCAACGCTCAAGCCTCGGAAGACGCGTCGCATGTCGTGTCCCATACAAGCTACGAAGAAGCGGAATCTGATCTACCGGTGGATGCGACTCCGCGACCGAGCTTTGACCTTCCCGGAGCCATCGGTCAGACGCTGGCTCAGGCGTTGAAGCGGCCCGAGACCAGGATTGAGTATCTGGCTCCGGTACTACGGGAATTGGTACCCGAATTTTTCGACCGGGGTGATCAGGCAGAGGGTTTTTCCTCGAAGCCTGGAGCCCCGGACGGCGTTCTTCCTTCTCCGGTTCGCAACGAACTTAAAGCGGTCGAGACCGAGATTAAGTACGAAGGCTACTTGCAGCAACAGCAACGCGCGATCGAACGACTGAAAAAGGCCGAACAGCGCAATATTCCCGAGTGGTTTGACTATCGCTCGGTAAGCGGGCTTTCGCGCGAGATGCAGGAAAAGTTGATCAAGATCCGCCCGCGAACGCTGGGACATGCGTCACGCATTCCCGGCGTGACTCCCGCAGCCGTGTCGCTGGTCAATGTCTACATCGAGATTCAGGCGAAGCGGCGCGAGCAGGCCGCTGCGCACGTCTAGAGGAATCCCACTTTGTCGAACTGGCTGGGCGTTCAGGGTCGACAGCTCTGGCAAATCTGCTGGCGAGTCCCACTTTTGATCACCTTGATACGTGCACAGAAGGGTTCCTGTACCGGGCGGTCGGACAACCGTGTGGCTGATCGGTCGAGTCCCTTGCCGATTTATCTGAGCAGCACGTAACGCCCGCCATCGGTAATGACAATCACGAGGCACATGACCATGACAAGGAAGGTTAAGTCGTAGTGCCCGCCAGAGGCCTTCTCGCCGCAAAAGTCGATGTGCCAGACAAAGATCTTCTTCTGGATGGCCCCGAGCATAACCAGAATCAATCCCATCGCTGCCAATTGCTCGAAGACGCCAAAGATGATGCCGAGGCTTCCCCCGACCTCCGCTAAGCCTCGACAAGCGATCCTTCCACATAGGTTTGCTGATGCCGAAGCCTGACGCGAAAGGCCCTTCCTGAGTTGAGCCTGCCATATCGCTGTGGTAGAGTTTGGGGCTTCCTCGAAAGGAGATTCCGTGAAGGTCTATACAGGAGAAAACGTTAGGAATGTTGCGGTTGTAGGGCATGGGCATGCGGGCAAGACCTCACTGATCTCCGCCGCACTTTTTACCGCCGGGGCTACGCAACGCCTGGGTCGCGTCGACGATGGAACCGCCACTACCGACTATGACGAAGAGGAAATCTCGCGAAAAATGTCCATCTCGGCGGGCCTGGCATGCGCTGAGTGGGGTCAGACCAAAATCAATTTCATTGATACCCCCGGGTTCAACATGTTCGTGCACGAGGCCAAGATGGTGATGCCGGTCATTGATGCCGCCATCGTGGTCGTCGACGGCGTGTCGGGGGTTGAAGTCGTTACGCAGAAGGTGTGGAGCGACTGCGAAGAATACAAGATGCCGCGCGTGATTGTCGCCAGCCGCATGGACCGGGAGCGCGCCGATGCGGACCGCGTGCTCGAGTCCGTGCAGAATGCCTTCGGGCGAAATGTCATTCCTCTGGAGTTGCCGATTGGAAAGGAGAAAAGTCTCTCCGGCGTGGTTGATCTGGTGAGAATGAAGGCATACACCTATGAGCTTGGCGGGAACGGCAAGGGCAAGGAATCGGAGATTCCGTCAAACCTGAAGGATCAAGCGCAGGCGGCGCACGAGAAACTGGTTGAGTTGGTCGCGGAAGGCGACGATGCGTTGATGGAAAAGTTCTTTGAGGCGGGCACGTTGTCGGAAGAAGACCTGGTTCCGGCGCTGCACAATGCAATCCGCGAGGACAAGATTTTCCCCGTGCTATTCGCTTCAGGACTGGGTAACATCAGCGCCGATCGGCTCATGGATTTCATTGTGGAGTTTACGCCGACGGCGATCGAGCACGAGGCAATCCGCGGTGAGGTGACTTCGGGCAACGGCGAGCCGCCTTCCAGAAAGGAATCTGATACCGAACCGGTTTCCTTTTACGTCTTCAAAACGGTCTCCGATCCCTTCGCCGGACGCATCTCTTACTTCAAAGTCTTTTCCGGCGTATTGAAAAATGATGCAACCCTTGTGAACTACGCACGCGGCGCGCAGGAAAAGTTGTCGCGGATTTCGATCATGCAGGGAAAGGAAGCCGTGGCCATTCCTGAACTGCACGCCGGAGATATCGGAGCTGTGGCAAAGTTGAAAGACACGTTAACCGGCGACACGTTGGGCGACAAGTCCGCGCCCATTCGCTATCCCCATGTGAAGCTCCCCGAGCCGGCCATCACCTTCGCCATCGAGCCGAAGAGCCGTGCGGATGAAGACAAACTGGGCCCCGGCATCCATAAGCTAATGGAAGAAGATGCCATGCTGCGGTTTTTTCGCGATCCCCAGACTAAGGAATTTCTGATTGCGGGTACGGGTCAACAGCACATTGAAGTCACGGTTTCAAAGCTCAAGAAGCGTTATCACACCGAAGTGAACCTCAAGGCGCCAAAGGTGCCCTATCGCGAGACCATTCGGGGGCGCGCCGATGTGCAAGGACGCCACAAGAAGCAGACCGGCGGTCATGGCCAGTACGGCGACTGCAAGATCAAGATGGAGCCGCTGCCGCGAGGCGGCGAGTTCGAGTTTGTGAACGAAATCTTCGGCGGCGCGATCCCAAGGAACTTCATACCCGCGGTTGAAAAGGGTATTAAAGACGCCGCCGGCCGCGGGTACCTCGCCGGCTTTCCGGTGGTCGATTTCAAGGTCGTCCTCTATGACGGGTCCTACCACGATGTGGATTCAAATGACCTCTCCTTCCAGATGGCGGGACGCATCGCCTTCAAAAAGGCCATGGAACAGGCCAAGCCCACACTGCTCGAGCCGATCATGCACGTCGAAATCACCGTTCCCGACGAATTTGCCGGTTCGATCATGGGAGATCTGAACTCGCGTCGTGGCCGCATTCAGGGCATGGACAACAAGGGCGGAAATACCATCGTGAAAGCCGAAGTGCCAATGGCGGAAATGTTGACATACGGGGCTGACTTGACCTCGATGACCCAGGGCCGCGGAAGCTTCAATATGGAGATGCATCACTACGATATCGTCCCGTCCCAGATCCAGGAAAAGATCGTTGAGAAGGCCAAAGCCGAGCGCGGAGAGGTGAAGGAAGAAGAGGAATAGAGGCAACGCTACCTCTGCTTCGTCGTCTCGCCATGGCAGCGTCCTGGGTGGTGGTTGCAGGCTGCGACAGGCCGACACAGATTCTCTGACCAGACTGGGCTAAATTGGCGGGGACTACAGTTTATGAATGGAATTTCCTTAACCCTTGCCTTGCTGTTGATGGCCGCTCCGGGCATTGCCCAACCAGGCCGAGACCGCTCCCGCGATCGTGAAGCAGTTACCCAACTGGAAAACCAGTGGCTCCACGCCAAGGATGCAGCCACGCTCGATCGCATCCTGGCGCCGGACTTTGTTCACGTGGTTCCCGCGGATCACCTTTTGACCAAGCAGGAGCATATCAGCTGGTTCGTGAAGCATCCGGAGCCAAGCGATCGCCAGACAAAATTCGACAAATTCCAGGTGCGGTTTTACGGCGATACGGCGATTGTCAACGGCTCCGTTATCGCAACCGACCCTCACGGAAAGGAACTGGACCGTACCATGTTCACCGACGTCTTTGTCCTACGAGACGGGCGCTGGCAAGCGGTGAATGGGCAAGAGAATGCGGCGCGACCGCGGTAGTGGTCTCGGTTCTCGCGAATCGTGCGTTCCGCGAAGTCGGACAGAAATGTCCGCCCCCCTACAATTCCCACATCGCTTGGGTGGCTTCGACCGACATCGCCGCTCTACATGGTTTCGTTGGCTTCCGCGATCTGATGGATGGAGCTCTGGGCGGCGCGGAGTGGCACTGAAACGTGCACGATATCGCCATGGTCATCGACATCGATGACCACCGATCCCCCAACCTTCTGAATGAAGACGTGCTCCTGTGGGTCTTTCACTTCCACCAGCACGCCGTCGGGGCAGTCTTCGAGGGCGGGGATGGCCACATCGATTATGGGCAAATAGGGCCTGAGTTCGCTAGCAGCGTCTTTCAGATCGTTCTTGGGTACGAAGTGCAAGCTCGCCGGCACCAGCGCAGCGGGCACAATCAAAGAAAGATGTGTGCCGTCGGGCCGCTTCTCGTGAACCTTGACGGCGATGAAGCCTTGGCTGGAAAGGGCCGCACCTGCAACCATGGCGGTGCCGAGAACGCCTACCCCGATTTTTGCGAGAAGAATCATAAGAGTTCCTTTACCGTAAGTCGGAATCTCGCTTCAGGCATCAGCCCCCAAGGGAAAACGCAATTCCGGAACCCTGCGAACTGATGCCTGGAGTCTATTTGTCGCTATTGTTCGAGTCGATCCAGATGCGCACCGATTCGTCCTCGCCGGCAACCGTCACAAGCGTCATATCGCCAATGCTCTGCAGGGCCTTAACAGCGGCCGAAAGATTGAGCTGATTGTCGGTGGTCTCGGAGATCAGGGCTTGCGCAACTTCCCACGGAATGGTTACGTCCACGCGTTGCTTGCCGCCCTTGTCGTTGACATGAGCGACCAGTTGCCCATGCTCCTTGGCGACGTGAACTTCCTCGCCGGGATTCTGCACGCTGACGAACTCGCCTTCTGGAGCCGACTTTACGGCTTCGAGCAGGGCGCGTATATCGATGTCCTGCACGTTGAAGTTGCTTACGTGAAATTTTCCATTCTTAAGATCGCCGTGGTTGATCGCGGGAATGACCTTCTCCGCTAGTGAAAGGGGCACGTTTACGCGCACCAACTCCTGCGTCTTCGGATTGTTGACCTTGATGTGCAGATAGCGCTCCGGGGAGGCGGCCCAAACCACGGTTCCCGCTACCACAACAGCGGTGAGCAGAAGAGATTTGAAAATCTTCATAGTGACGTCCTTAGATAAAAATTCGAACTGCGTCCCCGGCCGCGGAATGGCTCTCCCCACCCCAGGCCGAATCCGGCGGGCTATGGGCAGCCCATCTGCGAACATGGTACGAAGCTCCTTTCCAGAAAGTTCCCTGGGTTCCAGACCAATGACCAAAGGCTTTTACCGCCCTCCGTCGCAGAAGGATGGGCTCCCCAGATCGACGCCGTTATAGTAAGGAGCGGGAGGTCCCGGGCTTCGTCGAACCCGCAAACTTTCGCAATTCTTTCGCGCTGGAATCACAAGCGATCGTGCTAACATCCGGGCAGTGGCCACCCTGAGAAACACCCCCAAATTGCCCGATCAGCGGGAGCGGTTGGTTTCGGCGGCTCCGGTCGAGGATGATTCGTCCTTCGAGTTAAAGCTGCGGCCGCAACGGCTGGGCGAGTTCATCGGGCAGGCCAAAGTCAAAGAGAATTTAGCGGTTGCAATTGAGGCTGCGCGCTCCCGCGGCGAAGCTCTTGATCACGTCCTCTTATATGGTCCTCCCGGCCTGGGCAAGACAACTCTTGCCACCATCATCGCCAACGAACTCGGCGTCGCCTTCCAACAAACGTCTGGTCCAACGCTTCAGATCAAGGGCGACTTGACAGCCATTCTGACCAATTTGCGCGAAAAGCAGGTTCTCTTCATCGATGAAGTCCATCGCCTGCAACCTGCCCTAGAGGAATTGCTGTACTCGGCGCTTGAGGATTACAAACTCGATATCCTGATTGGCCAGGGCCCCGCCGCGCGTACCCATACGATGGAGGTAAAGCCCTTCACTTTTGTGGGCGCAACCACGCGCGCAGGATTGCTTTCCGCTCCGCTGCGGTCGCGTTTCGGGATCGTGCTTCGGCTGGAGTTTTATAGCCATGACGACCTGCGCATCATCGTTGAGCGCTCCGCTGAAATTCTTGGCGTCGAAATCAATCGGGAGGGAGCTCTGGAGATCGCCAGCCGGTCGCGGGGAACGCCCCGAATTGCAAACCGCCTGCTTCGCCGGGTTCGCGATTATGCCCAGGTGCGAGGTGCAGGCAAGATCGATCTCCCCACCGCCCAGGCCGCTCTGCAGATGCTGGAGGTGGATCGGTATGGGTTCGATGAGGTAGATCGCCGTCTTCTTTTGGCAATCATCGAGAAGTATCAGGGCGGGCCGGTGGGAGTGAATACCCTGGCTGCCGCGCTGGCAGAAGAACCCGATGCCATAGAAGAAATCTATGAGCCGTTCCTCATTCAGATCGGGTTCCTCAACCGTACCCCGCGAGGACGAGTTGCAACTCAGTTAGCCTATGAACACTTCGGTATCACACCGAATCGCAGGCAAAGTTCCCTGTTCTAGGCCACCCCTGTTTGCCTTTGCTTTAGCGCAATGCCCGCTTGCCGCGCCTTGAACTTCTGATGGTGGGCGGAGTCGCTGCCATTCTTCTTCAGAATCTTGCGGCCCAAAGGTCCCGCCCGCAAAACCCAGGCGGGGGGCCAGCGATTGCCGCGAGAGCAGCAGAGAGAACAGTAATAAGGAGCGAAATCATCCCCGCGAAGTGTTTCATGACGAACCTCAAGCCGGGTAACGTTGAATTATCCAGTTCCTGCCCAGTCGTACTGCGTTGAACAGACAAGCAAAATGCGTGTGTCCGCTTCGCCTTGACCAGATAGAATGAGCCAGAAATGATCGCGCACCTTCGCGGAAAACTAATCGCAAGGCATCCGAACCAGGCAATCGTGGAGGCCGGCGGCGTTGGGTACGACGTCGCGATTACCGTTTCGACGTTTTCCGACTTGCCGCCTTTGGGGACCGAAGTTGCGCTGCACATCCACACCCATGTTCGGGAAGACCAGCTGGCTCTGTATGGATTTCTCAAGAGGGAGGAGAAACAGCTCTTCGAGAAGCTGATTACGGTGAGCGGAATCGGGCCGAAGCTGGCGATAACGACCCTCAGCGGGATGGCAGCGCAGGAACTGGGGAATGCGATTCGCGGCAATGATGTTGCGCGGCTTACAAAGATTCCTGGTATCGGGCGGAAAACGGCGGAACGATTGGTGCTGGAATTGCGCGACAAACTACCGACTGGAGGACAGGAAGCGCCAGCCGCACTTCCGGCATTAAGCGCGGTGCAGGAGGATGTTCTGTCTGCGCTGCTGAACTTGGGGTATCAGCGGGCTGCGGCGGAAAAGGCGCTGGCCTCCGTGGCGAAAGAGGGATCTTTTGATGTGTTGTTTCGGGGCGCGCTCGCAGCGATGAACAAATAACCCATCCCCTTTTTGCGGCGGTGCCGCGTTTTCGAGCGCAAACTCGCGAACCTCCGAAGTTGCGAGCGAAACTCTCGAGTTTCAAAAACCTGATCCCAGGCCGAAACTCCCTCGGAGAGTTAGGACAGGCAGTAAGAAGCCCTCGCTCGCGCGAGGGCTCAATTTTCTGGACCGCGATTCGCTACTTCTTTTCGGCGGTGGCTTTGCCGTACTTGCGGCGGAAGCGCTCGACACGGCCGGCGGTGTCAACCAGTTTCTGCTTGCCGGTGAAGAATGGGTGGCAGTTCGAGCAAATTTCTACGCTGATGTCGCCCCTGTGCGTGGAGCGGGTGGTGAATGCATTGCCGCACGCGCAGTGCACGCGCACTTCATGGTATGCAGGATGAATAGCTGCCTTCATTGGATCTCCAAAATCTGTGTGGTGAACTGTTTGATTCTAAAGGATGGGAATAGGATTCAGCAACCGCCAATCCCCGCTTGATTGCTCCGCAGAGATCTAGAGCGGAGGTGCGGATAAGTCATTCCGTCTTCAAGGGTAAGCCGGTCCCAGCAGGGGTCTCTCTTTCGCGCAGGTTAAAGGCTAGGCTTCGGGGCTAAGGGCCGCGAAAATCGGGAGGTTTTCAGATCAGCCCCAGCCGGTTTCGCCAGGATCACTTCCCGATGCAGAAACGGCTGAAAATCAGGTTCAGGATGTCGTCGGGAGTGGTTGCGCCGGTGATTTCATCGAGCGCCTTCAAGGCGTTGTAAAGATCGAGCAGGAGCATCTCGTGCGGAATGCGGTTGTGGGTGGCGTTTTCGGCGGCGTCGAGCGCGGTGATCGAATCCTGAACCAGCTGCTGGTGCCTGGCATTGGTGAGAAACCCGGACTCGGCCTCTGTTCCAGTCTTTCCGGTGACCTGGGACAGGATGGCCTCGCGGAGTTCTGAAACGCCCGCGCCGGTGATTGCACATGTCCGAATTTCCGGCTTTTCGGGGCCAGTTGGCGTTGACCGGCGTTTCGAATCCGCCAGGTCAGCCTTGTTCTGGACAACGATTGCCGCCCTCCGCTCGACTTGATCAAGAAGCGTTTGGTCTTCCGACGACAGGGGCTCGGAAGCATCGAGCACAACCAGGACGAGATCGGCTTCGGCAAGGGCTTCAAGGGATTTTTGGATTCCGATGCTTTCCGCTTCGTCGAGGGCCCGCCGGATGCCGGCGGTATCGACCAGACGGACGGGAATTCCGCCGAGAGCCACGGTTTCGGTTACTAGATCGCGGGTCGTGCCCGGAGTAGAAGTCACAATCGCGCGTTCGCGTTCGACCAACTGGTTAAACAGGCTGGATTTCCCGACGTTGGGACGACCGACGATCGCCAGCGTCAGACCTTCGTGGACGATTTTGCCGTAAGAGAATGAGCGAGCAAGTTCTTCTAGAGGGGGTCGGATCGCTGCTATTTGTTCCACGATTTTCGACGGCGGGAGCACGGAAACGTCGTCTTCCGCAAAGTCGATCCCAGCCTCGAGCAATGCGATCAAATCAACGAGCTTTTGCTTTGTCGGCTTCAGTCGGCGGGACAATGCGCCTTCCAGCTGCTGTGCGGCTACCTTAGCTTGGTATAGGGTCTGTGAATCGATCAGGTCGCGCACCGCTTCGGCCTGGGTCAGGTCGATGCGCCCGTTGAGGAAGGCGCGCATGGTGAATTCGCCGGGCTCGGCCAGGCGGGCACCGGCTGCAAGGGCGAGTTCCACGATGTGGCGCAGAACCACAGGCGACCCGTGCGCCGCGACCTCGATGATGTCATCGGTCGTATAGGAGTGTGGCCGGGCAAAGTAGGTGACGACGACTTCGTCAATCCTCGCATTGGGGGACGAACGCTCTCCTACTTCCAGCTGAATCGCCGACTCAACCGCCATCGAAAGCTCTGCCGTCGGTCGAGAGGGGATCTCCGGCCCAGTCGGTTCGACGAGTTCCCCAGAAATCGCGCGGCCTGGCTCGAGGGGATGCTTCAGACGAAGCATCGGTTCAGCGATGGCACGCGCTTCAGATCCAGCGAGGCGAACTATTCCTATGCCTCCGCGGCCGGGCGGAGTGGCGATGGCGACGATGGTGTCATCGAGATTCAAGGGGATTCGTCATTCGGAGAAATTTGAAATTTCGTAACGAAAAACTGGTTGCCAGCAACTTTGGCTAGCGAAAATCACCCGCACGCAGGGTTGAAATCGCACCCAGATACTCGCTACGACTGGCGAACCGGGCTGGACACTTAGTTGCCCAACTGCCAAATCACACAATCTTCAATCCGCCGCCTTCGCTGGTGAAAACCATTTCCGCTAAGTACAATCTATCCTTTGCTTATGGCGGACGTTCGCCGAGGTTTGATCATCGTAAATACTGGCCCGGGCAAGGGCAAGACCACGGCCGCGATGGGTACGGCAGTGCGCGCGGTCGGCAACGGCATGCGCGTGTTGATGCTGCAGTTCCTGAAAGGCTCCTGGCATTACGGCGAACTCGACGCGGTGCAGGCCTTCGGCGACAAGTTCATCATGAAGCAGATGGGCCGGGGCTTCGTGAAGGTTGGCGCCGAGAAGCCCGACCCGGAGGACGTAAGTATGGTCGAAAGTGCCTGGGCCGAGGGGGAGCGAGCGATTCGATCCGGTGAATGGGACCTGGTGATTCTGGACGAGATCAACTATGCGATCAGTTATGGCATGCTCGATCCAGCTAAAGTTGTTGAATCGCTAAAGCGCAAGCCCGATATGGTGCACGTTATCTTGACGGGACGCAACGCCCATCCGACAATTGTCGAGCTTGCCGACACGGTGACCGAAATGCGCCAGGTGAAGCACGCCTATGAGAAGGGGGTAATGGCGCAGAGGGGCATCGAGTATTAGACTTCCGCCCAGGGATTGTGGCATCGGGTTTTAGGAAACTACGGTAGGGGTGACTGAAGCATTCCTTATGGCTTGGTTCAAGCGACAATCCGGCGAGGTGGATCCTTCGGGCGAAAAGAAGATTCGTACCGAAGGATTGTGGGTGAAGTGTGAAAGCTGCCGCCAGATCATCTGGAAGAAGGACCTCGAAGACAACCTGAATGTTTGCCCAAAGTGCGGCAAACACTTCCGCATTGATGCACGCACTAGACTGGCACAACTGCTGGATAACAGCGAGTATGAAACCTTCAGCGACAATCTCAAGTCCGCCGATCCATTGGATTTTGTCGATCTCAAGCCCTATTCCCAGCGCCTGAAAAAGGCGCAGGAAGAAACCGAATTGAACGACGCGGTGGTCAACGCCCGCGGCAAGCTGGATGGCCGTGACGTGATTGTCAGCGCCATGGAATACAACTTTATCGGCGGCAGCATGGGTGCGGTAGTCGGAGAAATGATCACGCGCGCGATTGAGGAGTCGCTCAGGACGAAGCGCCCCCTGATCATCATCTCTGCTTCGGGCGGAGCGCGGATGATGGAAGGTGCGCTGAGCCTGATGCAGCTCGCGAAAATCTCCGCCGCGCTGGCGCGGCTCGATGAGGCGCGGATCCCGTATATTTCGGTGTTAACCGATCCAACCACGGGAGGGGTGACCGCCTCGTTCGCCATGCTGGGAGACCTGAATATAGGGGAACCTGGTGCGCTGATTGGTTTTGCCGGGCCTCGCGTCATCGAGCAAACGATTCGACAAAAACTGCCCCCAGGGTTCCAGCGCAGTGAGTTTCTATTGGAGCATGGGATGCTCGATGCAGTTGTCCCTCGCAAAGAGCTGAAGTCGTACATCGCGCGGGCACTAGAGTTTATGAGCCCGGTACTCGGCCGCCCGTCAGCCGCCAGCTAGAACCCCCGGGGGATTGGTCCTTGCCACCCGCAAACCGCAGGAACCTGTCATCCTGAGCACCAGGCAAAGGCCTCTCGATTTTCATCCCATTCCCCTTTCTTTCTAGCCCTTCCCGGTCAATCCCCGGCACGTCGTAAGGAGCGAAGCCAAGCTGCTAATCTAGAGTCGTTGTTGGCTGACAGCCATTTCATGCCTCTTTCCTACCAATCCGCGGTGGCACGCATGTATGCGCTTGGTCATGAGCTCGCGCACACGCCCTCGCATAAGTTCGACCTGGAACACATGCGTGGGCTCCTGGCGGCCCTGGAGCATCCCGAGAAGAAGTTCCCCAGCGTCTTGATAGCGGGAACCAATGGCAAGGGGTCCACCGCCGCGACGCTCGCATCGCTATTGCAGGCGTCAGGATTGTGCACGGGACTCTACACGTCGCCCCACCTCCTTCGCATCAACGAACGCGTTCGCATCAACGGCGAGCAGATTCCGGATGACCAGTTTGCCCTGCTTCACGACGTGGTTGATCGAACGGCTGAGCGCCTGGTGGAAGACGCCGAGCTCCCGTGGCATCCGAGCTTCTTCGAGATGCTGACGGCGATCGCGTTTGAGTATTTCGCGAACCGCAAGGTCGACATCGCCGTGCTTGAAGTGGGCATGGGAGGACGGCTCGATGCCACCAACGTCGTCGAACCCTTGCTGAGCGTCATCACCGACATTTCACTGGACCACCAGAAGTTTCTCGGCAACACCATCACGGAGATCGCGCAAGAAAAGGCTGGGATCATTCGGCCAAACGGAGTGTTCATTACCTTGCCGCAGACTCCGGAGGCGAACGACACTCTTGGACGAGCAGCGCTCAAAGTGGGCGCAGCCGCATTCAGTGCGGTGCCATTTGTGCCACCGTTATCTCCGGCCAGCCCGGGGTTGTGGGAGGCTGCACCACCGAACCCAGTCAAAGGTGGTTCGCCTGTTCTTAGCTCCAGGGAACGACGAGGTGCGATGTCCCGCTACCCGCTCTCCGTCCTTGGCAAGGAAATTACCGTTGAGACGCCGTTGCTAGGACGTCATCAGCTTAGGAATGTCGCCCTCGCGATTGCGGCCGCCGAACAATTAACGGCACATTTCCCGGCGATCACCGCGGATTCGATCGAACGGGGGATTCCGAAGACCTCCTGGCCGGGACGGTTTCAGGTAGTCGAACACCGAGAGAACGAGCCGGAGTTTGTTCTTGACGTAGCCCATAATCCTGCTGGAGCGTGGGCGTTGCGTTCGACGTTATCGTCCGTTTACGAGAACCGGCGCCTAGTCTTTGTCTTCGGTGCTATGCGCGACAAAGCCATTCGCGAGATCGCGGAGATCCTCTTCCCGCTTTCGGATCGCGTGATTGCGACCCCCGCCGACAACCCCAGGTCGGCAACACCCCAAGAGATCTCGGAAGCTGCCAGACGAACCGGCGCCGAGCTCGAATGCGCTCCGGATGTGTCTTGCGCAATCAGCAAGGCGCGTGCGGCGGCGGGGGCGCAAGGGATTGTTGTCGTGACGGGCTCTATTTACATCGTCGGCGAAGCCATGCGGGCGCTCGGAGTTTCCGTCCGATGAAAAATAGCAGTGTGGATGACATTACTCAGGAGACCGAAATCCGGCACGCCGAACCGCGACGCAGATATGGATTGCTTAGTGCTCTCCGCTCCTACTTTTTCCTCGATTTGCTGATCTGGGGCTATACGGTTGCTTTCGGTCTTGCATCGATTCCCTTTGGCTTCTTCGATAAGGACGGAAGCATTCTTCACGGCTTTGCGCGAGCGTGGGCGAAGCTGACGATGAAGTCCATTTTGTCGCCGTTCACCGTCACCGGCCTGGAGCAGATCGATACTTCAAAGCCCCACGTTTATGCAGTCAATCATGGTTCCGCGCTCGATATCCCGGCGCTGTACGCCTTTCTGCCCTTTCAGTTCCGGATCGTACATAAGAAAGAGTTGTGGTCTTACCCAATCGTCGGGTGGCATCTGAAGCGCTCCGGGCAGGTATGCGTCGACCAGCAAAACCCGACACGCTCGGTGGGGCAAATCAAGTCGGCATTACGCACTCTAAAAAGAGGCATGCCGCTCGTAATCTTTCCCGAAGGGGGACGGACCACAGATGGCAAGATTCAACCTTTTCTGGCTGGGGCTTTCTTCCTGGCGATCAAGGCGGAGGTCGATATCGTGCCCATTGCACTGCGCGGAATGTACGAGCTACTTCCCATGAACACCTACCACATCAAACCACGGCGGTTGGAAATGCGGGTCGGCAAACCGATCGTGACCGCAGGGCTGGCGATGACAGACATGGAAGCATTGTCCTCGAGAGTGCAGAAAGCTGTCGAAGAAATGTACTACGACACCCGGTGTTGACCGTTCGGGCATTGGTTTGAACAAGCTTATACTCCTCGTGCATAATTTGGCGTTTCCTGGTGGTCCTAGGATGGTGGCCATCAGAGTCGAAGTTCGGAGAAAATATGAAGATGTTCCTGCTTTCTGCACTCTTCTGCTTTGCCTTCGCCGCGGTACTCGAAGCTCAAACCAAAAAACCCACCGTGACAGAAGCCCAGCAGTTCATGGATAAGGCAGAGGCCCGACTGGCCGAACTGAGCTTGAAAGGAAACCAGGCGAACTGGATTCACGAGAATTTCATTACCGAAGACACGGAAGGGATTGCGGCTGCCGTCAATGATGAAATCACCGCCGTGACGACGGAACTGGTCGAACAAGCTAAGCGCTTTGATGGGCTGAAGATGCCGGCGGAACTCGAGCGAAAATTCTTGCTACTCAAGCTGCAGCTGGTAGCCCCCGCTCCCAAGGATCCCAAGCTGCGCAAGGAGTTGACCGCGATTGCGGTGTCTCTGGACTCCGATTATGGAAAAGGCAAATTCAAAGACTCGACCGGCAAGATGCTTGATATCAATGAGGTCGAGAACATTATGGCCGAGGATCGTGATCCGGCTCGGCTGAAGGAAATCTGGCTGGGATGGCACTCAATTGGCGCACCGATGCGGGAGCGTTATGCGCGGTTTGTCGACCTGTCGAATCAGGGAGCGCGCGAGTTGGGTTTTAAAGACACGGGCGTGCTCTGGCGTGCGGGATACGATATGCCCCCAGAGAAGTTCGCGACCGATGTGGATCGGCTCTGGGAACAGGTACGGCCGCTGTATCTCTCGCTGTACACATTTGTTCGGGCGCGCCTCTCGCAGAAATATGGTCCTCAAGTTGTCCCGCCGGATGGGCCGATCCCCGCACACCTACTTGGCAATCCCTGGGCGCAGCAATGGGGCAACATCTACTCCTTGCTGGGGCTTCCGGAAAATAGCAGCGGCTACGATCTCACCGCATTGCTGCGCGCCAAGAAACTCGATGCTCACGGCATGGTCAAGTACGGCGAGAATTTCTACACCTCGCTCGCATTTGCGCCGCTGCCCAAGACATTCTGGGAGCGCTCGCTTTTCACCAAGCCTGCCGATCGCGAAGTCGTCTGCCACGCCAGCGCCTGGAATATCGACAACAAGGATGACGTGCGGATCAAGATGTGTATTCAGGTCAAGGATGAGGACTTCGTCACCATTCACCACGAACTGGGGCACAACTTCTATCAGCGCGCCTACAAGAACCAGCCGTTCCTTTTTCAGAATGGTGCGAACGATGGCTTCCATGAGGCGATCGGGGACACGATTGCTTTGGCCATCACGCCGGAGTATCTGAAAAAGATTGGCCTGCTTGAAGCGATTCCGCCGGCGGATGCCGATATTCCCCTGCTGCTCAGACAGGCGCTCGACAAAGTGGCGTTTCTGCCCTTTGGCATCATGATCGATCAATGGCGCTGGAAGGTCTTCTCGGGCGAAATCAAGCCCGCGGAATACAACAAAGCCTGGTGGGATTTGCGACTGAAGTATCAGGGTGTGATTCCGCCAGCCCCGCGCAGCGAGGCGGATTTCGACCCCGGCGCAAAATATCACGTGCCCGGGAACGTTCCCTACACGCGATACTTCTTGGCGTTCATTTATCAGTTCCAGTTCTATCGTGCGTTGTGCAAAGAGGCCGGATACTCAGGCCCGCTGAACCGCTGCACCTTCTTCGACTCGAAACAAGCCGGAGAGAGGTTCAACCAGATGCTCGAAATGGGTCAGAGCAAACCGTGGCCCGATGCGATGGAAGCTCTCACCGGGCAACGCCAGGCAGATGCCAGCGCGATACTAGATTATTTTGCCCCGCTCAAGAAATGGCTGGACGAGCAGAACAAGGGAATGAAGGTAGGCTGGTAGGGAAAACGAGGGATGACGAAGTGGCGATCAAATGACCGTCATAGATCCTCTAAAAGGGAGATTCACCCTGACGCGGAGCTCAAGCAGAAGTATCACTTCTCCGGCGTATGACTCATAATCGTCCGCCGAACATAAATGTTGGGCCTTCGGGACTGTTAGGCGTGCATTCCCCGGTACCCTCGCGTGTACTTCTCATCCAGCAAATTCCGCCCCATCATAAAGTTCAGGTTTGTAGTTCCTGGCCGGCCAGCCGTCCCGTCGAACCGGCTAATGTTCATCAGTCTACGCGCGCTTCGCGCATAGTTCGTAGTGAGGCCCGTTGTGAACCACGACTTGTCTCCCGACAGGCGGCATTCTCTTCGCCAGCGCGTGAATACGCCAGCATTTGCCAGCTTCGACGGCGTGACCGGCGGAATGATTCTCGATCTCAGCGAGGAAGGCATGTCAATGCAGACGCTCGCACCGCTCGAGGCGCACAGCATTCTGCCTCTGCATCTCTCGCTGGGGGAACCGACTGCATATTTGGAAACGACAGGCTACGTGGCATGGGCAGATGCCTTAGGTCGTGCTGGCGTCCGCTTTTCTGAACTGCCGGACCCGGCGCGCGAAAGATTGCGCGAGTGGCTGACGGTGAATGCGTTCACCCCAAGCTGGAAGGCGCCACGATGGGTGGTGCGAGATTCGGCATTTTCCCGTGAATCGAACGCATCGGTCCAGAGCGAAATCGGAGTCGCGCTAAGTCTGGAAACAGAACCTGACAGTCCCGACGGCAGCAATCCAGGTCCTTTCCCGCGGGTCTCGACCACCGTGCAGTACGAGTTCAAATCACTCGGCGGGAATCTCGAAGCCGCCCTGACCTTGATCGCCACGCGGGCCTGCTCGATTACACGAGGCACTGGTGCAGCCGTCGCTCTTGCAGGTGAGAACGGCATGACCTGCCGTGCGGCGGCGGGGAACAATGTGCCGCAGATTGGCGCTCCCGTGAATGTCGACAGCGGATTTACCGGGGCGTGCATCCGTGAGCTGCGGCCTCTACGGTGCGACGACACGGAGTGCGATTTGCGGGTCGATGCGGATGCGTGCCGCAGCTTGGGAATAGGCTCGATCTTGGCTGCGCCAGTCATCTATGAACGAGACCTGGTTGGTTTAGTCGAAGTGTTCTCGTCAGCCCCTTACGCCTTCGATGACGGGGATCTCGCAGTCGTGGAACGGTTGGCTCAGACCGTTGTGCTCACCTTGAGCCGAGCAGAGGTCTTCCGGCAGGAATAAAGCTAAGGCATTTGCAGAACCTTGCCGCGAGGCTGAGACTCATTTTTGCCGGAGACGGCCTGTTCCCGCAACAGCTGTCCGACAAGACGGAGAGCGTCTACTTCCTCCTGCAAACGCGCCAATTCAGCTTCTTTGCGGCGAAGTATTTCGACAGGGTTCTTCACGGTCTCGGCCTCGCAACTACTGTAGGAGGCAATTGAATTTGCGAAAAGTGACGGAGGTACGAACTCAGATTCTCCGCGCGGCCAGCGTCCCATTCGCCTCGATAACACGCCTCGGGCTAGCCTTTCGGCCAATCCATGTAGCCTCTGGCACGGCAAACGAAACCCCGAATGCTCGTTGCATCTCCTGCATTTTCATTCTCTTCGGTGCCCTTTCGGTCCGTCGAAATGAGCCGAGCGCACCGCTAGTAGCGGCTCGGTCTAACGTCGACTTATCCAACTAACTAACCAGCATCAATGTCCCAGATGGTAGGGATGTCCCTTCAAGATGGTGAACCCGCGATAGATCTGTTCGAGCAAAAGGACACGCGCCAGCTCATGGGCGATAGTCATTTTTCCAAGGGACAAGGTGAAATCGGCCTGTTGGCGGGCAGTTTCGCTGAATCCATCGGCCGGGCCAATCGCAAAAACCAGAGGAACAGGGCTTTGGTCCTGATGGTTACCGAGGAACTTTGCCAGTTCTTCAGACGAGAGTTGCTTACCGCGGGAGTCGAGCAGGACCAAGTGCCGTCGGGATCCTCGGCCATCCCTGCCGCATAACTTCAGCAGCGCAGATTCGTCTTTGAGGGAAATGCCTTCGGTCTCGGCACATTGCCGAATGCGCCTCAGGTACTCATCGGTGAGCGATTGGACGGCCGCACTTTTGGTCTTGCCGACCCATGCGACGATGAGTTTCATAGCGCTTTATCCTGCCAGTAACCGCCGGTTGCCAACAACACAAAGGAAGTCAGCCGAAGACCGTACGTCGCATTCCTGAGTCTGATCTTTACCGCCGCTGACTGATCGTAAAGAGGCCGCGGGTTTGCTTTCTGAACCTTCTACCTAGTTCTCACGCCCGCTTGCGCGCTACGGTTCTCGTTGCGGGTGCTCGCCGCCGCGTCTTGGGCGCCACATCAGCTGGAGCCAATTTCTTTGCCGTGCGCCAGAGCCGCTCCAGGTCGTAGTAGCTGCGTGCCGCGGCAGAGAACACGTGTACTACAAAGTCCACATAGTCGAGCAACACCCACTCGGCTTGCTTATAGCCTTCAATACTGTTCGGGTACGTGCCGGCCCGTTTCAAACGCAGCTCGACTTCATCGGAGATCGCCTGAATTTGCCGGGGGTTCGAGCCGCTGCAGATGACAAAGTAATCGGTGAATGCGCCGGAGTTCTTGTCCATCTCGAGAATGGTAAGTTCTTCGGCTTTCTTGTCCTGGCAGGCCGCAATGGCGATTGTAAGCTGGGAGATGAGGGCGTTGGTCTTCTTCTTCATTCGGGAATTACAGCCGATTCTGTACCGATCTTACATGGTTTCATAGTCAATTGGGGAAGGAATGGGACCATCGCCCAGCGCGCCAGGGAATGACGCCGCCTGAGTTTTAGCTGCCGTACAGTCCCTCCTTTTTGATGTATTCTTCCACGCTTGCCGGAACGAATTTCTTGATCGGCCGCTTGGAGGCAAGCGCCTGGCGAATGGCGGTAGCCGAGATGTTCTGGTTGACATCGTCCAACAGGTGCAGTGTGACGCCGGAGAGAACCAGATCTCCTTTGGCAGGCTGTTTCAAGAAGGGTTTTGTGACTTCCGAGCGTGGCCGCAGCCTTTCCGGAAGTGCGCTTGCGACATCGGCGAGCGAATATCCGGGGCGGCTCGCGACGATGAACTCACATTCGGAAAACAGTGCCTCTGCCTCGTGCCATTTTGCGATGTCTTTGAATGCGTCGATGCCAATCAGAAAAAATAGCCGGTCGGTTTTTTTGAATTCCCGCTTCAGCTTGCGGATGGTGTCAATGCTGTAGTTTGGAGCAGCGGCCGCGGTTCGAAGCAAACCCTTCTTGTCCTCGCGGACGTACTCGGCTGGGCCTTCGAGCAGGGAAGGGACGAAGGCCTTTTCTTCCTGGGTCGCGAGGACCGTCATCGCATATCGATGCACGAACGCCGCAACCGGCTGCTCTGCCCTGTGCGGCGGGACATCGGTAGGCACGAAATGAATACGTCCCAATCCACAACCTTCGCGCGCGGCTGCAGCGAGGGCTAAATGACCCTTGTGGATGGGGTCGAATGTACCGCCGAAAAGGCCGATGTTCATGACTGGTCGTTCGTTGTCCGTCGCTCGTCGTCCGCGGAGTACTTCGTGGGGTCGGTCAAGCTTTCGGCATTTGATTGACGGATTTCCTCAATCCTCCCCGCGATTGCGTACTTGAGCTCATTGAGGCCTTCGCCGGTAACCGCCGAGATGGGGTAGAGCTTCAAGTTGTGACTCTTCGCGAACTTCTTCAGTTTGGCGAGTTTGGTCTTGTTTGCCACGTCGCACTTGGAGGCGACCAGAATCATTGGTTTTGATTCGAGCTTGGTACCAAAACTCTCCAGTTCTCCCATGATCACTTCGAAATCCTTCACCGGATCTGCGCGAGCGCTAGCATCGGAAACGTCGATCATATGCACCAGCAGCCGGGTTCGCTCAATATGTCGCAAGAATTGCGTGCCCAGGCCTGCCCCTTCGTGAGCTCCTTCAATCAATCCCGGTATGTCGGCAACCACGAAACTGACCTCGTTCGGCGGGTCGCCCACGAGTACAACGCCGAGATTAGGCTGCAGGGTCGTGAAGGGATAGTCGGCGATCTTGGGCCGGGCCGCGGAGATGCGAGAAATCAATGTTGACTTGCCGACGTTCGGGTATCCCACCAGAGCGACGTCTGCGAGCAGTTTAAGTTCAAGACGAAAGGTGCGCTCTTCACCCGGACGCCCGTCTTCGTGCTCGCGCGGAGCCTGGTGAGTGGAGGTTTTGAACTGGGCGTTGCCGCGACCACCGCGACCGCCCCGCGCGATCACCACGCGTTCATCCGGTCGGGAGAAGTCGTGAACTTTTTCGCCCGAATCGGCGTCAAAAACGATGGTGCCGACTGGAACTTTCAGCACCACATCTCCACCATCACGCCCTGTCTTGTTTGATCCTTCGCCGTGGCGTCCGCGTTCGGCTTTGTACTCGGGGTTGAAACGAAAATGTACCAGCGTATTGTGGCGCTCGCTTGATTCCATTAACACATCGCCGCCCCGCCCACCATCGCCCCCCGAGGGGCCTCCGCGCGGAACGAACTTTTCTCGGCGAAAGGCAAGGCATCCGTTGCCGCCATCTCCGGCTTTTACGCGAATTGTGGCTTCATCGATGAACACGGGGAAAAACTTTCCTGCCTTGTAAGTATAGAGGAGAGCCTCCGACCTACTTCCCAAGGGCGGCGCGAACGCTGGTAACAGTCCAGCTGCTTTGGAGTTCGGGCTTGACGGCTTCCGCTACGGCGAGTGCACGCTGAAGAGCCTGAAGTCCCTCATCGTTTCGGCCGAGCTTGAGCAGCAGAAAACCGAGCGTGGCTTGGGCCTGCAGGGAGTTCGGCGCAAGCTCGACGGCGGTCTGCGCCTCGATGAGCGCCTGATCGAGCTGGCCGGCTTGTTCTTTGAGGTGTGCCTGGGTCGCGTGGTTTAGCGCAGCGGCGAGCGGGATATCGAAATGCCCGTCGTACACGAACACGCCGTGCTCAATCATCGCCGTGGGTGTCAACCGCAGGAACTGGTCGTACGGGTTCAATTCTCCGGGACCGAATTCATATCCCGACAACACTCCGGCGCTGATCAACACCGGGCCGTCTATGCTGGCGGGTACGTCGATTGAGGGTTGCAGCCACGTGGATGCGATCGTAGTGAGCGGCTTGCAGGGAATCCCGTAGTATTTAGGATCGCTGACAACGTCGGCGAAGTAGGCGAACCAGCAATTCTTCACATTGCGTTTGGCAAGGTAGTGTTGAATTGACTTCAGTTGCTGCCCCCAGTCGACATTGGAGTCGCTCAGGTATTTGTAGGTGTTCGCCGGACCTCCCCAGAGCTCGTTTGCGTAAGCAAGATACACGGGAAATACTCGCAGGGAGGAAAAGATCCCCAATGCCAAGAGGAAGACGATGGCGTAGATCATCTTGCGTTTGGCGGAGATCAGCTCCCCCGCTGCCCATCCCGCAAGAATAATCAGGAAAGGGTAGACCGGCAGAATGTGCCGGATGCCGATGTTCAAGGTTGAGACGACCGCCACAATGAAGTAAATCGCCGCCGGAACGATCAGGAAAGCCAACTCACGACGATATCTCGCGCCCCGGAGTGCAACCGCAAAAGGAACCAGCATCAACAAGAGCAGGAGCGACAGCGTCGTCTTGATGAGAAAAGCGGCTGGGAAATAGAACCACTGTCCATGGGGGTAAACATGACCGAAGAGGTAGCTGTGGCTGAAGCCCACGACGTAGCCTACGTCCGCCAGGCCATACAGGTACGACTCCGGCAAAACGTGCCAACGGGCGGCCTGCGTAATGAGTGCCTTCTGAACTGGGCTGTGCAGCCCTTGCGCATATTCGATGACTCGCTGCTCCGCACTCACGCCGCGCTGCGGATGAAGGCGGAAGCCATAAGCGGCCCACAGAACCGCGACTGCCATGAAGGCAGAGATAAGCAAAGCGCCCGCGAGTTTAGCGACTCCCGGACGACTAGCGCCCTCGGCAGCCTTGGTGAACCTTCTACACCAGAGTTCGGCCGCGGCCAGAACGACCAGAATGGGAAAAACCAAGATGGCCGAGTGCTTGGTTGCAAGCGCCAGTCCTGCAGCCACTCCGACAAAGACAAGCCTGGCGATAGACGGTTGCTTCACGTATCGATAAAACGCATATACCGTCGCCAACAAAAAGCACGAAAACCCGGTGTCGGTTGTTACTTCCCAGCCGTGTGCAAGCAGGTTAGGCTCAAAAACAAATAGCGTTAGCGCGATCAACGCGACGGTCTTGCCGAACATCTCGCGCGCTGCCGCGAACACCAGAGCAGCCAGCAGCAAGCAAAGCAAAGAGGCCATGGTTCGCGTACGTAAAAGGATTTGCTCTGCGTTGTTGGAATAAACGAATTGAGTCGCGCTGACAAAGTCCTCTTCCTTCGAGAAGAGCCGCTTTCGCTCTGGACCGCTCAGGGGAAGGGGCAACAGGGTCGCGGCGGTCAGCAACTTCACCAGGGGTGGATGCTCGGGATTCATCCCGAAGTCGCCGCGGGTCCAGTAACGATAGCCGGCGAAAATGTGGCAGGCTTCATCCCAGGTTTGCGTCTCGCGGCGAATGGTGAAGGAAAGTTCGAGCAGGAGAACGATGAGCAACGAAATTGTTGTTGCTGCGAAAAGCCTGCGGCGGGCGCGGTCGGATAGTTTCACGGTCGAGAAGTGTACCTCAGACATGGACGAGCCGCTTCGATTTACGTGAGCTATCGACCAGACACGAGGCGTGGAATCACAAATGGTGGGGTTCAGGCACTGGGGAGTCGGCCTGCAACTGTAAGGGAGGCGAAGAGGGGCGGCAAAAACTAAATCCTTGGGCGACGGCGAAGCCGCCTCGGGATGACAAACGCTTCCAAATCCCTACTTCGCTTCTAGCGGCTCGATCATGACGAACTTGCCCATCGATCCGCGGTCTTTGAAGACGATCTTGCCGGCTATCTTCGCAAATAGGGTGTCGTCCTTACCGCGGCCGACGTTGAGGCCGGGCTTCACGCGGGTGCCGCGCTGGCGCACGATGATCGTGCCACCTGGGACGATCTGTCCACCGAATGCCTTGAATCCAAGCCGCTGCGCGTTCGAATCGCGCCCGTTCCGTGAACTGCCCAATCCTTTTTTGTGTGCCATGAAACCGCTCCTAGCTCATTGCTTCTAGCTTTGGCGCGAACTCAGCGCGCCAAATTGCTTGCGGGAACTTCGAGTTTTTCTTAGTGAAAATCCTTATTTCTTCTTTGGCGTAGACTTCTTCGCCGCAGCCTTCTTGGGAGCGGCCTTTTTCTTGGCCGATGCCTTCGGCTTCGCCGTTTTCGTCTCCCCCGCAGCCTGAGCGACCTGCTTCTTTACCTTGGGTTCTTTCTTCGGAAGCTCCGGCGCGCTGAACTTCTGGCCGTCGAACGCGATCTCGATGATGCGCACGGCCGTAAAGGGCTGGCGATGTCCTTGCAGCTTCTTGTATTGCTTCTTCTTCTTGTAATGGAAGACCAGAACTTTCTTGCCACGGCCCTCGCCGAGAACTTCACCGGTGACGAGCGCACCGGAGCCAGGCTTCGCGATCTGCCCGTCTCCGCCCGAGACTGCGAGCACATCGTTGAACTCGATCTTGCCGTTATCAGCGTTCTGCGTTTCAACCCGTAGCACGTCCCCGGGTGCCACCCGATACTGCTTGCCACCGGCGCGAATGACCGCGTACATGAGAATGCCTCCACTTCCACGGGCATGGCGGACACAGATGCAAGGCTCAGCCCGAGGAACTCTGAAAAACTTTGTGCTTGCTGTTTCCCGCCGATGCTCTCAGCAACTGCCGCGGAAGGCCTCAACTTCTGGGGTCCCTAGCACGCAAGCGCGCCGGAGTGGAAGAACGAGGACCAAAGTACAGGCAAACTGAATTATTTTAGCGTGATACGCGGAAATGGGTCAAACGTTCGCCGCAAGTTTCGGACGGATGGGCGCTGTCGCGGTCCGCAAACGGTTAGAGTTAAGTTGGTTTTGGCCGCCCCATAACTCCTTGACTAACCCCCGAGAATGCGAGACTCTGTCGCGACACTGGTTCCCCCTATCTGCCCGGTCAACCCTGAAGCAGCAGGGTTTATTGGAGTCCAGGGGCGGAAGGTGCTCGTACGAAGGGAGCATGACCGTTCAAGATGGAAGCCGCCACAGTTAGGATTCTGATTGGGCTGATCGTCGGCACGCTGATTGGTCTCACTGGCCTTGGGGGCGGAGTACTGCTGCTCCCCATCCTGATCTTTGGGTTGGGCGTGCCGGCGATCAAAGCAGTTGGATCGGACGCGCTCTTCAACTTCCTCACCAAGATTCCCTCCAGCGTCGTTCACTTGAGTAGGGGAACGGTTCGCCGAAAAGTCGTCATTGCGCTGGCAGCAGGAAGCGTTCCCGGATCCTTCCTTGGAATTCGCTTACTCATGCATCTCCGGGAAATCTACGGTGCCGGAGTCAATGATTTTATTAAGTCAGCCGTTGGAATCCTGCTGGTGGTGGTTTCCACCCTGCTTTTGCTTCAACGAACCCTCGAAGAGAGCATGGCGAATCGTCCTCCGACGGCCAGATCTTTTGCCGGGATGGCAGTCATCGGGTTCTTTGCAGGTTTTCTGGTGGGCATGACATCGGTCGGATCGGGCAGCATGATCATGATGCTTCTGCTGCTGTTTTACAGCTATCCGCCGAAGGTGATGGTAGGCACAGATATCGTTCACGCCGTCGTGCTGACCGGCGTGACCAGCTTCCTACATTTCCGTTTGGGGAATGTGGATCCTTCGCTGGTTGGGTACATGCTCGTTGGTTCAATTCCAGGCGGGCTGATCGGCTCCTATCTCAGCACGCGGTTCCCGGTGCTTTGGTTGCGCCGCGTCCTTTGCGTGATTCTGTTGACGACCGGAGTTCGAATGCTCATTGCTCCACCGGTCCACTGACAAAAATCGCGAAAGTTGCGGCTTCGCGCCCCGTCACAACAACCGTCAGCCGGCATCGCTTCGCGACCCGGCATGGGCCATTCTGCTTGGGGGGAAGGAAAATCGCTACTGGTTGTAGAGCTTGGCTTGCGGCGGGGGCACTCGCCGCACTATGACGCGAACGTCGATGGCATTGTCTTCGGATTCTGAGTGGACTTCGGAGGGAGCCGAGACCACTTGGTAGACGCCGTTGGTGAGGAACTCTTCCGGAGCCAGGCTTAAGGGAAACGACGCCCGCTTTGAGAAACGCAGCATGAAGCGGCCAGAACTGTCGGTGTAAACGACTTGCTTGCCGATGCGCAAGGCGGCACCCTCTACCGGCGTGCTCAGGTCGTCCAGCACCACGCCCTGAATCACGTACTTGGAGATCGAGAACGAGTCCGGCGAGTTGGCATTCATGGCCATGCCTCTCAATCGATATAAGTACGTGCTCATACCAATCGAGTAGCGGAGATGCCCGTCGGGTGCAACGTTGGAGGCGGCGGTAATTTGCATTGGACCCGTTACCCGGAAGGAAGCATTCAAGGCGAGCGCCTGCTGAAACGGATTGCTTGGCCGGAAGGGCAGATATACGTTCTGGTAATTGACGCTAACCATCAGCCGATTGCTGATGTAGTCACCGCCAAAGGCATACGTGGTCTGCCCAGCCGTACGGGAAATCAGTTGTAGCAGGCTGAAGCGCGAAGACAAATTCTCCCGAACCGTACCCGAGAGAATTGTCGTCGAGATTGCATTTGCCGACTGGCTATTGAAGTAGTTTGTATTTACTTCGAAGCGACGCCCGATTCTGCGACCAACATAGAAGTTGGTACCGCGAGAGTTGCCCACCGATGCGTGCGACCTGAACAGGCCCGTACCGAAATAGAATCGATCGACGTGCATGTCGGTAGAGAGTTGATCAATCGAGGCGGCCTGCATGGGCCCGCCAACCGTGACCGGCTGCAGAATATTCTCGTGACCGGTGGTGACGCTGATGTACTGGTTCGGCTTGTAGAGCATCTGCACATTGCCCTTGTTCACTTCAGAACTCATCGGGCTGATCACTGTGACGCGGCGAAACATATCCCCGGTGACGACGTAACTGGTCTTGAAGGCGAGTTTCTGGCTTTCGGCATCGAGCGCGGCTGCCGCATAAGGCTGATTCGAGCCGATCCCTCCGGTCACGGAGGCATGCGCCCACTTCTCCGGACTCCAGTCCAAGCCCTCGAGTAAGGTCTGGCGGTTCCCTGCGATGTTGTGCGAGAACAAGCGCAAGTTATCTTTCAGTTTGCGCTGATAGAAGAGGATGGCCACGGGGCGATCGATGGTGGCTGCATTGAAGAATCCGGTGCCGAGCCAGGTAGAAGTCGTACCGGCAAACGCATACAAGCTGCGGTCGTGCTCGGAGCGGGTGAAACCTGCACCACGGGCTGAGAAGTAGTGACTATGGTCGAAGACGTCGGTCGGGAGGTCGAAGCGAACCGAGTCGTCTCCTGCAAGAAACGTGTAATCGTGGTACTTGTATCGGGTCTCGCCCCCGAACATCACCTGCCCGTTGTAGTAGCCAATCCCGATCGAGCCGTCGTAGTTGGGAGCCTTGAATTCGACCGAGCCGCCCTGCGCGTCCAGCATGGTCGACGTCCCGCCCTGCACGCGAAAAACCTGCGCACTGCTTCCCGTCGCGATCATCAGGGTCGCGATCAGGAGGGCGCGTTGGGCTTGAGCACGCATTGCGTCTAAGGCCGGTCGCCCCCTCGTGTGCCGGTCCCCACAAGGGCCGAGGCGGGTGCCCCGGATGCGCTTTCGGTTGAGTTATGGCGTTGGAGTTTTTGCTCTAGCTTGAATTTCTCCAGTTCTAGCGAGACTTCGACCGGAACGTTTTCGCCCTCCACTTTCTGTTCGAGCGGAACCTCTAGAATCCGCTTGCTGTGCGGGAATACCGGGAACCCTGGGGCCTCTTGCCGCTTTTTCGAGTACAACAGATGTGTCTGCAGAATGCGTCCGAAGTTAGCCCCGGTATTTTCGACTTCGAGGATCACCTTGTTCTCGGTCGCATCGAGATCGGCGCGGAGGACGTGGAGTTCAGACTTCTCAACGGAATGTTTCGGCAGCAGATAGACCGTGTGCGGTAACTGTAGGCGCACATTCATCCCCTGCGCGGTGCGAAAGGCGAAGCCGGTGAAATTGGCATAAATGACAAACCACGCCGGGGTGTGTGGCGCAGTTGCCTCGTAGAAAACGTAGTACGTCTGCTGGGGCTGAATGCGAAAGCTTGTGGTGGAGAGCTTTATGTGAATGTCGGAGTCGAGCAGCCGATAGCTGACCTCTCCGGTTTCGGAAACCGTGAAACTCTTCGCCTCAAGGACCACGTTCAGCGGGGTCAGGCTGTCGTTCACGTATTCCACACGCCCTTTGACGGGGTCGCCGATCAGTTCATTGATGACAGGCCGAACCGTCTGGGCAGACACCGCTGTGCCCAGCACAAATACCCAAAGCGCGCTGGCCAGAGGCCGGCGCGCTGTCCTGAGAAAACTTGTCTTCATACGCCACCTACCTGCTAGATCAAATCGCTTGCGCCTGGATGGTTAGTGTTCCCGTGTAAGTTCCAGCCGGCAAGTTGGGCAAAGGAACCAGGTTAATGTTGAAATTCATGACGTCAGTGCGCGTGCCTTTACGGTTGTTGCCGAGGATTGTCGTCGAAGAGAGCTGTAATCCGGCATTGGCGCCGCCAAACGGTACCGTATTGGTGAGCGCATTGAACGCCCCACCGTTGTTAGAAATCTGAAAATCGGATGACGGAATGTTGTTGCCGGTGCCGTCGGTGAGCGCTGAAGCCGAACTCGCAAAGAACGCGTACAGCTTGAGGCTGCCAACGTTCGGACGCAGTAACCACGTGGTCGTCGCCGTGACGGAGGTGCTGCCCGGGTTGCTGCCGCTCGCTTGCGTTAGGGTGAAGTTGACGGCGTTCGACGACAACGAGACCGTGATCGAGTCGTTCAGCACCGCGTTCAAGCTGATCGTGCTGGCGCCGGAGTTCAGCACCTGCGCCTGGGCGGCGGCGGCAAACACCATGACGAGAAACATCACTGTGGCGAGCCTGGCTTCGATTTGTGGTCTCTGTCTCATCGCCTAAGCTTCAACTTCGTCGTGAAGGACGGCCGAAGGGCGGGAACTCACGCACCCGCCCTGAAGCCGCTGATTCGCGCGATGTAATTACGGAGTCGCTTGAGCTTGAATGTTCAGCGTTCCGGTATAGGTGTCTGCCGGAAGCTGCGGCAAGGTACCGCCGCTCAAGTCGATATTGAACGTCATGGCGTCGGTGCGGCTGGCGTTCTTGTTGGTTCCCGTGATGGCGACGTTCGCCAGTTGCAGACCGGCGTTGCCACCGCCAAACGCAACCGTGCTGGTCAATGCGCCGGAGTTGCCCGCACCACCGCTGCCTGCACCGGTATCAGCAATGCTAAAGGCAGAAGAAGGAATCGTAGAGCCGCTGGCAGTGCCCGTCAGAGCGGCGGTTGAACTCGCGAAATAGGCATACACGCCAACCGCGGTACGACCCGGCTTCAACGTCCACCGGGTGGTTGCGGTCACGCCCGTGCTCCCGGCGTTAGCGTTGCTGCCCGCGCTCAAGGTGAAGTTAACGGTGTTGGCAGAAAGGCTTAGCGTAAGAGACTCTGCCAGAGTGGCGTTCAACGCAATCGGCTGTGCGGTTGAATTCAACTGCGCCGATGCCATTGATGCTGCGAAAAGTACCGCCGTGGCAACCACGGTGACTCGCACGAAAATTCCTGTTCTCATCGATCCCCCATTGGTGCTTCCGTTTTGCTGCCCCATTTTTTCAGCGAAGGCGCAGTCAGTGATTCGGAAGTTCATGACCTGCGGAGATTATTCCGAGAAAGTTCAGGAGCGAAAACGGTACTGCGGTAACCGCCAAATCCCCTTTTGGCTTTTGTTCGAAATTGACCTTTCAAACCGAGCTGGGGCGGACTCGCCCAATCCTCGCGATCTGCCTTAGATTGAAGTAGTTGCAGGCTGCGGTCGGCCGTTGCAGCGCGGGATCCACGGTTACCCACGTGACGGTTGTCGAGAGACTCCGGTTACCGCATCAGCCAGTAAGAACGCGCGAAAAAATAGGCCGTCATGCTCGATCCGACGACGATGACGAACCGGCGAACGAGCTTTTGTGAAAGGCGCAGAGAGTAGTGCGCCCCAAAGAATCCTCCGAGGGCGGCGCCGGCGATCATGATCACGGCTTCGTGCCAGTAGACGGCATGCGACGCAATGAAGATCAGGACGGCGATGCCGTTGGTTGCAGTACTCAACACGATCTTCAGGGCATTCATGTGATGGATGTCCGCCATCCCAAAGGTGGTCAACATGGCTAGAATCACGATCCCCATTCCCCCACCGAAGTAGCCGCCATAAATTGCCACCAGGAACTGGAAACCGGCGGCCACAAGGAGAGTTGGTGTTGTGCGCTGGTGGATGGTCTGGTCCTGGCGCGGCCGAATGAGCTTGCCTCCAAAGATAAAAAGGAGGGTAGCCGCGAGCATGAGCCAAGGTAAGACCCGCATGAAGGTATGCGCGGGCGTGCGGAGCAGGAGGATGGCGCCGACAATTCCCCCAACGACGCTTGCCGAGGCGAGGGTTCCCAATACCGGTCGGGGAACGTTGATGTGGCGGCGGAAGGCTCCACCGCTGAACAGTAGGCCCGTCCAGAGTGCCACGGTGTTGGTCGCATTCGCCGGTACTGGAGGCAGACCTACGAACAGCAGAGCCGGAAAAGCGATGAAGCTTCCCCCGCCCGCCACCGCGTTGAGCGCCCCCGCGAGCACGGCGGCTCCGAAAAGCAGCGCTGCGTTCGGTAGCGTGAGTTCTGGAATTGGCAAACAGTCTTTCGGACTTCCTGATGTTGAGCCATTATGCGGTATTTCCGGGTATCTTGCCTGTTTGGAAGAGGGTGAACTTCTTCCGCCACTTGGATTCCGTACCGGCGACGCCAAGCTATCGCGCCACGGGAAGAGTACTGTTCCTGATCGGGGTTACCAAACGCTGGTTTCGGCGGCGGATGAATGGCGCATCCGATGCCAGGGGAAAGGACACGACAGGTGGACAAGAAGGCAAAGACGCGAAAGCGTGTTCGCGTCTTTGTTTTCCAAGGCTTAGGGAACTAGGATCCGTAGGTTCCGGTTGAAGACTGCTCTCCGGTCGCGAACTTGTCACGCATGCGATCGCTGAATTCATGAACCCGGTGGGAGAGATTGCTGCGGGTTTCTTCGCCACTGGCTGGAGCCAGGAGCATCCCGACGCCGACTCCGACACCGATTCCTATTAGCAGGGCGCCTGCTGTGCTCATTCCGTGGTGATCCTCGCCACGAATCGCATGCGTGGCGCGGCTTACACGTCGGGAGGCCTCGCCATAAGTGTCGCGGGCTGCTCCTCTAAAATCGTCAGCTGCGTCGCTCAAGCGGTCCCGCATAGAATCCAGCAGGTAAACTCCCGTCCCGAGCAGAACGTTCCACAAAATATTCTCTTTGCGCATCTTCATCCTCGGCCTCCGCCATCGAATTTGCAGCTATGGAGATGCGGGAAGGATGCAGGTGGTTGGAAGTGGTGCAGGTTGAAATAGGTTTGTGAGAAGCAAGTTACCTTTGATGCCGAAAAAACGATTCGGTTTTAGACCTCGAAACGACTCCTGATTTTCCTATTTGCTTCACAGGCAAAGAGCTTACAATTACTCGCCCTCGGTGAGAAATCCGGTGGTTACCCGGAGGTTATTTTGGTGTACGGGTACGGTTCGTCGACTCGTTCAGAAGAGATACGATTCTAGGAGTGGCAAAAAAGCCCCAAGTCGAACGCGTTCCCGAGGTGGTTGCGCCGCAGCACACCAATGCAGATCTGGTGCGCGCGTTTTTTGAGCATATCCCTGCCGGGGTTTACTTCAAGGACCTTGAGAGCCGCTTTGTGGGCATCAGCCGGTCGTTGGTAGACCGCTTTGGACTCCGCACCCCGGAGGACGCCATAGGGAAAACTGATTTCGATATTTTTAGCGAAGAGCACGCGAAACAGGCGTTCGACGACGAGCAGGAGATCATTCGTACTGGCCGACCCGTCATCAACAAGGAAGAAAAGGAAACCTGGCCAGACGGGGGCGAGAGCTGGGTCCTGACGACAAAATTGCCGTGGACAGATTCTACCGGGCAGATCCTCGGCACCTTGGGTATATCGCAAGAGATTACCGAGCGAAGGCGCGCCGAGCAGGAGCTGCAGCTTTATAGAGAAGGACTAGAGACGCTTGTCGCTCAGCGTACAGCTGAATTGGTTCGGGTCAACGTGCAATTGGAACGCGACATAGCCGCGCGAAAGCTCACCGAGCGTGCGCTGGCGGAAAAGGCGACGGAACTTGCCCGCTCCAATCGAATTCTGGAGAACATT
>Ga0207674_10000513_pt1 | contig 50797 bp, 41 predicted proteins | sample KBSCornC72_FD_184303 | JGI IMG/M metagenome (GOLD analysis project Ga0207674, IMG submission 184303) | Corn rhizosphere microbial communities from Kellogg Biological Station, Michigan, USA - KBS Corn C7-2 (SPAdes) (version 2) | ecosystem: Host-associated > Plants > Roots > Rhizosphere > Soil ... | reverse complement strand
GTATTGGATTGTCCTTCTCGCCCGCGAAAGCTACAATTCAGGTGTCATGCGGTCCACCCGGCATCTGATCTCGGCCCTGTTGGCGTTCTGCGTCTTCGTCGTCGGGACGACGTGCACGTCCGCCGGTTGCCTCATCCCCGGGCCCGTCTCGGGCGGTGCGAGCGGCGAGCATCACTGCTGCGCGAACCATGCCGCCAAAGGGCGGACCGTGCCGGCCAAGGACCACGAGAAGCCGTGCCCGGCCTGCAACCAGCACCTTTATTCCGGCGTCGCCGGCGCGAAGGATACCGCCGCCCTCAGTCCCACCTTTGACGCCCTCCCGTATCCCACCCTCTTCTCGTCGCTCGCCTTGTTTCCCGAACGTCAAACCGCCTTGCGGTCGCGTCGGGAACACCCCCCCGCCGCCGCGCCGCCGACGCTCTTCGACCTCGGCTGCGCACTCCTGATTTGATTCGCGTTTCGATCGCCGGCCGCTCCCCTCGTCGAGGTTGAGCCGCGCGGGTTCTCGCGTGCCCACGATTCGTGGAACGTCCCCGCCGCGCTCGGCTCCCCGCTGAAGGAGCGGCGTCGTCCGTTCATTCCTTTCCCCAACGCCCAAGGAAGCGAACCCATGAAACGCGGATTTCCGTTCATCGTTCTGCTGATCACGCTGGCGGCGGTGGTACTCACCGCCGTCGCACTCTCGTCGAGCCACAAGCATATCGAACGAGTTTCTTCGCACGGTGGGAGATCGACCGCGGCAACGACGACGACGACGACGACGCAGCTCTGGCATTGCGGCATGCACCCGCAGGTGATTCAGGACCACCCGGGGGATTGTCCGATCTGCCACATGGCGCTGACGCCGATCGGTGGAACCGGCGGCACGCGACCGGTCGCGCGCAAGATCCTCTACTGGTGGGACCCGATGCTCGGCCCCTCGTCGATCTCCCAGAAGCCGGGGAAGAGCGCGATGGGGATGGACCTGGTGCCGGTCTACGCCGAGAGCGCCGGGCCCGACGTCCGGATCGACCCGCGCGTCGTGCAGAACATGGGCGTGCGCACGGCCGAGGTGACGAAGGGGACGCTTCGAAAGACCGTGCGAACGGTCGGCATACTCAGCCTCCCCGAGCCGGGGCTGCACGACGTCAGCCTTCGGGTGAGCGGCTGGGTCGAGACACTGTACGCGAACCAGGAGGGGATGCACGTCACGAAGGGCGAGCCGCTCTTCGAGATCTACAGCCCGGAGTTGCAGGTCGCGGCGCAGGAGCTGATCGGCGCCGCGCGGGCGCTTCGGTCGTTGCCGGCCGATGCCGCGGACGGGGTTCGCTCGGACGCGAGTCGGATGGTCGATTCGGCCAAACGGAAGTTGCGACTGTGGGGGGTCGGCGACGCGGAAGTCGACGCGATTGCCGCTGCCGCCGAGCCGCCCCGCACCGTTGTCTTCCGCAGTCCCGCGACCGGGCACGTCGAGGAAAAGATGGTCGTCGAGGGGGCGTCCGTACAGCCGGGGACGAAGCTGCTGCGGATCGCCGACCATACGACGATGTGGCTGGACCTCCAGGTCTACGAGGGCCAGCTCCCGTTCGTCAAAGCGGGGGAGAAAGTCACGGCGACGGTCGCGGGCGTTGCGGGGAAGACGTTCACCGGCACGGTCACGTTCCTCTACCCGCACCTCGACCACGCGAGCCGCACGCTGCGGGTGCGTGCGACGCTCGACAACCCGGACTTCGCGTTGCGGCCGGGCATGTACGCGACGGCGGAGATCGGCGGCCAGCCGGTCGCGGACGCGACGCTCGTCCCGCGCGAGGCGGTCATCGACACCGGCACGCGGCAGATCGCTTTCGTCGCCGAGGGGGGCGGGCATTTCGCGCCCCGGAAGGTGCGCACCGGGCTCGTCGGCGACGACGACAAGGTACAGATCCTCGAAGGGCTCGTGCCCGGCGAGCGCGTCGTCGTCAGCGGCCAGTTCCTGATGGACGTCGAGAGTCGCACGATTGAGGCGACGCAGAAGTTCGGCGAGACGGCGGCGGGCACGGCGGCGGCGGACACGACGGGGGGGAAATGATCGGCAGGCTCATCGAGTTCTCCGTGCGGAACAAGCTGCTCGTCCTCCTGCTGACGGCCGCGCTCGTGGGCGGCGGGATCTGGGGGACGCTGAACAGCGGCATCGACGCGATCCCCGATTTGTCGGACGTCCAGGTGATCGTCGTTACGGACTTCCCGGGACAGGCGCCGCAGGTGGTGGAGGATCAGGTCACCTACCCGCTCACCACGGCGCTGGCGGGCGTGGGCGCGAAGGCGGTCCGCGGCTTCAGCATGTTCGAGACGTCAATGGTGTACGTGATCTTTCCGGACGGCGTGAAGCTTCGCGACGCGCGGGAGCGGGTTCTCGAATACCTGAACTACGCGAAGGACCGGCTGCCCGCCGGCGTCGAGCCCAAGCTCGGTCCGGACGCGACGGGCGTCGGTTGGGTCTACCAGTACGTGCTTTATCCCGGCTATTACGATCCGGATCACCCACAGGGACTCTGGCACGATGAGGCGGGCGCAAAATGGTACGGGGATCGCAACGACGCACCGGTGGATCGGCGCGGGGCGCTGGTCAAGGTGCGGGCGTTCGACGGGGCAGGCGTCTCGCCGCTGTCCGGCAAACCGCTCCTCTCGTCCGATCAAGACCTCGCAAGTCTTCGGAGCCTGCAGGACTGGTACCTCCGCTACCCGCTGACCAGTGTGCCGGGCGTCGCCGAAGTGGCGAGTATTGGCGGGTTCGTCAAGGAGTACCAGATCGTCCTCCGCCCCGAGCAGCTCCTGGCCTACAAGTTGCCGGTCAAGGACGTCGTCACGGCGGTACGGCGATCGAATAACGACGTCGGCGGCTCGGTCGTGGAGATGAGCGAGAACGAATACGTGGTGCGGAGTCGCGCGTACCTGAAGGGGCTGCCGGACCTCGCGCGCGTGCCGGTCGCGACGGCCGGGGACGGGACGCCGGTGACGCTGCGGGACGTGGCGACGCTGCAAATCGCGGGGGAGGCGCGCCGCGGCATCGGCGAGTGGAACGGGGAGGGCGAGGCCGTGAGCGGCATCGTCATCGCACGCTTCGGCGCCAACGCTTACCAGGTCATCGCGGACGCCAAGGCGAAGCTCGCGGAGCTCGAGAACGGCCTGCCGCCCGGCGTCACCCTGAAGACGGCGTACGACCGCTCGCGCCTGATCGAGCGCTCGATCCACACGCTCCGGCACACGCTGGTGGAAGAGATGATCGTGGTCGGCCTCGTCTGCATTCTCTTTCTGCTCCACGCGCGGAGCGAGCTGGTCGCCGTCTTCGTCGTCCCGACGAGTGTGCTGGCGAGCCTCCTTTTGATGCACCTCTTCGGCGTGAGCGCGAACATCATGAGCCTGGGCGGGATCGCGATCGCGATCGGGGTGATGGTGGACAGCGCCGTCGTCATGGTGGAGAACGCCCACAAGCATCTGGACCGGGAGGAAGAACGCGTGCACGCAGGGCACGCCCCGAGGCCGCGGGCACAAGTCATCACGGAGGCGGCGCGGGAAGTGGGGCCGAGCCTGTTCTTCTCGCTCCTGATCATCACCGTGAGCTTCCTCCCGGTCTTCGCACTGGGCGGGGAGAGCGGGCGACTGTTCCGGCCACTGGCGCTCACAAAGACCTTTTCCATGGCGGCGGCGTCGCTCCTGTCGGTGACCGTCATCCCGGTGTTGATGGTCTACTTCATCACGGCCCGCGTGCTGCCGAAGCGGTGGGGGTGGAAGACGAACCTTGTCGTCACGCTCGCCGCCATGATTCTGCCGGCGGTAGCGTTCTATGTCGCGCCGGCGTTTATGCCGGAGGTCGAACCTTACCGCTGGTGGATGGCGCTGGGGTGGGCGGTGCTGGCCGGAATGCTCCTGGTGCCGCAGCGGATCATCCACGAGGCGCAAAACCCGATCAGCCACGCGCTGCAGGCGCTGTACGAGCCGTTCTTCCGGCTGGCGATTCGATTCCGGTGGCCCGTGCTCGCGCTGGCGATCATCTTCGTGGCGTCGGCCGTCTGGCCGTACCGGCAGCTCGGGAGCGAGTTCATGCCGCCGCTCGACGAGGGTGACCTGCTCTACATGCCGACGACCGACCCGCACATCAGCGTCACCAAGGCGCGTCAGGTACTCCAGCAGACCGACAAACTGATTAAGACCTTTCCCGAGGTCGTGAGCGTGTACGGGAAGATGGGACGGGCGGCGACGGCGACCGACCCGGCCCCGCTGGAAATGGTGGAGACGGTCGTGCGGCTGGGTACCGACCGCTCCGCCTGGCGGACGCGGAAGGTGCATTACTGGTTCGACGCGGCCCCGCGTTTTCTCACCTGGCCGTTGCGGCACACGTTTTGGCCGGAAGAGCGGCCGATCACGATGCAGGAGTTGGTGAACGGCTGGGAGGACGCCGACGGACACCACGCGGGCATGGACGAGGTCGTTCGGCTCCCGGGGCTGGGCAACCTCTGGCCGATGCCGATCGACAATCGCCTGAAGATGCTCTCGACCGGCGTGAAGTCGCCGGTGGGCATTAAGATCGCCGGCCCCGATCTCCACACGCTGTCACGGCTCGCCGAGGAGGCGGCGGCGATCCTTCGCCGGTCCGTGCCGGGCACTGCGGCCGCCTACCCGGAGCGGGCGCTGGGCGGATACTACCTGGACGTGAACGTCGATCGCGGCGCGGCGGCGCGCTACGGATTGACGACAGGCGACGTGCAGGACGTGATCAGCACCGCAGTCGGCGGGATGCAAGTCACGACCGCCGTCGAGGGGCTCGAACGTTATCCGGTCAACATCCGCTATGCCCGAGACCTTCGCGACGACCCGGAGACCCTGAAAGGCGTGCTAGTTCCCACGCCGTCCGGCGCGCAGATCCCACTGGGCGAGCTGGCGGAGGTGAAGATCAATCCCGGACCGCCCATGATCCGCAGCGAGGGCGGGCGGCCGCAGACGCTCGTCTACGTCGTGCCGACGACGGACGTCGGGAGCTACGTCCCCGCCGCCAAGCAGCTTATCGAAAAGGAGCTCGCGCTCCCCGCGGGTTACACGCTGACCTGGTCGGGCGAGTTCGAGCAGATCCGGGAGACGAACGCGCGGCTCGTTTGGGCGGTGCCGTTGACGCTGCTCATCATCGCCGTGCTGCTTTATCTGGCGACGGGGAGCACGTTCCGCGTCGCGGTCGTGATGCTCGCCGTCCCGTTCAGCCTGGTCGGCGCGGTCTGGCTCCTCTGGCTGCTGGGTTACCACCTGTCGGGCGCGGTGTGGGTGGGGATGATCGCGCTCGCGGGGCTGGACGCCGAAACGGGACTGGTCATGCTCCTCTACCTCGACAACAGTTTCGAGCGCTTTCGGGCTGAGGGAAGGATGCGGGACAGAGACGACCTGTGGCACGCGGTTCACGACGGCGCCGTGAGGCGAATCCGCCCGAAGACGATGACGGTGGGCGCCGCGTTCGTCGGCCTGGTCCCGCTGCTCTGGGCGAGCGGGACGGGGGCGGACGTGATGCGGCGGCTGGCGGCGCCGATGCTCGGCGGGCTCTTCACGAGCTTCCTGATGGAGCTTCTGATTTATCCCGTCATTTTCTACGTCGCCAAGGGCATCGAACTTCGCCGTGCCAACCGGGAGGGACGTCATGCGTGAGGCGTTTCGCGCGAGTCTGATTCTTGGCGTTACGGTTCTCCTCGCCGGCTGCACGGTCCATCCGGCGGGTGAAACGGAGGAACGCAAGGCGGCCGGAGTGGCGGGCGCGCCGTTTACAACCCCCCACGAGAAGCGCGCGGTGGCCGTGCTGCCGGAATCACCTTCGGCCGACGACCTCGTCCGCTACGCACTGGCGAACAACGCGGAGCTCGAAGCACGTTATTGGGAGTGGCGCTCGGCGATCGAGCAGATCCCGCAGGACGGGACGCAGACGACAAACCTGGCCGTCTTCGGTGGCCTCGACATCACGAACGGGAGCACTCGGCTCGGCAACGCGAGTCTCAGCGTCGGCAACGACCCGATGTCCGACATCGTCCTTCCGCCCAAGCTCTCGGCGGCGGCGCGGCGCGCGCTGGAAAATGCCCGCGCCGCCGGCCTGAGGTTCCGCAAGGCACAGTTCGAGCTCCGGGGAAAGGTGTTGAACGCCTACGCCGACTATGCCCTCCAAGCCGAACTCGCGCGGCTTGAAGAAGCGAACGCGCAGCTCATCGAGACGACGGCGATGGCCGTCGAGGCGAAGAACCGGGCCGGGGGGGCGGGACAGCAGGACATCTTGAAGGTGCAAAACGAACTGGACCTGTCGCGGAACGACGTTGCCAACCTGCGATCATTGCTCGCGGCGGCGGCGGCACGGCTCAATGCACTTCTCGGGCGCGCGGCGGACGCCCCCTTGGCGCCCCGTACGGGGTTGCCGTCGACGCGGCCGGTCGCCGCGGACGACGCGACCGTTTTGGCCCTCGTCGCAAATCGAAATCCAGAACTCGCGGCATTGGCCCACGAGGTCTCGGCGAGCAAGGAGGGAATCGGGCTCGCCCGACTCCAGTACGTCCCCGACTTTTCGCTTACAGCGGGAAGCGACCTCGCGGGGGTGACGCAATCGCTCGTGGGGATGGTCACGGTGCCCGTCCTCCGCCGCCAGGCGATCGACGCCGCCGTCGCCCAGGCGGAGGCGAACCTTCGCGCGCGGGAGTCGATGCGGAGGCAAGCGGCAAACGACCTCGCCGGGCAGGTCGTGATGGACTTGATCAACGTGCGGGACGCCGATCGGCAGTTGGAGTTGTTCGAGCGCACGATCCTCCCGCGCGCGGAACAGGCGATCGGAATCGCCCGGTCGTCGTACGAGGCGGGGCAGTCGTCACTGTCCGACTTGCTGGACGCCCGGCGGTCGTTGATCGCGATTAAGCGCCTGGTGGCGAACCTTCGGGCGGTGCGGGTGAAGCGCCTTACCGACCTGGAAACCGTCACGGCGCGGCCGCTGGAATGAGTCAGACACGGCGCCCGCGCGGTCGCGAACCGCGTGAACCGAGATGACCTCGCCGTCACACGCGCCCGCCTGCCGTTAACTGACGAAGACAAGGCAGCGGCCGTCCCCCTTCTCATGTCGGAGGCGAAACCGGCTTAGGGCCAGCGGTCGGTAGTTTGACAACGTTAAACAGGCATATGATAGATGTGACCCCGTCGCATCGGGCCAACGTCCAATGGAAAGATGGCCGACCAGAAGCCGGCGCCCATTGCAACTGCGGCGGGGATCGAGAAGACGTTGGCGGAAACGTTCATGGTGACCGAGGACGGGTTACGGGAGGTCTTGGGGGAAGAGCGGCGGTTGAAGAGAATGGGAATTGACGGCGTGCCGGGCGTCGTGGTCGATGGCCAGTTTCTATTCTCCGGTGCTGCCGAACCGCAGGTAATCGCCGAGGCGTTCCGCACTGCCTGTCCACGATCATGAGATTTGGCAACGAACGCGAAGTAGTCGAGCCTGGGATGATCATACGCCTCTCACAGAAGCTGAATGCCCGGATCATGGCCGGGACACTCGCCGCTCGGCCGTTGGAAGAGAACCCGTATGCGGATTGGTCGGCTCACCTGTTTGTCGCAGATCGAACCCGGTACATTATCGTAAGCAACACGAAGTCACTCTACTCGACGGTGATGTACGCCAAAGGCGTTACGAACGACAGCCGCTTCATCGACCGAGCTTTTAGTAGCCTTCGAGAATTCATGGAGGAAGACGGGCAGGCATTCGTCTACCATCAGTTCATCGCCCCGGCCAGTGGGACGGTTCGTTTCGGAAAGTCACTGGATCGTTCGGTCACGGGTTCGATAAACGACCTCGTTTACAACGCGACGATTTGGCTGACCGAAGGCGAGCTTTCGCCGTTCGACGTTGGGTTCAAGCTCAACGACATCCCCTTTTCTTCCCTGCGATACTTCAAACCCCGGGAGGCATTTAAGGCGATGGCGGCGATTGAGAAGCAGTGATCGGCGCTGCCCCCATGATGCCGGACGAGGGGCGTACTGCCCGCTTCAAATCATTAGAAGGGGAGACGTCTACGCCCTTTGTATTTCAAGATACACGATGTTTTCGTTGTCATCGCTAAAAGTCCTTCGGGTCGTAGTCTCTCCCAGCGGAATCGAATCGGCCGTCGCGTAGAGTTCCTCCGCGGTGCGATAGGTCAATCGCCATCCCATGTAGGCCTCCATGTATCCGACGTCCTCGATGTCGGGAAGAAAGTTCGCGACCAGGAGACGGCCGCGGGGATTCAACATCGAGAACATACGTCGCGTGAGCCGCCGGGCGAGCGGTTGGTCCAGGTAGTCGTAAAGACCCGCGGCGTAGATCAGATCAAATCGGTCGTACCCGCATCAGCTTCGATTCTTCGGCCGAGGTACCGCCGATCATGGAGAACCCGGCTTTGGTCGTGTGGGGCTGGTAGCAGTGGATCTCCCAATACCCTTTCACGAATCATCGCGGCGATCAGCGCCCCCGACGTGCCGGGTGATCTCATCACGTTCCAGAATGTTGGGTAAACAGGCGGTGGAATCCCAATGTGATTTCTTCACACCTCTCATCGGGTTTCTGATCGGAATCGCCTTCCTTTGGGGAAAGGGGATTGGCGACCTCGATGTGCGTCTCTGCCTCGGAATGTATGCGGTGACGATGTTGGGTGAAGGTCAACGCACTCGACGTATCTCCGGATCAGCACTGGATTGCCTCGGGCGGGGACGACAGGACGGTGCGTCTGTGGGATCTTTCGCACCTGGTCGAAGTGCAGTGCTTTCGCGGGCACGATTCGTCGGTTAATTGCCTCGCGTTTTCCGCCGACGGATCGAGGCTGTTCTCCGCGGCGACCGATCGTTGGATACGGAATTGGGACTTCACCGTGCCGCAGGAGTTCCTGGACTTTCCACGTCGGCTCGAACAGGCCCGTTTGATACTGCGTCAGACTCCGGACGACCCGGCGGCGATGGCCAATTGGGGCGAGTGGTATGCGTTTCGGGGGATCGATGACTGGTCGGCGGAACTGCTGGAGGCCGCCAGGGCGAACGGGGCGAAGGTGTCTCCACTTCTACTCGGCCGCGTTTACTGGCGGCTGGACCGGCCGGAAGAGGCCGCCGCGGAATTCCAAGAGGCGATGCGAAAACAGGAGGCGCCGGTGGACTACCTACGCCAGTGCCTCGCGGCGTTGCGCCCAACCCCGCCGTCGGGGGCACACTAGGCGAAGGAAGACAATCGACTAAACGGTTTATGAGCGGATTCACATTGACGCAGTGATTTACGGGGTTTAGTCTCATTGCACTCGATAGGGAGACAACAGGAAGCAGTTCAATCCGGTTGAGGTGAAGATTTGAGAAAACGCGGGCCCCGGGGGGGTGTGGGGCGATGGTGATCTGTTTGTGGGTCGCGGGCAGGGCCAGCGCTCAGGTTGACGATTTCAATGACGGGAACGATAGCGGCTGTTCCCTGAGCTCCGGCCTCACCAGATGCAGGTCTTCGAACAGGCGGAGCCCGGAACAGATTTCCTGATCACGCGTTATCGTGGGGGGAACAGTAATCTCCGTACCCAACTGCTGCGGATCATCAAGAAGGCAGGGCTGAAGCCCTGGCCAAAGCTCTTTCAAAGTTTACGGTCGACCCGGCAGACCGAATTGTCGGAGATCTACCCCGCTCACGTCGTGTGCGCCTGGCTTGGGAATTCCGAAGACGTGGCGAAAGGTCATTACTTGCAGGTGACCGATTCACACTTCACGCGAGCCGCCCAACTGGACCCTGAGCTCCCCGATTCGTCCGCCGAAAAAGCGGCGCAAAATGCGGCGCAGCAACCAGCCGTCCCGGCTCGCAGGGGTTCGCAAACGATCCTCCAGAAACCGGAGAATCCCGAGATTTCCGGGGAAATACGGAGCAATGCGACCCCTTGCAAAGCGCTGCAAAACTCCGCAATGGCCTTGGTGGGACTCGAACCCACACGCTTTATGGGCGACGGATTTTGAATCCGTTGCGTCTGCCAATTCCGCCACAAGGCCGTCGCGGTGTGCGATATTCGCCATGGGTTTGCGCTTCGTCAAGCGCGGTGCGATATTTTCCCAAATACTGCAAGAAGGTTAAACTTTCGCGCACACCTACACCAGCGGAGAACGCCAATGCCCGTGATCCTCGCGCTCGACCAAGGCACCACCAGTTCCCGCGCCATCGTTTTCGACCACGCCGGGCGGGTCGTGGCGTCGGCGCAGCGGGAGTTCCGCCAGATCTTCCCGCGCGCGGGGTGGGTCGAGCACGACCCGGAGGAGATCTGGTCGTCGCAGGAGCGGGTCGCGGTCGAGGCGCTCGCCAAGGCGAATCTCAAGCCGTCCGACGTGGCGGCGATCGGCATCACGAACCAGCGCGAGACGACGATCGTCTGGGATCGCAAGACGGGGAAGCCGATTCATAACGCGATCGTATGGCAGGACCGCCGCACCGCCGACTTCTGCGACGAGCTCAAGCGCGGCGGTCACGCCGACATTATCCAACAAAAGACCGGCCTGGTGATCGACGCATACTTCTCCGGCTCCAAGCTCCGCTGGATCCTCGATAACGTCGCCGGCTCCCGCGACCGCGCCAACCGCGGCGAGCTCGCCTTCGGTACCGTCGATACCTGGCTCCTCTACAAGCTCACCGGCGGCGCCGTCCATGCGACCGACGTCTCCAACGCGTCGCGGACGATGCTGTTTAACATTCACACCGGTCAATGGGACGACGAACTTCTCACGCTCCTTCAAGTCCCGCGCGAAGTCCTGCCGGACGTTCGGCCGAGCAGCCAGAAACTCGGCAGCACCGAAGCGAAACTGCTGGGCGCTCCCGTCGTCATCGCCGGCGTCGCGGGCGACCAGCAGGCGGCGCTCTTCGGGCAGACGTGCTTCACGCGCGGCTTGGCGAAGAACACGTACGGCACCGGCTGTTTCATGCTGATGAACGTCGGCAAAGAGGCGGTGCTGTCCAAGCACAAGCTGCTGACGACCGTCGCCTGGGACATCGGCGCGGGCACGGAATACGCCCTCGAAGGCTCCGTCTTCATCGGCGGCGCCGTCGTGCAGTGGTTGCGCGACGGGCTGGGCATCATCAAGACCTCCGCCGATGTTGAACGGTTAGCGGCGACGGTTTCTGACACGGGGGGCGTTTACCTCGTACCGGCGTTTGCCGGGCTGGGCGCGCCGCACTGGGATCAGTACGCCCGCGGGACGATCACCGGCATCACCCGCGGCACGACGGCCGCCCACTTCGCGCGGGCGGCGCTGGAATCGATCGCCTTCCAGGTCGCCGACGTCCTGCACCTGATGCAGAAGGATTCGGGCGTGCAGATCAAGGAACTGCGCGTGGACGGCGGGGCGGCGTCGAACGATCTGCTCATGCAGTTCCAGGCGGACCTGCTCGGCGTGCCGGTCGTTCGGCCCAAGGTGACGGAGACGACGGCACTGGGCGCGGCGTACCTGGCGGGGCTGAACGTCGGCTACTGGGGCGGCCTCAAAGACGTCGAAGCGAACTGGGAGATCGATCGCTCGTTCGAGCCGGCGATGCCGCGCGACCGGGCCGCGCATCGCCTGAGGCGCTGGGCACAGGCGCTCGACCGCGCCCGGGACTGGGAAGATCATTCGAAGGTGAAGACGGACGTGACGCTCGGTTGAGCGCGCGCGGCCACACACGCACGCACAGGAGTTGTCCTCTCGATGAACCGCAGCGACGCCCTATCCCGAATCACCTCCCGCGCCGAGCCGTTCGACATGGCGATCATCGGCGGCGGCGCGACCGGCGCCGGCGTCGCGCTCGACGCCGCGTCGCGCGGATACCGTGTCGCCCTCGTCGAGCAGTCCGACTTCGGCAAGGGCACGTCGTCGCGTTCGACCAAGCTGATTCACGGCGGCGTGCGCTACCTGCAGCAGGGGAACATCTCGCTGGTCATGGAGGCGCTGAAGGAGCGCGGCCTGCTCCGGCAGAACGCGCCGCACCTGGTGCGCGACCTGGGATTCATCGTCCCGAATTACGCGTGGTGGGAGGCGCCGTTCTACGGCATCGGCATGAAGGTCTACGACATGCTGGCCGGGAAATACGGCTTCGGGAAATCGGCGCACCTGTCGCGCGACGACGTTTTGCGCCGCATTCCGACGCTGGAGACGCGCGGGCTGCGCGGCGGCGTGCTCTATTACGACGGGCAGTTCGACGATTCGCGCCTGTTGATCAACCTCGCGCAGACGGCGACGCAGCAGGGCGCCGCGCTGGTCAATTACGCGAAGGTCACGGCTCTTTCCAAGGATCAGGACGGCTTTGTCAACGGCCTGACCTTCACCGATCTCGAAACGGGCGCGAGCCACGCAATCGGGGCGCGCGCCGTGATCAACGCGACGGGCGCGTTTTCCGACGCGGTCCGTACGATGGACGATCCGGCCGCCAAGCCGATGATCGCGCCGAGCCAGGGCATTCACCTGGTGCTCGACGGGTCGTTCCTCGGTCGGGACACGGCGATCATGGTGCCGCGGACGAGCGACGGGCGCGTGATGTTCGCGATCCCGTGGCATGGGCGGGCGCTGCTCGGCACGACCGACACGCCGATCCCAACGGCCGAGCTCGAGCCCGTGCCGATGGAAGAGGAGATTCACTTCATCCTCGAAACCGCCGGCCGCTACCTCGCCAGACCGCCCACTCGGGCGGACGTGAAGAGCGTCTTCACGGGCATCCGGCCGCTGGTCAAGGCGGGGGACACGGGCAACACGGCGGCGCTGGCGCGCGACCACACGATCAACATTTCGAATTCCGGGCTGCTGACGATCGCGGGCGGGAAGTGGACGACGTACCGCAAGATGGCGGAGGACACGGTCGATCACGCGGCGACCCTGGCGCGCCTGGACGACCGGCCGTGCCGCACGCGGACGCTGAACATTCACGGCCATCACGGGCACGCGAGCCAGTTCGGCGAGTTGTCGGTTTATGGTTCGGACGCGCCGGCGATCCGGCAACTGATGGCCGACGCGCCGGGCGGCGACACGCCGCTCCACCCCGACCTTCCGTTGTACGCCGCCCAGATCGTCTGGGCGGCGCGGGTGGAGATGGCGCGGACGGTGGACGACGTGCTCGCCCGGCGGACGCGGTCGTTGCTGCTGGACGCCCGCGCGGCGATCGCCGTCGCGGCGGCGGTCGCGCGGATCCTCGCCGCCGAGCTCGGCCGCGACGCCGCGTGGGCGGCCGCGCAGGTCGATGCGTTTACGACGATCGCACAACATTACCTCATCGACGCACCGCGCGCCCCGCGTGCGGGCGCCGCGTGATCGACGGGGCAACCTCCAACCGCGGGAAGGCACCACACATGTCTCCATACCTGGCGGAATTCATCGGGACCGCCATCCTGATCGTCTTCGGCGACGGCGTCGTCGCCAACGTTTTGCTCAAGGGCACCAAGGGGAACGGCGGCGGCTGGATCGTCGTCACGTTCGGCTGGGGGATGGCGGTGTTCGTCGCCGTGCTCTGCGTCGGGCAGTACAGCGGCGCGCACCTGAACCCGGCGGTGACGCTCGGGATCGCGGCGGCCGGCAAGTTCGACGACAAGTTCAAATCGTGGGCGGACGTCCCGCTCTTCGTGCTCTGCCAGATGCTGGGCGCGTTCGTGGGCGCCGTCATCGTCTACCTCTTCAACCGCCCCTACTTCGCCGCCACCGACGACCGCGACGCCAAGCTCGGCGTCTTCTGCACCGCGCCCAACATCCGCAGCTTCGTTGACGCGTTCTTCTGCGAGGTCGTCGGGACCTTCTTCCTCGTCCTGCCGATCTTCCTCATGGTCAGTCCGACGCTTTCCTACACGATCGGCGTGCCGACCAAGCAGGAACTGCCGCTGGGCCTGGGGGCGTTGGGCGCGTTGCCGGTGGGCCTTCTCGTTTTCGCGATCGGCTTGTCCCTGGGCGGCACGACGGGCTACGCCATCAACCCGGCGCGCGACCTCGCCCCGCGCTTGGCGCACGCGATCCTGCCGATCCCGAACAAGCGCGATTCGGACTGGGGGTACGCGTGGATTCCGGTGGTCGCGCCGCTGGTCGGCGGCCTGTTGGCCGCCCTCGTCTGCCGTTCATTGCACCTCTAAAAGCGCCGAAATCCGCGTTGAACTATTGACAATCGCCCCGTTTGCCGATTTAATCACCGACACCATGCAGCGAGCAGCCCTCCGACAGACGCGCCTTACGCTGGCCCTTGCGGGCCTTCTTCTAATTCGCGCCTGATCGTAGGGAACGCTGCCCAGATGAACGACCCGACCCTGCGATCAACCGTCGCAGGGTTTTTCGTTTGGTCAATTGTCAGTTGTCCCAAGCGTGCCCCGCGCGACTGACGTTCGAATCGTAAAGCAACCGACCACGGGCCACTGACAACTGACCATTTGAGGATCCCGGCATGAACCAGCAGATTCGCATCTTCGACACGACGTTACGCGACGGCGAGCAATCGCCCGGCGCCACCCTCACCCAGCCCGAAAAACTCGAGATCGCGCGGCAGCTCGAAGTGCTGGGCGTGGACGTCATCGAGGCGGGCTTCCCCGTCACGTCGCAGGGCGACTTCGACTCGGTGCACGCCATCGCGTCGGAGATCACGCGCTCGACGATCGCGGGCCTGGCGCGGTGTCATCCGAAGGACATCGAGCGGGCCGGCAACGCCATCCGCCACGCCAAGAGCGGCCGCATCCACCTGTTCTGCGCGACGAGCAAGATTCACCGCGAGCACAAACTGCGCAAAGGGAAGGAAGAAATCATCAAGCTGGCGGTCGAATCGATCCGCGCCGCCCGCGAGTACACGAGTGACATCGAGTTCTCACCCGAAGACGCCAGTCGCACGGAGCTCGAGTTCCTGGAGGAGATGGTGCACGCCGCCATCGAGGCGGGCGCGACGACGATCAACATGCCCGACACGGTGGGTTACGCGACGCCCAAGAGCTATGGCGAGATCTTCGCCCACATCCGCCGCAAGCTGGACACCGACGCCAAGGACGTCTACCTCTCGGCGCACTGCCACGACGACCTGGGGATGGCGGTGGCCAACAGCCTGGCGGCGGTGGAGAACGGCGCGCGGCAGGTCGAGTGTACGATCAACGGCATCGGCGAGCGGGCCGGTAATGCGGCGCTGGAAGAGATCGTCATGGCGCTGCGCACCCGGGCCGACCACTACAAGATCACGACGCGCATCGACACGACCAAGATCTACCCGACCAGCCGAATGGTCTCGAGCCTCACCGGGCTGACGGTTCAACGGAACAAGGCCGTCGTCGGCGAGAACGCCTTCGCCCACGAGTCCGGCATCCACCAGGACGGTATCCTCAAGTATCGCGAGACGTACGAAATCATGGACCCGACGACGATCGGACTGCCGACCAATTCACTGGTGCTCGGAAAGCATTCCGGCCGCCACGCGTTCCGCGATCGCGTCACGCAGCTCGGCTACACGGTGACGGACGCGCAGTTGGAAGCGTCATTCGCCAAGTTCAAGACGCTGGCGGACAAGAAGAAGGAAGTGTTCGACGAGGACATCGAGGCGCTGGTGGACGATCAGCTCGAGCTGAATCGCGGCGTGTTCGAGCTGGTGAATTACCAGATCTTCACCGGCACGAGCACGATCCCGACGGCGACGGTTACGCTCAGGGACGCCGCCGGCGAAACGTTGCAGGACGCCAGCGTCGGCGACGGCCCGGTGGACGCGATCTACAGCGCCGTGCAGCGGCTGACGGGCATCAAGGTGACGCTGACCGACTACCGCATCCGCGCCGTCACCAAGGGGAAGGAGGCGCTGGGCGAGGTGCAGGTGGAGCTCGAACACAACGACCGCAAGATTCGCGGTCGGGGTATTTCGACCGACATCCTCGAAGCGTCGGCGCTCGCGTATTTGTCCGCGATCAACCGGTTGCGCAGTTTGAACAACCGCGAGAAGTTCGTCACACCGCAGGTCGCGGTGTAACAGTAGAGAAAGGTGCGAAACCGCAAGCGACGTCGATGCCGCTTGCGGTTTCGCACTGCCTTGACTACCTCGGTGACGCATTGTCATCGCGTACCACCTGATCTGGACGCTTTACGGTTGGTGGTTGCCGAATGACCTCCGGGGGAGTACGTCCAAGTTCATTCAGTCGGATTTGATTGCGGAACTTGGAAAGCTTCACCACGGACGCAAGCGCGTTCAACCGTCATCACGGGAGATTCGAAGTTCTATGATCGTGCAGGCGCGCACCTAAAGTTCCCGCTGCTCTCGTTATCCCCTCGGGAGTTCGCGACGGTCGCTGCCGGATTCGAGGATGCGATCCGCGGCAATCGTTACACGTGTTACGCGTGCGCGATCATGTCCGATCACGTCCATGTCCTGATTCGCAAACACAGAGACATTGCCGAAGAAATGATCGACAACCTTCAGAAGTCTTCCTGGAAATCGCTCATCGCCGCCGGCGCACGTACCACCGACCATCCGACTTGGGGTGGTCCCGGATGGAAAGTCTTCCTCGATACCCCCGAGGATATCCGCAGGACCATCAAATACATCGGGAACGACCCGATGCCATTCCGACTCCCGCGCCAACATTGGTCGTTCGTCGCACCCTACGACAATTGGCCCCTCCAACACCAAAAGCGCTGACTCGCGAAGGGCTACGGCAGTCGCTTCGCGGTTTCGCGCACTTCGCCGTAGACTTCTCCCATGCGCTGCTTGATCCCCCTGCTGCTCCTCCTCCCCTCCTGTACGTCCCAACTTGCGAAGACCGATGCGCCTCATCGTGGGATTGTCGTTTCCGCGTCCGACCGTGCTTCCGAGGTTGGCGCGCGGGTACTTCGTCAGGGGGGAAACGCCGTTGACGCCACGGTCGCGACCGCGTTCGCGCTGGCCGTGACATTCCCGGAGGCGGGCAACATCGGTGGCGGCGGGTTCATGCTCGTCCACTTCCCCGACGGCCGCGAGCCGGTCGTCATCGATTACCGCGAGACGGCGCCCGCCGCCGTTGACGCTAACACGTTTCGTAAGAAGTCCGATCGCACGCCCTACCGCCTCGCAGGTGTCCCGGGCACGGTGCGCGGCTTGGCGCTGGCACACGAGAAGTACGGCAAGCTCGCGTGGCGCGATCTGGTGAGTCCGGCCGTTGAATTGGCGAGTAACGGATTCGTCCTCAACGCCGACCTGGTCGATTCGCTCAACCGCGCGTTGGCCGCGCATCCGGAAATGGCCGAGTTCCAGCGCGTTTTCGGCAATCGCCGATGGAAAGCTGGTGACGTGCTCGTCCAACGGGAGCTCGCCGAGACTCTCCGCCGCATCGCCGACGGCGGCCCCGACGCCTTCTACACCGGCCCGATTGCCGACCAGATCGTCGCGGAGATGAAGCGCGGCGGCGGCCTGATCACCCACGCCGACCTCGCCGGTTACCGTGCGCAGATCCGTGAGCCGATCCACGGTAAATACCGCGTCTATGACGTATACGCCCCGCCGCCACCGTCGTCGGGCGGGGTCGCGCTGGTCGAGGCGCTCAACGTCCTCGAATACTTCCCGCTCTACAACAACCGGCGATTCGCCCCGCAAACCCTTCATCTCATAACCGAGGCCATGCGCCGCGCGTATGCCGACCGCGCCAAGTTCCTCGGCGACCCCGACTTCGCCGCCCTGCCGGATTACCTCCTCTCGAAGGACTACGCCGCCAAGCTCGCGACCCACTTGCCGGCCGACAAGGCGACCGCGAGCCGGGATCTGACGCCCGACGTTCCGCTCCGCGCCGAACCGGAGAACACGACGCATTTCTCCGTCGTTGACCGTGCGGGCATGGCCGTCGCCAACACCTACACGCTCGAAGAATCGTACGGCGGAAAGATCGTCGTCGCCGGCGCCGGCTTGCTTCTCAATAACGAACTGGGCGACTTCAACCCGCAGCCGGGCGTCACGACCGTCAGCGGCCAGATCGGCACGCGCGCCAACCTCGCCGCCCCCGGTAAGCGGCCGCTCTCGTCGATGTGCCCGACGATCGTCGCGCGCGACGGTAAGGCGATCCTCGTCACCGGCTCGCCGGGCGGGCGGACGATCATCAACACCGTCCTCTGCGTGGTCCTGAACCGCCTGGAATTCGACATGCCGCCGCAAGCGTGCGTCGACGCACCGCGTCACCATCACCAATGGTTCCCCGATCAAATCGTGCCCGAGGCCGCGCTGGCGCACGACCACGGCGACGCCCTCGAAGCCCTGAAACGGATGGGCCACACGATCGCCAAGCCGGTCGCCCATCAAGGCGACGCGCATTCCATTTTCAGGGATTTGAAAACGGGCCAGTGGACGGGCGCCGCCGATCATCGTCGCGCCGGCGCGGTCGCCGAACAGTGACGCGTCGCGATTTAGAGGTCCGTCTCCGCCACGTCGTCCCCGCCCTCGATCGCCAGCCGCGGTTGAACCGCCGGCGTCGCCGCCGCGTGCGAGGCCAGCTCACGCCGCCGGTGCCGCCACAGGCCCAGTCCGATCCACGCCATCAGCAGCACCGGCCCGACGACTCGCCCGGCTTCCCGGATGGTCAGCGTCGGTCCGATCAAACCGCTGTACATCGTGCCGTAGACTTGCGCCCAGACCCCGTTCAGCCAATCGTTGACCTGCTTGGTCCGCCACAGTTCGTAGTCCGTGTCGTGAATCTCGTCGTCGAGCATCTGCCAGATGGCAAACTGGGCCGCCGGGTTCATCTTGCTGACCTCGGTCGGGTATCCCATCTGCTGCGCGAGGGTGGCGATGTGCGGCCTGATGCGGTCGGCGACGTTCGTGTCGATCGCGAACTTGCGTGCCGGGTCGACGTCGTTGATCAGGGACCGAACGCTGGCAACCGCGCCGGCGTCGCTGGCGACCGGGTTGTGCAGTTTGTATTCGCCGAGGAACCGCCGGATGTCTTCGTCGGTTACGGTCTCTTTTGACCCGAGGTAGGACAGCATCTTGAGCGATTCGGTCAGTCCCTGCTCGCCTGTGAGATGCATGTACGCCGACAGCGGTCCGCGGGTGAAATTCGTGTAATGCGCGAAGGACGTGTCGTTCACCTTCAAGTGGTCCGGCAGGCCCGGCAACGACCGCAGCCACATGATGACGGTCTTCGAATCGACGAAGGCGAGCTTGCTCCGCATCGCCTCGTTACCGAGTTCCACGTACTCGATCTGCACCTGCCGGAAGTCGGGGTTGTGCTGCCACCGCTCGACGGCGTCGGCGAAGACGCGCATCTTTTCGGCGTCGGTGGAGCTGGTGCCGAACCCCACGAGCAGTGCGCTGATGATGACGAGCGACAAGGCGACCCGCCCGACCCAGATGGCGATCGACTCGATCCGGTTTCGTTTCAATTGACCTTCCTTGACCCGTTGCTCGCTCATGATCGTCGGCCCGCCAATTCCAGTGCTTCGTTCCCACTGCCGCTGCGAAAACCCTGCAAGTCCAGCGTGACGTAAGTATACCCTAACTCCTTGAGGGCGGATACGACGCTATTCCTGAGGCCCTCGTCGATTAGTCGGGCCATGTCGGCCGGTCCGACCTCGATCCGCGCAACTTTTCCATGATGCCGGACGCGGAAATTGTTGAAGCCGTTCTCGTACAGAAATGCTTCCGCCCGTTCGATTTGCGACAAAACGCCTACAGTCACCGGCGTGCCGTATGGCACCCGGCTGGACAAACATGCCAATGCCGGTTTCTGCCAGTTGGGGATGTTCAGCCACTTCGCCAGTTCACGGACGTCCGCCTTGTTGAGCTGCGCTTCCACAAGTGGCGCACGAACGTCCCATTCCTTGGCGGCCTGCAATCCGGGTCGAAAGTCGCCCAGATCATCCAGATTGACGCCGTTCACAACCGCCGCCATTCGTCGTTTCGACGCCAGTTCTGTCAGTTGGGTGTAAAGCTCCGACTTGCAGTAGTAGCAGCGGTTGGCCGGATTGGCGGCGTAATTTGGGTTGGCAATCTCGTTTGTATGGACCAGTTCCAGCGGGGCTCCCATGAGCGCAGCGAGATCCGTTACGCTCTGCAATTCGCGGTGCGCCAGTGAAGGACTGACTCCCGTCGCCGCCAGCACGCGCTCGGCCCCCAGCGCGTCCAAGGCGACCTTCAGCACCAACGTCGAATCCACGCCGCCCGAGAATGCGACGATCACGCTCTTCATGTCGCGCAGGATCGCGACCAGGCGAGCGTGTTTCTCCTGAATCGACAGTTCAACGGCGGTGTTCATAAGTCCTTTTGTACACGGTCGGCGTCCCCAGCCGTTGGTTGACAGGGTGGCGCTCTCCTTATACTCTTCCACGACTTTTCCGAAGTCAAATTCGATATAAAACCCCACACACATGGCACTAACCGTCGTTTCTAAACCAAAGGCGTACCTCAAAGTCCGCCAAAAGGCCGTCCGGTCGGCCATGAAGGATTTGAACCTCGACGGCCTGCTGCTGACGCACCCGCCGGATCTTCATTACCTGTCGAATTTTACGGGCGAAGATTCGGTCGGTCTGATCACCCAGAAAGATTTCTTTCTCATCACCGACTTCCGTTACAAGGAGCAGGCCCAGATCGAGGCGGGATGGCTGACGACCAGCCTGCGCGACGCCAAGATGTCGGACGCGATCGCCAAGGTGCTTCGGGAAAACCCGATCAAGCGAATCGGGTTCGAAGCCAACTTTACGACCGTCGGGCAGATCGACGCGATTCTAAATTCCATCAAAGCCAATAAGGAGAAGTCGGTCCCGGCGGAGCTCGTCCCGCTCGAGAACGTGATGCTCAGCATCCGCAAAGTGAAGGACGATCACGAGATCGACCTGATCCGTAAGTCCGTCGCGATCGCCGAAGAGGCGTTCAACGCGATGAAGGACTCGATCGAGCCGGGGCAGACGGAAAACTATCTTGCCGGCCTGCTCATCATGGAATTGCGGGCGCGGGGGGCGTCGGGGACGTCGTTTCCGCCGATCGTGGCGACGGGCGCCAACTCGTCGCTTCCGCATTACCGCCCGAGCGACGACAAGACGGAGATTCAGAAGGATCAGCCGTGCCTGATCGACTGGGGGGCGGTGCTGAACGGGTACTGCTCCGACCTGACGCGGACGTTCATGATCGGCCACGTGCCGCACAAGGTGCGGGAGATCTACAAGGTCGTCTACGATGCGCAAGTGGCGGCGATCAAGTTTTTGCGGCCGGGCGTGACCACGATGCAGGCCGACCGCGTGGCGCGGGACGTGATCGAAAAGGCGGGGTACGGGGACGAATTCGGGCACGGGCTGGGCCACGGCATCGGGCGGGAGATCCACGAGCTTCCGAGTTTACGAAAGACCGGCGGCGAGGAAGAACTGCGTCCGGGCATGATCGTCACGATCGAGCCGGGGATTTACCTTCCGGGCGTCGGTGGGGTGCGAATCGAGGACGACGTGCTCATTACGCATTCCGGGTGCGAGGTGCTGTCCACGCTCGATCGGACCCTTGAAGGGAACCACATCGAGTAGGGACCTGTGCGGCGCGCGCGCGACAGAGGAACGAACATTGAGCGAAAAAAAGCGAAAACCGAAAACAAAGGCTTCAGCGGCGTCGGGCGGCGGTTCCACGTCCGGACCTGCCGGCCCGATGAACGTCGATTTCCTCCAGCAGCTCGTCAACCTGATGGCGAGCAACGACCTGAACACGGTAGACCTGCGCGACAGCAATCGCCGGATCGTGCTGAAGCGCGGCGTGGCGCAAGTTGTGACGGCCGCCCCGGTGGGGGGCGTCGGCGCGCCGGTCTACGCCGCGGCGCCCCCGGGCAGTGCACTGACGGCGACTTCGACGGCTGCGTCCGCGGCGGTCAACGAGGACGCGGGCCTGTTCGCGATCAAGTCGCCGATGGTGGGCACGTTCTATTCCGCGCCGAGTCCGGACGCCAAGCCGTTCGTGCAGGTCGGCAGCACCGTGGACGAGGAGACGGACGTGTGTGTCATCGAGGCGATGAAGGTTTTTAACAACATCAAGGCCGAGACGCGCGGCACGATCGCGAAGATCCAGGTCACCAACGGCCAGACCGTCGAGTTCGGCACCGTCCTGTTCCTCGTGAAGCCCGCTTAAATGTTTTCCAAGATCCTCATCGCCAACCGCGGGGAAATCGCCCTTCGGATCATCCGCGCCTGCCGGGAGTTGGGCATCCAGACGGCCGTGGTCTATTCCACGGCGGACCGCGACGCCGCCTATCTGCAACTGGCCGATCAGGCGATCTGCATCGGCGAAGGCCCGCCGGCGGAATCGTATTTGAACATTCCGCGGATCATCTCCGCCGCCGAGATCGCCGACGTGCAGGCGATCCATCCGGGGTACGGGTTCCTGGCGGAGAACGATCATTTCGCCGAGGTGTGCCGGTCGTGCAAGATCGAGTTCATCGGGCCGCCGGTGAGCGCGATGGCGGCGGTGGGGGACAAGGTCGCGTGTAAGAAACTGGCCAAGAAGGCGAAGGTGCCGACGGTGCCGGGATCGGACGGCGCGATCGACGACGAACGGGCGGCGCTCAAGCTGGCGGAAGAGATTGGGTATCCCGTGATCATCAAGGCCGCGGCGGGTGGCGGCGGGCGCGGGATGCGGGTGGCGCACAACGACGTCTCGCTGCGCTCGGGGATCAAGCAGGCGCAGGCCGAGGCGGAGAACGCGTTCAAGGATTCGACGGTCTACATCGAGAAGTACGTGGAGTTCGGGCGGCACGTGGAAGTGCAGGTGATCGCCGACAATCACGGGAACGCGGTTCACCTCTGGGAGCGCGACTGCTCGATGCAGCGGCGGCACCAGAAACTGGTGGAGGAGTCGCCGTCGCCGACGCTGAAGCAGCCGGTGCGCGAGGCGTTGTGCGAGGCGGCGGTGCGGCTGATCAAGGCCGCCGGGTACACCAACGCCGGGACCGTCGAGTTCCTCGTGGACAAGCATCAGAAGTTCTACCTCCTCGAGGTGAACGCACGCATCCAGGTGGAGCACCCGGTGACCGAGCAGGTGACCGGCATCGACCTGATCCAGGAGCAGATTCGCGTGGCGGCGGGACTGCCGCTTTCGTTCAAACAAAAGGACGTGCGGCAGACGGGGGCCGCGATCGAATGCCGCATCAACGCGGAAGACCCGGCGCGAAACTTCGCGCCGTCGCCGGGCGTGATTCAGGAATTGCGCGTGCCCGGCGGGCCGGGCATCCGCTGGGACTCGCACGTCTACGCGGGGTACAAGATCCCGCCGAATTACGATTCGATGATCGGCAAGCTGATCGTGCACCGGCCGACGCGGGCGCAGGCGATCGCGACGATGAAGCGCGCGCTGCAGGAGTTTCACGTGTCGCCGATCAAGACGACGATTCCGCTGCAACTGCGGATCATGGAAGACACCCATTTCGGATCGGGGGACGTGGACACGGGGTTTGTGGAACGGGTGCTGCTCGGGAAATAGGTTCGTCCGTTCGTCCCTCATACCGGGGGGGCGAAATTGCCGGATTGGAGAGCCGCGTAACGCAGGTTACGCACGCCGTGGTAAGGGATTACGTAGTTGAAATTTCCCCCGGCGGGGCCAAAATGGCGGGTGTTACGGGCAACGTCCATTTCATTGCTTGAGTGGCTTCGGGCGGCATTGTAGAGGCCCTTCGCGGTTCGCCGCGATCCGGTGGCGCGATATGAAGGATTTGATCCTCGAGTTCTTTCAGGCCAAGGCGTACCCGGAATTGGCGGCGGCGGTCCGCGCGCGGGGGGCGAGCGTGCTCGCGCGGTGGGAGGCGTCGGTCAAGGAAGTGCTGCCGTCGGCGGACGAACTGACGCACACGCAGCTTCGCAACTCGCTGCCCGACACGCTGGCGAATCTCGCCGACGCGCTGGAATCGCGCCAGGCGAGCCCGACGCGGGCGCTCCTGGTGGACTCCCAGGAACACGGCGCCATGCGGTTCACGCAGAGCTATAACCTGACCGAATTGCTCATCGAGTTCGACGTGCTGCGGCCGATCCTGATGGAGGAGACGGCGCTGCACATGAAGCGCGACGTCACGCTCGGCGAGATCATCGCGCTGAACATGGGGGTGGATCTCGCGTCACGGCGGAGCGTCCTCTGTTTCGTCAACTACCAGAAGCAGGAACTGGAGCACGCGGTGAACGCGCACGCGAAGTACCTGTCGTTCATGTCGCACGACGTGCGCGGCGGGCTGAACGCGATCCTGCTGTCCACCGACGTGCTCCACACGGAATTGCAGGATCAGCCGAAGTTCGCCGACGCGCTGTCGGACGTGGCGACGATCAAGCGGAACATCCTGGAGACGGTGAGCACGATGGACCGCTTCCTGCGGGCCGAGCAGTTGCGCAGCGGCAACGTGGTGGCGCGGCACGTGCCGGTCGACCTGCTGAAGATGGCCAACGAGTTGGCGACGCAATTCCGTCCGCAGGCGGCGGCGAAGGGGTTGACGATTGGCGTCGAAGCGACCGACGGGACGGTCGTGGAAACGGATCAGGACATGGTCTTCACGATCCTGCAAAACCTGGTGGGAAACGCCGTCAAATACACGGCGACCGGCTCGGTGCGGGTCTCGATCAGCCCGGGGCCGGGGGTGAAGACGATCGGCGTGTCGGACACGGGTCCCGGGATCGCGCCCGAGCGGTTGGACCAGTTGTTCACGCCGTTCGTGCGCGGGCAAACGCACGGGCAGGCGGGGGTGGGATTGGGACTGTACATCGCGCGGCAGTCGGCGGAGGTCCTGCGGGCGACGCTGTGGGCGGAATCGAAGGTGGGGGAGGGGACGACGTTTTATTTGCGGTTGCCGGAGTGATTGGACCTGGCGTGCAGGGTGCAGGGTAGTGGAGTCGAATTGAAGACCCTCACCCCGACCCTCTCCCACACGCGGGACGGTTGTTGGCGAAATACATTGTTTGGTGCGTGCGGGAGAGGGGGAATTGCGTCGCCGCGCGTTAGAGCTTTCGGAGCGTGATGTTCTTGTAGGCGGCGGCGGTCTGGTAGGTGGTCAGGCCGAGGGGTTTGGCGTCGTCGATGTCGGAACGGGTGGAGATCTGCTTGTCGGTGGTGTCGAGGTCGAGGAAGGGTTCTTCGTCCTTATTCAGCCACGCCTGGATCTTCTCGCCGGTGCAGCGCAGGCGGAGGTGGTACCAGACGTTCCGCTTGAAGTCGCGGGCGGTGCTCCACTCGTTGTTGGCGGCGTCGTTGCCGTTGACGCTGGAGATGCCGACGAGCGAACCGCCCCACCCGCCCAGGATGATCGAGGCGCAATCCTTCTTGTAGGGGAAGGTGAGGCCGACGAAGAAGTCGCTGCCGCTGAGCTTCATGGCGTCGAGCTCGATCTCGTAGTTTTCGGTCGGCAGGGCGGGCCCGGTCCACGAGACGCCGGAGAGCGTTGCGCCGGCGTGAACGACGATCTGGCCGTTTTCGACGCCGACCTCCCCTTCGCCGCCGAACGCACTCGATTTCCAGTTCGTCAGGGTCTTGCCGTCGAAGAGTTGGATTTCCTTGGCGTTGCCGGCGGCGGACACCGTCGTGGGGCGGGTGGTGGGACGCGTGGTGGGGGCCGCGGGGCGCGGGGTGGCGGCGCAGGCGCCGACCGCGGCGGTCAGGGAGAGTAGTGTTGCCATTTTCCAAGTCATCGTGAGTTCCTCGATTGGATTCGGGTGAGTATGCGGGGCACGGCGGGGTGTGTCAAAAGGGTTGGTTGGTATTGGGCGTAGCCTCGGAGATTCTTCGCGGGTGGGTCACGCGGGTGCGCGGAGAAGACCCTCACCCCGCGCCCTCTTCCGCGGGCGGCGTGACGTTACGGCGGAATGCGGTTTTGGTTGCGGGCGGGCGAGGGAGGTGGGTCATGGCGCGCGGGGGGAAGTTTTGCGTTGCTGGCGGTGACAATTGCGGGGTGGTTTCCTATACTGCCCGACTTTCGATAGCGTTCTGTCGAATCGTCCGACTTCAACTTTGAATCAGCAATATGAGCGAAAAACGTAAAGGCAATGCGGTCATCGGCCAGTCCGGCGGGCCGACCATGGTCATCAACCAGTCCCTCGTCGGCGTCATCCAGGAAGTGCAAAAACACGCGCACATCGACCGGCTGCTGGGCGCGCGGCACGGCGTCCGCGGCGTCATCGACAACGACTTCCTCGACATCAAGAACACGCCGGCCGAGCTCGCCGAACGGATCGCGCTCACCCCGTCGGCGGCGCTGGGATCGACCCGCGACAAACCGGATAACGCCTACTGCGAGAAGATCTTCAAGTCGTTCGAGAAGAACGACGTCCGCTATTTCTTCTACATCGGCGGTAATGACTCCTGCGACACGGCGCGGATCGTTCACGACATGGCGAAGGCGGCCAAGTACGACCTGAACGTCTTCCACATCCCCAAGACGATCGACAATGACCTGCGGGTACACGACCACACGCCTGGGTACGGGTCGGCGGCCAGGTTCGTCGCGTCGGCGATGATCGGGGACGACTATGACAACAAGAGCCTGCCGGGCGTGAAGATCGACGTGGTGATGGGGCGGCACGCGGGCTTCCTGACGGCGGCGAGCGTGCTGGCGCGGAAGTACCAGGACGACGGTCCGCACCTCATTTACGTGCCCGAGGCGCCGCTCAGCATGGAGAAGTTCATCGGCGACGTGGATCGGGTTTACGGCCGGATCGGCCGCTGCCTGATCGCCGTCTCCGAGGGCGTCAGCGCCCCGGACGGCAAGGCGTGGGCGGAAAAGATGGCGGAAAACCTGGAGAAGGACGCGCACGGCAACATCCAGCTTTCGGGCACCGGCGCGCTGGGCGATTTCTTCGCCGAGCAGATCAAGGCGAAGCTCAAGGGGCCGGGCGGGAAGAAGCTGCGCGTGCGGGCGGACACGCTGGGTTACCTGCAGCGGTCGTTCCCGCAGGTGAGCGAAGTCGACGCGCGCGAGGCGCGGCTGGTCGGGCAGATGGCCGTGAAGTACAGCGCCGACCCGACCGTCACCGAGGGCTCGATCGCGATGCGGCGCGTGCCGGGCGGCGATTATAAGATCGAGACCTTCCTCACCCCCCTGTCCACGGTGGCGCGCGAGACCAAGCACCTGGATGCGAGCTTCATCGTGAACGGCAACGACATCAGCGATACGTTCAAGGATTACGTCCGGCCGTTGGTCGGGGCGCTGCCGACGGTGGGGTCGTTCCGGGAATTGAAGTAGCGCGCCACTCACGGCCCGACGGCGATGACCGATGATTCGCCCGACTGGTCGAACGACGCGCGGGTGGTGAGGAAGATGCGCGTGCCGTCGGTTGCCGGGTTGGTGAACAACTCGGACGTTTCGGACGGGCGGAGCTTATAGAGCAGCTTGCCGCCGGCGCGGTCGATCGCGTAGAGCTGCCCTTCGCCGGCGGCGAAGTAGACGGCGTCGGCGGTGACGATCGGGGCGCTGTAAATGGCGCGATTTCCCTTGTCGCCCGCCTCCGTCGGGTAGGACCAGACCGGCTTGCCGTTCTCGGCGTCGAGGCAGTAGAGGACGCCGTCGCAGGACGCAATGTAAAGGCGGCCGTCGGCGAGGCTGGCGCGCGACTCCACCCGGCCATTTGTGGGGAACGACCAGACCTTTTCGCCCGTGCGCTTGTCGAGACAGTAGACGTTGCGGTCCTGGCTGCCGACGTAGACGTGACGATCGCCGACGGTGGGGGCGGGGTGAATCCAGCCGCGTGCCTGGAACGACCAGCGTTTTTCGCCGGTCTTGGCGTCGACGGCGACGACGCGGGATTGGTCGAAGACGCTTTGGAAGACGGTGACGCCGTCGGTGGCGACGCCGGTCGGGCGGGCGAGATCGCTCCCGATGCGGGCGCGTGCGCCGGGAAAGCCGGGTGGGTCGGCGGGGGCGTCGGCGGTGAGGCTGAACTTCCAGTTGGGTTTGCCGGTTCGGCGGTCGAGGGCGTAGAGGAAGCCGTCGCACCCGCCGTAGAAGAGCGTGTCGGTCGCGGGCCAGACGACGCCGCCGGCTTCGCTGGCGCCGCCTTCGACGTCGAATTGCCAGGCGGGTTTGCCGTCGGCGCGGTTCACGGCTCCGACGCCGGCGCGGGTCGTGAAGTAGATGCGGTCTTCGTCGAGCGTGGCGGCGTTGATGCGCTGGCCCTCCTCGTGGGACCAGACGGGCCGGCCGTCGGCGGAATGGACCGCGCGGAGGATGCCGCGGTCGTCGCCGAAGTAGACGACGCCGGCGGCGACGATGGGGTCCGTGATCGACGGCCAGTTGAGCCGGCCACCGTTGATGGACGGCTCGGTGCGGATTCGCCAGGTGACGGCAGAGAGCGGGGGAAGCTTAAGGTCGGCAATGAAACCCGTTCGCGCGGCATCGATGTGAAGCGGCAGCGCATTTGCGGCGGGGGTGGCGGTTGGCGTGGGTGGCGCGTTGCGGGTGAGGAATTCGATCAGCGGCTTGCGACTGAGTTTTCCGTCGATGGTGAGCGGCTTGAGCAGCGACTTGTCGATCACCTTGGCGTCGGCGTCGAGGACGGCGAGCGTCATGCCCGGCGCCGGCCACGGGACACCGGCGCGTTCGGCCCAGGCGAGGGCGTCGGTCTCGTTCAAAAGCGTATCGACGGCGACGACGACGTAATCGGCGAGGGGCCGGCGGACGTCGTAGTGCGCCGGGTCGTTGGCGAATTCGAAGAACTCGTCGCATCCTGGCCGGCCCGGGCCACCCAGCACGACCAGCACGCGGCGCCGCCCGACGCGGGCGCGCTCGCGCGCGTCGGCGAGGCGCTGGTCGATCGGATCGAGCGGGGCGAATGCTTCGGCCTCCCGTTCCTTCCACGATTTCGTTTGGTTGGGGGTGTACGGGCGGGGTAGTTTGCGGTCGCCCAAGTCCACGCGCGTCGGCCCGTCGGCCTTGACGATGGCGACGTTTTGCCAGCCGCGCGGGGTGCCGTCGGCGGTCGCCGGCGAGACGGCGCTGACGTGGTACTCATAGCCGGGAACCAGGCCTTCAACTACGAACGTGCCATCGGCGGCAGTGGTCGTGGTGCCGCCGAACGCGTCGGTAAACCCGGCCTTCGGCGTGCCGATGCGATAGCCGAATTGGATCTCGCGGCCGGCGACGGGTGTGCCAGTGTGGTCGAGGAGGCGGCCGGTCGCGGAGGCGGCGGGGGCGACGGTAAGCGTCACGTTGGGGTCGGCGGCGTGAACGGTCGTGAACCCGCGCAACTGCTTGTCCTCCGAGAGCGCGGAGAGGTAGAGGTCGTCGGCGCCGTGTTCGATCGTGAAGTTGCCGTCCTTATCGGCGACGGCCGTGAACGATTGAAAGCGGAGCGATTGGCCGGACAGTGTTGCGAACGGGACAGCGACGGCGGGGTTATCGCCGCGCACGACGCGGCCCCGAAGCGTCTTACGGGCCACCGCGTCCTGGGGCGTGCGGAGGTTCACTTCCAATTGCGGCTGGCTGCCGACTTTCGCCTGCGCGTTGGCCCAGAGGCGCAGGGCGGGCGCGTAGGCGTTCAGCGTGTAATTGCCCGGCGCCACGTAGACTTCGAACGCGCCGTTGGCGTCGGCCTTGATGTTGCGGAACAGGTGCGGGGTGATGCTCCTTTGCTCTTCACCGTTACCGGGGGCGGGCAATTGTTCGTCGGCCGGCAGGTTCGCGTAGGAATTGTTGTCCTGGATGGTCAGCGAGATCGACGCGTCGGGCATGGGATCGCCCTTGCTCCCAATGGTCGCCCGGCCGAACAGGCGTGTGCCGGGCTTAAGGACCAGTTCGACCGGCGCGGGCGACTTTCGATGCACCACGCGCAATACCGGCTTGGCGGCCAGGCGGTCGCCGTCGGCGGTGAACATGTAGTATTTGTCGGCGTCCACGTCGACTTCAAACGTGCCGTCGGCGCGCGTCTGCTTCGTGCCGAAGCAGGGGTCGTAGCTGTAGCCGTCGCCCAGGTAGCGAACCGTCACGCCGGCGGGCGCTGGCCTGCCGTTTTCATCGACCACCCGGCCGGCGACGTGCACGTTTTTAAGCAGCGTCGCGTCGAGCGCGGTGTTCGGGTTCTTCGGGTCGAAGGTACACCGTCGCGGCGACGAATAGCCGTCCAGATAGGTCCAGAACGTGAGCGGCTGATTGAGGTCCGCCGGGATGTAGTCGAAGGTGGCGACGCCGTCGGCGCCGGTCCGCCGCGCGAGCTCGGGAATGCCCTGGTTGAAATCGCCGCCGCGCTTCGGCCGGCTGAATACCCACGGGTGGACGCGGACGTTGGGCAGCGGACGTTCCTGCTCGTCGACGACCTTGATTGTTACCGTCTTGGCGCCGTCCAGGACGAACTTGATCGGACCTTTGTAGTCCGGCGCGAGCCGGTACGGATCGGTGCGCGTCTCTTCCGGCCGCCAGAACTCGACGTAATCCAAGCCCGTCCCCGCCTTGCTCGCCATGACGTGCATGGGCGGGGCGTCGGCCGGCACCCGGAGAACGGCCTTGCCGGTGGCGTCGGTTCGCGCCTCGCCGGCTTTACAGTAAGACGCACTAAAGGCAATCCAGGCGTCCGCGACCGGCTGCTGCCGGCGGTCGATCACCGTGATCGGGAACTCGCGCGCGGGCCGGAGGACGAGGCGAACGTTGCCGGCCTGCTCGTCGGTGATTTGGCCATCCCCCTCGGGGTCGTAGAGTTGTCGGAAGGTCTGCCGACTACCGTCCACGGTCGTCGCACGCACGTTGACGTAGCGTATGCGGTCACGGCGGTTGCGAAGGGTCAACGAGAATCGCCCGCCGCCGTCGCACCGCACCTGCTCGTTAAACAGGCCCGAATCGATCATTACAAACGCGCCGCTGACGGGTTGGCCCCGATCGTCTTCGACGCGGCCCGCCAGGGTCAGCACGCGCGTGTCCGGATCAGTCTTTTCGTCGGTCTTGTCGGATTTCGCCGGCGTCGCATCCGCCGCAACCGCCCGCGGCGCCCATGGGTTGATAACGCCGATCGCAATCCCCAACGTTAATGCGGCCAGCGCCAAACCGGCCGCGACGCGTCGAGATACTGGCGTTCGGCGCCGGCCCATGTCCAGGATCGCAGCGACACGTCGCTCGAGGCCATTACCCGCCGCCATTGCAACGCCCGCCGCGCCGACACGAAACCTGCGGCAATCCGATAAATGCGCGGCCGCCGCGGCGCTGGCGGCGATCTCCAGCAGCCAGCGGGCGTAGGTCGAAGACGGTTGACCGCCGCGGAGCACCCAGTCGTCGCACGCCAGCTCCCGCTCGACGCGCATCCGCCACGCCGCCACCCACGCCAACGGATGAAACCAGTAGACCGCCGCCGCCAGTCGCGCGACCATCTGCCACGCGACGTCCCGGCGGGCGACGTGCGCCAGTTCGTGCGTCATGACGGCCTGGAGCCGCGCCGGACTCCAACTCCGCCAGCCAGAGGGGAGCAACACGGCCGGCCGAATCAATCCGACACAAATCGGCGACGAGATGTCGGCGCGCTCCGCGATGGCCGGCGGGCAGTCGATGCCCAGGCGGCGCGACAGGTGGCCAAAGTCGTCCTGCCCGGTGATCAATGGCGATTTACGAACGAGTCGATAAACGACGTGCAGCGAACGGACCTGCCTGAGCGTCAGCCAAAATGCCGGGACGGCCCAAGCCCCCCAGACGATCGTCCGCCAGGGAATCGGGCGAGCGACGTAAGGCGCCGCGCCAATTAGGCGCTCCGCCGTGCTACCTTGCGATGCAACCGGTTTCCGGTCCTCCTTCATCGGCGGTGCGATGGCAACGGTAACGGGCGGCTCATTCACCGATGGCTCGGCCAATGCATCGACGTGGGCGTCGAACGCATGATCTACATCGACGCGCGGCGCCGGAGGCGTTTTGGCCGTATTTGCCGGCAGCATGGGCGGGGCGGCGGCCGTCTTCGACACCGGCCCGAGACGCCATTCCGGCAGCACCGGAAGCAACGCCGGAATCCCGATGGCAGCGACGCAGGCTAGCGACCAGACGCGGTGGCGCACGGCCGCGCCTGCCGATCTCCGCAGTCCCCACGCCACGACGGCGGCGACCAGCCAGACGACCGTAGCGCCACAGATGATTCGCAGGGCGAAGGTCACGTCGGTCGCGCCGGCGTGCGGCGCGAAGGTGATTGCGAGGGGCATCGTGTCACCCTTCGGTTGGGGGCTGGCCGCGCTCGGCCCGTTCGATCATGTCGCGGACGCGCTTGAGATCGTCGGCGGTCATGTCACCGCCGGACCCGTCGAGCAGGGCGGCCACCGCGTCCACCGGCGCGCTGCCGAAGAAGGTGCGCACGAGGTTTCGCAAGACCGAGCGGCGCACCTTGTCTTTTGACGGCACCGGCCGGTAGAGGTGCCGCTTGCCTTCCGGCCGGGACGCCAGCACCTTCTTGACGACCAGGAGATTGAGGACCGCGCGGACGGCGGAATAGCTGGGCGGCCTGGCGAGCTCGGCCCGCACCTGCGACACCGACGCCTCCCCGCCCAGGCGGTAGAGCGCCTCGACAATTTCCCGTTCGCGTTTGCCCAAGTGGAGGGGCGAAGAATTTGGCATCGCGTCGCGCGGCTCCCGTCCGCATGTGCTATAAAACTAGCACATGCTGAAAACATAGCACTTGAGACGGCGGTGTCAATGGAAATCTTTCCGCGCGTCGCGAGCGACTGGCAATCGATCCGGCCGCGCCGTAAAAACGCCTCGCATGAACGTCTTCGTCACCGGCGTCGCCGGATTCGTCGGCTCGCGCCTCGCCAAAACGCTCCTCGCCCGCGGCGACACCGTCGTCGGCCTGGACAACATGAACGACTACTACGAGCCGGTGCACAAGGAGCGTCACCTGGCCGACCTGCGGGGTCAGCCGAATTTCACCTTCGCCCACGGCGACCTCCGCGACGCGCCGCTGCTCCTCGAGCTCTTTCAGAAGCACAAACCCGACGCCGTCGCGCACCTCGCGGCGATGGCGGCCGTCCGCTACTCGGTCGAACACCCACTGATCTACGGCACGGTCAACGTGCAGGGGAGCGTCAACCTGCTGGACGCCGCCCGGCAGGTCGGGCGTCCGCGCTGCGTGCTGGCCGGCACCGGCTCGTCCTACGGCGCCAACACGCCGGTCCCGTTCAAGGAAGACGCCGCCGCCGACCGCCCGCTCGCGCCCTACCCCGCCAGCAAGCGTGCCATGGAGCTCTTCGCGCATTCGTACGCCCACCTGTGGAAGATCCCGACGACCTGCCTGCGATTCTTCAACGTCTACGGCCCGCACGGGCGCCCGGACATGATGCCCTGGAAATGGGCGTTCGCCATCCAGAATGGCGAGCAGATCACCCTCTACAACGCGGGGCGGCTCAAGCGCGACTGGACGTACATCGACGACATCGTCGCCGGGTTCGTCGCCGCCCTCGACCGCCCATTACAGTACGAAGTGATCAACCTCGGCTGCGGCAACCCCGTGGAAAACACCCGCTTCGTGCAGATCCTCGAGGAACTGCTTCACCGCAAGGCCCAGGTCGTAGACGCCCCCTGCCCGCCCAGCGAGCCGCTGATCACCTACGCCGACACGAGCAAAGCGAAGGAACTCTTGGGTTACGAACCGAAAGTAACGGTCGAGGAAGGGCTTTCCCGATTCGTGAATTGGCTGCGGGCGGAACGGTTGCTGTAGACCGGTGGGAAGCGGCCCTTCGGGCACGCCGCTAAACGGCGGATTTAAAACGTCTCCTCTTCCTGCTCGACCTCGTGCAGGTACGTCAGCGCCCGCTCAAGCTCGCTCTTAAGATGTCGAACGCGCAGCAGGCTTTTCACCCGCGTTAGCAATTCGAACTTGTTCACCGGCTTGCTGACGAAATCGTCGGTCCCGCACTCGCTGGCCTGCTCGATGTCCCCCAATTCATTCAGCGCGGTGACCATCAGGATCTGAATGTCCTTGGTCGCCGGGTCGGTCTTGAGCTTCCGGCACACCTGGAACCCGCTCATCCGCGGCATCATGATGTCGAGCAGGATCAGGTCCGGGTTGTGTTGCTGGACCTTTTCGAGCGCCTCGACGCCGTCGTACGCCGTCACGATCTTCACCGGCAGCGCTTCGAGGAACGCCTGCAGAAGCTCCACGTTCTGCGCGTGATCGTCCACGATCAACACCGTGGACTGCGGCAGGAACGATTCGTTGTTCGGCAGAGTGGGTGGGTTCGGCTCGGACATAAACCCTGACGATATCAGGAATCGGTGCGCGCGGGCAAGATGTCGGCGGAATTCGACACCGCCCATAACTCGCAATTACTTGATCTTGTACTTCTCGATCCCCTCGATCGGCTTGGGGAACTCGAGCGGCAACTCCTTTAAGGTGCGGACGATGATGTCCGAAATGGCCCAGTTGCGGAACCACTTCTTGTTTGAGGGAATCACGTACCACGGCCCGTGCCCGGTCGAGCACTTTTCCAGCGCGTCATCGAACGCGTCCATGTATTCGTCCCACCGGGTCCGCTCTTCCAGGTCGCCGGGATTGAATTTCCAGTTCTTCGTCGGATCGTCGAGGCGCGCCTGCAACCGCTCGGCCTGCTCGGCCTTGGAGATATTCAGATAGAACTTCAGGATGACCGTGTTCTCCGCCGCCAGCATTTCCTCGAATGCGTTGATCTGATCGTACCGCTTGGACCACACCTTTTTGGGGACGATCTCCTTCACGCGCTCGACCAGCACCGACTCGTAGTGCGAGCGATTGAAGATCCCGATCATCCCCTTCGACGGGCAGGCGTTGTGGTACCGCCATAAATAATCGTGCGACAGCTCGAGGTGCGACGGCACCTTGAAACTCGACACCGAACACCCCTGCGGGTTCACGCCGGAGAATATGTGCTCGATCGCCCCGTCCTTCCCGCCGGCGTCCATCGCCTGGAAGACGATCAGCACCGAATACTTGGCCTGCGCGTAGAGGACTTCCTGAAGCTTGTCGAGCGCCGCCAGGTTCTTCTCGACGTCCCCCTTCACGTCATCCTTGTCCTTGTACTTGCCCGTGTCGTCGGGATCGGCCTTGGACAGTTTGAATTTCTTACCCGGCGTAACGAGATAAGGGGAGTCGACCATGCTCGCCGTTGTCATTCCCCCCGCGCCGTTTGTCAATTCTATACCGCAAGGAAATGGCTGATGTCGAACTGGCTCATCAGACCGTGGGGCGGCAACCGCACGTCCGTATACCCCCAACTGTCCGTCGGCGTCACGTACATGTATTTCGACAAGAGCGTCCCCCGGCAAAGCTTCTCGTCCGTCGGATACTCCGCGCGCACCGCCCGCTGGAGTTCCTCCAACACCCAGTGCGGGACCCGATCCCGCTCCGACGGGTAGATGAACGGGAACAAGGTTAAATGCGCCAGCAGCACGCGCTCGCTGCGGTGACTCTGGAATCTCCGCAATAGCCGCCGCCAGTTAATCGCGTCGCCCTGCCGCAGGATCAGGTGCGCCACGTCCGCCCCGTCGAACCGATCGCGCTCCATGACATATGCCTTGCTCCACAGCGTCTCCTCGATCGGCACCAGGGCGACCGGATACCCCCACACGTCCCCGCGCACGCTGTTCGTGAACCATTCGTCATCCACCTCGCACAGCCCATTCCCCGATCGGTAAATCACGTCGATAAACGCGTCCCCGTGAAGCACCTTGGCGAGGAAGTGCGGCCAAGTCAGATCCGTCCGGTACCCCCCCTGCTCCGCCAGCACCCGCAGCGCCAGATCCCGATCCCCCGGCCGCAGGAACACGTCCAGGTCCTTCGTCTGCCGGACGATCCCCGTGTAGTACGCCATCGCATACCCACCCCCAACCAGGTACGGCACGTTCGCCCGATCGAGCAACCGTAGCGACCGCAAGTAAAACTCGCGTGTCTCGGGCTCGGGCTCTTCGGGCGATGCATGAACCGGCTGCGCAAGGAGTTGGCTCATGCGCAATCTCGTGCAAACCGAGTGCCTCAGCCCGCATGAGACCTGTTCAACACGCGCCACCGCCAACCCAAGCGCGTTTTGACGTAGAAGCCTAAGGAGTCCGGACGTCCTGACCGGGCGAGGCGATTGCCTTGACGAACGGCAGCGCCGTCACCGTCGCCCGCCGCATCGCGCCCTCCGCCGCCACCGTGACCTCCGTCCCCACCGCGAAGTATGGCCGCTTCAAATACCCCAGGGCGATACACGCCCCCGACATCACCGGCGAGATCGTGCTGCTCGTCACCGCCCCCACCTGGTTCTGCTTGTCATCGAACAGCGCCGCCCCCGCCACCGGCAGCGCGTCCTCTGCGATCCGCAACCCCACCAGTTGCTTGGCCACCTGCTGCCGCGCGTACATCCGCGCCACGATTTCCTGCCCCAGATAGCACCCCTTGGTCACCGACACCGCGCGCTCGAACTGTCCCGCCTCCGCCGGCAAGACCGATTGATCCGGATCCACCGAGTTGCCAAAGTCGATGTCAAAGAGTGGACGTCCACCCTCAATCCGGCACGCGTTATACGCCGCCCACCCGATCGCCCGCATCCGCCGTTTCCCCAGTTCCAGTGGGTTCGAAAACTGCGTCACCAGCCCCGACCATACGTCGACCACCCGATTGGTCGGAACGATCAACTGATACCCCGGCGTCGAACACTCATCGTCCCGAAATACCGTCGCCTCCACGCCCATCACCTGCGTCGTCACCGAACCCAACGACTTCAGGCCGTTGATCCCATTGACGCCTGCGTCCGCCAACACCGCGGCCGCGTCCGGCCCATGGATCGCCAACCGATGCAACTGCCCGACCATCGAGCTGATCTGTACTTTCTCCGCGAAGATGAACTTCTCGAACGCTGAGCGGATCACGTCGGCCATTCGAATATCCATCTCCAGCAGCGTCGCTTCCCCCCGTTCCAGGACATTCATATCCGCGATGATCCGTCCCTTCAGGTTCAGGAAATACGCGTAAACTCCCGTCCCCGCCGCCATGCCCGTCTTCGTCTGCTTGTCCCACGTCTGGTTCGTCAGCAGGTTGTTCAGAAAGCTCAGCCGATCCTTCCCCGTCAACTGCAACACTCCCCGCTGGGGTAAATCCATCAACCCCGACGACTTGCGCACCGCGGCGTACTCCGCCTCCGGTTGCCCAAACGTCGACACGATCTCCAGTTGCGCGTACGCCTGAAACTCCGCGTTGGCGGCCTCGTGCATCGCATGAAGTGGATCGGAAAGTTGAACCTCTGGCATATCTCCGACGTTATGGATTGATGCCCCCGTGAAGTCAAACCGGCATAGCCCGTTCGCCGCCCCACCTTAGGAAAAGCCGCTTCAACCAATTCAGGGGGGATGTAGTAGTTACATGCGAGTTACACCCATTTCCGGTCCGCTCTGGTATCTTCCGAATCCGTCGAACGAGGACACGCCGCAATGATCAAGTCCAGCAGGAGTCGTTTTGCAATCGGGTTGACGCTGTTGGGCCTGGTGGCGGCGGTTGGCGCGCGGGCGGGTGAGACGGCGGTCGCCGTCCCCACCACGGCCCCGTCGAAGATCTCGACCATCAAGGTGCCGGCCCTGACGTCGGCGACGCGCAAGCCCCTTCGCGTCCTCTTCATCGGCAACAGCTATACCTTCTTCAACGGCGGTATGGGCACGCTCGTGCAGTCGCTGGCGTCTGCCGTCAAGGGTGGGCGCGGCTTGGAATTCGTCGAGGTGACCAAGGGCGGTCAAACGCTCGAAGGCCACTGGAACGAAGGAAAGGCATTGGCCCAAATCCGCAAGGGCGGCTGGGATTTCGTCGTCCTCCAGGAGCATAGCCTCCGCCCGCTGCAGGATCGCGAGAAGATGTACACCTACGCCAAGCGGTTCGACGCGGAGATTCGCAAGGTCGGCGCGAAAACGGTTTTTTATGAAACCTGGGCGCGCAAGAATCGTCCAGAGATGCAGGCCGGTATCGACGCCGCCTACAGCGGTCTGGCCAGGGAAGTCGCCGCCGTGGTCGCCCCAGCGGGACTGGCGTGGCAAGCCGCGCTCAAAGCGCAGCCCAGTCTGTCGCTGCACATTGCCGACCTCAGCCATCCGACGCCGGCCGGCTCGTACCTGAACGCCTGCGTCTTCTACGAGACCTTCTTCGGCAAGAGTCCCGAAGGCCTGCCCCACACGATCCGCAACGCCGCCGGCAAGGTGCTGGTGGACCTGAGCGACAACGAAGCCAAGCTGCTGCAACACGCGGCCTATGAAACCTGCGGCCACCCGTCCACCGCCGCCGCCGCCCCGGTCAAGAAGACCGTCCAGTAACGCGACCGAGATTCGTTTTCCCGACAACCAGGGAATTCGCCCGGGGACACGCGCCCGCTCCGCGCGCCCATGTGCCGCTTGCGGCTTGGCGGTCCCGATACGCAGACCGATCCAGAAAGTCCGTCACGCAGAACACTCATTCGATCGGAGGAACCCCATGTCCGTCACCGTCCGCAGGATGTCGTGTACCGCCCTGGTCGCCACCCTCTTCACAACAACGATCGCCCTCGCCCAACTCGCCCCCGCCACCGCGCCGGCGACAACCCGCCCAACGGAAAAACCACCCACCACCGCCCCCAGCCGCATCACTCAAGTGACCGTCTACCAGGGCACCGCCTTAGTCACGCGCGAGGTGGACGTCCCGGCCGGCGTCGGGCTGATCGAAGTCGTCGTCAGCCCCCTGCCGCCGCAGACGATCGACAGTTCGCTCTACACCGAGGGCGCCGACGGCCTGCGCGTCCTCTCCACGCGCTACCGCACGCGCGCCGTCAAGGACGACACCCGTGCCGAGGTCCGCGCCCTCCAGGAGCAGATCAAGAAGTTGGAAGCCGACCAGCAGCGCGTCCAGAAAGACATTCAGGTCGGCGAGCAGAACCTCCAGTTCCTCAACAAGCTCGAACAGTTCACCGCCGCCACCATGCAGACTCTGACCGAAAAGGGCCTGCTCAACGGCGAAAGCACGATCACGCTCAGCAAGTACGTCATGTCCGGCCGGGGTGAAATCTCCAAGCACCAGGTCGAGCTTCAGCAGCAATCGCAAGCCAATCAGGAGGCGATCGCCTTCGCCAACCGGCAGCTCGGCGAGTTGTCCGCCGGCGCGAGTCGCACCGAGCGCGACGCCGTCATCGTGGTGGATAAGGCCAACCTCGGCGGGGGTAAAGTAAGCCTGAACTACCTCGTCAGCGCCGCCACCTGGCGGCCGCGCTACAAGCTCCGCGCCGGCGCCGACAAAGACCCGATCCAGGTCGAATACCTCGCGGCCATCGAACAGCAGAGCGGCGAAGACTGGACGAGCGCCGCCATGGTGCTCTCTACCGCCCAGCCGATGCTTAACGCCGCCCCGCCTGAGCTCCTCGCCCTCGACATCACGATCAACAAGCGCATCGGCCAGGCCGCCGCCAATCAAGCCCCCAACCTCACCTTCGGCCGCGCCAACTACGATCAGTCCCAAAAGCTCCGCCAGGAAGCCCAGCAGCAGCTCAACAGCAACAACAGCTTCGCCGGCGGCAACATCATCAACGAGGCCGCCGCCCTCGAACAAACCGACGAATTGCTCAACCCCTCCGCGATGGACTTCAACCGCCTCCAGCGGGAAGGCCTCCCGCCGGGCCCGCGCGAAGGTCCCAGCGTCGTCTACCACCTCAAGAGCAAGCTGACGATCCCCTCCCGCAACGACGAGCAACTGATCGAAGTCGCCCGCATCGAGCTCGCCCCCGATTACTTCTACAAGGCCATCCCGATCCTCACGCCGCACGTCTACCGCCTCGCCACGCTCACCAACAAGAGCGAATACGTCCTCCTCCCCGGCGAGGCGACGATGTACGTCGGCAAGGATTTCGTCGGCCGCATGAGCCTCCCGCTCGTGGCGATCGGCGAGCAATTCACCGCCGGTTTTGGTGTGGATCCGCAACTCCAGGTCACGCGCACGCTCGTCGACAAGACTCGCACCCTCCAGGGCGCCAACCAGGTCTACGCCTACGCCTACCGCCTCCGCGTCAGCAGCTACAAGTCCACCGCCGTCAAGCTGCAACTCTGGGACCGCCTCCCCAAAGCCGACGCCGAAGCCGTCGGCGTCACCCTCGTCAAAACCTCACCCGAGTTAAGCCCGGACACCGCCTACCAGCGCGACGAGCGCCCCGACAACCTCCTCCGCTGGGACCTGACCATCGAACCCGGAACCACCGGCGAAAAGGCCAAAGAAGTGACCTACCAGTTCAAGCTCGAATACGCCAAGGAAGTCGCCATCGGCAATTTCAAACCCCAGCAGCGGAAGTGATCACGGGTTTTGGGAGGGCGAGGCTTCGTCCGAGCCGCGGTTAACCCGCGGCTCGGCTCGCCTCGGATGGGGCAGACATTCTTGTCTGCCCGTTACGAGCGCTCGCGTTCACCGAACGTCGTCGATCCGCAGTTCCCGACAAGCGCGCCCGTACGTCGCCTCCAACTCCACCGGCAGACAAACGCCACCACGAAGCCAGAGCGGCATTCGCGGAAGCGGCTGTCCCACGGCCAGCTCGCGCTGCCAGACGTCCAGCCGATCTTCGTCGTCTCGTTCGACCGGATGATATGACGCGGCGTAAAGCGGCGTCTCCAATGCGACCGCTGCCGGATCGCCGAGCCGTTTCAACAACTGGTCGTGCAGGTTTGCATGACGATCCGTGACAATGTCAACGACGACCAGCCCTACGCCCTGCTGAAGATACGTCTCGCACATGGAGACGAACGCCTCACGATGGGCGGCGCGATCCTTATTGGCCGGACTCACCAGCTCAATCGCGCCGGCCAAGGTGAGTCCCGACTCCTGGTTGTAGACGAGCGCCTCCACGACGTCGGTCACGAGCGGAAACCGGAGCGATTGCTCCGGAAGAGGCGGACTCCATACCGCCGCCGCCGCCCCGCCTGTCCCGGCGCCCACTGCGTCGGCTGACCGAGTTCCCGCCCGATCCCCTTCGAACGCCGCCACATCAATCTCAATGTTGTATTGAACGTTCGGCATCGCGACATACCCCGCCGGCAGCCGCGCGTTCAGGTCCGCCGCCAGCGCCGTGCACCACGCGTGATGCACCCCGTGCCACGGCCGCCAGACGCTCAACGGAGGATGGAAGTGATCCTTTAGTCCCATGTCGTAATGTCCTTTCCGATTATCGTCCCACCGCGCGGCCGGGACAAGCCAAATCCACAGGCGCACGCGTGGGGTGGGCATCCCTGCCCGTGCATGACACTCCCGCACCCGAGTATCCCTTCCCCCAACGACCTTCTATTGATTCCTCCGCTTCTCTCTGCGGTTCATCCCCGTCGACCCATTTAGACATTCGCACTCGCCCCAGCTAAAACCCCACCCCATGCGCGTCCTCCACGTCACCGACACCTTCCTCCCCAAGGTCGGCGGCGCGGAGATTGCCATCGACCAGCTCGTCCGCGCGATGACCGGTCTGGGCGTCGAATGCGCCGTCCTCGCCCAGCGCGCCCGCGGCTATTCCGGCGAAATTCAAACCCCCTACCCCCTTCGCCGATTCCGCAGCCCGCAATCCTCGCGCTGGGCCGGGTGGTGGATCGGCCGGCACATCCGCAAGGTCGAGCGCGAACTCGGCCCCTTCGACGCGTTCATCGGTCACCACGCCTTCCCGCCCGGCTACGCCTGCGTCACCTACGCCGCCCGCACCGGCCGGCGCGCCATCGTCTACCCGCGCGGCGGCGACATCTACGAGGTCTCGCGCTTCCGCAAAAAGCCCGCGGCGTGGCGCAAGCTCACCTGGTCGCTCGCCAACGCGTCCACCGTCGTCTGCGCCAGCCGCGCCATGGAAGAGCTCGTCCGCCAAATCGCCGGCGATGCCAACATGAACGGCCGCATCGCCCGCATCCCCAACGGCGTCAACGTCGAAGACCTCACCGCCGACGCCGGCGATTCACGATTCGCCAACGACCCGCGCTTCGCCGCCCCCTTCGTCCTGGGCCTCGGCCGCGCCATCCGCCGCAAGGCCTTCGACCTGCTCATCGACGCCTTCGCGAAGCTGCCCGCGACGGACTGGAAACTCGTCGTCGCCGGCGAGGGCCGCGAACTCGACGCCCTCCGCGCCCGGGCCGCACCGCTGGGCGATCGCGTCATCCTCACCGGCCTCGTCCAAGGCGCCGACAAGCGATGGCTTTTACAGAACTGCCGCTTCATGGCCGCCCCGTCGCTCGAAGAAAGCTTCGGCAACGTCGCGCTCGAAGCGATGGCGTGCGGCAAACCCGTCATCGCCTCGCGCGCCAGCGGCTTCGCCGAAATCGTCCGCGACGGCGAGAACGGACGACTCGTCGACGTCGGCGGCGTTGACGCCCTGACGGCCGCGCTCGCCGACTACACCACCCGCCCACTCGACCGCGAGTCCCTCGCCGCCCGCGACACCGCCACCGCCTTTTCCTGGCGAAGCATTGCACGGCGCTATCTCGAAATAATTGCAAAATAAGCGGCCCGCCACACCTACGTCGTGAGAACGTCCCAACTTTGTCCGACGCGCGAAGCGTGACTAGAATATGCCGCAGGAGATGACGCACCGGACGACGTTCGGGAGAGATTTGATGTCAAAACGCAATCCAGACGCGACCCCACCGGAGCCTGACGATTTGAAGGACATTGCCCCCCTCCTCAAGGGGTGGGATTACGAGGCCGGCGCCATCAACGTTCGAAAAATCACCGGCCTCGACGGCAGAGAAAAACTGCAAATGCGGCTCGACCTCGGCCTCCTCCAGATGGAGTTGACCGGCCGCCCCGACGGACACCGCCCGCACGACCGCGAATCCTACCTAGACCACTTCGAGGAAGAACTCGCGCGCCACCGAAAGGTCCACGGGTCGGCCGACGGTTTCTCCCTCGACACCAACCAGTGCCAGGAACTCCGCGAGGAAGCGGTCATGTACTACCACCGCTACCTGAGCCTCTTCATCCTCGGCGATTTCCCGGGCGTGGTTCGCGACACCGCCCGCAACCTGCGCGTCCTCGACCTCTGCGGCGAGTTCGCCACCGACGAGCACGACCGCTTCGTCCTCGAGCAGTACCGCCCCTACCTCATCATGATGAACGCCCGGGCGACCGCCACCCTGCAACTCAACGATAAGGCGTACCAGCAGGCGCTGGCGACCGTCACCGGCGGCCTCGACCGCATCCGCGAGTTCTTCACCCAGTTCGGCCAGGAGAACGCCTACGACAAGTCGAACGAAGTGAAGATCCTCAAGCGGATCGCCCGCGACGTCCGCCGCAAGCTCCCCGTCGACCCGCTCGACCGCCTGCAGGGCAAGCTGACCCGCGCCGTGAAACGCGAAGATTACGAGGAAGCCGCCCGCCTGCGCGACGAGATCCAGTCCCGTCGCCGCCAGCGCGAAAACTCCGACGCCTGAACATCTCGACGCCCGCGGGGTACAATCCCCGTAATGAAACGAGGCAACACCCGCGCCGCCCTGTTCCTCTGCGCCCTCGCCCTGATTGGCTGCAAAAAGGAGGGCGCCACGCAAAGCGGTGCGGCGTCGCCCGATACCCCTAAATCGGGCGCAAAAGTGCAACCCGTCTCCCTGCCGACCGGCAGCGGTCCCTACGACGTCATCACCCGCGCCTACTCCCCCTACACCGACGCGGATGATCCGGTCGGCTACCCGATGAAGGTGCGCAACCTCACCTCCAACGCCTACCGCTTCTGGCGCGGCTCGAAAGAGCTCTTCTATACCTGGTGCAAGACGCACACGCAGGACTGGCTCGACGACAAACCCGCCTATCTCCGCATCCACGGCGACCTCCACCCCGGCAACATGGGCCTCTACCATTCCGAAGGAAAGTTCGGCCACCATGTCGCGTTCGGCGCCGTCGATTTCGACGATTCCGCCCGCCTGCCGTTCCAACTCGAACTACTCGAAGGCGTTATCACCCTCGATCTGTTGGCAAGACACCGCCAGATCGCCTTGTCGTCCGACCAATCTCGGGATGTCATCACCACCCTGCTCGACGCGTACAAGTCGTCCCTGACGTCAGACCAAACTCCAACGCAAATGCTGGAAGACGACGTGTGGGTCGGCAAGATGTTGAAAGAGGCGAGGAAGCATGACTATTCCGATGAGCTGGATAAGTACGTTCAGAAGGACCACTTCGTCTCGATGATCGTCGACAAGTCCGGCAGGGTGAAGGAAGTCCTTCGGCAATTGAAAGGCAAGGGGGGGTTTGCGGATGCGATTGAGGAGGCGTTGCAGCGGTCGCCGGACGCGCGGGATTTGTTCAAGGAGGCCGACGTACGGAAGAAGTCGGTCGAGGATATCGCCAGGCGGACGCAGCTCGAATCAGCGGGGAGCGAAGGGCTTCACAAGTACCTGGTCCTGCTGGCGAACAAGAAGGTTCAGAAGGGTCGGCTGATCCTGTACTTGAAGGAGCAGATCCCGTCGTCGGCGGAGCGGGTGGAGTTGATTCCGAAGGACTCGCGCTCCGCGGGGCGGCGCAGCTCGGAAGACATGCACGATCTAAGTCATCCGCCCGCCTATTTTAACAGTTGGTGCGACTGGAACGGCGGCAGCTACAAGCTGAGCATCAAGGAGCCGTGGAGCGAGACGATGGACGCCGCCAACGTCGATACGTTCGAAGACCTGAAGCACGTCGCGAGAATCTGGGGGATCGTCGCCGGTTCCGTCCACCGCCAGGGCGCTGAAATTGTCCAAACGATCGTCGCGCGCCTGACGCCGGAGCTGGCAGAATCGCTGCAACAGCGCGCGGCGGCGTATTCGAAGGAGACGGTCAACGCCTTCCGCGACTTCACGCGCGACGCGCGCACGCGGGACCAGGTCACGCGCGCGGAGGCGGGATTGAAGGAGTTGGAAGCGAAAAGCCGGTGAACGTGGGGGACTCCCCTGTCGCAAGCGGTGGAAAGGGTGTTGGAGGGCGGGGGCGTAATGCTATGATTTATCGTCGTCCGAGGTTCGGGTGTGGAATCGGGTTTGCTCTTGGTCATTTCGTGGTCGGTTTTGGCTCTTTTCTGCGGGCTTTTTAAGCACAGGTGGTGACGCGGCGCGCGGTTGCGTAGTGAAGTGGTGGCGCGCGGGTTCACGCGACATTAACACTCGGCTCGTTCGGCGGCAACGTTGAGCGGGTTGGATGCCGGGCCTGTGGAGATGGCTAAAAGGGGTTGGATTTGGGACGCCCTCGGGCGGGAGAGCATCATGATGTGGATGGGAAGAATGCAGCGGGTGACGGCGGCTATTGGGCTGATCGTCGCGGGCTTGGTTGGCGGGTCGGCGCACGCGTCGGTTATCAGCAAGTGGACGTTTGAGACGAATTACACGCCACCGGCGGGGACGCCTACGTCGGCGGGGCCGTTTTTGGCGGAAGAGGGGAACTTCACGTCTTCGGCGGCGGCATCGAGCGTGCACGCATCGGCGACGACGTTCAGCGCCGTGGTCGGCAACGGATCGGCTAAGTCGTTCAGTTCGAACACGTGGGCGGTGGGCGATTACTATCAGTTCACCACGCCGACCACTGGGTCGTCGAACATCCAATTGCTGGTCGATCAGACGGCCAGCGGCACCGGGCCGCTCGGTTGGAAGGTGGCGTACAGCACGGACGGGACGAACTTTACGGATCTGCCCAACGGCGCGTACACGCTGAACACGACACAGTCGTTCAGCTCGACGGCGGAGAAGCCGACGACGCCGCCTCGGTTTTTGTTCGACCTGAGCGGCGTGCCGGCGCTCAACGATCAGGCGAACATCACGCTTCGGTTGATCGACGCGACCGCGCCGAGTGGTTCGGGCGGTACGTCGCGGATCGATAACGTGACGGTCGGGACGGATCTGCCGGTGCCGCCACCGCTGCCGGAGCCGTCGACATTCGCACTAATCGCGATCGCGGCCGGCGTCGGGTTGCGTCGGCGCCGGCGCATGTAGGCGAAGGATTGGGCCGTCTAGCGGGATGTGCTTTACGATGTCGGGAATGCGATTGCCATCCGTTGTCGCGACGCTGTCGTTCCTGTTGGTGGCGGCGGCGGCCCCGCCCGCCCGGGCGTGGAGCAACAAGGAGCACATTCAACTCACGCGCATCGCCGCCCAGCGCCTGCTGGGCAGTCCGCAGACGCCTGCGGCGATGAAGGCGTGGTTGAAAGAGGCGTGCCCGGGACTGCTGACCGACGCCGAGGAGCACGATTACTTTTTGCGGGCGCGGGTGGGATTGTTCCCGCGCGGGGTGGAGGGGCTGACGTACTGGGCGACGGTGCCCGACATGGCCGCGCTGACCGGCGGGAGCGGGGAGAACGAGCGGAAGGTCGAGCCGTTCGGCGTGCCCGAGCGGATGCTGCATTATGTCGATCTCGAATACTTCGTCCGGGAGGAGAACAAGCGGCGATACCGGCACGATCTGTCGGACAAGCCGCTGCTGCTCGACATTCCCAAGAGTATGTCGGACGACAAGTGGAAGCGCGCGGGAATGCTGCCGTTTCGGGTGGAGCAGTGTTACGCGCAGCTCGTGCGGTCGATCCGGGAGCGGCGGCTGGTGGATCGGCCGGGGCAGTTTCCGCGCGACGAGCACGCCACCAAGTGGGCGGGGTTTTTGGCGCATTATCTTGAGGACAACACCCAGCCGCAGCACGCGACGGAGGATTACAAGAGCCGGGCGTATTTCGCGGACAAGCGGAAGAGCCCGAACGTGCACTGGGACGTGGAGGGGCGGCTGATGGACGACGAGGAAGCCGATTATCCGGAGCTGCGCGAGGAGTTCTGGCAGATCTTTTCCAAGGACCTTGAGACGGTGACGGACCCTTCGGCGGAGACGTCGGACTTGCGGACCGCGACACTGGAGGTGCTGCTCGCGAGTTATGATGCGCTGCCGATGATCGGCTTGGCGGCGATGAAGGCGTACGGGCAGGCGGGAACGCCGGAGCAACCGGAAGGGCCGATCGGCGCGTTTAACGCCGAGGCGTTCTTTCATTTCCGCGGGACGTACGACGGGCGGGAGATGTCGGTGCTGGAGATGAAGGCGCACCAGATGGCGTGGGCGGAGCGGCGCGTCGAGGCGCTGTGGCGCCGCGCTTGGGACGAGGCGCAGCGGCCCGCGGCGCCGGCGCAAGCGGAGGCGCCGTAATGATGAAGAACGTGGAAAACGAGCGGCCGTCGGCGTCGGAGCGGTTCCGGGAATTCCTGGAAACCAGCGCGGGCAAAGTGACGGCGGCGGCGATCATCCTGGTGGCGGGGGCGATGATCTATTACTCCGTCCGCAGCAACTTCGGGCCGACCGACGCGGGGCGGATGGCGTCGGACCGGATGTTCATCGACGCCAAGACCGGCAAGAGCTTCTGGTACACACTGAAAAAGGGGGACAAGATCCCGGTCTATTCCAAATCGAGCGGCGAGAACGCCGGCTACCCGGCCGAGATGTGCTACTGGAACAAGGACGGGACGATTCGCAAGGAAGGGTTTCCGGTCTTGCTGAACACGTACAAGGGCGAGCCGGAGCCGACGTTCTGCCCGGACTGCGGGCGGCTGGTGGTGGGGCATAACCCGCCGGCGGCGATCGGGCGGAAGGCGCCGCCGACGCAGGAGGAGTATCGGGCGCGGAAGAATGGTAACGCGGGTACGGATAAGTAATGGGTGGCACTGGCAAGCTCTCAGGCTTGCCGGTGGTGTCGCTCAGAGAGTTCGGGCAAGAAGGAGCTTAGTAACATGTTGCATCAACGACGATCGAACTCGCGGCGTGGGTTTACGCTGGTCGAGCTGCTGGTGGTAATCGGCATCATTGCGCTGTTGATCTCGATCCTGCTGCCGTCGCTGGCGAAGGCGCGGCGGTCGGCGAACACGGTGAAGTGCGCCGCGAACCTGCGCGGGATCATGCAGGCGGTGCATATGTATGCGTCTACGAACAAGGACTATTTCCCTGGGGGGCCGCTGTCGAGCGCGCGGTTTTTGTATAACGACAGTTTCTCCGGCGCAAATCCGACTTTCAGCAACGCGAATTGCCCGGACATCATCCAAGGGTTCGATTGGATGTCGCCAGTTGCGAAGATGATGGGGATTGACTTCAACGTCGGGCCGACGACGGCAGATCGGCTCGAGCGGTTTGAGACATTGCGGAACCATCCGGCGTTCACGTGTCCGGACGCGGCGGGCTTGATTGCGACGGCGTACGGCACGCCGGCGTGCGCGACGGGCGTGATCGTGTCGTACGCCGCGGCAGGCCAATTCCATTTGGGCGCAGTTGGCAGTAACGGTGGATTCGCGGGTAGCACTCAAGGAAGCGCGGATTTGAGTCCGCCAGCCGGCTGGGCGCCGAAGCTGGGCAACGTGCGCAATTCGTCGAACAAGATTTTCGTCGCCGACGGGTGCCGCTATAGCACCCCGTCGAGTGCTCCGGACATTGACCTCAATTATGTCGGTTCGGGTGGCGGTGCATTCGGTGACATGGGGGCGTTCTCGAAACAGAGCCATTGTTGGGATCGGGGCGTGGCGCCAGGCAATGGGAGTTCGGGGGACGATTCGCGATTGTACGCATTCCGTCATGGCGCGACGGTGCCGGGCAAGCCGGGTGGGTCGTACCGTCTTAACGTGGCATTCTTCGACGGTCACGTTGACACGCTGGACGACTTGGCGGCCTCGAATCCTGCGCTGTGGATGCCGACGGGATCGACTTACGATGCCGCGGGTAAGTATGGAATGTACCCCGACGCTGCGGCGCTGTACGGTGGGAACGTGAAGCGTGTCGTTGAATGAGACAGGGTCGCTAAGGCGACTCAGCCGACCAATACTTCGGGGTTATGCGAACGTCGGCGGCGGGCCTACAATGCGCGTTGGCGTTGAACGACGGAGAACAACCGCATGCGCGCATTCGTTTCGGGACAGATCGGTGTGGACAAGGGGCGGTACCTGAACGAGGTGCAGGCGACGGCGCGTAAGAACGGGATTGACCTGATGGTCTGCCACCTCGGGCAGATGATGTACGCCGAGGCGCCCGACGTGCCGCAGGGGCGGATTTTGAATTTGCCGATCACGCGGCTGAACAGCCTGCGGCGGGCGGCGTTCAAGGAGGTGTTGCGGATCGCCGACCGGCACGAGCACGTGCTGCTCAACACCCACGCGACGTTCCGCTGGCGGCACGGGCTGTTCGCGGCGTTCGACTTCGACCAGATCAAGGCGTTCAACGCCGAGCTCTACGTCACGATGCTCGACAACGCCGAGAGCGTCCACCAGCGCCTCCAGCGGGATCACGACATCGACCACACGCTCAAGGACATCATGGTGTGGCGCGAGGAGGAAGTGCTGGCGACGGAGATCCTGGCCAACATCACGCGCGGGTACGGCAGCTTTTACATGGTGTCGCGCGGGCGGGACGTGCCGACGACCCAGACGATCTACCGCCTGATGTTCGAGCGGCATCGCAAAAAAGTCTACCTGTCGTTCCCGATGAGCCACGTGATGGACCTGCCCAAGACGCTGGAGGAGATCAACGCCTTCAAGGCGACGATCAACGAGCACTTCACCACGTTCGACCCCGCGGACGTGGACGAGTTCGTCCTGCACACGACGGCCGTCAAGGCGATGGAAGAGGGGAAGACCACGATCGAGGTGCGGGCTGCCGACGGCACGATCACGCTGAAGACCGCCGACGTCGCCCAGATCAGCGGCGACATCATGGGGCAGATCTACGCCCGCGACTTCAAGATGGTGGACCAGTCCGACATGATCATCTCTCTGGTGCCCGAACTACCCAACGGCAAGCCGGGACTGAGCAGCGGCGTGGAGCGGGAACTTCACCACGCGTTCGAAGGGGGCAAAGAGGTGTTCGTGATCTGGGCATGCCGCGGCATGCCCAGCCCGTTCATCACCGAGACGGCGACGCGGGTGTTTAAGAACACGGACGAGGCGATCGAGTATTTCAGGGGAAAAGGATATATTCAGTGATCGTCGCTCGGATGCGGTGGGAGACCCAATGCGCCTCGGGACAACACTATTTATTTTGGTCGGGCTTATCGCCGTACCGTCGTGCAACAAAAGGCCCCAAGTTGACCTTTCGACACCGAAACAAGCTCTAAAAACTCTCGCGGGGGCGATGTACGACGGCGACTCGGCCAAGGCGCGAGAATGCGTACTCCCCGGACACGCGAACGACGTTGCGGTTGACGTTGGAACAAAGATTAGCACGTCAATGCGCAGGGCAACCGACGCGATTTTCAAACGGTTCGGAGAGTCGATCAAGAGTGACAACGGCCAGCCCGTTGATCCCAATCGTATTGATCCGACGGATGTGGATACCGCGACGGAGACCGTGAACGGTGACGAGGCGACTCTCGTTTTGGGGCGTACACACAAGTCTGTCACGCTTCACAAAACGGACGGCAAGTGGAAGGTCGATTTAAAGAGTTGGTTTCGAATTCCGGATGACGATACATCCATCAAGTTCGCCCAATCCATGCTCGATGCAATGTCGGCAGCGGCCGATGAGGTGGCCAGCGATGTCGAGAGCGGAAAGTATCAAACTGCTCAAGCGGCGGTTGCCGACATGGTGGCGCGCATGAAGGGAGCGTTAGAACGTGAAACGAATCGACTGACAGACCAAGTGAGGCAGGGGCGATAGTCGCAAGGGACGACGTCCCAATTCAGACGCTATGATCCGATCAGTCACCGTCTATTGTTCTTCCAGCAGCGCATTGGGGCGAGAGTATTTCGCGGCAGGTGAAGAGGTAGGCCGGGCGCTAGCGACGAACGGCTGGGCGCTGGTATACGGCGGAAACGCCGTGGGTTTGATGAAGACTGTAGCGGACGCGGCGCGAGCAGGCGGCGGCCGGGTCGTGGGGATTACACCGAAACTGATGGTCGATAAGGGGATTCACGACGCCTTGGCGGACGAGCTGGTCGTGACCAACGACATGCGCGACCGCAAAGCGCTGATGGAAGAGCGCGGCGACGCCTTCCTGACGCTGCCGGGCGGCCTGGGCACGTTCGAGGAGATCTTC
>Ga0207674_10000511_pt1 | contig 50839 bp, 46 predicted proteins | sample KBSCornC72_FD_184303 | JGI IMG/M metagenome (GOLD analysis project Ga0207674, IMG submission 184303) | Corn rhizosphere microbial communities from Kellogg Biological Station, Michigan, USA - KBS Corn C7-2 (SPAdes) (version 2) | ecosystem: Host-associated > Plants > Roots > Rhizosphere > Soil ... | reverse complement strand
GGTCGAGCGCCAACACGAATCCGATGAATGCCGGCATCAACACGGTGCTTCAGGTCGAGCTGACCGGCGCGCAGGTGTCACTGTTCTTCTCAGCGGGTAGCGACGGATCGACGGTTCGCGGCCTCGTCATCAACGGCTCGTCCAACGACAAGATCGTGAGCCAGGTGAGCAATTTCACGGTGACGGGCAACTTCCTCGGCACGAACGCGACCGGTACCGCCGTAGCATCCGGTTCGTTTGGAGGTTTCGGCGTGCGCATCGACCCGCCTGCCATAAACGCGAGGATCGGTGGGCCCAATCCGGCCGACCGCAACCTGATCGCCGGCAATTCGCAGGGTGGCATCATCCTGCCGTTTCCGAGCACGACCGGCCATCTGATCCAGGGAAACTATGTCGGCACCGACGTTACGGGCACCAGCCCGCTCAACCTGGGAACACCGCTTGGCCTCGCCAACATCGGCGGCGCGATCGTGCTGGGGAACCTCATCTCCGGCAACGTGGGTGGCGGCATGGGGCTGTTCGACAATAACATTGTGCAGGGGAACCTGATCGGCACGCAGCGCGACGGCGTGAGCGCGCTGGCGAACGGCAATTTCGGCGGCATCATCCTGCAGGGCAGTGGCTCGACGATCGGCGGCGCCGGGGCGGGCCAGGGCAACGTGATCGCCTTCAATGTCAACAACGGGATCGATTCGCAGATTCAGGTCAACGGCAACCGCATCACGCAGAACTCGATTCACTCGAACACCTCGATCGGGATCTCGCTGGTGAACAGCGGCACGCCGCTCGCCAACGACGCCGGCGACGCGGACACCGTGCCGGGCAACCACGGCCAGAATTATCCGGTGATCACGTCAGTGGCCATCGCGGCGGGAACCGCCACGATATCGGGCACCATCAACAGCAATGCGAACACGCCGTTGCATCTCGAGTTCTTCGCCAACACAGCATGCGATGCCTCCGGGAACGGCGAAGGCCAGAGCTTCATCGGCGCCACTGACGTAACGACCGACGGCAGCGGCAATGCGAGTTTCGCGGCGCTGGCGTTCGCCGTACCGCTTGGCCAGGGCGTGATCACGTCCACCGCGACAAGCTCGACGGGCGACACGTCGGAATTCTCGGTGTGTGCCGCCGCCGCATCGGGCGCCACGTCGACGAGCCTCGCGTCGTCAGTGAATCCGTCGACGGTCGGTCAGTCGGTGACGTTCACGGCAACGGTCACGGGCGCGTCGCCAACGGGCACCGTGCAGTTCAAGAACGGCGCCGCGAATCTTGGCAGCCCGGTAACGTTGAACGGAAGCGGCATGGCTGCCCTCGCAACGGCCGCGTTGACGCAGGGCTCGCATGCGATCACGGTCGTGTATGGCGGCGATCTGAACAATGCGTCGAGCACGTCGCCCGTGCTGACCCAGGTCGTCAACGCATTGCCGGTAGGTGCCACCACAACGGCGCTCGCGTCGTCGCTGAATCCGTCGACGCTCGGCCAGGCCGTCACCTTCACGGCGACCGTGACCGGCGCGAGCCCCACCGGCAGTGTGCAGTTCTTCAACGGGGCGAGCAGTCTCGGGACGAGCGCATTGGCCGGCAGCGTGGCAACCCTGACGACGTCCGCACTTACGCAAGGCAGCCACACGATTACCGCGGTCTACTCGGGTGACGCCAGCAATGCCACGAGCACCTCGCCCGCGGTGCAGCAGGTGGTCAACGCGGGTGGCGGCGGCCCACCCCCTCCCCCGGAAACCGTGGTGCCCATCCCGACGATGAGCGAGCTTGCGCTGCTGCTGCTGGCTGCGCTCGTTGCGGCAGGCGGCGTCGCCGGCGTCCGTCGTTACCGGCGTTGACGGCGCGGGTCGTCAACGCTTGTCGACGACCCGCTTCGCCTTGCCGAGCGAGCGTTCGATGCGTCCGCTCGGCATCACGCGCACGCTGCACGTCACGCCGACGAGATCCTTGATTCGCACTGCCAGGCGCTCGCCGGCGGCATCTGCATCCGCACCCGCGGCGCTGGACGCCCGCTCGACGAGCACGGTCATCTCGTCGAGCGCGTGCGGGCGCGTGACCTCGACCTGGTAGTGCGGTGCGAGCATCGGGTCACGCAGGATCAGCTCCTCGATCTGCGTTGGAAACACGTTGACGCCGCGGATGATCATCATGTCGTCGCAGCGCCCGGTGATCTTCTCGACGCGCCGCATCGTGCGCGCGGTGCCGGGCAACAAGCGCGTGAGGTCACGCGTGCGATAACGCACGACCGGCATCGCTTCCTTGGTGAGCGACGTGAACACGAGCTCGCCCTTCTCGCCTTCGGGCAGCACGGCGCCCGTTTCCGGATCGACGATCTCGGGGTAGAAGTGGTCCTCCCAGACCGTGAGCCCGTCCTTCGTCTCGATGCATTCCTGCGCCACACCCGGTCCGATCACTTCGGACAGCCCGTAGATGTCGATCGCGTCCATGTCGAGCATCGTTTCGAGCGCCGCACGCATCGTCGGCGTCCACGGCTCGGCGCCGAAGATGCCGATCGCGAGCGACGATGCACGCGGATCGAGCCCCTGCCGCTGCATCTCCTCGGCGATCGCGAGCATGTACGACGGCGTCACCATGATGATGTCGGGCCGGAAATCGTTGATGAGCTGTACCTGCTTCGCGGTCTGTCCGCCCGACATCGGCACGACGGTGCATCCGAGCTTCTCCGCCCCGTAGTGCGCGCCGAGTCCGCCGGTGAAAAGCCCGTAGCCGTACGCGATGTGCACGACATCGCCGGCGCGTCCGCCCGCGGCGCGGATCGAGCGCGCCATCACTGCCGCCCAGGTCTCGATATCGTTGCGCGTATAGCCGACGACCGTCGGCTTGCCCGTCGTTCCGGACGATGCGTGCACGCGAACGACGTCGGTGCGCGGCACGGCAAACATGCCGAACGGATAGTTGTCCCGAAGGTCGGCCTTGGACGTGAATGGAAACCGGGCGAGATCGCCGAGGTTGCGCAAATCGTCGGGATGCACGCCCGCGCGCTCGAACGCCGTGCGGTAATGCGGCACATTGTCGTAGGCGTGGCGCAGCGACCAGCGCATCCGTGACAGCTGCAGCGCGGCGAGCTCGTCGCGGCTCGCGGTTTCGATCGGTTCGAGTTCGTTCTCGCGCGGGGACTTCGCCGGCATTGCCGTCCTTTCCGGCCGACGCTCAGCGTTCGTCGACGATATTGCCGTCGACGCGATAGCTCTTTCCACGGAAGAGCGCGATCGTCGTGCCCTGCTGGTTCGTGACGTCGATATCGTAGACGCCCGTGCGTCCCGTCCGGCTGCGCTCGACGCCGGCCGCGCGCAACACGTCACCGGCACGCGCCGGCGCGAGATAGTCGATCGTGCAGCCTTGAGCGACGGTGTTGCGGTTGTAACTGTTGCATGCGAATGCGAATGTGCTGTCGGCGAGCAGGAAGATGTAGCCGCCGTGGCATATCGCGTGGCCGTTCAGCATGTCGTCGCGCACGGTCATCGTCATTTCGGCGCGTCCCGGTGCGACGCTTTCAATGCGCATGCCGAGGGCACGCGACGCGCGATCGGCGTCGAACATGCGCGCGGCAACGCGCTCCGCGAGCGATTGCGCAAACGCGTCGATCGCATCGGTGTCATCGTTCATCGCGCGTGCCTCACCCGGCGCTTGCAAGCGGCACGCCCGCGGCGTAACGACGCGCGATCAGCGGCGACAGGCGATAGCGATCCTCACCGTAGTGCGCCGCGAGGTTGACGAGCACGGTGCGGACCCGTCCGAGGCCGACGTCGTCGGCCCATTGCAGCGGCCCGCGCGGGTAGTTGACGCCCTTCTGCATCGCCACGTCGACGTCATGCGCCGATGCCACGCCGTGCGTGACCGCGTCGGCCGCCTCGTTGGCGAGCGCTGCGACCGTTCGCAACACGACCAGTCCGGCCACATCGTCGAGTGGCGAAACCGCGATGCCGGCCGCCTGCAATGCCCCCGCCGCCATCTCGAAGGCGCCGGGCGCGCAGGCGTCGGCGCGCGTCAGCCCGATGCGGTTGCAGCGTGCGTAGTCGAGCGCGAGATCGATCAGCACCAGGTTCTTCACACCGGTGGCGGCCGCGCGCGCCGTGGCCGTGCGTCCATCGGATAATGCGAGCAGACCATCGCCGACGTCGATTGCGCCGCCTTCGAGCGCCTCGTGCGCCGGCGCCTGCTCGACGGCAATGCCGGCCTGCTCGAAACGGCGCACGAGGGGTGCAAGAGCGCCGGGATCGCCGTGCGCGACCAAGCGCTTCGGCGCTGGTTGCGTCGCGACGCTCGCCGGTGCCGGCCGGCTCGCCCCTTCCGCGTAGTCGTAGAATCCGCGTCCGCTTTTGCGGCCGAGATACCCCGCCGCGACCCGCTCCTCCTGCAGGATCGACGGCGCATAGCGCGGATCGTGATAGCAGGCTTCCCACACGCCGCGCGTGACCGCGAAGTTGACGTCGTTGCCGATCAGGTCCATCAATTCGAATGCGCCCATGCGGAAGCCGCCGGCGTCGCGCAGCAGCGCATCGAGCGTCGGAACGTCGGCGGCGCGCTCGGCAAGCAGTCGCAATGCCTCGCCGTAGAATGGACGTGCACACCGGTTGACGATGAAGCCGGGTGTCGATGTCGCGCGTACCGGCTGCTTTCCCCAGGCGGCGGCGATTGCTGCGACGGAATCGGCCACGACGTCGTCGGTGGCAAGGCCGCTCACGACTTCGACGAGCTGCATCCGCGGCACCGGGTTGAAGAAGTGCATGCCGACGACGCGTCCCGGCGACCGCAGCCCGGACGCGAGCGCCGTGATCGACAGCGCCGACGTGTTCGAGGCGAGAATGGCCGACGCGGTGACGACCTTCTCGAGCTCGCGCAGCAGCGAGCGCTTCTCGGCGAGATCCTCGACGATCGCCTCGATGACCAGGCGTGCGCTGACGCAATCGCCGAGCGCATGCACCGCCACGATGCGCGCCGCCGCGGCCTCCGCGGCGCCGGCGTCGAGCTTGCCCTTTGCGGCGAGCGCGTGCAGCGCCTGCCCGATGCCCGCGCGCGCCTTCTCGGCGGCGCCGAGCCGCGTGTCGAAGAGGCGCACGCGGTGTCCGGCCTGCGCAGCGATCTGCGCTATGCCGGAGCCCATCGTCCCGGCGCCGATGACGGCCACCGTCGCATCGCGCGGGATGGGCAGCGCCGCCATGTCAGTCGGGAAGGGCCGCCCTGACCGACCGATCCGCTCCCTCGGGGGCAGCGAGCGTGGGGAAGCGTTCCATTCAGCGGCCGGTGAAGTGCGGTGCCCGCTTCGCGAGGAATGCGGCAACGCCTTCGCGGTAATCGGCGCTTCGCCCGAGCACGCGCTGCGTGTCGCGCTCGAGCGCCAGCTGCGCGTCGAGTGTGTTGCCCGCGGACGCATGCAGCGTCCGCTTGATCGCCGCCAGCCCGCCGGTCGGCGCCTGCGCAAGCTGCGCGAGCAATGCATCGACGTGCGACGTGAACGCGTCGTCGTCGACGCATTTCCAGATCAGTCCCCACGCCTCGGCCTGCTCGGCAGTCAGCTTGTCACCGAGAAGCGCCAAGCCCATCGCACGCGCGCTGCCGATGAGCCGCGGCAGGAAGAACGTGCCGCCCGCATCGGGAATGAGTCCGATGCGGCAGAACGCCTGGATGAAGCTCGCCGAACGCGTCGCGATGACGAGATCGCACGCGAGTGCGACATTTGCGCCGGCCCCCGCCGCAACGCCGTTCACCGCGCAGACGACGGGCAGCGGCAAATCGCGCAGTGCGCAGACGAGCGGCCGGTAATTGTTCTCGATCGAGGCCCCGAGGTCGATCGGTGCATCGCCGGGGGCGACCGCGCGATCGGCCAGGTCCTGGCCCGCACAGAAGCCGCGCCCGGCGCCGGTCAGCAGCAGGACGCGCGCGGACGCGTCGCTCGCGACCCGTCGCAGCGCATCGCGCAACTCCTCGTGCATCTGGGTGGTGAAGCTGTTGAGCCGGTCGGGACGGTCGAGCGTGATGCGCGCGACGCCGTCGGCGCATTCGAATCGGATCTGTTCGTAAGTCACGGGAAGCTCCTACGCTGGCGGCGCATGCATCCGGTGCTGCACCACGCGAAAGCGATTCGCGACATACGCGGCATCGGTCAGCGCGGCGTTGGCCGCCGGATTGGCGCCGGTGCCGTGGAAATCGGAGAACGCCGCGGACTGGTTGACGAAGACGCCACCGGTCAGGTTGATCGACAACGCAACGCCCACGTCCTCGGCAATGTCGATTGCGCGCTCGATGACCTCGTCGCGCGTCGAATAGACGGACATCGTCAGTGCACCGTGCCCCACCACGGCATCGCGGGCGATGGCGAGGCTGTCGTCGGTGCTGTCGGTTGCGATGACGAACGCGATCGGACCGAACCATTCGTTGAGATACGTCGCACGGTCGCCCCGCTTCAGCTTGACGACGAGCGGCGTGCGGATCACTGCGTCCGGGAACTGCGCATGCGTGATTGCGCGGGTGTCGAGTGCAATGTCGCCGAGCGAGCGCGCGGCCTCGAGCCTGCGCAACACGGCGTCGTTGACCACGGCGCCGAGCACTTCGACCGCACGCACGTCGTCGGCCAGCAGCCGCTCGACGCCCTGCGCGAGCGCCGCCGCCACGGCGTCGAAGGAAAGATGACCCTCGGCGGTGTCGATGCCGCCCTTCGGCACGTAGATGTTCTGGGGTGCCGTGCACATCTGCCCCGCATACAGCGACAGCGAAAACGCCAGATTGCGCACGAGCCCGGCGAAATCGGCAGCCGAGTCGACGATCACCTGGTTCACGCCGGCCTTCTCCGTGTACACCTGCGCCTGGCGTGCATGCTCCTCGAGCCAGCGTCCGTTCGCCGTGCTGCCGGTGAAATCGACGATCTTGATCTCGGGCCGAAGTGCCAGCGACTGCGCGATGTCGTCACCCGCCTCGTGCGCAACCAGCGTGACGACATTCGGATCGAAGCCGGCGTCGCGCAGGACGTCGCGCGCGATGCGCACGGTGATGGCGAGCGGCAGGATCGCGTTCGGATGCGGTTTCACGATCACCGCGTTGCCGGTGGCGAGGCTTGCGAACAGCGCCGGATAGCCGTTCCACGTCGGGAACGTGCTGCAGCCGATGACGAGCGCCACGCCGCGCGGCACGATGCGAAAGCGCTTTTCCATTCGCACCGGCTCGCCCTTGCCCTGCGGCTTTTCCCACGCGGCCTGCGCGGGCACGCGGCGCATCTGGTCCCACGCGTAAGCCACCGCCTCGAGGCCGCGGTCCTGCGCGTGCGGACCGCCCGCCTGGAAGGCCATCACGAATGCCTGTCCCGTGGTGTGCATGACGGCATGCGCGATCTCGAAGCTCGCCTTGTTGATGCGATCGAGAATCTCGAGGCTCACGCCAACCCACGCTTGCGGCCCGGCTTTGCGCCATTCGGCTTCGGCCGCTTCGACGGCCGACATCAGACCGTCGACATCGGGCTTCGGGTAAGTGATGCCGAGACCGATGCCGTACGGGGAGCGCTCGCCGCCCACCTGGCCGATCGTCGACGGTTGCGTCAGCGGAAAGCGCCGGTTGGCGAGCTTGTCGAAGGCCGCCTTGCCTGCCTCTGCGGTGCCTTCGCCGTAGACCTTCGGACTGGGCGACTCGGGATACGGCGTCCAGAAGCCACGCGTTGCAATGGCTTCGACAGCGCGCTCGATGGTTGCGCGGTGTCGCTCGAAAAACGGATGCGCCACGAGACGGCTCTCTTCGATTCGGTAATGCGTTTACTTTACTCTAGCACGCAACAACAGCGGACACGACAGCCCATTGGACCGCACAGAGCCTTGCACCGCTATCCGGTGCCGGTCTGGTCGAAATCGACGGTGACGCGATCGGTGACCGGATAGCTCTGGCATGCAAGCACGAAGCCGCGCGCCACTTCGTAATCCTCGAGCGCGAAGTTCACGTCCATGTCGACCTCGCCTGCAACGAGCCTGCAGCGGCACGTCGAGCACACACCGCCCTTGCAGGAGAACGGCAGCTCGATGCCGTTGCGAAGCCCCGCGTCGATGATGTTCTCGCGGCCCTTTTCGAGCAGGAAGCTGCGTTGCGACCCGTCGATGAGCACGGTGACTTCGCACTCGGTCCGTGCCGCCGCAGGCAACGGCCGCGCCACATGCGTGTGCTTCGGTATGCTCGCCGCGAAGCGCTCGATGCGAACACGTTCCTGCGCGAGCCCGTGCGCGGCGAGCGATGCGCGGACCGCGTCCATCATGCCCTCGGGCCCGCAGACGAACGCGTAATCGACGTCGCCGACCGGCACCCAGCGCTCGAACAGCGCATCGGCCTTCGCGCGGTCGATGCGTCCATGCAAGAGCTCGATGTCCTGCGGCTCGCGCGACAGCACGTGCACGAGGTTGAAGCGCGATAGATGGCGATCCTTGAGCGCGGCGAGCTCGTCGCGGAACATGACGCTGGCGGAAGACCGGTTCGCATAGATCAGCGTGAAGCGCGACCGCGGCTCGGTCTCGAGCGACGTCGCGATCATCGATAAGAGCGGCGTGATGCCGCTGCCCGCGGCCACACCGAGGTAGTGGCGAGAGGAGCCGGGATCGCGCGCGACGTTGAAGCGGCCCATCGGTTGCGTCACGTCGAGGTGCGTGCCTGCACGCAGCGCCTCGTTCGCCCATGCCGAAAAGCGGCCGCCCGGCGCGCGCTTCACCGCGATGCGCAACGTCTCGCCTTCAGGAGCACAGATCGAGTAGGAGCGGCGCACGTGCTCGCCGTCGATCTGCGCGCGGATCGTCAGGTGCTGCCCGGCCTCGAAGCGGAACTGTTCGCGCAACGACGCCGGCACGTCGAACGTGATGGTGATCGCGTCGCGCGTTTCGCGGTCGATGCGCGCGACCGGCAGCCGGTGGAACCTGCTCACCGCGTGCGCATCCGCGGTCAGTGCGGCTTGAAGTAGTCGAACGGCTCGAGGCAGTCGCGGCAGCGATGCTGCGCCTTGCAGGCCGTCGATCCGAAGCGCGCGATCTCCTCCGTACGGTGCGAGCCGCAGTGCGGACAGCGGATCGCGCTGCGATCGGGCGTCATCGTGATCGCCGGCCCCGCTCCGCCGGGTTGCGGGGGTGCGATTCCGCACGCAGCGAGCTTGCGCCGCGCCTCGGGGGCGATCCAGTCGCTGCGCCAGGCCGGTGCCAACGCGGTGAGCATACGCACGCGTCGGTCGGTCACGCTCGCCACCGCGGCCTTGGCATCGGCTTCGATCACGCGGGTTGCCGGGCAACCGGAATAAGTCGGCGTCAGCGTGACGATGCACTCGTCGGCGGTGCATTCGACACCGCGCACGATGCCAAGCTCGACGATCGAAACCGCCGGAAGCTCGGGATCGGCCACCGTGCCGAGCGCGCGCCACACCAGGCGAGGATCGGGCGGCCCTCGCCTCGGCAGCGGCTCGTCTGGAAGGACCGGCGTCACCACCGCGCCTCCGGGTACGTGCGCGGCAGCACCTGCATTTCGGCGAGCATCCGCGACAGATGCTCGGTATGCACGCCCTGCTTGCCGCCGCGGCCGTTGCCGCCCTGCATCCATGGGTCGTCGGGGATCGCGAGCGTCGCCTCCGCGAGCACGCGCTGCACGGCGGTGAGCCACGGCGCGTGCAGCGCGCCGGCATCGGCAGCGATGCCGGCGTCGATCAGTGCGCGCTCGGCCGCGGCGACGGCGAACATCTCGCCGGTGTACATCCACAGCGCATCGAGCGCCGCCTGCATCCGCGCGTGCGACAGAGCGGTGCCGTCACCGAGGCGGATCACCCAGCCCGCCGAGCGTTCGATGTGGTAGCGCACTTCGGTAAGCGCCTTCGTCGCGATGCCGGCGACGCGGGCGTCGCACGACATCGAAAGCTGCGCGAGCAACAGCACGTGCCACTGGTCGAACAGGTACTGGCGCGCAAGCGTGTCGGCATAGTTGCCGTTGGGCTGCTCGACGAGGAGCAGGTTGCGGAACTCGCCGCTGTCGCGAAAGTACGCGAATCGATCCTCGGAGCGGCCGTCGATTTCACCGGCATACGCGAGCCACAGCCGTGCCTGCCCGAGCAGATCGAGCCCGACGTTGGTCGACGCGATGTCTTCCTCGAGTGCCGGACCCCTGCCGACCCATTCGCCGAGTCGCTGCGCGAGAACGAGGTCATTGTCGGCCAGGTGCAGCACGTAGTCGCAAAGCGGGCTAAAGATGCTTCACTCCGTCAGGCATCGGAAAGAACGTCGGATGGCGGTAGACCTTGTCGTTCGACGGCTCGAACAGCGCGGCGCGATCGCCGGGCGACGATGCGTGGATGTCGCACGAGCGCGCCACCCAGATCGACACGCCTTCGTTGCGCCGCGTATAGACGTCGCGCGCATTCCTGATCGCCATTTCCGCGTCAACCGCATGCAGGCTGCCGACGTGCTTGTGCGCGAGCCCGTGCTGCGAGCGGATGAACACTTCCCACAACGGCCATTCGCTGCCCATCCGGCCTCCGGTTGCCTTCAGGCGGCGGACGCTGCCTGCGCTGCTGCCCGCTCGGGGTTCGCGCGCTTGTGCGCATGCGCCAGCGCCGCTTCGCGCACCCAGGCGCCGTCTTCCCACGCGGCGACGCGCGTGCGCATGCGCTCACGGTTGCACGGCCCGTGGCCCTTCAGCACTTCGTGGAACTCGTTCCAGTCGATCTCGCCGAAATCGTAGTGCCCGCGCGACTCGTTCCATGCGAGCGCCGCGTCCGGAATGCGCAGGCCGAGATAGTCCGCCTGCGGCACCGTCTGGTCGACGAAGCGCTGGCGCAATTCATCGTTCGAAAGCAGCTTGATCTTCCAGCGCGCCGATTGCGCGCTGTGAACGCTGGCCGCATCGGGCGGACCGAACATCATCAGCGACGGCCACCACCAGCGATCGAGCGCGTCCTGCGCCATCGCCTTCTGCCCGGGCGTGCCACGGCACAGTGTCATCATGATGTCGAAGCCCTGCCGCTGGTGAAACGATTCCTCCTTGCACACGCGGATCATCGCGCGCGCGTACGGACCGTAACTGCAGCGGCACAGCGGGATCTGGTTCATGATCGCCGCGCCGTCGACGAGCCAGCCGATCGTGCCGATGTCGGCCCAGGTCAGCGTCGGGTAGTTGAAGATCGACGAGTACCGGACCTTCCCGGCGTGCAGATCGGCGGTCATCTGGTCGCGCGACACGCCGAGCGTCTCGGCGGCGCAGTACAGGTAGAGGCCGTGGCCGGCCTCGTCCTGCACCTTCGCCATCAGGATCGCCTTGCGCTGCAACGACGGTGCGCGCGTGATCCAGTTGCCTTCGGGCAGCATGCCGACGATTTCGGAATGCGCATGCTGCTGGATCTGGCGGATCAGCGTGCGCCGGTACGCCTCCGGCATGGCGTCCTTCGGCTCGATCTTGACGTCGGCGTCGATCCGCGACTGGAACGCGACATCCTCGGGCGTCATGTCAGCGGCGTCCTGGACCTTCTTCAAGCCCGTTTCGACCATCTGCGCGTACATGCGGCGGATCCTTCGCGTCTCAGCGACCGGGGCGCCCCCGGGGATTGCGACGATCGGCGCCCCTGCCCTTCATGATACCGCCGCCGTACGGACGCTTCGGCACCGCATTTTGCGGGCGCACGCGGGGCTCGAGCCCCGGAATCACGTGCGCCGGAATCGCCGCACCCGTGTAACGTTCGATCTGGCGCAGCGTCCCACGCTCGGTGGCGTTCGCCAGCGATACGGCGACGCCGGACGCACCCGCGCGGCCGGTGCGGCCGATCCGGTGCACGTAGTTCTCCGCCTGGCGCGGCAGGTCGAAATTGATGACGTGCGTGACGCCGGGAACGTCGAGTCCGCGCGCTGCGACGTCGGTGGCGACCAGCGTGCGCACCCCGCCGCGACGCATGCGCGTCAGCGTGCGGTCGCGCTCGCGCTGGTTCATGTCGCCGTGCAGCGCCGCCGCCGTGTGTCCCTCGTCCTGCAGCTTGCCGGCCAGCATCTCGGCATCGCGCCGTGTCGCGATGAACACGATGCTCTGGCCGGTGCCGACGTCGGCGAGCAGATGGTCGAGGATGCGGTACTTGTGCGCGCGGTCGTCGGCGAAATGCACGCGCTGCTCGATCGCGACCGGTGCGGTGCGGGTGGTGCGAACGTCGATGCGCACCGCGTCGCGCGAAAGCTCCGCCGCGAGCCGTCCTGCCGCCCCGTCGAAGGTGGCCGAAAAGAGCACGGTCTGGCGCGTCGCGGGCGCACGCGAGCAGATCCGCTCGACGTCTTCCTGGAAGCCCATGTCGAGCATGCGGTCGGCCTCGTCGAGCACCAGCAGCGACAGCTGGGACAGGTCGACGCGACCGCGCTCCATGTGATCGAGGAGCCGGCCCGGGGTCGCGACGAGCACGTCGACGCCGCGCTCGAGCTCGCGATACTGCGGCGGATACGGCGCGCCGCCGAACAGACATACGGTGCGAAGGCGCAGGTTCTGGCCATAGCGAGACGACTGCGTGGCGACCTGCTGCGCGAGCTCGCGCGTGGGTGCGAGCACGAGCACGCGCGGCACGCCGGCGCCGCGGCGCTTCGGCAGGGGTCGCGCCACCTGCTCCGTCAGACGCTGCAGTGCAGGCAGGATGAAGGCGGCCGTCTTGCCGGTGCCGGTTTCCGCCGAGGCGATCACGTCGCGCCCGGCGAGTAGCACCGGGATGGTCTGCGCCTGGATGGGCGTCGGCTCGTCATAGCCGCATTCGGCAAGCGCCTGCAACAGCGGTGGCATCAACTTCAGTTCTTCGAATCGCATTTTCGTTTTCCAATCAGCGGACAACACCCTCCGGCTCGCGAAGGCGAGCGGACGGCAAGGGGCCGCGCGCGCCGTCCGTGGCGCGCGCAGCAGTCCGGATATCGCAGATGAAGGCGCGCCGATGCCGCACTGACGCCAGCGGCGACAGTTCAGGGATCGGGATCGCGAGTACAGCCGCTACCGGGTCGACGTCACTGCAAAGCCATCGTCGCTAACCGGAAGCATCGGCATCGAAGGACGATGCCCGCTGGAACGCCACAGGGCGCAGGACCTGAACCGGTCCTCGGATTAGAAGTCGATGATCGGATGCCTTGGAGAAATTGCCACGTTGCGGCGGGCAACCGACGACTGCTCGCAGAGCACCGCAACGAGGGCGGATCGTAGCACGAATCAGGCCGATTGTGCAGTGCACAAACGAAGGATTTCGTAACTTGGGCGACACGCTGCGGTCGGAGCATGATGCGCGCGGCAGCGGCGCCGACTCACGAGGATGACCATGACGCAACCGAAACACACGCGACCCCCGGAAGCCCATACACGCCAGGAGCACACGATCGACGAGATGGTGGAGGAGACTTTTCCTGCGAGCGACGCCACCCAGCTGCCCGGCCGCGCGGCGGGCGCACCCGGATCCGGCGCGCATGAACGCGACGCCAAGCGCGAATTCCCGCGCAAGGCGCCGCACACGATCGGTAATCAGGGTGTGGCGCCGTCGACCCGGATGCGCGAGGAGTCAGTCTCCCTCGGCGGCCCCGCTGTCGTGACCTTCCGCTTCGACACCGACGCGCGGCGGCTTTCGCTTCGCTTCAGCGACGAAGGCATCGCGCTCGACGCGGAAGCGCTCGACCGGCTCATTGCGGCACTGTCGAAAAAGCGCGCACAGATGGGCGAGTAACGCGTTATCTGCCGACCATCGCGAGCACGTCGGCCTTCAGGAAGCGCTCGACGACCAGCATGAACCCGATCGACGGCACGAGCAGCAGCAGCGCCGTGATCGACGCGATCTGGTAGTTGCCGCCCATGCTGGCGTTGAACATGAGCAGCGGCAGCGTGGTCACGTCGGGCACGCCGACGAAGTAGGTGCCGGTGAACTCGTCGACCGATTCGAGGAACACGAAGATGGCGCTCGCCATCAGGCCGGGGGCTGCAAGCGGCAGCGTCACCGTGCGAAAGCACGTCCACGCCGACGCACCCATGTTGCGCGCGGCCTCCTCCAGCGACAGATCCACCGAGGCGAACGCGGCCGAAGCGATCCAGACCGCGAGCACGAGCCCGTGCGACGCATGGACGAGAACGACGCCGGTGATCGTTCCCGCAAGTCCGATCCGGTAGAAGACCTGCGCAATGTTCACGTAGACGGGCAGGTTCGGCACCGCCTGCGGCAGCAGGAAGGCGAGCAGGATCAGGCCGCGCCACGGCAGCTTCAGGCGACCGAGCGCGTAACCGGCCGGGACGGCAACGACGAGGCTCAGCGCCACCGTGAGCACGGCGATCCAGATGCTGGTACCGAGCGACCCGAGTGCATTGCCGCGCGGCGAGAAGACGCGCTGCCAGAACGTGAACCCGTATTCGAGCGGCAGCTTGTTCGGGAAATACCATTTCTCGGCGAACGCCCACAGCACGAGATTGAGGAGCGGCCCGAAGATCGCGAAGGCGAGCAGCGCGAGCACCAGCGCCCGCACCGCATTCGGCAGCATGCGCGCAGCAAGAGACGGCGCGGCGGCGCTTGCATGATCCCCCCACGCTTGCGGCTTCGCCGCTGCGCTGCCTCCCGCGGGGGCGCTATTCGCGCCTTGCGACGGCCCTGCGGCGCTCACGGCGCCTCCACGCGCCGCACCGCGTGGCGCAGGTAGAAGGCCGCGCCGAACGCGGCGAGCAGCAGCGACAAGAGGCACAGCGCGTTCGCGACCGCGTAATCGGCAAACGTGTTGATCCGGTACGCGACGTCGACGGTGATCATCGTCGGCGAGTTCGGATTGATCATCAGCGGCACCGACAGCACCGAAAGCATCGTCACGAACGACAGCACGAGCCCGACCAGCAGCGTGCCACGTACCTGCGGCAGCACGATGTCGACGAGCACGCGCAGGCGCGGCGCACCGAGGTTGCGCGCCGCTTCGATGTGCTGGCGCTCGAGCGACGCCATCGCGCCGGCGAGCAGCAGCGTCACGAACGGCGCCTGCTTCCACACGAACGCGATGACGATGCCGCGCCAGTCGAGCATCGATTGCGCCGAGATCGGCTCGATCAGTCCGGTGCCGATCAGCACGTGGTTCAGCATCCCGTTCTTGGCGAGGAACGTGCGCATGATCTGCCCGGCGACGACGAACGGGATGAACAGCGGCCAGCGATAGAGCCAGCGCAACAGCGCGACGGCGCGCGGATGCTCGCCGAGTGTCAGATAGCCGGCGATGGCGATGGCGATCAGCGCAATCAGCAACGTCGACAGCGCGACGATCTCGACGGTGAAGGCGAGATCGTTGCCGTAGAGATCGAGTGCCTTCGCGAAGTGGGCGAGCGTGAAGCCGCCGCCGGCGGTGCGAAAGGCCCCGACCGCCGACAGCACGAGCGGCACGACGAAGAACAGCCCGACGACGAGCAGCGCCGGCGCGACGAGCGCCAGCGCCGCCCAGCGGGATTGCCCGCCGGGCCGCGCTTCGACGAGGACATCCTCAGCGATCGCCGCCATGTGCCCGCTCCGTCAGCGGAGCGACGGCGCGCCTACTTCAGCACCACGCGCTCGTAGCCTTCGACGATGTCCGTGAAGTAATCGGACAGCGGGAACGGGCGTCCCTTGCTCGCCAGATCCGACGGCGAGATGTCGGTGAAGAGCTTGTTCCACGCCGTCGGCGTCATCTTCGATTGCACGTACTGCGGGTCGATGCCGGGATACCAGTTGAACTGCTTGACGATGCCGTCGGCCTGCACTTCGGGACTCTCCGCGAAGTCGATGAACTTCTTCGCCATTGCCGCGTTCGCCGCCTTGGCGGGAATCACGTAATACATCGGCTGGCCCGGCAGCCCGGGGGCGGGCAGCTCGAGCTTCACCTTCGGATTCATCTTGCCGTCGGCCATCCACGTGTAGAACATGTCGACCCAGACCGGGCCCATCGCGATCTCGCCGCGGTTGAGCATGTCGAGCGTGCCGGCGTTGCCCGGCGTCATCACCACGTACTGGTTGAAATCCTTGAGGCTCGCAAGCGACTTGTCGATGGTCGCCTTGGCGCCCGGATCGTACGGGCCCTTCTCGAGCTTGTCGCGCAGCCCGCTGTTCGCCTCCACCCATCCCATGACGAAGCCGACCCCGGACATGCCGCCCTTGACGCCGTTGTAGCCGAACTGCTTCGGGTTCTTCTTCACCCACTCGGCGAGCTCGGCGAAGCTCTTCGGCGGCGCCTTGACGAGATCGGGGTTGTACGCAAATGCGATCTGGCTGTGGAACATCGGCAGCACGTAGCCGTCGACGTTGGCGCCGAGCGCGTTCTTCGCCGTGTCGCGCGACACGAGCTTGCCGGCGGCGATGTCGTTGCGATACGGCATCAGCAGCTTGTCGTTGACCATCGTCGCCGCGCCACGCTGATGGACGACGGCGACGTCGATGTCCCACGTTGCGCTGCCGGCCTTCTGCTGCGCCTCGAGCTTCTCGTAGATCTTCTGCGAGCCGGAATCACCGGGGCCGGTGCCGACCGCACGAACCTTGACGCCGGGATTCATCTGCTCGAACTTCGGCCCCAGGTAGTTGTTGACGTAATCGACCATGTTCTGGTCGCCGGCCGAAACGACATTGAGCGTCGTCTGTGCGGCCGCGGGCGCGATGGACGCGAGCCCAAGCGCCGCGATGGACAAAAGACTGCGCACTTTCATGATCTCTCCCGAGGTCTAATCGCTGATCACGTCGATGGCCGCGCGTCCCGATCAGCCTGGGTGGTGACGCGCGGAAAAAGCAGCAGGGCCTCGCGTGGCACGACGACGGCCACCGGCGCGCCTTCGTCGATGCGATCGTTCGCATGCGCCCACACGTCGGCGCCCGCGGTGCGTACGCGATACCGGTAACCTTGTCCCACATAGAGCGCCTGGACGATCTGTCCATGCAGGCGCAGATCGGCGTCGCCGGCCGCGCCGGCGGTTGCGTCGATGCGCGCAACGTCGCTGCGAAAATGCGCCATCACGGCCTCGCCCGCGTCGGGGTTGCCGGCCGCGCTGCGCAGCCGGCCCCGGTCGTCGCGACGCAGCTCGATCGCGTTGTCGGCACCCATGAACCCCGCGACGAACGCCGAGGTGGGCCGATGGAAGATCTCCTCGGGCGGGCCGTACTGGACGACGCGCCCCGCGTCGAGCACGGCGATGCGGTCGGCGAGGGTCAGCGCCTCCTCGCGGTCGTGCGTGACGTAGACGGCGGTGATGCCGATGCGCTTCTGCAGCGCGCGCAACTCGTGGCGCAGCTCGATGCGCACCTTGTAGTCGAGATTGGACATCGGCTCGTCGAGCAGCAGCAATGCGGGATCGACGGCGAGCGCGCGGGCGAGTGCCACGCGCTGCCGCTGGCCGCCGGAAAGCTGCACCACCGAACGCGCGGCATAGCCTTGCAGCTGCATCAGCGCAAGGAGCTCCTCGACGCGGCGCGCGATCGCGTCGCGCGTCGCGCCCCGCATGCGCATTCCATAGCCGATGTTCCCGGCGACACTCATGTGCGGCCACAGCGCGTACGACTGGAACATCATCGCGGTGCCGCGCTTTTCGGGCGGCAGCCCGGTGATGTCGCGTCCCGCGATGCGGATGCGGCCCGATTGCGGCGTCACGAAGCCGGCGATCGAGCGCAGCAGCGTCGTCTTGCCGCAGCCGGAACTGCCGAGCAGCGCGACGAGCTCGCCGCGGGCGACGTCGAGCGTGACGTCGGACAGCACGCGCACGCCGCCGTAGGCGACGCATACGCGCTCGATGGCGAGGTAGGTCTCAGGTATCAGGGGTCGGGAATCGGGTATCAGACAACCGGAACCGCGGCGCGCGAACGGTCGTCGGGGCGACATTGTGCCGTGATACGCGCGCCTTGGCGATGCGGCGATGCACAACGGCGTACCTGCATCGGCTCCTCGTCGTCGTCGTCCTCGTCATCGTCGTCCTGATCGTCACCGACGTCATCGTCGGGCGGGTCGCCGATGGGCAGCGGGTCGTCGTCATCGTCGTCGCCGGGACCGAGCCACAGACGGCGGCTACGGACCGCCGCCACGAACGCGTCGCCGTGGGCTGCAGGCGGCTTCATTGCGCCGGAATGCGCAGCTTCTGCCCGGGGTAGATCCTGTCGGGTGATGTCAGCATCGGCTTGTTCGCTTCGAAGATCTTCATGTACCTGTTCGCGTCGCCGTAGAACTGCTTCGAGATTTTCGACAGGTTGTCGCCCGACACGACGGTATAGAACTGCGCCTCGGGCTCACTCCGGTCGACGCTCATCATGTCGTTCACCTTAGAAACGCCGGCGACGTTGCCGCAGCAAAGCACGATCTTCTCGCGCGTGGCCTGATCGGGTGCGACGCCGAACACGCTGACGGTCGATGTGGCTCCGTCGTACGTGACGGTCAGGCCCGTCGCCGTCAGGTGCTGCGACTTGATGTATTCGAGGATCGCATCGGCCGCGTCCGAATTGGCCGCCTGCACCTTGGCCTGGCTGGACGGGTCGGCCGCGGCCTCCTTCACCGCTGCCTGCGCCGGCCCGTGTCCGAACAGCTTCTCGCCCGCGTCCTTCACGAAGTCCATCAGTCCCATGCTGCCTGCCTCGTCGATTGAATTGGAAATCGCGCGGTCCAACGAGCCGGAGCGTGCGTCGGGCGCGCATGTTCGCGCAGGATACACCTCGGACCTTCCGCTTTCGAGCAGCGCGTCGAGCGGCGCGCACAGGTAAATCTTGCAGGAGACGACGTGATGAGCAAGCAAATGGAAGCCCGCATCACCCCGGGCCAGAACGAACCCAGGCCGCCATTCCCCAAACAGCATCAGGAGGGACCGGGAATCGAATCGAAGCTCGATCCGCGTCCCCGCTACAAGGCCGAGGCGTACCGGCCGGCCGGCAAGCTCAAGGACAAGGTCGCGCTCATCACCGGCGGCGATTCGGGGATCGGGCGCGCCGTCGCGCTGCTCTATGCGCGCGAGGGCGCGCAAGTGGCCATCACCTATTTGCCGGAAGAGCAGTCCGATGCCGACGATACGCGCAAGGCGATCGAAGGCGTGGGCGGCACGTGTCTCGCCATCGCCGGCGATCTCACCGAAGCGGCGTTCTGTGACAACGTCGTCGAGCAGACGGTGCAGCATTTCGGCAAGCTCGACATCCTCGTGGCGAATGCCGCGCACCAGAATCGCAAGCCGACACTGCAGGACGTGACCGACGAGGAGTTCGACCGCACGTTCAAGACGAACATCTATTCGTACTTCCGGCTGTCGCGTGCAGCGTTGCGCCATATGCAGCCGGGCAGCGCGATCATCGCGACGAGCTCCGAAACGGGCATCATGGGATCGAAGCAGCTGCCCGACTACTCGGCGACGAAGGGCGCGATCAACGCGTTCACGAAGACGCTCGCGATCGACCTTCTGCCGAAGAATATCCGGGTGAATGCGGTGGCGCCGGGCCCGGTGTGGACGCCGCTCAATCCGTCCGACGCCGGAGAAACGCCCGACAAGGTCGCGCATTTCGGCGAGGACAGCCCGATGGGACGGCCGGCGCAACCCGAGGAGCTCGCACCGGCGTACGTTTTTCTCGCGTCGAATGCCGATTCGTCGTACATCACCGGCATCGTGCTGCAGGTGATGGGCGGCGAGACGACCGGAGGCTAGTGCAGCTTCATGTGCGGTTCGGTGCGCCGCGTGATCAGCCGGGCGAGGGTGTCGAGCGCCGTTTTCCAGAAGCCGTGCAGCGCGAGCTCGTGCAGCTTGTAGAGCGACAGGTACATCATCCGTGCGAACCGGCCTTCGAGCCAGATATTGCCGCCGGTGAGGCTGCCCATCAGGTTGCCGACCGTCGAGAATTCGCCGAGCGAGACGAGCGAGCCGAAGTCGCGGTAGCGCCACGGCAATAGCGGCTTGCCGGAAAGGCGGCGCCGGATCTGCTTCACCATGTGCGACGCCTGCTGGTGCGCGGCCTGCGCCCTCGGCGGAACGATTGCAGGTTCCCGCAATTCGTGCCCGGCGCCGCCCTGCGCGCTGGTCGCGTCGCGCCCGAGCCAGGGGCATGCGGCGCAATCGCCGATCGCGAACACGTCGTCGTCGCGGGTTGTCTGCAATGTCGGGCGCACCACGAGCTGGTTGATCCGGTTCGTCTCGAGGCCGTCGAGGTCGTGCAGGAAATCGGGCGCCTTGACGCCTGCGGCCCAGACGACGAGTTCGGCCGGGATGAATTCGCCGCCGGCGAGCCGCACGCCGTTCGGCAGCACTTCCGAGACGCGCGCCGATGTGCGCACGCTGATGCGCATTTGCGCGAGCAGCCGGGCGGCGGCGTCGGCGATTCGCTTCGGCAACGCGGGCAGCACGCGGTCGGCCGCCTCGATGAGGATCACGCGCATGTCCTTGTCGACGTCGATGCGGTCGAGCCCGTACGACACGAGCGTGCGCGTCGTCTTGTGCAGCTCCGCGGCGAGCTCGACACCGGTCGCGCCGGCGCCGATGATCGCGACCTGCAATTGCGCCGGGCGCAGCGGCTCGGACTGCGTGTGGGCGCGGATGTAGGCATTCACGAGACGGCGATGGAAGCGCTGCGCCTCGGCGGGATCGTCGAGCGCGATCGCGAATTCGCGCGCACCGGGTGTGGCGAAATCGTTGGTGCGGCTGCCCACGGCGATCACCAGCGTGTCGTAGGCAATCGCCTGCGACGCGGTGACCGAATCACCGTCCTCGTCGACGAACGGCGCGACGAGCACGTGCCGCCGGGCGCGATCGAGCCCGCTCATCCGCCCGACACGATAGCGAAAGTGGTGCCAGTGCGATTGCGCGAGGTAGTCGGTTTCGTAGACGCGCACGTCCATGCTGCCGGCGGCGAGCTCGTGCAGGTGCGGCTTCCAGAAATGCGAGCGCGCGCATTCGACGAGCGTGATCTCTGCCTGCCGACGGCGGCCGAGGCCGTCGCCGAGCTTCGTCGCGAGCTCGAGGCCGCCCGCGCCGCCGCCGACGATGACGACGCGATGGATCGACGCGGGGGTCGACGTCATTCGCGCAGGTCTGCTGTCCACACCATCGCGATGGCGATCAGCCGACCGCCGGCATATGGGCTTCCGTCTTGTCGAGCACGAGCTCCGGCATCTCGGCCTCGATTTCGGTTTCGTTGTCGAGCACGCGGCGCATCCGGTCAACGTCGACCTCGCCGCACCAGCGGCCGACAACGACCGTCGCCACGCCGTTGCCGATCAGATTGGTGAGCGCGCGCGCCTCGGACATGAAGCGATCGATGCCGAGGATCAGCGCGAGCCCCGCGACAGGCACATGCCCTACCGCCGACAGCGTCGCCGCGAGCACGATGAAGCCGCTGCCGGTCACGCCCGCCGCACCCTTCGACGTCAGCACCAGCACGCCGAGCAGCGTGAGCTGCTGCAGCAGCGTCATCGGCGTGTTCGTCGCCTGTGCGATGAAGACCGCCGCCATCGTCAGGTAGATCGACGTGCCGTCGAGGTTGAACGAATAGCCGGTCGGGATGACGAGGCCGACCGTCGACTTCTTCACGCCGAGATTCTCGAGCTTCGCCATCATCCGCGGCAGCACCGACTCCGACGACGACGTGCCGAGCACGATCAGCAGCTCCTCCTTGATGTAGCGGATGAATTTCAGGATCGAGAAGCCGTGCACGCGCGCGACGATGCCGAGCACGACGAGGATGAACACGAGGCAGGTGAGATAGAACGTGCCCATCAGCCGGCCGAGCGAGAACAGCGACCCGACGCCGTAGCGGCCGATCGTGAACGCCATGGCGCCGAACGCACCGATGGGCGCGACGCGCATGACATAGCCGACGATCGTGAACAGCACGTGCGACGCCTTCTCGATCCAGTCGAACACCAGCGTGCCGCGGCCGCCGAAGCGGTGCAGCGCGAAGCCGAACAGCACCGCGAAGAGCAGCACCTGCAGGATCTCCCCCTTCGCGAACGCGTCGACGATCGTGTTCGGAATGATGTTCAGCAGGAAGTCGGTCGTGCTGCCGATGGCGCCGGGCTGCGTATAGGTCGCGATGCCTTTCGTGTCGAGCGTCGCGGGGTCGACGTTCATGCCGGCGCCGGGCCGCACGATGTTGACGATCGCGAGCCCGACGAGCAGCGCGACCGAGCTCATGACCTCGAAGTACAGCAGCGCGAGGCCGCCGGTCTTGCCGACCTTCTTCATGTCCTCCATGCCGGCGATGCCGACGACGACCGTGCAGAAGATGATCGGCGCGATCAGCATCTTGATGAGCTTGATGAACGCATCGCCGAACGGCTTCATCGCGACGGCCGTCGCCGGCGCGAAGTGGCCGAGCAGGACGCCGATCACGATCGCGACGATCACCTGGAAATAGAGTGACGTGTACAGCGGCCTCGCGTGCGCGCGCACCGCCGCGTTCGGTGCCGTATCGATTTTCGCTGGCATTTCCGTCTCCTCGCCCGGCCGGCCGCTGGCGCGCGCCGGGACATTTGTCTGGCTACGGCTTGCGCGCCGGCGGCAGGTCGGTGCACACCCCTTCGAACACTTCGGCCGCCATCCCGATCGATTCGGACAGCGTCGGATGCGGATGAATCGTCTTGCCGATGTCCACTGCGTCGCAGCCCATCTCGATGGCGAGCCCGACTTCGCTGATGAGGTCGCCCGCGTGCGCGCCGACGATGCCGCCGCCGATGATCCGATGCGTCGCGTCGTCGAAGATCAGCTTCGTGAAGCCTTCGTCGCGGCCGTTCGCGATGGCGCGACCGGACGCCGCCCACGGGAACAGCGCCTTCCGATACTTGATGCCCTGCGCCTTGCATTCGTCCTCGGTGACGCCGGCCCACGCGACCTCGGGATCGGTGTACGCGACCGACGGAATCTGGCGTGCGTCGAAATACGATTTCATGCCGGAGGCCGCTTCCGCTGCGACATGGCCCTCGTGCACCGCCTTGTGCGCGAGCATCGGCGCCCCGGCGATGTCGCCGATGGCAAAGATGTGCGCGATATTCGTGCGCATCTGCCGGTCGACGTCGATGTAGCCGCGATCGGTTACGTTGACGCCCGCCTTCACTGCCTCGATCGCCTTGCCGTTCGGCGTGCGGCCGACCGCGACGAGCACGAGGTCGTACGTCTGCGGCGCCGGTGGCGCACCCGCCCCGTCGAACGCAACCTCGACGCCGGCGCTCGTCGCCTTCGCCGAGACGGTTCTGGTCTTCAGCATCATGCGATCGAAGCGCGGCGCGTTCTTCTTCTCCCATACCTTGACGAGGTCGCGATCGGCGCCGAGCATCACGCCGTCGAGCATCTCGACGACGTCGATGCGGCTGCCGAGCGACGAATAGACGTTCGCCATCTCGAGCCCGATGATGCCGCCGCCGACGACCAGCATGCGCTTCGGGATCGACGGCAGCTCGAGCGCTCCGGTGGAGTCGACGATGCGCGGGTCGTCGGGCATGAACGGCAGCTTCGCGGCCTCGCTGCCGGCGGCGATGATCGCCTTGTCGAAGCGGATCGTCTTCTTCCCGCCCGATGGCGTGCGCGCGTCGCCGCTCGTCAACGTCACTTCGAGATGATGCGCATCGACGAAGCGGCCGATGCCGCGCACGGTGTCGACCTTGCGCGCCTTCGCCATGCCCGCGAGGCCGCTCGTCAGCTTCTTCACGACACCCGCCTTGAAGGCGCGCAGCTTGTCGAGGTCGATGGCAGGCGGCGCGTAGCTGATGCCGTGCGCGGCCATCGTCTTCACTTCGTCCATCACGAAGGCGGTGTGCAGCAGTGCCTTCGACGGTATGCAGCCGACGTTGAGACAAACGCCGCCAAGCGTTGCGTAGCGCTCGACGAGTACCGTTTTCATGCCGAGATCCGCGGCACGAAACGCGGCCGAGTAGCCGCCCGGACCCGATCCGAGCACCAGCATTTCGCATTCCACATCGGCACGGCCGGTGAATGTCGCGGGGCCCGCCGACGGTTGCGGCGCGTGTGCGGCGGCGGGTTTCGACGCTTGCGTTGCCGGTGCCGATGCCGCGGCCGGGTGCGCCGGCTGTGCGGCGGGTGCAGGCGGCGATGCGGGCGCGGCGGATGCACGCTTCGCTTCCGTCGGCGCCGGCCGGGCCGGTCCCGACTCGGCCTCGAGCGTCAGCACGACGCTGCCCTGCGAAACCTTGTCGCCCACCTTCACCGCGATCGCCTTCACCGTCCCCGCAGCAGGCGACGGCACGTCCATCGTCGCCTTGTCCGATTCGAGCGTGACGAGCGGGTCTTCCGGCTTCACGCTATCGCCGGTCTTCACGAGCACGTCGATGACGGGCACGTCCTTGAAATCGCCGATGTCCGGGACCTTCACTTCGACGCTGGGCATGCGGATTTCCTGTGGTGGTCGGATCTTCGATTCAGAGCAGCACGCGCCGCATGTCGGCGAGCAGCTGCGCGAAATGGCGATTGAAACGCGCGGCCGCCGCACCGTCGATCACGCGGTGATCGTACGACAGCGACAGTGGCAGCATCAGGCGCCATGCGGCGCTCTTGCCGTCGGCCGACACCTGCTTCCACGCAGCGCGGCACACGCCGACGATCGCAACCTCGGGCGCGTTGATGATCGGCGTGAAATAGCTGCCGCCGATGCCGCCGAGGCTCGAGATCGTGAACGTGCCGCCCTGCATGCGATCGGCGCCGAGCTTGCCGTCGCGCGCGAGCGTGGCGAGCTCACCCGCTTCCTTCGCGATGTCGACGATGCCCTTGCGATCGGCGTCGCGTATCACGGGTACGACAAGACCGTTCGGCGTGTCGGCGGCGAAGCCGATATGGTAGTAGCGCTTCAAAATCAACTGGTCGGCGTCGAGCGACGCGTTGAACTCGGGAAACGCCGCCAACGTCGCGCACGCGGCCTTGACCAGGAATGGCAGCAGCGACACGCGCACGCCGCTCCTGGCGATCTCGCGATTGAGCGCGACGCGAAAAGCCTCGAGCTCCGTCACGTCGGCATCGTCGTGATTGGTGACGTGCGGGATCATCACCCAGTTCCGCGCCAGGTTCGCGCCGGAAATGCGGCGGATGCGCGACAACGGCTTCGCTTCGATCGGACCGAACTTCGCAAAATCGACCTTCGGCCACGGCATCACTTCGATGCCGGTGCCCGCGGCACGCGCGGCTTGTTCCGCGGGTACATGGCGCGGTGACATTGCGGCGGGCGCCGCCGCTGTCGCGGAGGCTTCGACATCCTCGTGCAGGATCCGGCCGTTGCGCCCGCTGCCGCGCACGCCGTGCAAGTCGACGTCGAGCTCGCGCGCACGCTTGCGTACGGCAGGACTCGCGTACGGCAACGCGATGGGCGCCGCATGGCCGGCCGCTGCGCTCGATGGCGCACGCCGCGCTTCCGGCGTCTGGGGCGCGGCCGCGAATTCGGGACGCTGCGCCTCGGGTGTCGCGGGCGATGCCGGCGCCTGCATCGCATCCGCTGCGGTGGTCAGCGTCAGGACGATCATGCCTTCGGACACCTTGTCGCCGACGGCAACGCGAAGCTCGCGGACGGTGCCGCCGAGCGGCGACGGCACGTCCATCGTTGCCTTGTCCGATTCGAGCGTCACGAGCGAATCCTCGGCCTCGACGACGTCTCCCGGCTTCACCATGACCTCGATGACGGGGACGTCGCGAAAGTCGCCGATATCGGGCACGCGCACGTCGGCAATGCCGGCCGGCGACTGCGCGCTCGCCGGCGGTGGCGACACCGCGGCCTTCGGTACGCGCGCCGGCGCCGGTTCGCGCGTGCTCATACGGTCCACGGATCGGGATGCTCCGCATCGAGCCCGTAGCGCGCGATGGCATCGGCAACGACGCCGGACGCGACGCGCCCCTCGTCGGCGAGTGCCTTCAGCGCGGCGACGGCGACGTGATGACGATCGACCTCGAAGAAGCGCCGCAGCTTGACCCGGTAATCACTGCGTCCGAAGCCGTCGGTGCCGAGCACGACGTAACGTCGCGGCACGAGGCTTCGAATCTGGTCGGCATAGGCGCGCATGTAGTCGGTCGCGGCGACGACCGGTCCGGCATGGCCGGCGAGGCACGTTTCGACGTAGCTGCGCCGCGGCGCTTGCGCCGGATGCAGCCGGTTCCAGCGCTCGACGCTCATGCCGTCGCGCCGCAACTCGGTGAAGCTCGGCGCGCTCCAGATGTCGGCGCTCACGCCGAAATCGTCGCGCAGCAGGTCGGCGGCCGCGATCACCTCGCGCAGGATCGTCCCCGATCCGATGAGCTGCACGCGCGGGCCGTCGGTTTCGGCGCCGGCCTGCAAGAGGTACAGCCCGCGGATGATCCCGGCTTCAGCGCCGGCCGGCATGGCGGGATGCGGATAATTCTCGTTCATCAGCGTGACGTAGTAGTACACGTCCTCCTGCGCCTCGACCATGCGCCGGATGCCTTCGCGGATGATGACGACGACTTCGTACGCGAACGTCGGGTCGTAGGCGACGCAGTTGGGAATCGTCGACGCGAGGACGTGGCTGTGGCCATCCTCGTGCTGCAGTCCCTCGCCGTTCAGCGTCGTGCGCCCCGCGGTGCCGCCGAGCAGGAATCCGCGCGAGCGCATGTCGCCGGCGGCCCAGGCGAAATCGCCGAAGCGCTGGAAGCCGAACATCGAGTAGTAGATGTAGAACGGCAGCATCGGCACGTCGTTGGTGCTGTACGACGTCGCGGCGGCGATCCACGAGCACATCCCCCCGGCCTCGTTGATGCCTTCCTGCAGCACCTGCCCCTTGCGGTCCTCGCGGTAGTACATGAGCTGGTCGGCGTCCTGCGGCTTGTAGAGCTGGCCGACCGCCGAATAGATGCCGAGCTGGCGGAACATGCCTTCCATGCCGAACGTGCGCGACTCGTCGGGCACGATGGGCACCACGTGCCTGCCGATCGTCTTGTCGCGGATCAGCATGCCGAGCATCTGCACGAACGCCATCGTCGTCGAGATCTCGCGCTCGCCGGTTGCATTGAGCAGGCGCGCGAACGTCGACAGCGGCGGTGCTGCGAGCGAGGCCGATGTGCGCCGCCGCTGCGGCAGGAATCCGCCGAGCGCGCCGCGCCGCGCGTCGAGGTAATCGCGCTCGGGCGTGCCCTTCGCGAACGTGACGAACGGAATGTCCGGAAGTGCCTCGTCGGACACCGGGATCTCGAAGCGATCGCGGAACTGGCGCAGCGCGTCCTGCGTCATCTTCTTCGCCTGGTGCGCGATCATCTGGCCTTCGCCCGATTCGCCCATGCCGTAACCCTTCACCGTCTTGGCGAGGATGACGGTCGGCTGCTCGCGATGCGCAACGGCAGCAGCATAGGCGGCATAGACTTTTTCCGGGTCGTGACCGCCGCGACGCAGTGCCCAGATCTCGGCGTCGCTCATGTCGGCGACGAGCTCGCGCGTCTCCGGATACTTGCCGAAGAAATGCTCGCGGACGTACGCGCCGTTGCGGCTCTTGAACGTCTGGTACTCGCCGTCGACGCATTCCTCCATCCGCTGCACGAGCCGGCCGCTCGTGTCCTGCGCGAGCAGACGGTCCCAGCCCGCGCCCCAGATCGCCTTGATGACGTTCCAGCCCGCACCGCGGAACACGGCCTCGAGCTCCTGGATGATCTTCCCGTTGCCGCGCACGGGCCCGTCGAGCCGCTGCAGGTTGCAGTTGATGACGAAAATCAGGTTGTCGAGCTTCTCGCGCCCGGCGAGCGAGATCGCGCCGAGCGATTCGGGCTCGTCGCACTCGCCGTCGCCGATGAACGTCCACACCTTGCGCTCGCCGCTCGGCGCGAGCCCGCGGCCTTCGAGATAGCGCAGGAACCGCGCCTGGTAGATGGCCATCAGCGGCCCGAGCCCCATCGACACGGTGGGGAACTGCCAGAAATCGGGCATCAGCCACGGATGCGGATACGACGCGAGTCCCTGCCCGCCCGTCTCCTGGCGATAGTTCAGAAGCTGCGCTTCGCTGATGCGGCCTTCGAGAAAGGCGCGCGCGTAGATGCCCGGCGAGCTGTGGCCCTGGATGTACACGAGGTCGCCGCCGTGCCCTTCGCTTGGTGCGTGCCAGAAATGATTGAAGCCGATGTCGTAGAGGAGCGCCGACGACTGGAAGCTCGCGATGTGCCCGCCGAGCTCGGACGATTCCTTGTTGGCGCGCAGGATCATCGCCACCGCGTTCCAGCGAATGGCCGCACGGATGCGGTGCTCGATATCGCGGTCGCCCGGCGACTTCGCTTCGCGTTCCGGGGGAATCGTATTGACGTACGGCGTGGTCGCGACGAACGGCAGCTGCGCACCACTGCGACGCGCCTCGTCGCGCAGGTTGCCCAGCAGAAAGCGCGCACGGTCGGTGCCGGCGTACGCGATGACCGCGCGCAGCGAATCGATCCATTCCTGCGTTTCGACCGGATCGAGATCGTCCATGACGCCCATCGTGCTCCTCCGCTCGAACGAAACCGGCTGCGCCCCTGACGTGCCCTATTCGCCGCGTTCCGGCTCGAGCATCGGCCGCGGCCGCGTCAGCACGTCGGGCTGCAGGATCGCATCGAGACGCGCCTTCGACAGCAGGTTGCGCTCGAGCACGAGGTCGTAGACGCTGCGGCCGCTCGCAAGCGCTTCCTGCGCGATCTGCGTCGCATTCGCGTAACCGATGTACGGATTGAGCGCGGTGACCACGCCGATCGAATTCTCGACGATGCTGCGCAGCCGCTCGCGATTGGCGGTGATGCCCTTCACGCACCGGTCGGCAAGCGTGAGGCAGCCGTTGCGAAGATGGATGATGCTCTTGAACAGGCTGTGCGCGATGATCGGCTCGAACGCGTTCAACTGCAGCTGCCCGGCCTCGGCGGCGAAGCTCACCGTGATGTCGTTGCCGAGCACCTCGAAGGCGATCTGGTTGACCACTTCGGGAATGACCGGGTTGACCTTGCCCGGCATGATGCTCGAGCCGGCCTGCATCGGCGGCAGGTTGATCTCGTTCAGCCCGGCGCGCGGGCCGCTCGACAGCAGGCGCAGGTCGTTGCACGTCTTCGAAAGCTTGATCGCGACGCGCTTCAGCACGCCCGACAGTTGCGCGAACGCGCCGCAGTCCTGCGTCGCCTCGATCAGGTTCGGCGACGTGATCAGCGGAATGCCGGTCAGCGCCGAGAGACGCCGGCACACGAGCTCGGCGTAATCGGGCGGAGCGTTGATGCCGGTGCCGATCGCCGTCGCACCGAGATTGATCTCGCGGATCAGTGTCGACGCCTCCTTCAGCCGCTCCTCGTCCTCACCCAGCATCACCGCGTACGTCGAGAACTCCTGGCCGAGCGTCATCGGCACCGCGTCCTGCAACTGCGTGCGGCCCATCTTCAGCACGTCGCGGAATTCCTGCGCCTTGCCCTCGAATGCGTGGCGCAGATAAGCCATCGCGTCGACGAGCCGGAAGATGCCGAAGTACGACGCAACCTTCAACGCGGTCGGATACACGTCGTTGGTGCTCTGGCTCATGTTGACGTGCTCGTTCGCGTGCAGATACTGGTACTCGCCGCGCGCGTGCCCCATGAGCTCGAGGGCGCGATTGGCGATCACCTCGTTCGCGTTCATGTTCGTCGACGTCCCGGCACCGCCCTGGATCACGTCGACGACGAACTGCTCGTGCAGCTTCCCGCCACGGATCTCCTCGCAGGCCTTGACGATCGCGTCCTTGCGTGCTTCGTCGAGCAGGCCGAGCTCGTGGTTGGTCATCGCCGCGGCTTCCTTGATGCAGGCGAGCGCGCGGATGAGGTCCGCGTAAATCGAGATCGGCGTGCCGCTGATGGGGAAATTCTCGACGGCGCGCAGCGTATGGATGCCGTAGTACGCCTCGGCGGGTACATCGCGCTCGCCGAGGAGATCGTGCTCGACGCGGGTCGGAGGTGCGATCATGGGGAGGGACCCGGCGGCACCGGGCATCGAGGCGGTGGCCCGCCGGAACGGCAAATGTACGCGATTCGGGGCCGGACGGGCGATCGGGCTACGCCGTTGCAATTCTTGCAGCATGGCGCAATTGCGCACGATACGCGCAAAATGATGGCGTCAGGGTTCCGACTGGAGGATCTGCATGATCGCCGACACATTGATCCGCGCCACAACGCTGCTCACGACCATCGGTCTTGCGGCCGGCGCTTCCGCTGAACAGTTCAGGCTGACGAGCACCGATTTCACCCCGGGCGGAACGCTGAACGACGAGCAGGCCTTCGACGGCATGGGCTGCACCGGAAAGAACGTGTCGCCGGCACTGCGCTGGTCGGGTGCGCCGGCGGGCACGAAGAGCTTCGCGCTGTTGCTGCACGATCCCGATGCGCCGACCGGCGGCGCCGGCTGGTGGCACTGGATCGCGTACGACATTCCGGCGAATGTGACCGAGCTGCGCAAGGGCGCGGGCAAGGCCGACGGATCGGCGATGCCCGCGGGTGCGAAAAGCGTTGCCAATGATTACGGCACGCCGGGCTATGGCGGGCCCTGTCCGCCGGTGGGCGACAAGCCGCACCGCTACGTGTTCACGCTCTACGCGCTGAAGGTGGACAAGCTCGAGCTGCCGCAGGGCGCGCACGCGCCGGTGGTCGGCTTCGTCGCCAACGCGAACACGATCGCGAAAGCGTCGGTCACCGGCATGTACGGGCGCGCCAGGTAGTCGAGGTTCAGGCGCCGCCCTTGGCCTGCCATAGCGCGATGACCGCGCCGGACGGGTCGCGGATCACGCTCATCGTGCCGTATTCGCCGACGTCCATCACGTCCTGCAGCACGACGGCACCGAGCGATTTCGCCTGGGCCGTCTTCGCACGCACGTCGTCGACGCCGACGTAGGCCAGCCAATGCGGCGGCACGTGGGTGTCGGCCATCATGCCGCCGCCCACACCTTCGCCGACGCCGATCAGCGTGTAGCTGCCGCCGCCGGGCATCGGCATGTCCTTCAGCTCCCAGCCGAAGAGGCTCTCATAGAACTCGCGCGCCTTCGGTAGATCCTTCGTATGCAGCTCGACGTGCACGAACGGGTTGGCCATTGCGATCTCCTTCGGTGGAATGACGACGAGTTTGCCGTGCAATATCAGGCCGCCACCAGGCGCAGCCGCGTGATTTCCGACGGCGCGCCGAGACGCTTCGGCGGCCCCCAGTAGCCCGTGCCGCGGCTCGTGTAGACCCACAAGCCACCGAGGCGCGCAAGCCCCGCGGTGAACGGTTGCTGGAAGCGGACGAAGAAATTCCACGGCAGGAACTGTCCGCCATGCGTGTGACCGGAAAGCTGAAGGTGAAATCCCGCGTCCGAGGCGGCCTGCGCCGAACGCGGCTGGTGCGCGAGCAGCACCTTGACACAGGTACCCGGCGCGCCGGCGATGGCACGCGCCGGATCGCTGCGATGCGATGGATCGAAGTGATGCGCGGAGACATCGGTAACGCCCGCGACGGCAACGCCGGCACCGTCGTGATCGAGCACGACGTGCTCGTTCAGCAGAACCGTGACGCCGAGGCGGCGCAATTCAGCGATCCATGCGTGGGCGCCGGAGTAGTACTCGTGGTTGCCGGTGACGAAATAGGTGCCGTGGCGTGCCGCGAGGCGCGCAAGTGGCGCCGTTTGCCGGGCAAGCTGCCGGACGCTTCCGTCGACGAGATCGCCGGTGATCGCGACGAGATCGGCATCGAGCCCGTTGACGACGTCGACGACCGCGTCGACGTACTCGCGCGAGATCGTCGGCCCGATGTGCACGTCGGTGATCTGCGCGATGGTGAAGCCGTGCAGCGACGCGGGCAGCGACGCAATCGGAATGTCGACGCTGCGAACGCTCGCGACGCGTCGGGCATTGAGGAAGCCGATCAGCGTCAGCAACGCGGTGACGACGGGAACCGCGACGGCGCTCCAGCGCACGTAAGCGCCGACCGGGATCGCGCCGCGCCACAACGCGTCGACGGCGAGGGCCGCGAGCAGTCCGGCGTCGCGAAGCGCCGTGAGCACGACCAGCGTCGAAAGCGCGCCGAGGGCGACGAGCCCCGCCCACATGAGCGCCCTGGCGCTGCCGGTCGCGCCGGAGCGGCGGCGACGAAAGCCGAAAGGTATCAGCCAGGCCGACGCGACGAGCGCAAGGCCGCCCACGACGACGCCGGCGCTGCCGAACGGCAAGTCAGGCAGTATTCGAGCCGCGACATAGACGTGCAGCAGCCAGAGGATCAGCATCATGCGGGACATGGGCGCCAGACTCGATCGACCCGGGTGAATCGCCTGGGCACTGACGGCAGGTGGGGCTTGTCGAACAGTCGCGCAAGTCCCGATCGACGAGGAATCCGATGAAGACGAATTTCGTGGAGCCGTGGCGCGGCCGCCGCGCGGCGATGCGCAAGCTGGCCGGCAGTGTCGTGCTCGTCGCCGGCCGGGCGTTGGCGCAACGCGATGCCTTCGGCGGAGCGGCGCCTGCCTGCGTGCTGACGCCGCGACAAACGGAGGGGCCGTACTTCGTCGACGAGCGGCTCCAGCGCGCCGATATCCGCAGCGACCCGTCGAACGGCACCCTGCGTTCCGGCGTGCCGCTCGCTTTGGTAATGCGCATCGCGGCGCTTTCCGGGGGCCGCTGCGAGCCCGTGACCGGCGCCATCGTCGACGTCTGGCATTGCGATGCCGCGGGTGTCTACTCCGATGTCGACGACGCGAGCCTGCGCACGAAGGGCACCGCGTTCCTGCGCGGCTACCAGCTGACCGATGCGCAGGGGCAGGTGCGCTTCACGACGATCTATCCGGGCGCCTATCGCGGGCGCGCGGTGCACATTCACTTCAAGGTACGCACGAACCGCGGCGATCGCGCGACCGAATTCACGTCGCAGCTTTATTTCGACGACCGGCTCACCGATCGCGTCCATGAACGGCCACCTTACGCCGGCCCCGCCTCGCGCAGGACGCGCAACGGCGACGACGCTCTTTTCCGCGCCGGTGGCAGGTCGCTGATCGTCGACGCCAGGCAGGACGGCGAAGGCTACGCCGCGGCGTACGACGTCGGACTGCGCGGCGCCTGACGCGCCGCGCGTTACACGCCGGCGAGCTCGCGCACCAGCACGGCCGCCGGAACATCGCGGCAACCCGTCGGATTCTGCCCCGACCACAGCGGCGAGAAGTCGCCCGATCCGCGCCGCTCGGCCTCGGCGCGTAGTGGCGCAAGAGCGGCGGGGGCGAGCGGAAAGGCCGGAGTGCTGGCACACAGCGGACCAAGCTCGCGCACGATGCGGTTGACGATGCCGCGCGCCGGACGGCCCGTGAAAACGTTCGTGATCGCGGTGTGACGCGCCGCATCGCTTGTGAGCGCATCGCGATGGATGCGGCTCGTCGTCGCTTCGGGACAGCACATGAACGCCGTTCCCACCTGAACGGCGGTGGCGCCCAGCGCGAGCATCGCCTGCACGCCGCGCGCGTCGGCGATGCCTCCGGCCGCGATCACCGGCACCCTCACCGCGCGCAGGATCTGCGGCAGCAGCGCGAGCGTGCCGACCTGCGTCGTCAGGTCGTCGGAAAGGAAGATGCCGCGATGGCCGCCCGCCTCGAGACCCTGCGCGATGATCGCATCGACGCCGCGAGCATCGAGCCAGCGCGCCTCGTCCACGGTGGTGGCCGACGCGATGATTCGTGCACCGGCCGCGCGAACACGCGCCAGAAGATCCGCCGAAGGCAGGCCGAAATGGAAGCTCACAACCGCCGGCCGCACCCGCTCGAGGACATCCGCGGCGTCGGCATTGAAAGGTGCGCGTCCCGGCCCCGGCTTGATCGAAGCCGGATCGATCGCGAATTCCCGGTAATACGGCGACAACGCCGCCCGCCACGCCGCTTCGCGATCGACATCGAGCGGCGGCGGGGTGTGACAGAAGAAATTGACGTTGAACGGCTGCGACGTTTGCGCCTTGATCGTGGCCAGCTCCTGCGCGAGGCCGTCGGGCGACAGCATCGCGCACGGCAACGAGCCGAGTCCGCCCGCGTTCGAAACCGCGATGGCAAGCGCACTCGCCTGCACGCCGGCCATCGGCGCCTGGATGATCGGCACGTCGATGCCGAAGAGCTGTCGCACTGTCATCATCACTCCTTTCCCGTGTGCGAATGGACTCCATGCCGCGAAACGTCGTCTACACGATTGGTCATTCGACGCGCAGCGCCGACACGTTCGTCGGGCTGCTCGAAGCCCACGCAGTCACCTGCCTCGCCGACGTGCGCACCGTGCCGCGCTCGCGCCATAACCCGCAGTTTAACGGCGAGACGCTCGCAGCGACGCTCGCGTCGCATGCGATCGGCTACGAACGGATGCAGGGACTGGGCGGCTTTCGGAAGGCCACGCCCGACTCGCCGAATGCCGGATGGCGCAACCTGTCGTTTCGCGGTTATGCCGACTACATGCAGACGCCGGAATTCGCCGAAAACCTTCGCGCACTGATCGCGCTCGGGAACGATGCGACCGTCGCCATCATGTGCGCGGAAGCGGTTCCATGGCGCTGCCACCGGTCGCTCATCGCCGATGCGTTGACCGTGCGCGGCATTCGCGCCGAGGAAATCGTCAGCGCAACGAAGACGTCGCTGCACGAGCTGACGCCGTTCGCACGCGTGGAGGGCACGACGATCCGCTATCCGGCCCTGCCCTTGACCGACTGATCCTTGCCGGGCCGGCCGGCGTCGGCCGCGTGCGCAGCACGGTATTTTTCGGCGCACCGGATGACGCCGATGTTGGTGACGAACTCGAGGCAGGCACGCGCGTCGGCGTCCGCGTGCAACCCGGCGTGATCGGCCGCGGGCCGACCCTCGGCCGGCGCCTGCGATGGGGTAACGGCCGGCTCGCCTGCAGCACTGCTCGCCGGCTGCGCGAGTGCGAGCGACGCTGCGGCGAACATCGAAAGGAATGCGGTCATGCTGATCGCGGCTGTCATCCGGTGATCCTCCAGTCATTCGACGCCCGCATTCTTCCACAAGTCGCCCGCACCCGCGCGGTTTGACCGGCGTCAACAAAGCACGAAATGGCTTCCGCGATGCATGGTTTTGCCTGTCGGCGCCCCTAGAATTCCTGCATCGATTCGCAACGGGAAGAGGGAATGCCAAAGTGAAACCGAACCGCAGAATGTGGCAATGGCTCGGCGTCGTCTTCGTATCATCGTTCGCAGCGCTCGGCTGGCTTGGCCGCGAAATCTATCTCGCGGCGCCGCCGATCCCGGATTCCGTCGTCACGATCGACGGCAATACGCTCTACACCGGGGACGACGTGCAGCGCGGCCAGCAGGCATGGCTTGCCGCCGGTGGCCAGCAGCTCGGCACCGTGTGGGGACACGGCAGCTACGTCGCCCCCGACTGGTCGGCCGACTGGCTGCATCGCGAAGCCGTTGCGCTTCGGGAGCTGCTCGCGCAAAAGCGCTACGGCCGCGCGTTCGACGCGCTGCTGCCCGGCGACAAGGCGGCGCTCGATGCCGAGGTCAAGGTGCAGATGCGCACGAACACGTACGACGCATCGACGAAGACGCTGACCGTTGCGCCACTTCGCGCGCAGGCGATCTCGCAGGTCGCGCACCATTACGACGCGCTGTTCGGCGATTCGACAGCGCTCGAGAAGTTGCGCGAGCAGTATGCGATGAGCGACAACGCGCTCCCCGACGCCGCCGACCGGCATGCGCTGACGGCGTTCTTCTTCTGGTCGGCCTGGTCGGCGACAACCGATCGTCCCGGGGAGCACGGCCTTTCGTACACCAGCAACTGGCCGCACGAGCCGCTCGTGGGCAACGCGATGACCACCGGCAGCGCGATGTGGTCTGTCGTGTCGGTCATCCTGCTCATCGCCGGCATCGCGGGCATGGTCTGGTACCACTGCGCACACGCGGAGCCCGCCGATCCCGACGTGCCGAAGTCCGATCCGCTGGTCAATGCGGTTGCAACCGCCTCGATGAAGGCGACACGCAAGTACTTCTTCACGGTGATCGGCCTCATCCTCGTGCAGGTGGCGATGGGTGCGGTCACGGCGCATTACGCGGTCGAGGGGCGCGCCTTCTTCGGCTTCCCGCTGTCCGACCTCTTGCCGTACGTCGTGAGCCGCACCGTGCATACGCAGTTCGGCATCTTCTGGATCGCCACCGCGTGGCTCGCGACCGGGCTTTACGTGGCGCCGCTTCTTTCCGGCCACGAGCCGCGGTTCCAGAAGCTCGGCGTCGACGTGTTGTTCTGGGCGCTGATCCTGATCGTCGTCGGCTCGACCGCCTGTGGATGGCTCGGCACGCTGCAGAAGCGCGGCGTCGACTTCAGCTTCTGGATCGGCAACCAGGGCCTCGAATTCACGAGCATGGGCCGGATCTGGCAGGTGCTGCTGTTCATCGGCCTGCTGTTCTGGCTGCTGCTGCTCGGCCGCGCGTTGTGGCCCGCGCTGAAGCGTCCGTCGGAAACGCGCGGATTGATCACGATGGTGTTCCTGTCCGCATCGTGCATCGGCGGCTTCTATGCGACATCGCTCGTGTGGGGACAGCATACGCACTACGCGATGATCGAGTACTGGCGCTGGTGGCTCGTGCACCTGTGGGTTGAGGGCTTCTTCGAGGTGTTCGCCACCGCCGTCGTCGGCCTGATCTTCACGCGGCTCGGCCTCGTCGCCGCGTCGAGCGCCAATCGGGCGATCGTGCTCGAGACGATCGTGTTCCTGTTCGGCGGCATCCTCGGCACGCTGCATCACCTGTACTGGACGGGGACGCCGACGTCGGTGATCGCCGTTGGCGCGGTGTTCTCGGCACTCGAAGTGGTTCCGCTCGCGCTGCTCGGCTTCGAAGGCTGGCAGAACTACCGGCGCAGCCGTGCGGCGCCGTGGGTGACCGCGTATCGCTGGCCGATCCTGTGCTTCGTTGCGGTCGGCTTCTGGAACACCGTCGGCGCAGGGTTGCTCGGCTTCATCATCAATCCGCCGGCGTCGCTCTATTACGTGCAGGGACTCAACCTGACGCCCGCACACGGGCACGCCGCGCTGTTCGGCGTATACGGGATGCTCGGCATCGGATTGATGCTGTTCTGCCTGCGCGGTCTGTATGCGCGCCATCTGCATGCCGATCGCCATCTCGCGTGGATGTTCTGGGGGCTCAACATCGGGCTCGGTATGATGGTGTTCATGTCGCTGCTGCCGGCCGGGATCTACCAGGCCTATGCGAGCGTGTCCGAAGGCCTGTGGTTCGCGCGCTCGCCGGCGATCGTGCATTCGCGTGTGATGGAAACACTGGTATGGCTGCGGGTGCCGGGTGACATCGTGTTCGCGTCCGGGAGCGTTCTGCTCGGCGTGTATGCACTGCAGCTGTTGCGCACCGGGCCGCGCGGACGGCGTCAGGTGAGCGGCGTGGCGCAGCCGACGTAGCGCCAGCGGCGGCGGTGCAGCCTGCCGCTTGTCGCGTGACACACGAATCGAACGGGGCGGGCCGAAGGGCTCGCCCCGTTCGCGTCGAGCACGAAGCACTGCACGGGAAAGGAAAGCGCATCGATGGATTACGCTACGCTCAAAGTCATCCACCAGTCGGCGGTGGCGATCTCGTTCGCCGGATTTTTCGCACGCGGGGTCGGCATGCTCGGCGATGCCGCATGGGTGCGGCACCGGCTTGCGAAAACGGTGCCGCATCTCGTCGACACCGTGCTCATCGTATCGGCCGTGTGGCTCGCGGCGATCCTCCGTCTCACACCGTCGGGCGCACCGTGGATCGCCGCGAAGATTGCCGGATTGTTCGTCTACATCGGCATCGGAATGGTGGCGCTGCGGTTCGGCAGGACGAAGGGCATCCGCGCATCGGCGTGGGTTCTGGCGATGCTCGTCTTCGCCTGGATCGTGTCGGTCGCGATCACCAAGGACCCGCGCGGCTTTGCGGCGCTCCTGATGTGACGGTGCAAGGCGTTGCGGGAGGCGCGTGTTGTATCGTCACAACTTTGAATCCGGCGCGAGCGTGAGGCGACGACGATGAGTGAAGGCAGCGAAAAGATCGACATCCACCGCGGCTTGAAGGGCGTCTACTTCGACCGCTCGCAGGTCTGCTTCATCGACGGCCGCGCCGGCGAGCTTCTCTATCGCGGCTATTCGATCCACGACCTGGCGGAGCGATCGACATTCGAGGAGACGTGCTACCTGCTGATGTACGGCGAGCTGCCGTCGGCGGACCAGCTCGCGCAATTCGACGCGACGCTGAAGGCCGCGCGCACGCTCCCGCCGGCGATCTACGAGATCATTCGCGCCGTGCGCGACGCGCATCCAATGGACGTGCTGCGCACCGCCACGTCGGCGCTGGCCGCGTTCGACCCCGACGTCGACGACAACTCGCCGGACGCGACGCTGCGCAAGGGCGTGCGCCTCACGTCGCAGGTGCCGATGATCATTGCCGCGCACGAGCATATCCGCCACGGCCGCGCGCCCGTGCCTCCCGATCCCCATCTCGGCCACGCGGCGAATTTCCTGCGCATGCTGAAGGGCGCGCCCGCCAGCGGCGACGCCGCTCGGCTCATGGACATCGACATGATCCTGCACGCGGAGCACGGGTCGAATGCATCGGCGTTCACCGCCCGCGTCGTTGCCGGCACCGATGCCAACCTGCATGCGGCGGTCACCGCGGCAATCGCGGCACTTTCGGGCCCCGCACATGGCGGCGCGGCGGAAAACGTGATGCGGATGGCGCAGGAGATCGGCGATCCGGCGAACGCCGCCGAATACGTCAGGCGCAAGCGCGCGAACAAGGAAGCGGTGATGGGCTTCGGCCATCGCGTCTACCGTGCCGAAGACCCGCGCGCACGGCACATGCGGGCCGGCGTCGAGCAGCTGTCGCGGGCGATGGGCGAGCCCAGGTGGTACCAGATCCTCGCCGCGCTCGTCGACGCGATGAAGCCGTACGCGCGTCACGGCGTCAACGTGAACGTCGATTTCTACGCCGGCGTCGTGTATTTCCTGAACGGCATCGCCGAGGACCTGTTCGTGCCGATCTTCGCGGCGGGCCGGGTTCCGGGCTGGACGGTGCAAGTGGTCGAGCAGCTGGCGAACAACATCCTGATCCGCCCGCTGACGCTCTACAACGGGCCGCCGGCGCGGCCGTACGTGCCGATCGAGAAGCGATAGCGACTTCGGGGTCGGAGCTGCAAGTCCCGCTGGAATGCCGCGGTTCGAGGAGCGGTGCCGCGGACCAACACATCCGACCCGGAAGTCGCATTCCGGCCCGACTTACCGCTCTGACCCCGAAGTCCTCAGCGCCAGCACGATCGTCGCCGTCGCGACGATGTCGTCGACGCTCGCGCCGCGCGACAGGTCGCTGATCGGCCGCGCGAACCCCTGCAGGATCGGACCGATCGCCTGCGCGCCGGCGAGATACTGCGTCAACTTGTACGCGATGTTGCCGCTGTCGAGATCGGGAAAGACCAGCACGTTGGCGCGACCGGCCACCGGCCCCGCCTCCTTGAGCTTCTTCGCCGCGACCGCCGGCACGAGTGCTGCATCGGCCTGCAATTCGCCATCGATGGCAAGCGCCGGCGCACGCTCGCGCACGATCGCGAGCGCCCGCAGCACCTTGTCCACGCGTGCGTGCCGCGCGCTGCCCTTGGTCGAGAACGACAGCATGGCCACACGCGGCGCATCGTTCAACAGGCGCCGGCCGCTTTCGGCCGATGCGATCGCGATGTCGGCCAGCGCCTCTGCGGAAGGATCGGCGTTGACGGCGCAATCGGCGTAGATCAGCGCACGTCCCTGCAGCGCGATCAGGAAGAAGCTCGACGGCGTTGCAATGCCGGGGGCGAGGCCGATCGTCATCATCCCGGCCTCGATCACGCGCGCGGTGGGATTGGCGACGCCGGCAATCATCGCATCGGCATCGCCCGCCTTCACCATCAGTCCCGCGTGGAACAGCGGCTTCGCCGCCAGACGGCGCGCAATGCCTTCGCTCGCGTCGGGACGGCCGTTACGGTAGAGCGTCGCGTAGCGCTCGACGTTCGCCGGATGCGTGCCGTCGAGCACGATCGGCTCCGCGAGACGCTCGGCGCGCAGGCGCTTCGCGGCGGCGACGATGCGCTCGTCGGCACCTTCGGGAAACACGACCCGGTAACCGCGTCCGCGGATGCGCTCGCGCGCCGTCTCGACGATGTCCATCGCTTCGCCTCCGCGGATGCCGTTTGGCACCGCGGCCAGTATCGGATTTGCAGGCTACGCATGCTACTCTTGCGGCGGCGCGAACAGGCGCCGACAGGAACCCGGCCGCCGATTCGCACAAGGCCGCGGGCTTGCCATCTTCCGGAGGAGCCAGCATGAAACTGATTCGATTCGCCGCGATCATTGCGGCCGTCGCGATGGTGTCGGTGGCGCAGGCGCAGCAGCCGATCGTCATCAAGTTCAGCCACGTCGTCGCCGAGAAGACGCCGAAGGGCCAGGCAGCGCTCAAATTCAAGGAGCTCGCCGAAAAATACCTGCCGGGCAAGGTGCAGGTGCAGGTCTTCCCGAATTCGCAGCTCTTCGGCGACGACCGCGAGCTCGACGCGCTGCTGCTCGGCGACGTGCAGCTGCTCGCGACGTCGCTGTCGAAATTCGACCGTTACACGAAGAAGCTGCAGGTGTACGACCTGCCGTTCATGTTCGAGAACCTCGCGGCGGTCGACCGCTTCCAGCACAGCGCCGCCGGCAAGGGCCTGCTCGATTCGATGACCGGCAAGGGCATCAAGGGCCTCGCTTACTGGCACAACGGCATGAAGCAGATGTCCAGCGACAAGCCGCAGCTCAAGCGCCCGGAGGACGTGAAGGGTCTCAAGTTCCGCATCCAGCAATCGGATGTGCTCGAGGCGCAGTTCCGCGCGCTCGGCGCGAACCCGCAGAAGATGGCGTTCTCGGAGGTGTACCAGGCGCTGCAGACGGGAGTGGTCGACGGCCAGGAGAACACGTGGTCGAACATCTACACGCAGAAGTTCTATGAAGTGCAGAAGACGATCGCCGAGACGAATCACGGCGTGATCGACTACATGGTCATCACGAACGCGAAGTGGTGGGACGGCCTGCCTGCCGACGTCAAGACAGGGCTTTCGAAGGCGATGGACGAGGCCACGGTCTACGGCAACAAGCTGGCCGACGACATCAACCAGCGCGACAAGAAGCTGATCATCGACGCCGGCAAGGCCAAGGTGCAGGAATTGTCGAAGGACGACCTCGCCGCGTGGCAGAAGGCGATGGCGCCGGTGTGGAAGAAATTCGAGGGCGACATCGGCAAGGACCTGCTCGACGCGGCACAGAAGTCCAACACGTAGCGCGGTCCGCCTCCACGGACCGCCACGCACGTGCTGCGCTGGTACGACCGGCTGGAGGAAGGCGCGATCGCCTTCCTCCTCGCCCTCATGACGCTGATCACGTTCGGTCAGGTCATCGCACGCTACGTCTTCGACTACAGCTTCGTCTGGGCGCTCGAGCTCGTCACGTTCCTGTTCGCGTGGCTGATCTTCCTCGGGATGTCGTACGGCGTTCGTGTCGGCTCGCACATCGGCGTCGACGCGCTCGTCAAGGCACTCCGCCCGCGCGCCGCGCGCATCGTCGGCGCCGTCGCAACGCTCTGCTGCATCGCCTACGCGCTGATCTGCCTGTGGGGAAGCTGGCGCTACGTCGCGACGATGCACATGATCGGCACGCTCGCGCAGGACCTGCCGATCCCGGTGTGGATTCCGCAGATCGCGCTGCCGCTTGGCTTCGCCCTCCTCGCGCTGCGCTTCACTGAAGTGTTCTATCGGATCGTGCGCGGCAGCGACGCCCATCTGCTGGGTGACGAGGCAGCGGCCATTCTCGACCAGATCGACGTCCCGGATGCCAACGTGGACACGCGCGCGCCGTGACGATCGCGTTCCTGTTCATCATCCTGTTCGTCTTCATGGCGATCGGCATGCCGATCGCCGTGTCGCTCGGTCTTTCGTCGCTGCTGACGATCCTGTTCTTCGGCCACGAGTCGATGGCGTCGCAGGCGCTGAAGCTCTACGAGACGGCGTCGCAGTTCACGCTGCTCGCGATCCCGTTCTTCATTCTGTCGGGCGCGTTCATGACGACCGGCGGCGTCGCGCGGCGCATGATCCGCTTCGCCAATGCCTGCATCGGCCATTTGCGCGCGGGACTCGGGCTCGCCTCGGTGATGGCCTGCATGCTGTTCGCCGCGGTGTCCGGCTCGTCGCCGGCCACCGTCGTCGCCGTCGGCTCGATCGTGATCGGCGGCATGGTGCGCGCCGGCTACTCGAAGGAGTTCGCCGCGGGTGTCATCTGCAACGCGGGCACGCTCGGCATCCTGATCCCGCCGTCGATCGTCATGGTCGTCTACGCCGCGGCGACCTCGACGTCGGTCGGCAAGCTCTTCATCGCCGGCATCGTTCCCGGCATCGTGCTCGGGCTGATGCTGATGGCCGCGATCTACGTCCGCGCGCGCATCATCAACCTTCCGCGCGAGCCGCGTGCGACGATGAAGGAAGTGCTGACGGCCGGCCGCGAGTCGGTGTGGGGATTGCTGCTGCTCGTGATCATCCTCGGCGGCATCTACGGCGGCATCTTCACGCCGACCGAGGCCGCCGCCGTCGCCGCGATCTACGCGTTCGTCATCGCCGTGTTCGTGTACCGAGACATCGGGATGCGCCACGTGCCGAAGGTGCTCGTCGACGCGGGTCGCGTCACCGTGATGCTGATGTTCATCATCGCCAACGCGCTGCTGTTCGCCCACGTGCTGACGACCGAGCGCATTCCGCAGGTGATCACCGAGCAGATCGTCGCGATGGGGATGACGCAGTGGCAGTTCCTGATCGTCGTCAACGTGCTGCTGCTGATCGCCGGCAACTTCATGGAGCCGACGGGCATCATCCTGATCCTCGCGCCGATCCTGTTTCCGATCGCAACCGAGCTCGGCATCGATCCCGTGCATCTCGGCGTCATCATGACCGTCAACATGGAGATCGGGATGGTGACGCCGCCGGTGGGGCTCAACCTCTTCGTGACGTCGGGCATCACCGGCATGTCGGTGGTGCAGGTCGTGAAAGCGGCACTGCCATGGCTGTCGGTGCTGTTCGTGTTCCTGATCATCGTCACCTACGTGCCGGCGATCACGCTGTGGCTGCCAAACCTGCTGTATTGATTCAAAGCGCGATGTCGCCGAGGTAGGCGCGCTGCACCTCGGGGTCGGATTCGAGCTCGCGTGCCGTGCCCTCGCGCACGATCTCGCCCGTTTCCATCACGTAACCGCGGTCGGCCACCGACAGCGCCGCATGCACGTCCTGCTCGACGAGCAGCACGGTAACTCCTTCCGTGCGGATGCGCGTCATCGTCTCGAGCAGCAGATCGACGATCACCGGCGCGAGGCCGAGGCTCATTTCGTCGACCATCATCAGCCGCGGCTTCGCCATCAGCGCGCGCGCCATCGCGCACATCTGCTGCTCGCCGCCCGACATGCTGCCGGCGAGCTGGCGGCGGCGATCGGCGAGCCGCGGGAAGATCGCGTACATCCTGTCCAGATCGCGGGTGATTGCCGGTGTGTCGCGCCGCCGGTATGCGCCCATGCGGAGGTTTTCCTCGACGCTCATCCGGTCGAAGAGCTGCCGGCCTTCGGGCACCTGCACGAGGCCCATCGCGAAGACGTCGTCCGCCGTGGTCCCCGCGAGCGGATGTCCATCGAATGCGATGTCGCCACGCGACGGGATCAGCCGTGAAATTGCGCGCAGCAGCGTCGTCTTGCCGGCGCCGTTGCCGCCGACCATCGCGACGATTTCGGCCTGGCGCACCGTGAGGCTGATGCTGCGCAGCACCTGCATCTCGCCATAGCCGGCGTTGAGCTGCGCAACCTCGAGCAATGGCTTGCCGTTCCCGGGTACGGCGGCGCCAATGCCGCCCGCGACAGCGCTCATGTGCGTTTCTTTCCCAGGTACGCCTCGACGACGCGCGGATCACGCAGCACCTCGTCGGTCGGACCCTCGACGATCTTCTCGCCGTGATGCAGCACGAACACGCGGTCGGACAGGCTGGTGATCGCCTTCATCACGTGCTCGATCACGAGGATGCTGATGCCGCGATCGCGCACCTTGCGGATATCCTCGATCACCTCCTCGATCTCGACATGGTTGAGTCCCGCCATCACCTCGTCGAGCAGCAGCAGGCGCGGCTGCATCGCGAGCGCTTTCGCAAGCTCGAGCCGCTTGCGGTCGGGACCACCCAGCGCATCGGCGCGCTGCGTGATGCGCTTGCCGAGCCCGACGAACTCGAGCGATTCGCGCGCCTGCTCGCGGGCGCGGCGCAGGCTGTGCTCGCCGCCTTTCGCACCGAACAGCGCGCCCACCGACGCGTTCTCCAGCACGCTCATGCCGGGGAACGGCTTCATCACCTGGAACGTGCGGCCGATGCCGAGATGCGCGCGGCGGAAGGCGGGGAGCGCGCGCACCGACCGGCCCTCGAACAGGATGTCGCCGGCGCTCGGCTGCATCGTTCCGTTGACCATGCTTACCAGCGTCGTCTTGCCCGCGCCGTTGGGCCCGATCAACCCGAGAATCTCGCCGCGGCGCAAATGGAACGTCACGTCGTTCACCGCCACGAGCCCATGGAAGCGCTTCGTGACGCCGCGCACGTCGAGGATGTGTTCGGAGCCGCTGCTCGTCGCCGGGGTGGCCATCGCGATCTACAGCCGGTGGGTCCTGACGTTCCCGGCGAAGTAGCGCCACCCGGTGCGGCGGAAATTCTCGACGAGATGCGCGATGCCGCGCGGCATGAACACGACGGCGATCACGATCACGATGCCGAAGAACATGCTCGCGAAGCTCGTGACTTTGGTGGCGAGCACCTCGGAGATGGTGGACAGCACGAACGCGCCGACGACGGGCCCGAGCACGCTGCCCGGGCCGCCGAACACGGCCATGATGATCATCTTCACGTTGAGAGACACGTCGAACACGCCGACGGGATCGATGAACGTGATGTAGTACGCGTAGATCCCGCCGGCGAGCCCGGTGAACGCGGCCGACAGCATGAACGCGAGCACCTTGTAGAGCGTCGTGTTGACGCCCATCACCGCAGCCCCCTCCTCGTTCTCGCGGATGGCGACGAGGCCGAGCCCGAATCGGCTGCGCGAAAGCCACAGCACCGTCAGCGTGACGAGCACGAGCAGCCCGAGTGCCAGCTCGTAGAACAGCACGTCGCTTTTGAGCAGCGGCAGCACGAGGCCGATGTTGCGTCCCGCGATCTCGAGGTTCGACACGATCGCCGTCATGATGAATGCGAGCCCGAGCGTCGCGATCGCGAAATAGTGGCCGCGCAGCCTCAGCACGGCGAGCCCGAGCAGCGCGGCGAAGACGACGGCAAGTGCGAGGCCGAGCAGCATGCCGACCCAGAACGGCAGGTTGAACTGCGTCATCGCGATGGCGACGCCGTACGCGCCGAGGCCGTAGAACACCGAGTTGCCGAACGACGCATAGCCGGTGTAGCCGCCGATGATGTTCCAGCCCTGCGCGAGCGTTGCGAGCAGCAGCACGCTGATGCCGAACTGCAGCATCACCGTGTTGCCGTACCAGGGCAGCGCGGCGAGCAGCGCGACGACGACGGCCGACACGACGATGCCGGCGGTGCTCTTCACACGGCTATCCTTGGGTCTTCGGTTTCAGACACGCTCATGCGGTCCGTCCGAGGAGCCCGCTCGGCCGCAGGATCAGCACCAGCAGCAGCACGCCGAAGCTCGCGACATCCCGATAGGTCGAGCCGAAATACAGCGCGGTCAGCGATTCGACGATGCCGAGGACGAGTCCGCCGACGATGACGCCCAGGGGATTGTCGAGCCCGCCGATGATCGCAATGGCGAACGACTTCGCCGTGAGCGGGCCGCCGATGTACGGGTTGATCTGCGACACCGTGCCGTAAAGCCCCCCGGTGACGCCTGCCAGCGCGGCGCCAAGACCGAACGTCAGCGCGTAGATGCGCTTCGGATCGACGCCATAGAGCCGCGCCGCGACGAGGTTCTGCGCCGACGCGCGAATGCCGCGCCCGATGCGCGTATGCAGCAGGAACAGCCACATCGCGATCGTGAGGCCGAGGGCGATCGCGAACACCAGCACCTGCACCGTCGGAATGGTGATGCCGGCGATGGCGAAGTTGGCGCCGGCGTAGGTCGGGTTGATCGCGCGGAAGTCAGCGGAGAACCAGAGTTGCGCGAGGTAGGTGAGGATCACCTCGATGCCGAACGTGATCAGCAGCGTGTTGAACATCGGCCCGCGGATCACGAAGTTCAGGATGCCGCGCTCGATGGCGTAGCCGACGATGAAGAGCACGACCGCGGTGATCGGCAGCGTGACGAACGGATCGATGTGCCAGACGGTGAACAGGAAGTAGCTCGTGTAGGCGCCCAGCATGATCAGCGCGCCGTGCGAGAGGTTCACGATGTTCAGCACGCCCCAGACCAGGGCGAGCCCGAGCGCCATCAGCGCGTAGAGCCCGCCCAGGAGCACGCCGCTGACGAGAACCTGCGCGAGCAGTTCCAAGAGGTTCCCGGCGCGCGATAGACGGCGATGAAGGTTATGCCGCCGCTACCTCTTGTCCCACGGCGGCAACGGATACACGAGCTTGTTGATGAAATCCTTGCCGGCGAAGATCGGCACCACCTTGTCGTCCTGGATCTGGATCATGATCTGCGGCAGGCTGATCTGGCCCTTGTCGTTGAACGCGATGTGACCATAGACACTGTCGAAGCTGACCTTGGCCAGCGCATCGCGCACCTTCTGCGGATCGGTGCTGCCGGCATTCTGGATCGCATTGACGAACGCCTCGACCGCCGCGACGCCGGCGGCCGCATGATAATCGGGATCGTAGCCGAATTTCGCCTTCCACGCCTTCGCGAACGCCTCGGCATCGCCGAACCACTGATCCTTGAGCGACGTCGACGGCAGCCACGCCGTCATGCCGCTCGCGCCGTTGGCATCCTTGCCGAGCGCCTGGCGAAAGTCGGCGCTCGGAACGCCGACCGTGAACGAATAGAGCTTCGGGCTGACGCCGAGGCTTTTCGCCTGGCGGATGAAGTTCAGCACCTCGGTTTCGTGGCCCGCGACCAGCACGACGTCGGCGTTGCCGCTCTTGATGCGCGACAGCAGCACCGAGAAGTCGGACGCATTCGTGCTGTAGCGCTCGTCGAGCACGGTCGTGAGGCCGGCTTTCTTCAGGAGCTCGCGCGTGCCCTTGGCCACCGACACGTCGAACGAATCGTCGGCGTAAAGCAGCGCCACGGTCTTCGGCGCCGGGTTGAGCTTCGCCAGCGCGTCGATCGTGCTGCCGAAGTAGTCGCTGGCCGCCGGCAGCGTGCCGAAAATGTATTTGTAGCCGCGCGTATAGATTTCGTCGGATGCGCCGCCGCCCTGCACCATCGGCACCGAGCTCTTTTCGGCGATCGACGAATCGGCGAGCACGAAGTTGCTCGCGAACGGGCCGAGCAGGAAGTTGACCTTGTCCTGCGACAGGAGCTGCGAATACTGGCGCACGCTCAGGTTGACGTCGGACTGGTTGTCGAGCAGCTTCAACGCGATCTTCTGCTGCGTCGAGCCCACCTTCACGCCGCCGGCTGCGTTGATCTTCTCGATCGCGAAGTCGTACGCGTCCTTGTAATAGCGCCCGGTGTTCGCGACGGGCCCGGTCAGTTGCACCGAAGCGCCGAAGGTGACGGTCTGCGCGCCCGCCACGGCGGAGGCGGCGAAGGCCGCGACGAAGAACAGGAAACGAAGCATCATGACGTCCACCTTTTGTTCTTGACAGAAAACGGCGCGGCGTTCAAGCGAGCGTGTACGCCGTCTTCACCGTCGTGTAGAACTCGGCGGCGTAACGGCCCTGCTCGCGCGGTCCGTAACTCGATCCCTTGCGGCCGCCGAAGGGAACATGATAGTCGACCCCGGCGGTCGGCAGGTTGACCATCACCATGCCTGCATCGGCATTGCGCTTGAAATGCGCCGCATGCTTGAGGCTCGTCGTGCACACGCCGGCGCACAGGCCGAACGACGTATCGTTGGCGAGCGCAAGCGCTTCGTCGTAGTCGCGCGCACGGATCACGGCGGCGACCGGTCCGAAGATTTCCTCGCGCGCAATGCGCATGTCGTTCGCGACGTCGGTGAAAAGCGTGGGCGCCATATAGAAGCCCGGCGCGTCGCGGCCGAGGCGCTCGCCGCCGGCGACCAGCCGCGCGCCTTCCTGCCGCCCGATGTCGACATAGCGCAGATCCTGAGCGAGTTGCGACTCGTCGACCGCGGGTCCGATGTGCGTTCCCGGCTTTTGCGCGTCATCGATCACGAGCGATTTCATCCGCTCGGTGAGCGCCTGGACGAACCGGTCGTGGATACCCGCCGTGACGATCAGCCGCGACGAGGCGGTGCACCGCTGGCCGGTCGAGAAGAACGCACCGTTCGCCGCGCATTCGACGGCCACCGCGAGGTCGGCGTCGTCGAGCACCACGAGCGGATTCTTGCCGCCCATCTCGAGCTGGAATTTCTTCATGCCGGCCACGCACTTGGCGGCGATCGCGCGTCCGGTGGCGACCGACCCGGTGAACGAGATCGCGGCGACGTCCTGGTGCGTGAGCAGCGCTTCACCGACGACCGACCCGCGGCCCATGACGAGGTTGAACACGCCGGCCGGAATGCCCGCGCCGGCAATGATCTTCGCCAACGCGTGCGCGGTGCCGGGGACAAGATCGGCCGGCTTGAATACGACGCAATTGCCATACGCGAGTGCGGGCGCGATCTTCCAGGCGGGAATGGCGATCGGAAAATTCCACGGCGTGATGAGACCGACGACGCCGAGCGGCTCGCGCGTGACTTCGATGTCGATGCCCGGACGCACCGATGCGATCTTCTCGCCCGCCTGGCGCAGGCACTCGCCGGCGAAGAACAGGAAGATCTGGCCGGCGCGCACCGTTTCGCCGACCGCCTCGGGAAGCGTCTTGCCTTCCTCGCGCGACAGGAGCCGGCCGAGCTCGTCCTTGTGCGCCAGGATGTCGTCGCCGATGCGCTTCAGGAGGTCGTGCCGCTGCTGAATGCCGCTTCGCGACCAGGCGGGAAACGCGTCCTTCGCGGCCGCGATCGCGCGCGCCGCGGCGCTCGCGTCGGCGCGTGCGAAAAGACCAACGACGTCGGCGGTATTGGACGGGTTGATGTCCTCGGCCGCCTGGGTGGCCTCGAGCCATTCGCCCGCGATGTAATTGCCTGCTGCTTCCATGTGCGCTCCCGTTCGACTGTTCGAAAATGCAATCGTGCGCTTCAGCGACCTTGCGCCGCGCGCCAGGCGGCGAAATCGTGCGCGGTCCGCTCGTCGGTGGCCGGGTAGAGACCGAGGATCGAGCGGCCGTTTTGCACCTGTTCGGTGACGAAGTCCTCGAACAGCGTCATTTCCACTGCTTCGTCGGCGATCTCGTCGGCGAGATGCGCGGGAACGATGACGACCCCTTCGGCGTCGCCGACGACCACGTCGCCGGGAAACACCGGTGCATCGCCGCAGCCGATCGGCACGTTGATGTCGACCGCCTGGTGGCGCGTGAGGTTCGTCGGCGCCGCGGGCCGCTGATGGTAGGCGGGGATCGAAAGGCGGGCGATGTCCGGGGAATCGCGAAAGCCGCCGTCGGTGACGACGCCGGCGACGCCGCGCTTCATAAGCCGCGTCACGAGGATCGAGCCGGCCGAAGCGGCGCGCGCGTCCTTGCGGCTGTCGATGACGAGCACCGCGCCGGCGGGGCACTCCTCGACGGCGCGCCGCTGCGGATGTGCGTGGTCGCGGAACACGCTGATCGGATTCAAATCCTCGCGCGCCGGGATGTAGCGCAGCGTGTACGCCTCGCCGACCATCGGCGCAGGATTCGCATTGAGCGGATGCACGTCCTGCACGAACTGGTTGCGCAGGCCGCGCTTGAACAGCGCCGTGGTGAGCGTGGCGGTGCTCACCGTGGCGAGCTTCGCACGCGTCGTTCCGGAAAGGGCCATGTCAGCCGGGAAGGGCCGCCCCGGCCGGCTGACCAGCGCCCTGGCGGGCAGCGAGTGCAGGCGACTTCATCTCAGTTCCCCGGCAGATCGGCGGTGATCGGCAGGTAGTAGTCGGTCCATGCCTTCGGCATCGTCTTCAGCGTGCCGACCTTGTGCAGGTGCGCAGCAAATTTCATCGTGCCTTGCGGCGCGGGCGTCCATTCCATCATGCCCGGCTGCTTCAGCATGTCGAGGATCTCGGCGGCCGGCATCTTGTCGTGCGTGACCTCGCGGTAGATCTCGACGGCGGCCGGCGTGTCCTTGTTGATGAAATCGATCGCGTCGAACGTCGCGGCCTTGATCGCCGCGACGATCTTCGGGTTCGCGTCGGCGAACTTCGTCGTCGTGAAGAACTGCGACTGCGTCAGCGGCCCACCGATGATGTCGGGCGAGGACAGCACGATGTGCGCGCCCTTCACGTTCTTGAGCTCATAGTACGAGTAGGGTGGCGCCGCGAAGTGGCTGGTGATCTCGCCCTGCGGATTGGCCATCATGATCGCGGCGTCCGGGTGTCCGAGCTGCACGGTGTTCGCATCGAGCTTCGTCGTCTGGTCGGCGCCGAACGTCTTCTCGCTCGCCATCTGCAGCAGGATCGCCTGCGTCGACACCTTGAGCGTCGGCACGGCGATGCGGTCGTTCGGTCCGTAATCCTTCAGCGTGTGGATGTTCGGATTGCGCGTGATCAGCGCGAGCGGCAGCGCCGAGTTGGCGACGATCCCCTTGACGCCGCCTTTCGTCCGATCCCACAACAGCAGCAGGTTGCCGACGCCGGTGTTGACGACGTCGACGTTACCCGACAGCAGCGCGTCGGTCTGGGCGCCCCCGCCCGAAAGCGACGCCCAGGTCACCTTCAGGTTCGGCACGCCGAGCTTCGCCGCCTCCTTCTCGATCAGCTGCTGCTTTTCCATCACGTGCGACGGCAG
>Ga0207674_10000507_pt1 | contig 51182 bp, 53 predicted proteins | sample KBSCornC72_FD_184303 | JGI IMG/M metagenome (GOLD analysis project Ga0207674, IMG submission 184303) | Corn rhizosphere microbial communities from Kellogg Biological Station, Michigan, USA - KBS Corn C7-2 (SPAdes) (version 2) | ecosystem: Host-associated > Plants > Roots > Rhizosphere > Soil ... | reverse complement strand
CGGACCACGACTTCCGCACCCAACTGTCCGAGATAGTGGAAGAGGTTGTAGGTAAAGCTGTCGTAGTTATCGATCAGAAGGAGCAAGTGACACCTAAGGGTTGTCCGGCCCAATTGGACCTTGGCCAAGTCAAGTCGTTGTTTCGTTCCCTCTTCTACGATGACGTGCCAGGGCGTTGAAAGGTCTCACTGCAGCAGCAGGCACGCGTTTTGGCAGAAAGCCCCTGCGTAAATCGCGACCCCGGGACCCCGCCGTCGCAGTTCCGCTTATCAGACGCCACGAGCGCGGTTGACGACCTCCGAGACGAGCCTAATTTGGGCTCAATCATTCCATTTCGGAGCACAGATGACCAAAGCAAACGGCCGCAAGGCGATTTTCATTACGGGTGCGGCATCGGGAATGGGGCGCGAAACGGCGCGGCTCTTTTGCCAGAGGGGGTGGTTCCTTGGCTGCTATGATGTGAACGTCGAAGGACTTCGATCGCTTGAACTCGAGCTCGGCGCCGACAATTGCGTGGTCCGCAAACTCGATGTTTGCGATCGCGCTGACTACCGCGCCGCTCTCTCGGAATTCGCAAGCCATACCGGCGGCACGCTGGACATTCTCTTCAACAATGCCGGCATCGGCCGCGGGGGACCGTTCGAGAGCCAGTCCTTCGACGATGTCATGGCGGTCGGCAACACCAATTTTGTCGGCGTTCTGATCGGTATTCACGAAGCAATCCGGTATCTGAAAGCGACTCCGAACTCGTTGTGTTTCACAACGTCCTCATCGTCGGCGACTTATGGAATGCCGGGCATAGCGGTCTATTCGGCCACCAAACATGCGGTGAAAGGTTTGACCGAAGCGCTTGCAGTCGAGTTCAAGGCGATCGGCGTTCGCGCCGCCGACGTGCTACCCGGATTGATCGATACGCCCATATTGCCGCCGGGCGTTGCTGCGAACGCGCCCAAGGAGGGAATGTTCAGGGCGATTCCACCGATCGAGGTGGCCAAAGTCGTGTGGGACGCCTACCACACGGACAAGCTCCATTGGTATGTTCCGCCGGAAATTTACGAGTTGGACAAGGCCGCCACTCTTGCGCCCGAGCAGACACGCGATGGTATGGCGAACGGCACTTTGTTCGCCCAACTGACGGCGGCCACTTCACCATGAACGACGACTTAGTCGGCGAAGTTTCGCCTGCACAACGCTTCGACGAGGAGAGGCTCAGATCGTATCTCGAGTTGAAGATTGAAGGTTTTGGTCGCGACCTGACCGTGCAGCAAATCAAAGGTGGCGCCTCCAATCCGACGTTCAAGCTTACGACGCAGGGAGCGGAGGGGCCTCAGCGTTATGTGTTGCGCAAGAAGCCGCCGGGCCAGCTACTTGCCAGCGCCCACCAAGTCGACCGGGAACACCGTGTCATGAAGGCCCTCGAGTCGACCGGTGTGCCTGTGCCCCGCATGCGCCATCTTTGCGATGACGCCTCCATTATCGGCACAGCATTCTATGTGATGGATTTTCTTGACGGACGGATCTTTCGTGACGCGACTCTTCCGGGACTTTTGCGCAGCGAGCGCAGCGCGATATATGACGACCTGAACGCGACGCTCGCGAAATTGCACCAAGTCGACTACGTCGCTCGCGGATTGTCGGATTTCGGTCGGCCCGGTGGCTATTTCGAACGCCAAGTGGCCCGATGGATCAAGCAATATCGCGGCGCTGAGAGCGAACACATACCGGCGATGGAACAGCTTATTCTGGAACTCCCGACGATGATTCCGCAAGACCAATCGGTTTCCATCGCTCACGGCGATTATCGTTTGGAGAATACGATGTTCCATCCCACCGAGCCGCGCTTGATCGCCGTGCTGGATTGGGAGCTTTGCACCATAGGCCACCCGCTCGCCGACATCGCGTACAATTGTTTTTTGTGGCACTCCGAGGGTCAAGGTTGGGGAAGCTTGCTCGGCGTTGATTTTGCTTCGAGCGGAATACCCACGGAGAAGGAATATGTCGACGCCTATTGCCGGCGAACGGGGCGAGACGGCATCGACAATTGGAACTTCTACGTGGCCTTCGGCGTGTTCCGGCTGGCTTCCATTTCCCAAGGCGTTTATCGGCGCGTCCTGAACGGCGTGGCGCCGAGTGACCGGCCGGCGATCAACGGAACGCCGCGATTGGCCGAACAAGCGCTCGAACTTCTGCATCGCAAGACGTGACGTCATGGTTGCGCCGACACCCACCGTTGTTCCTCGTGGCGATCAGGATTGGGAAGTCCTTGTTCCGCTCGACGCGCTGTCCGCATGGATGGATGGGCAGGGCATCGAGCGCGGCCCAATCGAAAACCCGCGACTTCTTGGAGGGGGGACACAGAATATTCTGCTGAAGTTCGAACGCGGCTCGCGCAGTTTCGTTCTGCGCCGGCCGCCAAAGCATCTGCGCAAAAACTCGAATGAAACCATGCGCCGCGAAGCCCGCGTACTGACTGCGTTACGCGGCACCGATGTGCGCCACCCCGGCATGATTGCGGCCTGCGGCGACGAGGCGGTGCTCGGGGCAGCATTCTATCTCATGGAACCCGTCGAAGGATTCACGCCGCGGGAGGAGATGCCGACTCTGCATGCGAACAATCCGGCCGTTCGCCGTGAGATGGGTTTCGAGATGGTCGATGCGATCGCCGCTCTTGCAGGCGTCGACTATGTCGGGCGCGGCCTTGCCGATCTTGGTAAGCTGGATGGCTATCTCGATCGCCAGGTCGGCCGCTGGCGGGCGCAGCTTGAAAGTTACGCCGAACATCCCGGCTGGCCTGGGCTGGCAGGAATTCCGGGTGTCGATGAGGTTGGGGCCTGGTTGACGTTGCATCGGCCAGATTCGTTCGTTCCGGGCATTATTCACGGCGACTTTCACTTCGGAAACGTGTTGTTCGATCGCCAAAGCTCCAAGCTGACCGCCATGGTCGACTGGGAGTTGACGACGCTTGGTGACCCACTTGTTGACCTCGGCTGGCTCTTATCGGCCTGGCCGGAGGACGGCGCCGAGACCGTGCCCGTCAAGCCGTGGCACGGATTTCCGCACCGGAGCGAGATCGTGGCACGTTATGCCGAAAAAACTGGTCGAGACGTCCGTCACGCCGATTGGTTCGAAGTGCTCGCGTGCTACAAGCTCGGTTCGATTCTGGAGGGCACTTTTGCACGCGCCTGTGCTGGCCGCGCGCCGAAGGAGACCGGAGACTATCTTCACGCCTCGACCTTGGCGCTCTTTGAGAGGGCACTGAAGAAGATTTCCTAGCGCGTCTGCCCGCCGTCAACCGCCAAGACGGCGCCGGTGATAAAGCTTGCCGCGGGACTCAGCAGGAATGCTGCTGCGGCGCCGATCTCTTCAGGCTTTCCGTAACGTCGCAGAGGCACCTCGCGCTTGATCCATCTCGCCCAGGCTTCCGCGCGCTCTCCTGTTGAACGCGCTTCCCAGTCACCGCCTGGAAAAATGATGTTACCTGGAGCGATTGAATTCACGCGAATGCCAGCAGGCCCAGCGATCTTCGCCAGCTCCTTCGCGAGATGATTCATCGCCGCCTTGGCTGTGCCATACGTCAGCGGCGTTCCCATCGCGCCCAATCCCGCTATCGAGCTGATGAAGACGAGCGAGCCCTCCTTACGAGGAGTCATGCGCCTAAGAACTCCCCGTGCCAGCCGGAAAGCTGAATCGAGATTCTGCGCAAACGCCCCACCCCAAGTGGTATCGTCCACGTCATAACCCGGGGGCGTCGGATATAGACCGACATTGGCGACCCCGCCCCAGATTGGACCGAGTTCGCGCTCTGCCGACTCCAATGCCTTCTCGATCGTCGCGGTGTCGCGCATGTCGCCTGCGGTTGACCAGATGCGATCCTTGCCGAAAGTGTCGGCCAGCCTTTTGTGCGTCTCACCGAGTGCCTGTGCACCGCGCGCGGTAATCGCCAAGCGTGCGCCCTCCCTCAGACAAGTCTCGACTATCCCCAGGCCAATTCCGCGACTGCCGCCGGCGACAAATATAACCCTGTCTTTGAGCTGCAGATCCATGATGCCCTCCAAACCTAAAGTCCGAGTACTGCCTTCGATAGGATGTTCCGCTGCACTTCGCTCGTTCCGGCATAGATCGATCCTGCTCGATCGTTCAGATACTTCGCCGCGACGGTCCAGCTATACTCGGGCCCGACCGGACTTTGATTGCTGGGCGGTCGATAATTTGGTGAGGGTCCACCTGCGGACACGGCGAAGGGTTGGTAGGGGAGGGTATTGAACCCGACAGCCTCCAGCGCCAGTTCGGTCAGTCGCTGGCTCAATTCGGTAGCGACCATCTTCAACATGGACGATTCCGCGCCCGGCGCTTGGCCTCTACTCAATTTGGACATCACGCGAAGCTCAACAGCCTCAAGCGTGTCCACTTCGATTTGAGCGTGGGCAAGCCTGCTTGCGAAGTTGTCGTCGCTGATGTTTTCGGCCTGCGCGATGGATCGAATTCGTTCCATCCGTGACTTGAGCCCCGGCGAACTGACGCCACCGCCTCTTTCAAACTGCATGAGGTACTTGGCGACGGTCCAGCCCTCGCCAACTTGGCCCACGACATTTCTCCTTGGCACTCGCACGTCGCTGAAGAAAACTTCGTTTTGGATATGTTCGCCGCTCAACGAGACAATCGGCTTGACCTCGACGCCGGGAGTCTTCATGTCGATCAACAGAAACGTAATGCCGAGCTGCGGGATCTTCTCACGTGACGTGCGCACCAGGCAAAAGATCCAATTCGCAACGTGAGCGTGTGTGGTCCAGATCTTGTGACCGTTACAAATGAATTGGTCGTCCTCCTCGCGCGCACTCATCTGAAGCGAAGCAAGATCCGAACCCGCGCCCGGTTCGGAATAGCCCTGACACCAGAAGTCTTCGCCCGTTAGGATGCGTGGTAAGTAATGAGACTTCTGCGCCGACGTCCCATGTCCGATCAGAACCGGTCCGCACATGCCGATGCCCATCGGCGAGAGAGGAGGGGCACCAGCCGAGGCCAGTTCGCTGGCAAAAATGTAGCGCTGCGCGACACTCCAGCCACACCCGCCATATTCGATTGGCCAGGCTGGTGCGACCCAACCGCGGCGATGGAGAATGCGCTGCCACGTCATCCCGATTTCGTAATCAGCATAAACACTCGTTAAGGAGCGTCCCGCCCGCCGCAAGTCCGGGGTAAGTTCAGCCGCGAGAAATTCGCGCACATCGTCACGAAATCGGAGGTCAGTGTCACTCCAACGTACGTCCATGTGCTGCTCCAGCCGTGGGAACTGCAATCTTGCGGAAGGGACGTTACGGAACGCAAGACTTAAAATATGTTTGTGGCTAGCGCACCCGCCAACGATCCCCAATCCGAGAGGTAATTGACATGAAAGAGTTGCTTCCGTTGGCCGCAAAGGTCGGCGAACAATTGAAGGAGAGAAAGGAAACGTTGGCGATTGCTGAGTCATCGAGCGGTGGATTGCTCTCGGCTGTTCTGCTCGCGGTGCCTGGCGCGTCTGCATATTTCCTTGGCGGTGCGGTGGTCTATACCGCGAAGGCGCGCGTGCTTCTGATGGACCTTCCGCGTACGTCCGTTGCGGGAATGCGTTCCGCTAGCGAACCGTATGCGATGCTTCTGGCGCGAACCGGGCGGGAGCGCTTTGCAGCAACGTGGGGATTAGGCGAAACCGGTGCCGCTGGTCCGACAGGAAATCCGTATGGCGACGCGGCCGGCCACAGTTGTATCGCGCTCAGCGGGCCGGTGGAACGCTCATTGACGGTGGAAACAGGTCGAGCGGATCGAGTCGATAATATGCGGGCATTCACAGAAGCAGCGTTAAATTTGTTGCTCGCAGAAATCTCTTGAAGAACCAAGAGGGGCGACGCGTCCTATTGTCCACGCGCGGCCGCTGACGCGTAACGCACAGCTTCTTCGGCCGCCATCATGAGCGCCTTGGCCTTGTTCACCGTCTCCTGATATTCGGCCTCCGGAATGCTATCCGCGACGATGCCGCCGCCCGCTTGGACATACATCATTCCGTCCTTCACAATGGCAGTTCTCAACACGATACAGGTGTCCATCGAACCGTCGGCCGCGAAGTAGCCGACGGCCCCTGCGTAAACCGCCCCACGCTTTTCCTTCTCGAACTCATCAATCAGCTGCATGGCCCTGATTTTTGGCGCGCCCGAGAGAGTTCCTGCCGGAAGCCCAGCCGTCAGCGCGTCGATCGCATCCAGACCATCGCGAATCTTGCCTTCGACATTCGAGACAAGATGCATCACGTGGCTATAGCGCTCGATAAAAAAACTGTCCGTTACACGAACTTCTCCGGTCTTTGAGACGCGGCCGACGTCATTACGTCCAAGATCGACAAGCATCAGATGCTCGGCCCGTTCCTTCTGGTCAGCCAGGAGTTCGTCGGCCAAATGCGCGTCTTCTTCGCTCGATCTGCCCCGGGGGCGGGTACCTGCAATGGGTCTAATCGTGACGATTCCATCGCGCAGACGCACGAGTATCTCGATACTAGACCCAACGATCGAAAATCCCGGAAATGCCAGGTTGTAGAGAAACGGGGACGGATTGAGGCGCCGCAATGCGCGGTAAAGTGCAAACGGAGGCAGAGCGAATGGCCGTCGAAAGCGCTGGCTCGGCACGACCTGAAAGACATCGCCCGCGCGAATATACTCCTTCGCCCGTTCGACGATCGCCAAATACTCATCATGCGACGTGTTAGAATCGATCTGCGAAAAAGGAGGCAGATCGATCGGAGCCGGAGATGTTGGGGGCGTCGGGCGTTCCAATTCGCTGACCGCGTCTGAAATTCGTTCGCACGCCCTCGCATAAGCGGCGCGTGCATCGACGCCGGCTTGCGGCCATACTGGCGTTACGACCAGAATCTCGTCGCGGACATTGTCGAAGATTGCGGTGATTGTCGGCCGAACGAGGATCGCGTCAGGCAAATCAAGAGGATCGGGCGGCTCGGGCCCGAGCCGCTCAATCAGCCGAACCAAGTCGTAACCGAGATAGCCGAAAAGCCCGACGGCCATCGGCGGAACCGCCGCGGGAAGGGGCATGCGGCAGGCATTGACAAGCACTCGTAGCGCGGCAAGTGGTTTTTCGGAGTTGGCATCAGGAACGAATTTGTTTGCGTCCTTCTTCGCCTCGCGGTTGATTTCCGCTCTGCCGTGACGACAGCGCCAGATCAAATCGGGCTTCAAACCGATGATCGAATAGCGGCCGCGCGTCTCGCCGCCCTGCACACTCTCGAGCAGAAAGGCGTTTTCCTGCCCTTCGGCGAGCTTCAGGAAGGCAGATACTGGCGTTTCCAGATCAGCTACGAGTTTCGTGTAGAGAACTTGCGGAGCGGCCGAGTCATAGACGCGGGCAAATTCTGAATATTCGGGTTCAATCGCCATCGCGCGCTCACGATCCTGAACCTGAATTGCCGATGGTGGTATCGACGAGTTTCTGATTGATGGTGACACCCTCGCGAACCTGCTCCGCCTTGGCGAGCGAGCTACTGAAATCTGCTGCGATCTCGCCTGATAACTGGCGCACGCCTTGAACATAGCTAGGGTCGCCCTCAGGAGAAGGATGCTCTATGCCCGTGACGCGGGCGATGACGTACCCTCCGCCAACCTTTGGTCCCGACACAACTCCGCCGGCTGGCGCATTAAAAAGCGAAGCAATTAGCGCTTTGCTGAATGTGGAATTGTCAGTCCCACGGGTCAGAGCCGGACTCGTCTGCAAGGATGTCCCGAGTGAAGCGGCGATGTTGTTTAGCGCGTGAGCCATATTGGCCTGGGCAGTCAACGTCGCGGCCTTTGCCTTCAATTCGATCTCTTGCTCCCCGGCGATCCACAGTGCCGACGCCTGCGAACGGATCGCCTCGATCGGTCTGAGTTTTGGCGGAGTGACTCCGTCGACCTTGAGCGCGTAGTAGTGGCCATCGGCAGTCGGGAAAGGATCGCCTTCGTCGCCGATCTCGCTCTTGAAGATCTGGGCCAAGAATTCGGGATTGCCGGCCGCAGCAACCTTGCTGCCGTCGGGAGCCATCCCTTGCACGTCAATGGCAGGGATGTGGGCGAAATGCATGCCGGACTTCCGCGCCGCGTCCTCTACACTCGCGCCGCCTCCGACCGCGTCAGTGAATGCATTGGCGATGTCCGTGAGCTTCGCCGTGGCCAGCTTGCGAACAAGGGCCTGCTTTACCTCGTCGTGACTCTTGGATGTCCCGGCAACGATGTCCGTTACATGAATCAAGACCCATCCGAAGGTTCCTTTGACGGGCGCGCTGATCCCATTACTAGGTAGCGCAAATGCGGCGCTCGCGCGTGCTGGATCAATTGCGAGGTCGGATTGGCTGAGTTCGCCAAGTTGGTAATCGGCTGGACGAAGATTGCGCTCTGCGGCAAGCGCCTCAAAGCTCTTTCCGGCGTCCAGAGCCGTCTTGGCGGCTGTTGCCTCTGCTTCCGATTTAAATCCGATCTGCTCGATACGGCGTTTTTCCGGAACGACGTAGTCGGATTTGTTGGCATCCAATTCGTCCTGAACCTGCTTGTCGGACACGGTTATGGTCGCTGCGACATCGTCGACTCCGATCGACGCGTAACTGACAGAGCGATACTCTGGTGTGCTGAAGCGATCGGAATGCGTCTTAACAAACGCCGCCAAGACCGCATCGCTCGGTGGTTTGATCGAGCCCACCATTTCAGGCGTCACGATGATGTATTCCGCCGCCCGCAGCTCATTCACATAGGCAAATATGGCACGCGCATAGTCAGGCGGCATGAGAAAGCCGCCTTCAATTGAGCGTAGCATTTGGTCACGCGCGGAATCCTTACGCATCGCCGCAATGAACTCGGATTCGGAATACCCGGCGCGCGCGATGATCTGGACAAAAGTCGCGTGATCAAATGTACCCAAGGGACCCTTGAAGGCCGGCGCATCCTGAACTTGGGCTCGGATGCGTGCATCAGTCGTGGTCAGTCCGAGTTTTGAGACAACGAGATCGAGCGCCGTTCCGGCAATCATCCGGTCAAGAATCTGTTCGCCCGCAACCTTGGACTGCTCCGGCGTCAGAGCGGTCCGGGCGTTGCGCATGATGTTGTGGAATTCGCGCGAAAAGAGGTCGGCGCCGACTTGTACCGAGCCGATCGAGAAAACGGTCGTGTCAGAGCTTCCCCTGAAGATGTCCGCGATGCCCCACAGTGCAAAGCTGAGGGCTAGTCCGCCGAGGAAAACGGACGAAACCCACGATTTGGCGTATTTTCTGATTTCCTGAAGCATTGAAAGTTGAGGGTCCTTGAGGGGCCTTGGCGGTGAAAAGCGGCGGATGATAGGGAGGGGCTGTGTCCACGGCAAGAACTGTCCCTGCCGTGCAGTCACCGGCGGTGGTCCATTAGGAGCAGAGCAGGATGCGGCAGCTGATCGCTGGAAACTGGAAGATGAACGGTCTGACGTCGTCGCTACGCGAGGTCGCCGATCTCTCGTCTGCCCTGCGCGCAACGCCTCCCCATTGCGACGTGCTGGTTTGTCCGCCTGCCACACTCATATCGCGTGCGTTTCAAACCGGAGGGGTGGCAATGATGTTCGGTGGCCAGGATTGTCACGCGGAAACGTCTGGCGCCTATACCGGTGACTTAAGTGCCGAAATGTTGGCGGACGCCGGCGCAAAGGCAGTGATCGTCGGTCATTCAGAGCGCCGACGATATCATGGCGAGACGGACGCTCTCGTCGCCTCAAAGGCGCGCGCCGCTTGGAGGGCAGGGTTGTTTGCGATCATCTGCATTGGTGAGACACTGTCCGAGCGCGAAAGCGGTCTGGCCGAAACAATTTGCAAATCACAATTGTCGGGCTCTGTTCCCACTGGAGCGACAGGCGAAAATACCGTCATCGCCTACGAGCCGATATGGGCGATCGGCACGGGGAAGACGCCTGACAAAACTGAGATCGCAACGATTCATTCCCACATTCGAAGCTGCCTCGGGCCAAAATTGCGAATTCTCTACGGCGGGTCGGTCAATGCGACCAACGCGAGAGAAATCTTGTCGTTGAGCGATGTCGACGGCGCGCTTGTCGGTGGCGCGAGCCTCAAGGCTGCTGAATTCCTGGCCATCATTTCGGCCTGTCGCGCCACGTAGGGCGGCTGTGCCGACAATGCGTGCGGATGCCAGCCGGTCCACCTGGTCTGGCAAGTCTTTTTCGAGCCGTCGGCGGGGTTTTCAACTCTTGCTTCCCTATGCAGGCGGTTTCGTCTATTGAGCCCCACCGAAGCGTTCGGCGGAGTCCCTATTTGCAAGCCATTTTGATCGTATTCGAGCTTTTGGTGGCGGTCGCGCTCATCGTTACGATTCTACTGCAGCGCTCCGAAGGCGGCGCCCTCGGCATGGGCGGCGGCGGCTCGGGACTTGGCGGCCTTTTCTCGCCGCGTGGCGCCGCCGACACGCTCACGCGCACGACCGCCATACTTGCAGCGCTCTTTTTCCTGACATGCCTTGGGCTGAACTTGCTGGCGCTTCACGGGCGAAACGAGAAATCCTTCCTTGAAGGGCCGGTTTCCAACCCGACGTTACCTGCGCAAAAGACGCCGGCTCCGCTTCCGACAAGCCCCAGCCCCGGAGTTCCCACCCCGCATTGAACATTCGCGTCAGTTGACCGTCTTGGTCTTGTCTGGTGCACACGGAAAAGCGGGCAGAACATATTTTTCCAGAAGGTCGACCGTCTGCTGGTGCATACCGTGCGTGTTGTAGTTTGAGCGCTCTATTACGACCGCTGAGTTCAGGTCTTTGAGAACGACGATCGCATTTCCGCCGTTTCCTGCCATATACCAACCCGAAACCTTGCCGCACTTCGTTGTGTAAGCGTAATTCCAGAAAAAATAGCCATAGGGATGATCAGGAAGGGCTTGGCGGTGCGGGCTCAACGCAACGTCGACCCAAGCTTGTGGGACGATCTGGCGCCCGCGCCAATTGCCTCCGTTTGCCAATGTCCAGGCGATTTTTGCCGCGTCCCGCGCGCGAAGCCTCAACCCGCCGCCGGTCATTGTCTCGCCGCTCGGAGAGTGGGGCCAATCCCACCGGCTGATCCCTAAGGGCACGAGCAGCCTTTTTTCGACATACTCCTCAATAGGCGTGTGCGTGGCCCGCTGGATGATCTGACCCATCAGAAAAGCGCCTGTCGTGCAATAACGAAATGGTCCGAGACCCGATGAGTCACGCTGATAATTCGGCGTTATAGGAAGATCGACCGCCCAACGTGTCCAGTTTTGCTGAGGATGCATTTTGTCCTCATTGCCGGGACTGTTGTCGTCGTCATCGTTGCAGTCGAGCGCCGACGACATGGTCAGCAGATCCTCGATTGTGATCGCGTCTTTGGTGGGGTTGCTGTTGGCGAACGGCTTGAGATCGCCAAGAAAATCAAATGCCAGAGAATGGACAGACGATATGGCTCCGTCCTCAATCGCCAGGCCCGTCGCCAGAGACGTCACGGATTTCATTGCCGAGCGTGTATCGTTGAGCACGTTCGGACCACCGCTATTGGAATAGGATTCGTACACAAGGACTCCGTCGCGCACCACCAGTACTGCGTCGGTCTTTGGATAGTCGCCTCTCGACAACGCGCCTGCGAGACCCGCGAGGGGGGCCGGGTCCAGGCCTTTCGCCTGCGGGGTCGCCACCCCAAGCCCATCTTGAAGGTCAGGCGGACTGGTGACGGCAGCGCCAACATGGGTGTTCAACGTGAATGAAACCAAGAAGCTCGTGATGAGGAGGACACGTGATTGACGCATGAAAATCCTTTGCCCGCAGACAAACCGCTTGAGTAGTCTAGCCGCAGACGAATGGCGTTTTGCCGCGAAATGAGCCCGCAATTTGCGGTTTCCCCGCAATAACGACGTCAAAGAGAGGCCGAAGAGCTGATGGATCAATTGGATCGCAAAATACTTGCGCTCTATCAGCGCGACACTCGCCGTATTGCGGAGTCTATCGGTGCAGAAATCGGTCTCTCGGCGGCTGGCGTGCAGCGCCGTCTGAAACGCTTGCGGAGCGACTGTGTGATCACAGCCGAGATAGCTGTTCTCGATTCAGGTGCTGTCGGCGTGCCGATAACCTGCCTCGTGTCTGTCGCGATGGCATCAGGTTCTGCACCACGCAACAGCCTCGACGACTTCAAGCGCAACATGAAATCCGTCAACGAGGTCCAGCAATGCTATCACGTAACTGGGTCCACCGATTTTCTGCTCGTCGTCACCGCAGAGAGCATGGAAGCATACGGCGAATTCGCGCGGCGCTGGTTCGAGTCGAACGAATATGTCGTGCGGTACGAAACGCAGGTCGTGCTCGACAAGGTGAAGGTCGGGTTGTCCGTGCCAATTCGGGAAGACCAGCCGAATCGGTAGCGGAGATGTCGCGACGTCCAATCGGTTGTTTCGCGCAGGTGAGCGCTCTTTTAGCATTGGCGTCGGACCAATTCCCTTTTCTCAGAAGCATTCACACACTTTTTCCCGATACTTTCCAAAAGGTTCGCAACTTTCTGCACGAACCGCTTCTTTCCGCTTGAGTGCGCACGCCACTTTCGTCATGTTGGCCTTCCATGGCGCGGTTGATCTTCATCACTGGCGGCGTGGTCTCTTCCCTCGGAAAAGGTCTGGCGTCTGCGGCACTCGGAGCACTCTTGCAGGCTCGGGGATACAAAGTCCGTTTACGCAAACTCGATCCGTATCTCAATGTCGATCCGGGAACCATGTCGCCGTTTCAGCATGGCGAAGTGTACGTCACGGATGATGGCGCGGAGACCGACCTCGACCTTGGACACTATGAGCGCTTCACGGGCGTATCGGCATCCAAGTCGGACAATGTCACCTCTGGTCGCATCTATAGCCAGGTGATCGAGAAAGAACGGCGTGGCGGTTACCTCGGCCGCACGGTGCAGGTCATTCCGCACGTGACCGACATGATCAAGGAGTTCGTTCTCACCGGCACCGGCGATCTGGATTTCCTGTTGGTCGAAATTGGCGGAACCGTTGGAGACATCGAAGGCTTGCCGTTTTTCGAAGCCATCCGCCAACTCGGAAACGAGCTGCCGCGGGGACAAACGGCTTTCGTGCATCTGACGCTGGTGCCGTACATCGATGCAGCCGGAGAATTGAAGACGAAACCCACGCAGCATTCGGTAAAGGAACTGCGCGCCATCGGCATTCAGCCAGACATTTTGCTCTGTCGGGCGTCACATCCGATCCCGGAAGACGACCGGCGCAAGATCGGCCAATTTTGTAACGTTCCGGCGGAACGCGTCATTCCGGCGCTGGATCTCGATACCATCTATCGTGTGCCGATGGCCTATCATGATGCGGGTCTTGATAGTCAGTTGCTGAACGTCTTCGGCATCACCAATGCGCCACCGCCCGATTTGTCGCGCTGGAAGGCGGTCGTCGAGCGCGTGAAAAATCCCGAAGGCGAGGTGCGCATCGCGGTCGTCGGCAAATACATGCAGGTTAAGGACTCATACAAGTCGCTCTCCGAAGCGTTGGTGCATGGCGGTGTTGCAAACAATGTGAAGGTCCATCTCGATTGGATCGACAGCGAGATATTCGAGCGGCCAGACGCCCCGTCGTTCCTGGAAAATGTCAATGGAATTTTGGTTCCAGGAGGCTTCGGTGAGCGCGGCACCGAAGGAAAGATCCATGCGGTCAAATTCGCGCGCGAACGCAAGGTGCCATTTTTTGGAATCTGCTACGGCCTTCACATGGCCGTCATCGAGACGGCGCGCGATCTCGCAGGCCTCGACGGCGCTGGCACGACAGAAATCGGCAGGCCAAAGCATCCCGTCATCGGATTGATGACGGAGTGGACGAAGGGCAATCAAAAGGAGACGCGCTCCGCCGACGGCGATCTTGGCGGTACGATGCGCCTCGGCGCCTATCCGGCCGTCCTCACGCCAGGCAGCCGGGTTGCCGACGTGTACGGCACCCTCGAAATCAGCGAACGGCACCGCCACCGTTACGAGGTGAACACGGAATACGCCAAAGTGTTGGCGGAGAAAGGCTTCAAGGTTTCCGGATGGTCTCCGGACGGACGCCTGCCGGAAATTATGGAAATCCCCGACCATCCTTGGTTCATCGGCGTGCAGTTCCATCCGGAGTTGAAATCGCGCCCGCTCGAACCACATCCGTTGTTCACGTCGTTCGTTGCGGCAGCCGTGCAAAAGAGCCGACTGGTTTGAGCTTTCGAAGGGAATTGCCCGATGACGCGGCGGCGAGAGGAGCTGAAGGCAGAGTACAAGCGCGAAGCGCGGCCTATGGGCGTGTATGCCGTGCGAAATCTCATAACTCATGTCGCATACATTGGAACTGCGACCGATCTCCCAGGAATTCTCAATCGGCACCGTTTCGAGTTGAAACTCGGCAGTCACCGCAGCGCCGATTTGGCTCGGGCATACAAGGATCATGGCCCCGACGCTTTTGTCTTCGAGATTCTGGACACGCTTGAGCCGAAGAACGAGGGCGGACTGGGCTATGCGTCCGAGCTCGAAACGCTCTTGTCCTTGAGGTTGGAGCAGGGTCTGACCGCGGAGGACGGCGAGCCTGTCAAATTGGTCCTGATGTATTGACGGGTCTTAGTCGCGCGGTACGAGCGTCATCTTGATTCCATCGCGCGGACGCATCGTGATGCGGTGCTGAAGAACGATTTTCTGGTCTGGAATGAGCGTCAACCTGAAACGTTGTGCAATCGTGGCCAAGATGAGCTGCGCCTCAACGAGGGCGAGCGCCATTCCGATGCACACGCGCGGCCCGCCCCCGAAAGGCAGATAGGCAAAGCGATGCCGTCCCTGGCTCCGTTCCGGCGAAAAGCGTTCGGGATCGAAAGTCTCTGGATTGTCCCACAAGAGCCTATGCCTGTGGATCACCCATGGGATGACAGCGACTTGTGCTCCCTTGGGGATTTTGATGCCTGCGACTTCATCGTCTTCCAGAACGGCGCGGTTTGAAAGGCCGGGCGCCGGAGGATAGAGCCGCATCGCTTCTTCGATCACCATCTTGGTGTAGGGAAGATTGGCGAGATCGTCATAGGTAGGAGCGCGTCCGGCGAGAACGCGCGCAAGTTCCGCGTGCAGCTTTGATTCCACCTCAGGATGCTGGGAGAGCAGGTACCAGGTGTAAGTCAGCGCAAGCGCGGTCGTGTCGTGGCCGGCAAGAAAGATAATCACGACTTCATCGCGCACTTCATCATTGGTGAGACGTGTCCCGGTCTCCCCGTCCCGCGCTGCAATAAGGCGATCGAGCAAGTCATGCGGCGGGCGACCCTCGACTGTTCCGCGCGCCTGGATCAGCTTCTGCATGGTTGCATCCATCGTCAAAAAATTTGCGTGGATGCGGGCCATTTTGCGCTTCATGCGCGGAGGTCCAATGATCGGCACTATGTCGAGCAGGTTGAAATCGATAGCTTCGCCCATCCGCCGCAGAGAGCTGTCGACGAGTTCCCCTAGGATTTCGCCGTCGGCCGAAAACATTGTGTTCGAGATTATCCGCAGCGTCAGGTTCGTCATTTCTTCCGCGATGTCCACCGGCGCGCGGCCGCTCCGTTGCGACCAGGCGTTCGTGAAGCTCTCGGTGGCGGCGACCATTGCAGGTGCGTAACTGAGGATGGACCTGAAGTCGAAGCTTGGCGACATGAGCCGGCGGTGCGACTTCCACTTCTCGCCTTGGCTGACCAAAAGACCTTCGCCCACGATCGCGCCCAGCATCTCCGTTTCCATCTGGGTCTTGGGATAATTGGCGACGTTGTCGAGCAAGACACGCTTGACCCCTTGGGGGTCGCTGACGACGAAATTGTGTCCGAAGATGCTCTTCCATTCCCAGATCGGTTTTTCGAACGCGATCATGGGTATCGTTTCGAACTCGTTGGGAGCAGGTGAGAGTATTTGCCGAAGCAGCGACGGCCGCTTTTCGGGCGGCGGCGCCAAAGCGACTAGTGCCGGCGACGGGAGGGATTCGGCAACGCTCACGGCTCTCACTTTCTGAATGTCAGCCACGATGTAAGGTCCGCGGCGGCCGCCTTCAATGAGCGGAATGGCACGTAAACCTGGAACACACAGCCAATCGGGCCGCCCGGTCCACGAGCGTTACCACAAGGCGGCTGCCGGGCGGCAACGCGGCGAAAACGATGCCGGAGAGGCCAATTCGGACAAGTTGAGCAATGGTCGACCGCCGGCTCGGAGGCACGCCTCTGCTGCGCAGTTGGAGCCAAGCCACTTGCGTGATCCACGATGCGAGCGCGAGCGCTGAAGCAGCATGGTCGGACACTAGGGCATGAATCACGCGGAGCTCCGCGGCACCAATTAGCAGACCACAATCCCACATCGACTTCGCCTCAACATTCCTGCGCCTTATGTCAGATGCAGTAGTTCGAACGGCGGATGCGGAAGGTTGCCGTCGATTTGGGCCGTAAGCTCTGGGGAGCACCCATCAAAGGTGTGATTCTCACGTGCGTTCAATGACTTTGTGTTTGATCTTAAAATTCAAGATCAGGTATTTCGACGGTCGCAACAGCGCCGCCTCTATTGTATAGAGGCGCGCGAACGCCCCAGGATTGTCTGATGACCGCCGTGCAGCCAAACGCCGTCGTGAAGGTCGGCAACGTCGAAATTGGCAACAGCCGAAAACTATCGATCATCGCCGGACCCTGCGCGCTCGAGAGCCGGGCTCATGCGCTGGAAATGGCCTCCGCTTTGAAGGAGATGGCAGCAAAGGCCGGCGTCGGCCTCGTCTACAAAACCAGCTTCGACAAGGCGAACCGTACGAGCGGCAATGCGGCGCGAGGTATGGGCCTCGAACTATCTGCCCCCATCTTCGCTGAGATCCGCGAGCGTCTTGGCCTTCCCGTGCTCACGGACGTGCATGAACGTGATCAGTGCGCGGCAGTGGCTGAGGCGGTCGATGTGTTGCAAATCCCCGCCTTTCTGTCGCGCCAAACAGACTTACTCGTCGCAGCCGCAAGGACAGGCAAGGTGGTGAACGTCAAGAAGGGACAGTTCCTGGCGCCGCAAGACATGAAAAACGTCATCGCCAAGATCACAAGTGCCGGCAATCCCAACGTGCTCGTCACCGAGCGCGGCGTGAGCTTCGGCTACCACACCCTCGTAAACGATATGCGTGCGCTACCCATCATGGCTCGATACGGTGCGCCCGTCGTGTTCGATGCGACCCACTCCGTTCAGCAACCCGGTGGCCAGGGCGACAAGACCGGCGGCGACCGTGAAATGGTGCCCTATCTCGCACGCGCGGCCGTTGCGGTTGGCGTGGCATGCGTATTCATGGAGACCCATCAGGACCCTGACAACGCCCCCTCCGATGGCCCAAATATGATCAAGCTCAAGGATCTGCCGACGCTCCTGAGCGACTTGGTCGAGATCGATCAAATCGCAAAGCGCCGGAGCCATCAGGTGGCGTGAACCGCTATCCATGCCTGCACGATGCCGACAAGCGACATGACCAACAGCCCGACATTTGCGACGGCCGCAATCATAAAGCCCCGCCCGCGCCTTTCCGGCGCGGCCATATAACCTTGCATATAAAGCCAACGGCCAATGATCCAAACAAGGCCGAAGACCGCCGGCAGCCATGGCACCATGTGAAAGTACAGGGTCGCCAGCCAAAACAACGGTAGAAAGAGCACGAACTGCTCAAGCGTGTTCATTTGCACGCGATAGGCGCGTTCGAATTCCGGATTGCCGGTCACGGCAGGAGCGGCAATCTTGTGCTTGCCGCGCATGGTTCCGACATTCCATCCCGTATAGAATACGAGAAGCAATGCGAGCACTGTGACTGCCGCACTCAGCAGCGTGGTTGGTACTGCGGTCATGATGTCTATCCCCGTTACTGAACTCTCGAACGGAACGCGCGGGAGTCATACGGCCATCATATAGAGATTCGCCGCTTCGGCCTTGGCGGCCGCTGCCATCCGCTGAATGAAATGCCAGCGCGGCGCTCGCAACGACTGAAGCTGCCGCCACGGCCAAGGTGAGTCGGGACAGATGACTTTGAGCGAACGCCGTTAACACATGAGTGCCCCGCGTTGCGGCCTTTTTCGCAAACTTGAAGCCAGCCAGTTGATCCCGTAAAGCACACTGCGATCCTGTCGGACCGCACGGAGAGCGCATGACCGATATCGTAGACATCACCGGTCGCGAAATTCTGGACAGTCGAGGCAACCCGACGGTCGAGGTCGACGTCCGGCTTGAGGACGGTTCGTTCGGCCGCGCCGCCGTTCCATCCGGTGCCTCCACCGGCGCGCACGAGGCCGTCGAATTACGCGATGGCGGCGACCGCTATGGCGGCAAGGGCGTCGAGAAAGCGGTTGCCGCAGTCAACGGCGAAATCTTCGATACCTTGTGCGGAATGGAGGCCGAGGATCAGATACGTCTGGACCGGCTCATGTGCACGCTCGATGGGACCGAGAACAAGTCGCGTCTCGGCGCCAACGCCATTCTCGGAGTATCCCTGGCCGTCGCGAAGGCGGCAGCGGCAGCGCGCCATCTCCCTCTCTACCGCTATATCGGCGGTGCCAAGGCGCAGACGCTCCCGGTGCCGATGATGAACATCGTCAACGGTGGCGTTCACGCGGATAATCTGATCGATTTCCAGGAATTCATGATCATGCCTGTCGGCGCAGAAAGCTTCCGTGAAGCTTTGCGCATGGGCGCCGAAGTGTTTCACACGCTCAAGAAGGCGCTCCATGATGCCGGTCACAACACAAGCGTCGGCGATGAGGGCGGATTCGCGCCCAATTTGAAAAGCGCCGACGAAGCGCTTGGCTTCGTTGTGCGGGCTATCGAGGAAGCCGGCTATAAGCCCGGCGAGCACGTCATGCTGGCGATGGATCCGGCCGCCACAGAGTTTTTTCAAAAAGGCAAGTACCAATTGGACGGCGAGGGCAAATCGCTCGATTCCGCCACTATGGTCAGGCTCTATGAGGATCTGTGCGCCCGTTATCCGATCGTCTCGATCGAAGACGGAATGGCCGAGGATGATTGGGACGGCTGGGCCGCCATCACAAAGTCTCTCGGCAACAAAATCCAACTCGTCGGCGATGACCTCTTCGTCACAAATACCAAGCGACTCAACCGCGGTATTGAAGCGGGTGTAGCGAACGCCATTCTCATCAAGGTCAACCAGATCGGAACACTTTCCGAGACGATCGATGCGGTCGAAACCGCGCACCGCAACGCGTATCGTGCGGTGATGTCGCATCGTTCCGGGGAGACGGAAGATTCGACCATCTCCGATCTCGCAGTTGCAACAAATTGCGGACAGATCAAGGCAGGGTCGCTTTCGCGGTCGGACCGCCTCGCGAAGTACAACCAGTTGCTCAGAATAGAGGAACAGCTGGGCAACCAGGCCATCTATGCCGGACGGAGCGTGTTACGAAAATAGTGCAACCAGTTCAGAAAATTCTGCTTGACCGACCGAATCAGTCCGTGATTCGTTCGGATTATGCGAATCAGACGTAGCGTGACACGCTTCTTCAGCATCGCCGTACTTCCTGCGATGGCGTTCGCGACCGTCTCCTATTTCGGCTACTACGCGATCTGGGGCGAGCGCGGCATACTTGCGCTCACGGACATCAAAGACCGCCTCGGCGTGCAGCGCGAACAGCTGGCGCAAATTCAGTCGGACCGCCAGCGTCTCGAGCACCGTATCCAGCTCATGCGTCCCGGGAACGTGGACAATGATCTGGTCGAAGAACTCGCACGTGCGCAACTTATGGAAGGCGCACCGGGCCAGATTGCCGTTCCGCGCGCAGCACACTAGGCTGTAAGAGCCGGTTCAAGCTTGCCAAAATTAGCGGCTCTTGCCACAAGGCAAGCCATCTTTTCCGCGCAGTTGGGAACACAAAGGTCGCACCGCTATGAACGAGCCTCTCAAGGCCGACGTGGCCGGCGCCAGCGATCCGCCTCGGGTTCCCGACCCAGCTATGCTCAAGAAATTTTACTCTGACATGCTCCTGATCCGACGCTTCGAAGAGAAGGCCGGACAGCTCTACGGCATGGGTCTGATCGGCGGCTTCTGCCATCTTTATATCGGCCAGGAAGCCGTCGTGGTCGGAATGACCGCCGCTAGGCGAGGTACCGACCAGGTCGTCACAGCCTATCGCGAGCACGGCCACATGCTGGCCTGCGGCATGGACCCCAAGATGGTGATGTCGGAATTGACAGGGCGGGCCTCCGGTTATTCCAAGGGCAAGGGCGGCTCCATGCACATGTTCAGCGCCGACAAGAACTTCTTCGGTGGCCACGGCATTGTCGGCGCCCAAGTTCCGCTCGGAACCGGACTGGCTTTTGCCAACAAATATCGCAGCAATGACAGCGTCAGCATTACGTATTTCGGCGACGGTGCAGCCAATCAGGGTCAGGTTTACGAAGCCTTCAATATGGCCGAGCTCTGGAAACTGCCGATCGTCTACGTCATCGAAAACAACCAATACGCAATGGGCACGAGCGTAGAGCGCTCCAGTGCCGAAACGCACTTCTACAAGCGCGGGTCCTCGTTCAACATCCCCGGCGAGCAAGTCGACGGAATGGATGTCGTTGCGGTTCACGCCGCCGGCGAGAAAGCCATTTCCTGGTGCCGCGCGGGCAATGGGCCGACGATCCTGGAGCTGAAAACCTACCGCTATCGCGGACACTCCATGTCGGACCCCGCCAAGTACCGTTCTCGCGAAGAGGTAACGGCCGTCCGCGAGAAGCGCGATCCCATAGAACACCTGGCACAGAAGTTGATCGAGCAGAAGCTCGCCACGGAAGAGGACCTCAAGGCGGTCGACAAGGAGACGAGGGCGGTCGTGAACGCCGCCGCCGAATTTGCCACGGCGAGTCCAGAACCAGATCCGGCCGAACTCTACACCGACATTCTGGTCTAACCATGTCCATAGAAATTCTCATGCCCGCGCTTTCGCCGACCATGGAAGAGGGCAAGCTCGCCAAGTGGCTCGTCAAGGAAGGCGATGAAGTGCACTCCGGCGACATTCTGGCGGAGATCGAGACTGACAAGGCGACGATGGAATTCGAGGCCGTCGACGAAGGCCGCATCGGCAGGCTGCTCGTGCCCGAAGGCACAGAAGGCGTAAAGGTCAACCAGCCAATTGCGACGCTCGTCGGCGAAGGAGAAAAAGTTCAACCTTCTTCGTCTACTCCAGCGCCTCCGGCCAAGTCGGAACCCCCGCCGCCTGCAGCGAAACCAAGACCCGTTCCGCCGCCTCGGACGCTGACTCCGGCGCCGGCGCCGCCGCTCAATACCAATCCCGAAATTCCCGAAGGCACCGAGATGGTGACCATGACGGTGCGTGAGGCGCTGCGCGATGCGATGGCGGAAGAGATGCGCCGAGACGATACGGTCTTCCTCATGGGTGAGGAGGTTGCGCAGTATCAAGGCGCCTACAAAGTCAGCCAAGGTTTGCTCGAAGAATTCGGTGCGCGGCGCGTGATCGATACGCCGATCACCGAACATGGCTTTGCCGGCCTCGGCGTCGGCGCGGCGTTCGCCGGACTGCGACCGATTGTCGAGTTCATGACCTGGAACTTCGCCATGCAAGCGATCGACCAGATCGTCAACTCGGCGGCGAAAACCCGCTACATGTCCGGTGGTCAGATGAGTTCGCCGGTCGTCTTCCGCGGGCCGAACGGGCCGGCGGCTCGTGTCGGCGCGCAACACAGCCAGGATTATTCCTCTTGGTATGCTCATGTTCCCGGTTTGAAAGTGATCGCACCGTATTTCGCGGCCGATGCAAAGGGGCTCCTCAAAGCTGCCATCCGCGATCCGAATCCGGTGATTTTTCTCGAGAACGAGATTGCGTATGGGCGCTCATTTCCGGTGCCCAAACTCGACGACTTTGTCGTACCCATCGGCAAGGCGCGCATCGTGAAAGCGGGCAAGGATGTGACGTTGGTGGCGCATTCGATTTGCGTCGGCCTCATACTCGAGGCTTCGGAGAAGCTTGCCGCCGAGGGTATCGACGCAGAACTCATCGACCTGCGTACCCTGAGGCCGCTCGACACCGCGACAGTCATCGATTCCGTGAAGCGCACGAACCGAGTTGTCACGGTCGAACAAGGTTGGCCGATCTGCTCGATCGGCTCGGAAGTCTGCTCGCAGGTGGTGGAACAAGCCTTCGACTATCTCGATGCGCCGCCCACCAAAGTCACCGGCAAGGATGTGCCGATGCCTTATGCTGCGAACCTGGAAAAACTCGCGCTGCCGCATGTCGATGACGTCATCGCCGCCGTGAAATCCGTGTGCTACCGGGCCTGACGATGAGCAAGACACCCCGCAAGACCTGGCGCAGCGGCGGTTGTCATTGCGGAGCCGTGCGTTTTGAGGTGCATGCGACCGACGATATCGAACTCATCGATTGCAATTGCTCCATCTGCAGCAAGTCCGGCTTTTTGCATCTCATCGTCTCGAATGACGATTTTCGCCTGATCAGGGGCGAGTCAGCGCTGTCGAAATACACGTTCAACACCGGCGTAGCGAAGCACTACTTTTGTTCAAATTGCGGAATCAAGCCGTTCTACGTTCCACGTTCGCACCCTGACGGATGGAGCGTGAACTTTCGTTGCCTCGATGATCGTCAGAATTTCAAATCAGTGATCACCACAGAGTTTGACGGCAGCAAGTGGGAAGACAGTGTCGACAAGCTCGCGCCTCTGGAGAGCCGCTAGTGTCGACCCAGATCCTCATGCCAGCGCTGTCGCCCACGATGGAGGAGGGCAAACTCGCCAAGTGGCTTGTCAAGGAAGGCGACACCGTCAAGTCCGGCGACATCATCGCTGAGATCGAGACCGACAAAGCGACGATGGAGTTCGAGGCCGTGGACGAGGGCCGCATCGGTGCTTTGCTCGTCCCGGAAGGCGCCGAAGGCATCAAGGTGAATGCGCCGATTGCAACGCTTTTGGAAGAGGACGAGAAGCCCGACATCGCTTCAGCTATGCAATCGATCAAACTCGCCGTCCATTCCGAAGCGGGCGCGAGCGCGCCAAAAACGGCACCCAAACCGCTTCCTCCTGTTCCCGCGAAGCCGGCGCCTCCTTCTCCTCCTCCCACCAAGGCACCACCCGCCTCCACGACTGTCGTTCGCCCCGCCAATGGCGAGCGGCGCGTGTTTGCGTCGCCTTTGGCGCGACGTATCGCGCAACAGAGAGGGATCGAACTCTCGGGCTTGAAGGGCTCCGGACCTCGCGGACGGATCGTCAAGGTGGACGTCGAAGGCGCCAAGCCCGGACAAAGGCCCCCGGTCGCTCCTGCCGCCAGAGTCGAGCCTGGCGGAGTCGCACCGTCATTCGCGATCGCACCACTTCCTGACGCGCGCGCGTTTTTCAAGCCGGAAGACTTCGACGAGATTCCGCATGACTCCATGCGCAAGACGATCGCACGCCGGCTCACATCCGCGAAAACGCTCATTCCGCATTTCTACCTGACGGTCGATTGCCGCATCGACAATCTGATCTCCACCCGTCTGCGCCTCAACGAAGCAGCGCCGAAAGAGAATGGCTACAAGCTTTCGGTCAACGACTTCGTCGTAAAGGCGTGCGCGCTGTCGCTCATGCGCGTGCCGGAGGTCAACGCCAGCTGGACGGAAACGGCGATGCTGCGGCATAAGCATGCCGATATCGGCGTTGCGGTGGCGCTCGACTTCGGACTGATCACGCCCATCGTGTTTCGGGCAGAGGAGAAAGGTCTCGCTGTCATCTCGAATGAGGTCAAGTCGCTCGCAGAGCGCGCGCGCGCCAAGAAACTGAAACCGTCGGAGTTCGAAGGGGGAAGCTTCGCAATCTCCAATCTGGGTATGTTCGGCGTGAAGGATTTCACCGCCGTGATCAATCCGCCGCAGGCTGCAATTCTGGCCGTCGGCGCCGGTGAAAAGCGCGCTGTCGCCATCGGCGACAGAATCGAAGCCGCCACGATCATGACCGTGACGATGTCTTGCGATCATCGTGTGATCGACGGCGCCACCGGCGCGCGCTTCCTGCAATCCTTCAAGCAATTCGTCGAAGAACCCGCCGCCATGCTTCTGTGAGGGGCGATGGTCGACGATCTCGAAGCCATTGTTGAACTGAGCGGCGCGGCTGCGGTCGAGCTGGCAGCATCGGCGCTGGCCGAGCGCGGTGCCAAGACAGCGACCTGCGCGAACTGCGACACGCCGCTGCTTGGCCCCTATTGTGCGCTCTGCGGCCAGCCAGCGCACAGCCATCGTCGCTCCGTTCGCGCCCTGATCCATGATTTCGTTGTCGACTTCGTCAATTTCGACAACCGGATCCTGAGAACGGCGCGAGCCCTGTTGTTTCAACCGGGCGAACTGCCGACGGCCTTTCGCGAAGGGCGCACGCAGCGATACGTGCCGGCCATTCGCCTCTATCTCTTCGTGTCGCTGATTTTTTTCATTCTCCTTTCGCTGACCGGTATCGCGATCTTGCAGCTGCAAGTGGAAGCCAAACCCATCAAGGTCATCTACGACGCGCAGGGCAACGCCTTCCTGCCCAACCCCGCTTATGATCCGAGCGACCCGGACTCCAAATATCTTCCCAAGACCATTCCTCTTTCGAAAGAAAAAGCGAACCAGCCGGGAGGCCACTTCACCTATTCGACCGAGAGTTACTTTTTCATGCGCCTCGGCAGCATTCATTCCGAGCTTGCCGGTGGAGCGAAGGCGCGCCTGCTGGATTCACTCAAGGCAAGAGGCCAGCAGGAAAATGCGACGGCAAGCTGGTGGAAGGCAAAAATCTTTTCGGGGCTGAATCGGTTGGTGACGGATCCGGCGGCGTTGAACGGGCCTTTGACCGATTGGTTGCCGCGCGCCCTTTTTCTGCTCCTGCCTCTCTACGCGCTTCTGCTGGCGGTTTTTCACCTGCGCCGCCGCAAGGATTTTTATCTCGTCGACCACCTCGTATTTTCGCTGAGCATCCACACCTTTGCCTTTGTCGCCCTCATTGGTGCGGCGGGTCTCGCCCAGATCGCGCCGGGCGAGATGGTCGCGTTGGTCCTGCTCGGCGTCGTCACGCTCTATATTTTCCTGGCGATGAAGCGGTTTTACAAACAAGGCTGGCTGATCACGACGGTGAAGTTCTTCCTGATATCCGGGATTTACACGCTCTTCTTCCTCCTGCCGGCGATGGCGGGCATTCTCGCGCTCAGCTTCTTTGGAGGTTCGTTTGGCTGAACAATTCGATGTCATTGTGGTCGGTGGTGGGCCTGGCGGCTATGTCTGCGCCATCCGCGCCGCGCAGCTTGGTTTGAAGACGGCGGTCGTCGAACGCGACCGGTTGGGCGGCATTTGCCTCAACTGGGGCTGTATCCCGACCAAGGCGCTGCTGCGTTCGTCCGAGATCTGGCATCTCATGCACCGGTTGAGCGAATTCGGCTTCAGCGCCGACAATTTCAAATTCGATCTCGTGAAAATCGTGGAGCGGTCGCGCAAGGTTTCGCAGCAATTGTCCAACGGCGTCGCATTCCTGATGAAGAAGCACAAAATCGCCGTGATCGCGGGCGAGGCGCGGCTCACGGGAAAGGGTTTGCTTCAGGTCACCAAGGACGGCAAAAGCGAATCCTACTCCGCCAAGAATATCGTGCTCGCGACGGGCGCACGGGCCCGGACGTTTCCGGGCATGGAGCCTGACGGCAGACTGATCTGGACCTATCGCGAGGCAATGGTTCCGCAGGCCTTTCCGAAGTCCTTGCTCGTCGTCGGGTCCGGTGCGATCGGCATCGAATTCGCGAGCTTTTTTCGTACCCTTGGCAGCGAGGTGACGGTCGTGGAAGTGCTCGACCGCATCCTGCCGGTCGAGGACGAGGAAATCTCGTCTCTGGCCGCTAAGGCGTTCGCCAAGCAAGGCATGAAAATCCGAACATCGTCCACCGTCGATAAACTCGAAAAAGCACAGGATTCCGTCACAGCCACGATCAAGGCCAAGGATGGCAAGACCGACACGCTCACCGTCGAGCGCGTCATCCTTGCCGTCGGCATCGTGGGCAACGTCGAAAATCTCGGTCTCGAACAAGCCGGCGTGAAGGTCGAGCGCACCCACATCATCGTCAACGCGTGGGGCGAAACCGGCTCGCCCGGAGTTTGGGCGATTGGTGATGTCGTGGGTGCGCCCTGGCTGGCGCACAAGGCCATGCACGAAGGTGTCATCGTTGCCGAGCGGATGGCCGGCGTGAAAGGCGTTCATCCTCTGGACGTCTCCAAGATTCCTGGTTGTACATACTGCTGGCCGCAGGTTGCATCCGTCGGCATGACGGAAGCCGCAGCCAAGGCCAGCGGACGCAAGATCAAGGTCGGCCGCTTTCCCTTTCTCGGCAACGGCAAGGCGATCGCACTCGGCGAGGCCGAAGGTCTCGTCAAGACCGTGTTCGATACCGACACGGGCGAGCTTTTGGGCGCGCACATGATCGGTGCCGAAGTCACCGAACTCATTCACGGCTACACGATCGCGCGCTCGCTCGAGGCGACGGAAGCCGAACTCGGCACGACGATATTTCCACACCCGACCTTGTCGGAGATGCTGCACGAGGCCGTGCTAGACGCCGACAAGAAGGCGCTACATATCTAGCAGCTGCTTCAGATCCGACGTCAGGCCGGCAACGTCATCCGTGTTGGTCGTCACCAGGCGCGCGCGACCTGTGCGGTCGAAGAAGAAAGCCGCGGCCGAGTGCATCACCTCGTAAGAATGCCCGGGCGACTGCGGCGTCACGTTGTAGATCACGCGGTAACGCCGCGTGACATCCGTGAGCTGGTCGTCGGTGCCCCTCAGTCCTTCGACTTCAGGCGCGAACGCGCGCGCATAGTCGGCCAGAATGGGCCCGGTATCGCGGTCCGGATCGACCGTGACGAAGAGGATGCGCACGTCATTCGCCCTTTGACCGAGCTTTTGGAGCGCCGCTGCGAAATTGGCGAGCGTCGCCGGGCAGATGTCCGGACAATGGGTGTAGCCGAAATACAGAACGACCACCTTGCCGCGATAATCCGTACCTCGCACGGGGGCGCCGTCTGTCGCGCGGCTCAGCGTGAATTCGAGCGCCGGCATGGCGCCGGTGATGTTCGTCGCGTGCCAAGGTGTTCCGCTTCTGCCGCATGCGGTCAACAGGACAGCGAAAGAGAATGCCACGATCTGCCGGATGGCCATTGCCGCCCATAGCACGGGAACGACGCGGCCTCACCGCACCGGCCGCTGCAAGCGACTGTGACCAAACGCCTCGCAATGAGCCAACCCTGAGCTTTATAAGGCCCGCATGAAGCGGATTTTCGCGCAATGGTACGGTTACGGCGCCTTGCTCGTTGCAGGCGGCGTGATTGACGTAGCGTGCCGTCTCTTCCCGTCCGAATTGCCATTCTGGATGCCATGGGAATTTTCCTGGCCGGTTTATCTCGCCACGACTTTGACTCTGGCCTGGTATGCGCGCGGTTGGCTTGGTCTCGGGCCGGAAGACCGCCCGGCGCTCTGGCGCACCGCTTGTTTCGGCGCCGGCGTGATCTCGATCTATGCCGTGCTGCAAACCCACATCGATTATCTCGCTCAGCACATGTTCTTCGTGCACCGCTGGGCGCATTTTGTGCTGCACCATGCCGGAGCGTTCTTCATTGCGCTCGGCGCCGCCGGCCCGGTGCTGCGTACAGGCATGCCGGCTTTCCTCCTTCCTTTCCTCGACGCGCGGCCCATGCGACGCAGCATCGATATTCTGCAGCATCCGGCGATCGCGCCGCTGCTGTTTGTCGGTCTGCTCTATTTCTGGCTCATCCCCGCGATCCATACGCGCGTGATGCTCGACGCCAATCTCTACGACCTCATGAACTGGAGCATGGCGATCAACGGCGTGATGTTCTGGTCTCTCGTTCTCGATTGGCGACCGAAGCCGCCTGCGCGCTACTCGCATCTCCTGCGTGCGGCAATGATCCTGATCATCGAACTACCGCAGATGGTCCTGGGCGCGATTCTGTCGCTCTCAATGACCGATTACTATCCCGTTTATGAGATCTGCGGCCGCATCCTGCCGATGTCGGCACTGAGCGACATGCACTATGGCGGCTTGATCATCTGGCTGCCTGGAACGTTGACAAGTCTCGCAGCGATGATCGTCGTACTGTGGACGATGCGGATCAATGAAGAGAAGGCCGAAGCGATCCGACTGCTTCAGTAGCCGATCGCCATGCCGTCCTTTCGCATCTCCGAGCCTCCCCAATAGACGCGATTCTTTGCGTCCCACATGATCGCCTGATAGCCGCCGAAGGCGCCAGTGCCCGGCATGATGGTATAGCCGCGCGCTGCTAGCGCGGCTTTCACATCAGGAGCGAAGCCGGACTCCATCTCCACGAAATTGCCGTCTGGTGGTTCGCCGGTGACCTCGCTGCCGCCGTGATGATACCAGCGTGCCGCGTCGCCCGCGTCCTGCACGTTCATGCCGAAATCGATGATGTTGGAGAGGACCTGAACATGGCCCTGGGGCTGCATGTCGCCGCCCATCAGGCCGAAGGACAGGAACGGCTGGCCATCCTTCATCACGAAACCGGGGATGATCGTCTGGAATGGCCGCTTGCCCGGCGCATAGACATTCGCGGTTCCTGGCTTGAGCGAAAACAGTTCGCCGCGATCGTGAAACATGAAGCCCAAGCCGTCGGCGACAAGTCCCGAGCCCATGCCGCGATAATTGGACTGGATGAGGGAGACCATCATCCCGTCCTTGTCGGCGGTCGTCAGATAGGTGGTATCGCCTTGTGCGAGTTGCGCGTCTCCGGGTCCGACATTCGGATTGGCGTGCGACAAGTCGATCAGCTTGCGGCGCTCGTCGGCATAGGCATCCGACAGAAGGCGCTTCAACGGGACATTCGCGAATGCCGGATCGGCATAGTATTTCGCCAGATCCTCATAGGTCAGACGCTTTGCTTCCAGCATCGCAGTCAGCGTATCGGCACTGCCTATGCCCATCTTCTTCAGATCGTAGCCTTTCAGGATCTGAAGCATTTGCAGGACGGCAGCGCCCTGACTGTTGGGCGGCAGTTCATAGACGTCGTAACCGCGATAGTTCACGCCGAGCGGTTCTACCCATTCGCCGTGATGGCTCGCGAAATCGTCGTAGCGAAGATCGCCGCCGATGCGCTTGAAGTAGGCATCGATGCGGTGGGCGATCTCGCCCTTGTAGTACGCATCGCGTCCGCCCTTGGCGATCAGCGCGAGCGTGTGGGCGAGATCGGGATTGCGGAACACGTCGCCTTCGGCGGGCGCATGGCCGTCGATCAGGTAGGTGCGCCGCGCATTGTCGCGTTCTTCGAGCATGGCGGAGCCACGCTCGAAGGCCGTCATGTTGCCTTTCCAATACAAGGCAATGAGTTGCGAAACCGGAAATCCATTCTGGGCATAGGAAATCGCGGGCGCGAGATCGTCGGCGAGCGAGAGCTTACCGAACTTGGCATGCAGCTCGCCCCAGCCGTCCACCGTACCCGGCACAGTGATCGCGAGCGAACCGTATTTCGGAATGTGCGGGTCATACGGCTTGCCCATCTTGGCGTACACCGCCTTGATCTCCGCAATCATCTTGTCGAGGTCGCGACCCTTGGCCGAACGGCCCGAGCCGTTATAGCCATAGAGCTTCTTCGTCTTCGGATCCCAGACGATAGCGAACAAGTCGCCGCCGATCCCGTTCGATACAGGCTCCATCAGCCCGAGCGCGGCATTGGCCGCGATCGCAGCGTCGACCGCGCTCCCGCCCTTCTTGAGAACGTCGATGGCGATCTGCGACGCCAACGGAACCGCTGTCGCCGCCATGCCGTGCTGCGCCAACACCGGTGAGCGCGTCGCCCATGGCGCGCCCGAATAGCGGTCGCCGCGTTCGACTTGTCCGAACGCGACGTTTGAAACCATTCCGACTGCCATGACGATGAACGCCCCTAGTGTGCCGTTCAGAAATTTCATTGATGTTCCAGTTCCGCGTAACTCACGTGGCAGGAGCCGCCATTCTTCTCGAAGTAGCGCTGATGGTATTCCTCCGCGCGCCAGAAGGGCTGTGCATCTTCCACCGTCGTAACGATCGGCCGGCGATACCTGCCGGAGGCGGAGAGTTCGGCAATCTTCGCCTTCGCGACGCGTGCCTGCTCCGGCGAGTGCGCGAAGATCACGGTGCGATACTGCGTGCCGTGGTCCGGTCCCTGGCGATTGAGCTGGGTCGGGTCGTGCATCTTGAAGAAAAGATCGACCAGCTTCTCGTAACGGACTTTGGCCGGATCGAACGTAATCTCGACGACTTCGGCATGGTTGGTCGCGCCGGTGCAGACCTGACGGTAATTTGGATTTGCGACGTGACCGCCGGCATAACCCGATACAACGTCACTTACCCCAGGCACCTCGCGGAAGAAGGACTCCACCCCCCAAAAGCATCCTGCCCCGAATGTGGCTTTTTCCATGGTAGGCCTCCGTTTGCGTGGTCTCGAATATAGGTTAAGTGCCGCGCCGAGGTCACCTCGGACGCCACGCCGAGACAGCGGAGCCTGAAGGTCAAGATCCGGGCCGCTCGACTCGCACTTTGGGGGATATAGCTCAACTGGTGATTTGACCGTCACGGTTCAAGAGGAAGCTGGAAAAATTTTTCGATTTGTAGAATACGACGTACGGATTCCAAAATTCCGCGGTTTGACGCTGTGCGCACGAATCCTTATGCCCTCTGCGCCATGCTCGATGCGCTTATACGCCGTCACACATCGCCAATTCTGGCAGGCCCCTCGCGCCGGATCGCCGCCCTTGGCCTGAGCGCCCAAACTTTCAGAGCCTCGGGCTATGTGGCCGCAATTGCGGCTCTCCCGGCCATCGGACGTCGGGCCTATCTCCTCGGCCTGGCATTGATCGCGCTCGGCAGGATCCTGGACATGATCGGCAGCGCAATCGCTCGCATGCCAACCGGAGCTCGCCCGGCGGCGGACCTCGAACACGTCGTGGAACTCGTCTGGACGGCATGCGTCCCCTTCGTCTTCGCGTTGGCTGAGCCGGAGAGGGCGCTTGCGGCGATGTTTCTGATGTTGGGATTGTTGGCGCGGGCAGCCGTCCTGGATGCGCGCCCCGACGTTGAGCCTTCGAAGACTCTTTCGCTGCTGGAACGGGGCGGGCAACTCCTTGGCAAGAGCGAAATCTTCATCGCCTACGCGCTGGCTTGCCTGTTTCCATCCTGGTTCAGCGTGATCGCATATGCGCTCGGGATCGCATGTTTCGTGATGACGGGTTTCCGCGTCGCGGCCAATGAAATCCATCGGCCATGAAGGTCATCATCATCGGCGCGGGCGTGGCTGGCCTTGCCATCGGCTGGCAGCTGCAGCTTAGAGGCGCCAGCGTGACGATCCTCGAGCGGGCGCAGCCGGCAAGCGCTGCGACGTGGGCCTCGGCCGGTATGATCGCGGCCGGCGGCGAACTTGGCGATGCCGAAACGCCCGAAGCCGAATTCGCGCGCTTTTCGAGCCGACTGTGGCCGGACTTTGCGAAGGAGGTCGAAGAAGCATCAGACCATGCCGTTCACTATCGGCGCTGCGGAGCCATCATCGTGGCGCGCACGGAAGCCGAGCAGGCGGCCGCGCGCTTATGGCAAGGAGCGGAACGGATCGATCGTGCGCAAGCGCTTGCATTGGAGCCGATGCTTGCGCCCGATATCGTCGGTGCGATCTGGGCGTCGGACGAGGCGCAGGTCGACAGTCGGGCGCTTGGCAAGGCGCTTGCTCTGGCGTTCATCCGTTCGGGCGGCGCGCTCGTGCCCAATGAAGTCGTCCTCAGATTCAGGATCGAAGGGAGCCGTGTCACTGGCGTCGTCACGCCGTTCGCACAACACGAGGCGGACGCTTTTGTCATCGCGGCCGGCGCATGGTCGGGCACTATCGAAGGTCTGCCGCCTGACGTCGTTCCCCCGATCAAGCCAATCAAAGGCGAAATGCTCTCGGTCGCGCCGCAAGGCGGGCGCCTGCCGCGTCACATCGTATGGGGGCGCGAAACATATTTGGTGCCGCGCGGCGACCGGCTTCTGATCGGGGCCACTTCGGAAGACAGCGGCTTCGACACCCATGTCACGGATGGCGGTGCTGACTTCCTCTCGACGCACGCGCGTCGCTTGATGCCGGCGATCGCCGACTGGCAGGTGACCGAGCGTTGGGCCGGTTTGCGACCGATGTCGGCGGACGGTCTGCCGGTGCTGGGACGGACATTCCTGGACGGCCTGTTCGTAGCCACCGGTCAGTATCGAAACGGCATTTTATTTGCGCCTGCCATCGCACGGCATATGAGCGGGATCATTCTCGACTGTGACAGTGAGATTGCGGCCTTCGATCCGCGCCGCTTCGCGCAGCGTTGAGAGGTCTGTTGTAAGAATTGTTGACAGATTCCTAGATCAAAGCTCTGCACGATATTTGATTTCAAACAATTTTTGTACTTGGCATTAAAATTGCTTCATGGGTTGCGACAACTCGCGTCTGAGGGGCGAACCATGAAGAACATGATCGGGATGCTCACGATGGCTGTCGCGGCCGCGTTGACCGCGTCACCGGCCTTGGCGGGCGCAACAGTGCATGTCCCTGAACCCGTCTCGATGTCGCTTCTGGCTGGCGGGATTGTCGCGATCGCTGCCGTGAAAGGTCTGCGTCGCAAGTAGCGGGGCAGTTTCGAAGAGGAACGGAAAGATGCGCAACATGATCATCTCGGCATCGCTCATTGTAGCGGCGATGATTGCGAGCGGCGCGGCGCTTGCCGGAGTGCCCGCGCCGGTGCCGGAACCCGTATCCATGTCGCTGTTGGCGGGCGGCATCGTCGCCATTGCTGCAGTCAGGCATATGCGTCGCAAATAAGAGCTTCATCCGTTCGACGGCGGAGAGAGCGTTGTGGGACGGCCGAGGACTATCTGACATCGTGCTCAGCGGCGGCGGCATCGTTCCGTTGTTGCTGGGCGTGGCGCTCTTGGAACTTCTAGTTCCCGAACATAAGGATCAGCAGCCTTTCGTGCGCCGATGGATCAGCAACTATTCGCTGATGGCGATCGCCGTTGCGCTCAATGCTCTGCTCGCTCCAGCGCTGGCATTCCTGACCAATCTCATCCTCCAACGATCGCCGCTCAACTGGGCGCCAGGCGAGACGACGTTTTGGATTCACTTGGTGTTCGCTTGCCTGCTTCTGGATCTTCTTGGCTATGCGGTGCACAGGACGCTGCATTCGACTCTGCCGCTTTGGCGGCTGCATGCGCTGCATCACTCCGATGTGTCGCTCGACGTCAGCACGACGGTTCGGCATCACCCCGGCGAGGCTATCGTCACCGCGCTTGTCATCGGCGTCGGCGGTGCCGGTTTGGGCTGTTCGGCACTCGAAGTTGCGGTCTATGGCGTCCTCGAGAATATCGTTCAGCTCATCGGCCACGCCGATATCCGATTGCCGGTCTGGCTGGCGCGCGCCGGTCGCGTCGTGTTCGTCACGCCGCAGTTCCATCGCATCCATCACTCAAGCAACCGGCAGCAGACCGACAGCAACTACGGCCAGGTGTTTGCATTCTGGGACAAGGTGTTCGGCAGCTTCGGCGGATATGCCGATGAAGCGCGCGGACCGGTGGAATTCGGCTTGCGTGATTTTCGCGACCCGACCTCGCAAAGACTCGATCAGGTTCTTCTGCTTCCGTTCCATATCCGGCGCCGGGACTGACCGCTGCGTATCGCTCTGCTAGGCTCGGTAGGGCATGCAAGACTTCACCCTTCATCCGCGCCTCGTCGCCGACACGGCGTTCGTGACCGACTGGATGCTGTCGCGCGTTTTGTTGATGGACGACATGCGATACCCCTGGGTCATCCTTGTGCCGCGCCGTCCACATCTCGTCGAGCTCTTCGATCTCACCAAGCCTGACCGCGCGCTGCTCGTGGAAGAGATTGCGCGTGCCGCACAATGTCTGAAGACGACCAGCGGCGCGACGAAGATCAATGTCGGTGCGCTCGGCAACCAAGTGCCGCAGCTCCATGTGCACGTCGTGGCGCGTCAGGACGGCGATACGGCATGGCCTGGACCTGTCTGGGGACATAGTCCGCGAGTGCCTTATCATGCGGCCGCGCGCAACGCATGGATCGCCCGGTTTCTCAACTCAAGTTGAGTGCGACGGTCCTCATTTGGGTTGCAGATCGCAGCGTCGCCACCTAAAGCCTTTTTCCTCAGTGCAGGGGGAGAATGATGCGCGCCGCGGTCGCATCGGTTTGGGCCGTCATCGTCACGATTGGATTCGTACAGCTCGCCAATGGTCTTCAGACGAGCCTGTTAGGCGTGCGCGCCGGCATGGAAGCGTTCCCGGCATGGACAATCGGCATCATCATGGCCAGCTACTATGCCGGCTATTCGGTCGCCCCGCTGACGAGCCGCAGGATCATCGCGCGCACCGGTCACGCGATCACCATGGCAGTCGGCGCGGCGATTGCCGCGGTGGTAATTGTCGCGCACGGCTATCTCGTGACGCCAGTAGGCTGGGCGGCATTGCGCGCAATCTCGGGATTCTCGCTCTCTAGCCTCTATGTCGGAGCGGAGAGCTGGATTCACGATCGTGTCGAAAACGCCAAGCGCGGCCGTGTCTTCAGCATCTACATGGTCGTGCAGATGATCGGAATGACGGGTTCGCAGCTTCTGCTCAGCGTTGGCGATCCAGCGTCGGTCACGCCCTTCCTGCTCGCCGGCCTTCTCTTCGCGATCTCCTGCATTCCAGTGCTTTATGCGCGCGCATCGGCGCCGAACCATGCACCGCCCGAACCGTTTGGAATTCTGAGGCTGTTCAAAGCTGCTCCGCTCGGCGTTCTCGCAACTCTGTTGGCGGGCATCTCCTGGTCGATCGTTTTCACGTTTGGTCCCGTCTATGCGCAACGGCATGGCTTCAGCCTCGCGCAGGTCAGTCTGTTCATGGCGCTGGCGATGGCCGGCGGCGCTCTTGTGCAATTCCCGTTGGGATGGTTGTCCGATGCGCTGGGACGAAGGCTCACAATCGGTCTGATTTCCGCCGGAGGCGTCGCCGTCGCTCTCATCGGGTTCAGGGCGGGCAGCGACGGATTCATCGCGAAATACGTTGCGTCGTTCCTGGTCGGTGCGCTGATCTTTCCCGTTTATGCCATCTCGGCGGCGCACACGAATGATGCCATCGAACCAAAGAATCGCGTTTCCGCTGCGGCAGGATTGGTTCTGTTGTTCGGACTCGGCTCGATCTTCGGGCCGCTGCTGAGCGGTGGAGCGATCTCGCTGATCGGAAACGAGGGCTACTACGTCGTACTTGCCGCAACGATGACGCTGAGCTTGGCGGCAGCAGCCGTCACTCGCTAGAGTGAACCTTCACAGCGAGGACTCATGGCTGAAAACGAAAAACCCATTGCGGTGCCGGTTCCGGCGGCGACCATCCTTTTGCTCCGCGACGTGCCTGGCGGCCTCGAAGTCTTCATGGTCAAGCGCCATCATCAGATCGATTTCGTCGCGGGTGCGCTCGTGTTTCCCGGCGGCAAGGTGGAGAAAGGCGACTCCGACGCCGCCTTAAAAGAGTTCTTCGATGGCGGCGAGGCGTGGACGGACGCGATGCGCGCCCTTGGCGCCGGCGCCATCCGCGAAGCGTTCGAAGAATCCGGCATCCTGCTGGCGCGCGATGCTCGGCACGGCGACTTCGTCAGTGGCGAGCGTCTGGCCGAGCTGCAGCACTATCGTCCGCTGCTCGATAAGCGCGAAGCGGTATTGGCCGATGTCCTGCGCAAAGAAAAGTTGCGTCTTGCGCTCGATCAACTTGTCCACTTCGCGCATTGGACCACACCGGCAAACATGCCCAAGCGCTTCGACACGCACTTCTTCCTCGCGCCTTCTCCGGTCGGCCATGTCGGAAGCCATGACGGCCGGGAATCCGTCGACTCGATCTGGATCACGCCGAATGGCGCGCTCGCCGATCGCAAGAAGTGGACGGTGATCTTTCCGACCAGGCTCAACCTGATGAAGCTTGACAATTCCAAGTCCGTCGCCGCGGCACTCGCAGCCGCCCGTTCGACGGCCGTGCTGCCGGTCACGCCGTGGATCGAGAATGGTCCGGATGGCCAGATCCTGCGCATTCGCGATGATGCGGGCTATGCGCAGACTTCGGCCAATTTGCGCGACGACATGTAGCGAGCCAACTATTAGTCGACGAACTGCTCGGCGAGAATGCGTTCGTCGAGGCTGTGGCCCTCGTCGAAGAGCATTGTCATGGCGACCGTGCGATCCTCGGCGATATCCACGATGGTCACGTCGCGTACTTCGAGGTCGTCTGCCACCGCGCTGACCGGCCGTTTGCCGCTCTCAAGAATTTCGAAGCGTACTGTCGCGCGGCGCGGCAAGAGAGCGCCGTGCCACCGTCTCGGGCGGAAGGCGCTGATAGGTGTGAGCGCGAGAAGTGCCGCATCGATCGGCAGGATCGGCCCGTGTGCCGAAAGATTGTAAGCCGTGCTCCCGGCCGGCGTGGACACCAGTACACCGTCGCAGATCAATTCGTTGATGCGGGGCTTGTTGTCGACCTGAATGCGGATCTTGGCAGCTTGGCGCGTTTCGCGAAACAAGTGCACGTCGTTGAACGCCAGCGCTTCCGTCAGACCCTTGGCGCTTTGGGCGCGCATGCGCAAGGGATGCACCTGAGCGGATTCGGCTGCGGCAAGGCGTTCGACGAGATTGGCTTCGCGAAACTCGTTCATGAGAAAGCCGACCGAACCCAGATTCATGCCGTAAATCGGTTTTTTCTTGCCGATGAAGCTGTGCAGTGTCTGCAGCATGAAACCGTCGCCGCCAAGCGCGACGACGATTTCCGCCGCATCGGCGCCGACGTCGGCGTGCTGCTTGCGCATGACCGCGAGAGCCGCTTGCGCGTCGGGAGCCGCCGCCGCGACGAAATGGAGGGGCGGGGCCATAGGTCAGCCGCCCGTCAACGACATGTGGCGTTCGAGCGCCGGCTTGTTGTGCCGGCGATCGATGAGAAAGTCGTGGCCCTTCGGCTTGCGTGCGATGGCCGCGTCGATCGCGCGGTGAAGGAGGCGATCGTCCTCAGATGCCCGCAACGGCGCGCGCAGATCAGCGGCATCATTTTGGCCGAGGCACATGAAAAGCGTACCAGTGCAGGTCAGTCGGACGCGATTGCAGCTCTCGCAGAAATTGTGCGTCAGCGGCGTGATGAAGCCCAGACGCCCTCCCGTTTCGGCGACGCGCACATAGCGCGCGGGGCCACCGGTGCGATAATTGCTCTCTTCCAGCGTGAATTCGCGGGCCAGCCGGGCGCGCACGAGCGAGAGCGGCAGATACTGGTCCATCCGGTCGCCGTCGATTTCACCGAGCGGCATGGTCTCGATCAGGGTGAAATCGAAGCCGCGGCCATGCGCCCAGCGCAGGAGTTCGGCGATTTCGTCCTCGTTCACACCCTTCAAGGCGACGGTATTGATCTTGATTTTCAGGCCGGCAGCGTCCGCGGCATCGATCCCGTCCAGAACTTTCGCAAGATCGCCCCAGCGGGTGATGTCGCGGAACTTGGCTTCATCGCGCGTATCGAGCGAGATGTTGATGCGTTTCACGCCGGCCGACACGAGATCGCGCGCAAATCGCGAGAGCTGGCTGCCGTTGGTGGTCAGCGTGACTTCCTTGAGGTTGGACTTGCCGATCTGCGCGCCGAGGCGGTCGAACAAGCTCATGACGTTTCGGCGAACGAGAGGTTCGCCGCCTGTAATGCGCAGCCGCTCGACGCCCTTGGCCACGAACGCCATGCTCAGCCGCTCCAGCTCTTCGAGCGTCAGGAGCTCAGCCTTCGGCAGGAACGTCATGTGTTCCGCCATACAATAGACACAGCGAAAGTCGCACCGATCCGTCACGGACAGGCGCAAATAGGTGATATGGCGGCCGAAGGGGTCGATCATGTCCCGAACCTAGCAGGAGACGCCGATTAATTGAATGTCGGGCCGGAAAGCTCGCTCAGGGCCAATGTTTTCGGCACGGTCGCAAAGACTTTGTCGACTTCGGCGAGATCGGCAAAAGACAGAGTCGCATGCATGTTGTGGGCCCGGCGCGACAGGTTGAACACCGTGTTGAAAACGCAGCGGTCGATCCCGACGCCGCGGCAGGCGAGGGCCACGGCACGCGGCCCGCCGCGATAGAATCTGGAACGCAACTCAGTGACCGGCAGGTTGGCGAGCTTGGCGAGCGCGAGGTCGAACAAGTCGGTTTGTCCCTGGTGCAAGACTCGCAGCAGGAAACCTGCCTTGAGTTCGCCGGACGCCGAAAGTTTGTCGATGAGTTTCTGAGCGCCGTCTGCCGATGGTGTTCTGGCCGGCGGCATTTCGCCAACCGGGGTTGTCTTCGCCTGGGCAACTTTGGCGGCAGCGTTGCGTGCCAGTGCTGCGCGCACAGTTTGGTTTCCCGCGCGCGCTAACGCATCGCTGACGGCCTCGCCGATGTCGGCGCGAGACGCGAGGGCTTCCAAATGCTCCATGCTGCATTCCGCAATCAGGCTCAGCAAGTCGGCCTCGGTGAAGGAGGCGCTACGCAGGAGCAGCGGTCGTGCCACCACGATTTTGTCGTGCGCCAAAATGAGGACGAGACCGTGCGGCGCCTTCACGTCATCGGCAAGACGCTCCGCCAATGCCATGCGAATGGTGAGCTCGACCTCAGTGGTGAGGCGTCGCAAAATGTCATGCATCAGCGACCGTTCGCGATCGCTGAGATCGTTGTCTTGCAGGCGATAGAGCGACGCGACGGCAAGATAGATTTCCGCGCGGCTGGTTCCCTTCGGGTTGAGCGAAAGGCGCGCCAGCCGACCCATGTCGCTCATATCATGTGCGCTAAGACCCACGCTGTCCCCTGAAGCGCCCCTTGCGGGCAGCCGAATCAGCCGGGCGCCAGCACTATCAAGGGATCGTTAACGAGGTGTTAAGAGTGTTCCCGGCGCGCTCAGCCAAGCTTTTCGGAGTGGCCATAACAAGGTCAGTCACATCCTGCGCACGATTTATGATCCACGCCACAAAACCGTCCGGTCCAAGAACCGGTGTATTTGTGATCGCCCAATAGCGCTGTTCGTAGACGCCGGACTTGGATTGTACGTCGAAGCGGATGATAGGCATTGTGTCGGGCCTGCGCGTTTCCAGTACGTTCAGAAGCGACTGGCGCACAAGCGACACCCCGGTGGCTCGTGAATCGTCTTGGTCCGGGAACACTTCGAAGAGCCACCGCCCAATCACATTTATGGATGTCGTCAGCGTTGCACGAGCATGTTCCGCATTCTGTGCGACGATATAGAAGGACGTATCCAGGATCAGACACATGCCGGGCGTCTGATCGAACACCAGGCCGAAGTCGACTGCCGGTCGACGCAGAACGGAGTGATCGTCTCTCATAGAAGCGAAAAATATCTTAGTGGGATTGACGCTTAGTAAAGGGCTCTGCCCAACCCGTCTATCCCTTCCTATAGCCTTGTCTGCACCCGTTTATCGCGTGGTTCGAATGCTCTATGCTTTTCTTCGTACCGATGCTTTTCTTCGTACCGTAATTTCGCAGCAACTCCGATGAACGCCGAGGCACCCTACATCCTGGCAATCGACCAGGGGACGACGTCCACGCGCGCTATTCTCTTCGATGCGGGTGCTCGGCCCGTTGCGTCGCATACGATCGAGCTGCGGCAGATCTATCCCGCCAACGGGTGGGTCGAGCATGACGCCGGCGAAATCTGGCAGGCGACACTCGCCTGTTGCCGCTCGGCGCTCAAGGGCGTTCCGGCCGCCGATGTTGCGGGGATCGGAATCACCAATCAGCGCGAGACCACCGTCATCTGGGACAGGAAGACCGGCGCACCGCTGCACAACGCCATCGTCTGGCAGGATCGCCGAACGGCGGATCGCTGCCGAGCATTGAAGGCCAGGAAATGGGAAACGAAGATCGCTGCCAAGACGGGACTTCTTCTCGATCCCTACTTCTCGGCGACAAAGATGGAGTGGTTGCTCGACCATATTCCCGGTTCGCGCAAACGAGCACAGCAGGGCGAACTTGCACTCGGCACCATCGACGCCTGGCTCATCTTCAATCTGACGCGCGGAAAGACGCATGCGAGCGATGTGACGAATGCTTCGCGCACGATGCTTCTCAATCTCAAGACTTTGAAATGGGATTTGGAACTGTTGAAGCTATTCGGTGTGCCCCATAATGCACTCCCTGACGTGCGCGACAGTTCCGGAAATTTCGGCGAAGTCGATCCGTCCCTGCTGGGGGCGCCTATTCCGATCCTCGGCGTTGCGGGTGATCAGCAGGCGGCGGCGTTCGGTCAGGCCTGCTTCAGTCCGGGAGACGTGAAGTCGACGTATGGCACCGGCTGTTTCGCTCTCGTGAACACTGGCACCAAAGTACCCGCGTCGAAAAACCGGCTGCTCGCGACCAGTGCGTTCCGCATCGGCAAGCGCGCCGTCTATGCGATCGAGGGCAGCATCTTCATTGCCGGAGCCGTGGTCCAATGGCTGCGCGATGCCATCGGTGTGATCAAGAGCGCAGAGGAAATCGAAGCGTTGGCGCGCACTGCGAAAGACGCGCAAGGTCTTTACTTCGTGCCTGCATTCACCGGCCTTGGCGCGCCTTATTGGGACCCGGACGCACGTGGTGCCATCGTCGGGCTGACGCGCGACATGGGCTCAGCCGAAATCGCGCGCGCCGCGCTCGATGCGGTGTGCTTTCAGACGCGCGATTTGCTCGAAGCGATGGCAAAGGACATGAAGCGCTCCGACCTGCGCGCACCAAAGGCGCTCAAGGTCGACGGCGGAATGGTGCGCAACGACTGGTTCTGTCAGCGCCTGGCCGACTTGACCGGGCTTCCCGTCGATCGACCGATCGTGACTGAAACGACCGCGCTCGGCGCCGCGTACCTCGCGGGGTTGGCGGCGGGTCTCTTCAAGGACACGAAGGAGATAGCGGCGCGCTGGGCGCTCGATCGCCGCTTTGTGCCCGAGATGAAAGCCTCGGTTCGCAATACGCTTTATGATGGCTGGAAAACTGCGGTGGAGCGGGTCCGCTAACGCCATGCAGGTGCGCGTTTGACAGGCGAAAGTCGCGGGCCCACTCTTGCCGTTCGCCATACCAATACGAACCGAGGACCAATCATGAGCAGTGCAGCCCACAAGATGCCCGAGGCCGACGATGTGATGTCGCTGAAAGGCAAGGTGAGCGCGGAGGAATGGGCGATCCGCGAGGATCTCGCCGCCACGTATCGTCTGGTTGCTCTGCACGGTTGGGACGACTTGATCTTCACCCACATCTCGGCGCGCGTTCCTGGGCCCGAGCATCACTTCCTGATCAACCCATACGGCCTCATGTTTGAGGAAATCACCGCGTCGAGTCTCGTCAAGATCGATGTCGAAGGGAATAAGATCGTCGACTCGCCGTTCCCGGTGAATGCGGCCGGCTTCACCATTCACTCCGCGCTGCATATGAACCGCGAAGATGCGGGCTGCGTGATCCATCTGCACACGACGGACGGCGTTGCCGTGTCGGCACAGAGAGAAGGCCTGCTTCCCATCGATCAACATGCGATGTCGATTTCCGGCGATATTGCCTACCACGACTATGAAGGCATCGCGCTCGACCTCAGCGAACGAGACCGGCTCGTTGCTGACATCGGCGACAAGCATCTGATGATCTTGCGCAACCACGGTACGCTCGCGATCGGAAAGACTTGTGCCGACGCCTTCATGCGCATGTTCTTCCTCGAGCGTGCCTGTTCGATGCAGGTGCGGGCGCTGGCAGGCGGTGCCGCGACGAACTGGCCGAACCAGGGCGTACCGGAAAAGACCGCCTCACAGGGCCGCCAGGGGTTCGACGGCATGATGGGCGCGATGGCATGGCCGGCGCTTCGCCGCAAATGCGACCGCGTCGATCCGAGTTACAAGAACTAGGCCCGCTCGGTTCGCCGGTTTCACCAAAGTCTTTGCGTCTGCAAGACGCAGCAAATTTAATATGGGGTTACAACGATGAAATTCGGTGTCGGGCAATCGGTCAAGCGGACGGAAGATATCCGCTTCGTGACCGGCCAAGGTCAGTATACTGACGATCTCCATTTCACGAACGAGACGTTTGCGTGCTTCCATCGCACGTCGCAATCGCACGCTCGGATCATGTCGATCGACGTCTCTGCCGCAAAGGCAGCGCCTGGTGTGATCGCCGTTTTAACCTATGCCGATGTCGAGGCGTTCGGCGCCAATCCGATGCCTCTGATGGCACCCGTGCCGAGCCGTGACGGGTCGGGCACGAAAACATCGCCCAAACCGCTTCTCGCGAAGGACAGGGTGACATTCACCGGCGAGGCGGTCGCGATGGTGATCGCCGAGACCTATGCGCAGGCGAAAGATGCCGCCGAGCTGGTGCAGGTCGAATACGACGCGCTTGAAGCATCGGGCACGCTCCGCGCCGCTCCGAAGGGAGCGCAAATCTGGGACGGCGCGGCCAACAATTTGTGCTTCGACTGGGCCGAAGGCGATGAGTCCGCGGTCAACGCCGCCTTCGCCAAAGCCGCACATACCGTTTCGCTGGAGGTGGTTCAGAACCGCGTGAGCGCGATGCCGATGGAAACGCGCAATGCGATCGGCGTCTACGACTCGGCAAACGATCAGCACACGCTTTATGTGACCTCGCAGGGTGCGGGCAACATTCGCGGCGCGCTGGCGCAGGCCGTGCTCAATCTGCCCGTCGAAAAGGTTCGGGTCGTCACGAAGGATGTGGGTGGCGGCTTCGGCATGAAGGGATTTCTCTACCCGGAACAGGCGCTCGTCATGATCGCTGCGAAGAAAATCGAAAGGCCGGTGCGTTGGAGTGCCGAGCGGACCGAGTCATTCCTTGCCGACGATCATGGCCGCGACATGATGACGAAGGGCGAGATCGCGCTCGACGAGGGCGGCAAGATCCTTGCCGTGCGCATCAGCGGCACGTCCAACATGGGCGGCTATCTTTCGGTCTATGCACCCTTCATTCCGACACTTGCAGGCGGACGCATCCTCGGCGGCGTTTATCGCGTGCCGGCGCTCTATGTGAACGTCAAAGGCTATTTCTCGAACACAGCGCCGGTCGACGCCTATCGCGGAGCAGGGCGTCCTGAGGCGGCCTATCTGATGGAGCGGCTGATGGATGCGGCCGCCGCCAAAACGGGCATCGAACGCACGGAACTGCGCCGGCGCAATCTGCCGTCGCCTGCCGAACTTCCATATACGAACTGGGCCGGCGTGGCGTACGACTCCGGCGATTATCCGCGACTGCTCGAAGGCGGCTTGAAGCGCGCCGATCAAGCGGGATTTGCTGCGCGCAAAGCGGAATCGGCCAAGCGCGGCAAGCTCCGCGGTTTCGGCTTCGGCTACTATGTCGAAATTACCGGCGCGGCGGGTCAGGAACCGGCGGCTATCAAATTCACCGACAATGGCGGCGTCGAACTCTATTGCGGCACGCAGTCGAACGGGCAGGGCCACGAAACCTCGTTCGCACAGCTGGTGGCCGAAAAGCTGGGCGTGCCGTTTGAGTCGATCACGGTGAAGCAGGGCGACACCAATTGGGTGAATGGCGGCGGGACCGGCGGTTCACGCTCGCTCAATATGTCAGGCGGCGCTCTGATGGTGTCGTCCGACGAAGTCATCAAGAAGGGTAGGGCGGCGGCGGGCCAGGTTCTGCAGGCCGGCGGCAACGAAGTCGGCTTTCAGGTCGTCGAGGGCGTCGGCAAGTTTGCCGTGAGCGGCACGGACCGCGCGATCACGGTTGGAGAACTCGCGGTCACTTTGAAGCGGGAGAAGCTGCCGGGGTTCGAGAACGGTCTCGACAGCGACGGCATGTACACCGGCCAGGCGCCGACGTTCCCGAACGGGTGTCATGTCTGCGAAGTGGAAGTGGATCCCGACACCGGACAGGTCCAGCTCCTCTCGTATCACGTGCTTGACGACTTCGGCCGGGTGATCAATCCGATGCTGGTCGCGGGACAGGTACATGGCGGGATCGTTCAGGGACTTGGACAGGCGCTGCTCGAAAACATTGTCTATGACGAGAATACCGGCCAGCTGCTCACCGCAAGCTTCAGCGATTATGCCATGCCGCGCGCATCGGACATGCCTGACATCGATTTCGCGTACGAGCAGATCGAGTGCAAGACGAACGATCTCGGCGCCAAGGGTTGCGGCGAGGCGGGAACCGTCGGAGCTTTGCCTGCCGTGATGAGCGCGGTGGCCGACGCGCTCGGCGTCGTCCATATCGACATGCCGGCGACGCCGGAGCGCGTCTGGCGCGCGCTACGGCAAAAGAAGACGGCTGCCTGAACTATTGACCAGCGGTGGGCGTCGTCGCCGGTGTGGCTGGGGCGCTCGCCGGAGCCGCGGCTGCAACCGGAGCAGCACCTGCCGGCGGCGCGTAAGCCGCGATCGCCTTCGTGAGTACATCGCGCTCATCGCAGCCGCTGGGGCAAAGGCTGGCGAGCGTTGTGAGTTCGCCCTGCGCCGACGCCAGATCGTTCATCTGGAGATAGAGCTCGCCCAAATACTCATGCGCGCCTTTGTGATTGGGGTCGATCGCCAGAGCACGTTTGTAATATTCAAGCGAACCAGGGAAATCGCCGGTCATGCGATGCGTGTAGCCGAGATAGTTCAGGATGTCGGCGCTTTTGGGTTTGTCCGCGAGCGCAAGGTTAAGATGGGGAATCGCATCGGCATATTGCTGATGTTTGATCAGACGAAGGGCGACCGTGTAGTCGTCGGTCGAAGAGGTGCCGCTGCTGAGCCCGCTGCCGCCATAGCCGCCGCCGCCGCCCCCACCACCGCCGCCTCCGCCACCCATGGAAAATGACGGTCCCGTCAGCGCCGCGGCCGACGCCAAAATTGCCACCGCGAACCAGAGTTTGCGCATCGTTCGTCTCCTGACTTCTGTTGCGATACTATCGTGGCGGCACCTTGCGCTAAAGCCCTTTGCATTGACTCATGGCGCGCCTGAAGGAGAGGTTTGGCCATGAACCAGACAATCGAGGCCAACCGGCCCGCCGATCCCAAAAGCGTCCGACGTAAACCTGAGAGCCTTGCGAAGATCAAACGTGCTGCGCGCAAGCTGTTCGTCGAGCGCGGCTATCACGCCACGCGGCCGCAGGACATTGCGCGGGAGGCCGGCCTTGGGCACGGAACTTTCTATCTGCATTACCCGGACAAGAAGGCATGCTTTCTTGCCTTTGTTGACGACGCGCGTGAGGAACTTCACGAATTTATGATCACGCGCCAGCCGGCCGAAAAGACGCTTGAAAATACGATCGCTGCCGCACTCAAGGGTATCTACGAATATTCGGCAGAGCATCCGGGCGTGCTCGCTGCGGCGATGACGGATGAGCTGGTCATCGATGCAGAAGGCGCACAGGCGACGCCTCTGCTTGTGCGCTGGGGTTTCGATTGGGCGGAGGTTGTGCGCGAAGCCATGCGCAACGGCGAAGCCTGCACGAGTTACGAGCCCGATATTGTCGGACAAGCTATCCTAGGCGCCATTCATCAGGTCGCGAGCGAGGGCGCGCGGTCCCAACGCAAGCGCGAGGAAGTTCTCGACAACCTCACGCGTTTCCTGGTGCGTGCGCTGAAGCCCTGACCTACGCGCCCCCGCCGAGACACAAGCCCCCTTGTGTCTCGGACGAAGCGTCCCTCAATTCAGATTGAAGCTCAGCCCCGCGAGCAGGGCGTGATCGGAGAAATGCTGATGCGCGCTGTCGACCGGACTCGATAGCGTGACCGATTCACTTTGCGAGAAGCGATACTCTCCGAACAACGAGACATTGTCGCTCACATAGGTTCGCAAGCCACCTTCCGCCTGGTAGGCGGGTTTCCAGTCGCGGCCGCGGAAGCCTCCAATTGTTCCGCCGACATTCTGAAATCCGAGTCCGACGCCGACATAAGGTGTGAACGTAGCATCGGGCAGGAAGTCGTAGGTCGTGTTGACCATCAGACTCGTCGATGAGAGATGACCGTTGGTCGGCACGCCGCCAAGTCGATCTACGTCCGCATGCTGGTAGAGCGAATTCAGCTCGATCCGAACGCCGTCGCCTGTGTCGTATCCGAACGCACCGCCTGCCGCGAAACCTGTGTCGAAGGAATCGTCGAGCTTTCCCGCCGACGTGTCTTTGAACGTCAGGTCCGGAAGCAGCGAAACGCCACCTTCACCACTGATGTAGAAAGTCGGCGCTGCCGCTAGAGCGGCATTGGCGGCCAAGCTGAGTGCGACACCGAGAATGGTCCTCGTCGCGATTCGTCGCTTCATTTTGTACTCCTCGTTTTTGTTGGCGGTGCGGGTTGCGTCACCGTGCGCGTGACGCTCTGCGCGTCATGTCGCGAGACTGTGTCGATGTCGTCGCAACGTCTTCACAACGCAGCACAATTTGTTTCAGTTCCGCGTTTCCAAATGCTGTCGGTTCGGTCATGTCAGGATTGACAGCCGTCCCTCACTGACAAACTATCAGTGCGAATTTTGCGGCGATGACGTGCCCGCACGGAGGCGATTTCCATGTCCAAACTGACCTACACGCGCGACGAGATCATGGCGGACGCCGACTACGCGCAACTCCAGATCGAAGCGGGTTATCGTCTGCACGGAGGTTTCGATGCGAGCGGGCAATACATTTCTCCGCGCACGCTCAACCGCTGGCCCGCAGTCGAAGCGTGGCAAGCAGAATTGAAAAAACGCGGGGCTCCGGTGATCGATGCCTCGACCCGGCTCTTGAAACGCGGGCCTTATCCCACAGTCGATCAGCAGAAATTTCTGCTTGGACACGGCTTCGGCGAAACGCTTTGGAATTCGTTGACGATAACTGGCGTGATCGAAGCGCGCGGCGCAATGCTGGCGCAGGCAGTTGCGCCGAATTTCCAGGACATTGTCGTGGAGGACATCAATGCGACATGCCTTGGCCATCTCAACAAGGGTCTTCTCGTTGCGCATGGCTTCGATGAAGGCGGCACCAAGGACAAGGGCATCGGCGGGCACGATGATATGTGGTTCGCGGTTCGCGACGCTTTGTTCGGGAAGAACGCCTATCCCATGCCCGAGGTGCCGGCGAGCATCGCGCGTCCGGAGACGGGTCGGCGCATGCCGCAGATTCCGAAGGAATTCGAAGAGTGGGTCTTGCTTCTGATGAATGTGCTGATGATCGAGGTGAAGGCGGAGAGTTTCTTCTCCTTCTGCCAAGGCATTATGCGCGATCCCGCGAATTTTGCCGACCGCCGTCCCGCGGCGAACCATGCCGCCGAACTCGTCGAGCGCATCAGAACCGACGAGGCGATCCATGTCGCCTATCTAGCCACGGTCATTTCCGAGTTGCGCACCCTGACGATCAAAACAGTCGACGGCAAAAAAGTGCCGGGCGCGGAGATCATCGATCCCGTGTGGAACCAGATGATCGAGTGGCATGCCGTGACGAATTCCGATTTTGCGCGCAATCAGTCGCGTGACGCGATCATGGCGCGCCTGAAAAGCAAACCGAACGGCGTGGCGCTCGCCGCCACGTTCGACTCTCTCGAATTCCAACAAGCGGCGGAATAGCGATGAAGGACTTCAGGGGACGGACCGCCTTTGTCACTGGCGGCGCGAGCGGAATCGGTTTGGGCATGGCGCGTGCCTTCGGCCGAGCTGGAATGAACGTCGTACTTGCCGACATCGACGAAAGCGCTGCGAAGAGTGCTGCAGACAAGTTGGCCGCCGAACAGATCAAAACCGCGCCGGTGCATGTCGACGTGACGGACCGCGCCAGCGTGCGCAGCGCGGCACTGGACGCTGTTGCTGCGTTCGGCAAGATCCATGTCGTCTGCAACAATGCCGGTGTCGCCGTCGGCGGTCCCTTCGGCACCGTCCGCGAGCGGGACTGGGACTGGATCCTCGACGTCAATCTCAAAGGCGTCGTCTACGGCATGGAAGTCTTCGCGCCACTGATCAAAAGCCATGGCGAGGGCGGCCACTTCGTCAACACAGCGTCCATGGCCGGCATGGTGTCTCCGCCCGGTATGGAGCCCTATTGCGCGACGAAGTTCGCGGTCGTTGCCATGAGTGAAGGCTGGGCCGCGCAACTGGCGCCGCTCAATATCGGCGTTTCTGTCCTGTGCCCGGGTTTCGTCCGTACGCGTATCCATGAGAGCGGTCGCGCTCGGCAGGATAAATATGGCGGCGCGGGTGTGGTCGATCCCGGTGTCGGCAGCACGCCGAGCGAAGCCGCAAAAAATGTGCTCAGCGGGATCGATCCGGATATCGTCGGTCAGCGCGTGTTCGAAGGCGTGCGTGACAACGACCTCTACATTTTCACCCACCCGATGTTCAAAGAGTTCGTGCAGGTGCGCTTCAATGGCATTCTTGCCGCTTTCGACAAGTCGGCGCAGAGCGAGGCGCTCAAGCAGGTCAAGGACTGGGCCAGTCCGACGGTTCCCAGCGTCGTGCCCGACAATTGAGGCTAGTCCTGCGTCCACAGCACGATACTCAGACCTTTTTCCACCAACGCATTCTGTCCGGCCGGCGAGAGATAGCCGCCCAGCTGCAGCGACCAGTGCCGGGAAATCCGTTCGACGAGCGACAGCTCGACTTTGTGAGAGCGATAGTAGCTGAACGGCGGGCGCGCGTTGCCACTGCTGATGACGTTGAAGCTCTGCGCCATGACGAGGGTGTTTTTGCGAAGCCAGAGTCCCGCGGTGAGATCGAGAACGGTCTCGTCCGGCCGGTCGCGACTGAGCCACCTTTGCGCCGCCTGCGCATCGAAGAAGCCATCGTCGCCGCCAAGCTTGAAACTGGTGCCATAAAGAAGTCGGACTTCGATTTGGCGAGCAGGGCTCTGGTTGGAAGAGTCCGACAAGTCGAACGGGCCGGCAGCCTTGTATGAACTTTGGAGCGATAGCTTTCCGGCGCGGCCGAGCAGCAGAATTCGCGCTCCGACTTCCAGGGAACTGCCGCTCGCCTTCGTCGCTTTGCCGGGAAGAGGCTGGGAGATGACGGAGACATAGGCTGGGGTGGCAAACAGCGTGACCTTGTCGCTCAGTCCGTATTCGAGAGCATTCTGCACCAGAAACTTCCGGAACTTCACCGCTCTCTGCGCGCGCGCATGGCTTGCGAACATCGTGCCGGCCGAACTGAATGTGGTGGCGTTGAATGTTTGCCAATGATGCTTTTTGAGGGTCCAGGCGCCGGCAAAACTCTGGCCGTCGCCGAGAAGAACGCCGAACAGTACTGCTGCGATGACGGAACGCAGCGTCATGGCTCCGGCTGTTCGAAGCGGCTCAAGCCATGTGCCGTCTTCTCCCAATAAAAGGGTCGCGTCGCGAGTTGCCAGAGCCCCCGCCAGGCCGCGAGTGATATCAAAGCCCAATAGAACGTGACGGCGAAAGCATACGGCGTGACACCGCGCCAATCGCGTCGTTTCGGCGCCATGATCGCGAGCCAGGTCAGCAAGGCGTTGCCGCTGAGGAGGCCGAGAGAAGAAACCGACATGACGGCTTGGCCCGCTCCGCCGGAGAAGCCAAACCGCGCGGTCCACAAAAACATGAGCCAGAGCAGCGGATTCGCGAGCGACGCGACGACCGATCCGCCCAGAAATAATTGCAGCGATAGAAAGCCAAGCCAGCCGGTTCTGCGCTGCAGCGCGACTGGATCGCGCATATGGACCAACCAGGTCTGCATATAGCCCTTGAGCCAGCGCGAACGTTGTTTGAGCCACGCCGCGAGACCTGTCGGCGCTTCTTCGAAGGTTGTGGAGTCGAGCATCGAGACGCGCATGCCAGCCTGTGCCAGACGTATTCCGAGATCCGCATCTTCGGTGACGTTATAGGGATCCCAAGCCCCCACTTCCTTCAGCGCCGAGGTTCGGAAGTGATTGGATGTTCCGCCGAGCGGCATGGGTACTCTCAACGTCTCGAGCGCTGGAAGCAGCGCATCGAACCACAGCGCATAGTCGAGCGCGAAAAGACGCGTCAGCCAGTTCTCGTTCCAGTTGTAAAAGTTCAGCCGCGCCTGGAGACAGACGACCTCGCGCGGCTCGCTGCGAAATCTCGCCACCGCTTTACGCAACTGGTCGGGCTCGGGGCGATCTTCCGCGTCGTAGATGACGGTGAAATCGCCGCGGGCGAGCGCAAAGGCATAGTTACACGCGCGCGGTTTGGTGCGGGGCGTGCCCTCAGGCACACGAACGAGGTGAAAACCGAAATCCTGGGCCAGCCGTCCGGCTATTGTAGTCGTCTCGACGTCGTCGCTCTCGACAATGAGCTTGATGTCCAACTTGTCCGACGGATAGGCGAGTTCGAGCAGCGCTTCGACGAGGCGCGGTAGCACATTGGCTTCGTGGTAGAGCGGGACAAGGATCGTATAAGGGGGAAGCGACGCATCATCGTCTGCGCTTGGTACTGACTGCGGCGACGCTGCACCGCCAATCCAGGCGAGGCCGCAGCGAAACAATGCGCCGGTGAGGAACCCTGTGGAGGCGAAAATTGCCAGCGCGCGCCAGGCATCGCCAGGCCAAAGCAAAATGCTGAGCGTCAGCACGATTGCGAAAAGCGAAAGACAGACCGCCTGGTGTCGCTTCATAACCGATCGGGCGGAAAGCTCCGGATGGAACCTTGCGAGCCCTTCGACAGCGGCGACAGAGATCTCATTGCCAAAACGCTGTTCCAACCGCGCCAGGATTAAGCTCTTTCCCGTGCCGACGATCCGAGCATCCGGATAGGCGGCCCGAAGCCAACAAAGATTCTCCGCCGACGTGTCGGCCGTCACAACGGTTTGGGAATCCTCGCATTCCGTCGGCGGCAGGAAGAGGCGCGTCGCGTAGCAGGACAAGCTGACAGGCTCGAGAAGGCACATTTTATGAGTACAGGACGGGCTCGACCAATCGAGTTGGAGATAACCGATTTGGGGGGACTAACGCCGGCTGGCCGCGGACGGGCCGCCGTCAAAGGACTTGCGCTCCCGGACGGGCGCGTGCGCGCACTATGATTCGCAGGTGTCAAGTTGAGCAAACGTCGCGGCACAACCTGAGGGAGGTGCGGCCGATTGTTCGGGGGTCTGTACTTGCGAATGAGTTGCGATTACATCTAGGAGGAAGTCAGGCGGTCTCTTGGATGTGCAGGATGAAGGCGTTGAAATATCTGGCGATTGCCGCGGTTGCAGCCTTTGGCGTTTCGTCG
>Ga0207674_10000506_pt1 | contig 51206 bp, 49 predicted proteins | sample KBSCornC72_FD_184303 | JGI IMG/M metagenome (GOLD analysis project Ga0207674, IMG submission 184303) | Corn rhizosphere microbial communities from Kellogg Biological Station, Michigan, USA - KBS Corn C7-2 (SPAdes) (version 2) | ecosystem: Host-associated > Plants > Roots > Rhizosphere > Soil ... | reverse complement strand
TTTGCTCCTTTCGTGTTGGTAGACACGAGGGCTAAGTATGGACTATTTCAGGAGCTGGCGCGATAGCGCCGGCGCGCTCGCGCGCAATCCTGTTCAGCGAGCGGAATCGTGACTGCGGCGCCGCCCCGACACCCTCGCCACCTTCCCACCGCACACACTCGTCCCACCGCGCGGCGTTACGCCTTATACCCCCCACCCCTTCCCCCACTCTTTTCCAACAATCGCACCCCGTCGATCACGATCCCCTTATCGATCGCCTTGCACATGTCGTAAATCGTCAGCGCCGCCACGCCCACCGCCGTCAGCGCCTCCATCTCCACGCCCGTCTTCCCCGAGATCGTTGCCACCGCCTTCACGCGAAGCCGCACCCGCTCCTCCCCGTCCTGCGGCTCAAACGCCGGCAAATCAAAATCCACCTGCACGCTTTCGACCGGCAGCGGATGACACAGCGGAATCAGTTCCCCCGTCCGCTTAGCCGCCATGATCCCCGCCACCCGCGCCACCGCCAGCACTTCCCCCTTGGGCACCCGCTCCTCCGCGATCGCCCGCAGCGTCTCCGGCAACAACAACACAAACCCCTCCGCCACCGCCCGCCGCGCCGTCACCGCCTTCGCCCCCACGTCCACCATCTTCGCCCGCCCGGCTTCGTCCAGATGCGACAGTCTCGTCCGCTGCTTCGCCATAAGAAGACCATTTAACCACGAATGCACGAAGACACGAAGGGGAGGATGGAAGGATCGTCGTTCCAAACGATGACCCAAGTCATCGCCCCGCACGGTAGCCGCAAGAAGTGCCCCAGTGGCATGGGCTTCCAGCCCATGCGATTGTCTTCAGTAGAAATACAATTCTACATTTCACAAGCTCAACACGAGCAGGATGCCCATGCCACAACGCACAGGTCTGCGAGTACTTGAATCTTCTCTTAACTTCCCGCCTTCGTGCATTCGTGGTTCAAAACGCCTCTAATCCTCTCGCACGCCCGCAACAACGGCTCCACCTCCCCCAGCCCCAACATCGTCGCCGCATCGCTCTTCGCATTCCGCGGATCCGGATGACATTCGAGAAACAGTCCATCGACCACGCCCGTCGCCACCGCCGCCCGCGCCAGCAGGGGGCTGTACTCCGGATTTCCGCCGCTGGTGTTCCCCAGTCCCGCCGGCATCTGCGTCGAATGCGTCACGTCGAACACTACCGGCTGGCCGAACCGCGCCATCACCGCCAGTCCGGTAAAATCATTTACCAATCGCCCGTACCCGAAAAAAGTCCCCCGCTCGGTGAGCATGATGTTCGTGTTGCCGGTCGATTTAATCTTCTCGATCGCCAGCCCCATCTCCGCCGGCGCCATGAACTGCCCCTTCTTCACGTTCACCGTCTTGCCCGTCCGCCCGCACGCCAGCAATAGGTCCGTCTGCCGCGCCAAAAACGCCGGCACCTGCAGCACGTCCACCACCCGCCCCGCCGCCTCCGCGTGATGCGTCTCGTGCACGTCCGTCAACACCGGCACCCCCAACTCCCCCTTCACCCGCTCCAAAATCTTCAGTCCCCCCTCCAGCCCCGGCCCACGAAACGACGCGTTGCTCGACCGATTCGCCTTGTCGAACGACGCCTTAAAAATATACGCCAGCCCCAACGCCTCGCACACCCCCTTCACGTGCCTCCCCACCTCCAGGCAAAGCTCCAGCGATTCGATCACACACGGCCCGGCAATCACGAACAGCGGCGCCCGTCCACGTTGAGTAATCCCATTCAGCATGCGCGCCGTTGTCAGCAGTCCGCCGTCCATTGTCAATCCATTTGTCTTCGGTGGGGCAGACATTCTTGTCTGTCCGGAACGGCTGAGTGGGGGCATCCTTGCCCCCCGAAGCCGTCCCGCCTTTGGACAACGGTCGCTCACCCCGGCAACAAAAACCCCACCCGCGTCTTCATCAACTCCATCTCCACCGGCGTAAACCCCGCCGGGTCCCCGTCCGCCTGCACCGCCACCGCCGATTTCGACCTGACCTCGACGCGCGTCCCCTTCACATAAACCGACCCCTCACGCAGGTGATGCTCCCCCGCCACCATCGCCACCGCGTGCTCGATCAGGTCCGTCGCCGACCGCGCCGGAAGCACGCACACGTCCAGCAGTTCATCGTCCGACTTCGCCAGCGGCAAGATCGGAAACCCCGTCCCGTACTCCGGCACGTTCCCCACGAACGCCACCGCCGGCCCCGGCCGCCACACCCGCTTCCCATCCACGATCACCTCGATCTCCGGAAACGCATACCCCGCCAGCGTGCTCAGCGCCGGGATGAGGTAACTCGCATAGCTGATCGGCCCCTTGCGAATGCTATCGAGCGCGTGAACGATCGCCCCGTCCAACCCGATCCCGACCATCAATAGGAACAGTTGCCCAACCCCGCTCGCCTTCCCCTTGTCGTCCGACACCCGGATGCACCCGAGATCCAGCTTTGCGATCCGCCGCGCCGAGATCGCCGCCACCGCCCGCTCCTCCAATCCCCGATGATGTAGCGCGATGCCCAAATGCCGCCCCATCAGGTTCGCCGTCCCCATCGGGACGACCAGCACGCCGGGCCCCGACGTCTTTCCCCCGTCCGTCACCCGATCCACCACCGCCCGCAAAGTTCCGTCACCCCCGATCGATACCACCGCCGTCGCCCCGTCGATCAAGTTCTGTCCCGCCGCCGCCGGCCGCTCCAAATGCGTCGTCGACGACCACCCCTCTTGCCTGAACCGCCGATCCAATCGCTCCGCCAGCGCCAACCCTTTCCCCTTGCCCGCAATGGGGTTGGCGAAGATCACGACCCGCTCACTCATCCCGCAATCCCCCTCGCCGGCAAATGCCGGAGGGCGACCCTCCGTGCGAGCCGCGCCTTGAGAGGGCGAGCCTCCGTGCGAGCCGCCGGGTCACGCAGTGACCTCCGCAGCAATGGTTGACAGTTTTGTCCATTCCAATTATCACTACCCGATTACGGGACAGGCTCTGCCCCGGCACTTATTTCATGCGCCGTGGGCGAGGGCATTTTAACAACAATGCAAACTATGAGCGAACTCACCGTGTCCTCCATTAACGAACGCGCCGCCGAAGAATATTTCAAGAAGGGTCAGGACGCCGAAAGCCAATCCTCGCACGAGAAGGCCGTCGAGTTCTACGAGCGCTCGCTCAACGAGAACCCCGACCACGAATCCGCCGCCTTCCGCCTCGCCCTCCTCTACGACCGCCGCGCCGAAGACGCCAAGGCCATCGAGCTCCTCGAGCGCATCTCCACCAGCGCCCCCGTCCACATCAACGCGCTGATCAACCTCGCCATCCTCTACGAAGACAATAACCACTACGACGAGGCCCACCGCTGCCTCGACGCCGTCCTCCGCACCGACCCCAACCACCAGCGCGCCCGCCTCTACATGAAGGACGTCGAGTCCGCCCGCAGCCAGTTCTACGACGAAGACGCCGAGCGCCGCGGCGACCGCCGCGACGCCATCCTCAACATCCCCATCAGCGATTTCGAGCTCTCCGTCCGCAGCCGCAACTGCCTCAAAAAGATGAACCTCCGCTCGCTCGGCGACCTCCTCCGCACCAGTGAGGCCGAACTCCTCTCCTACAAAAACTTCGGCGAAACCAGCCTCAACGAGATCAAGGCCCTCCTCGCCTCCAAGGGCCTCCGCCTCGGCCAGGCCGCCGAAGACAAGTCCGCCGGCGCCGCCGTCGGTCTCGCCGGCGGTCTCGCACGAAAGCCCACCGCCGCCACCGGCAACGTCCCCGCCGAACTCAACGGCAAGTCCGTCGCCGACCTCGAACTCTCCGTCCGCTCACGCAAGGCCCTCCAACGCCTCAACATCGCCACCATCGGCGAACTCGCCAGCCGCACCGAGGCCGAACTCCTCGGCTGCAAAAACTTCGGCCAAACCAGTCTCAACGAAATCAAACAACAACTCGCCACCTTCGGCCTGGGGCTGCGGAAGCTGGAAGAATAAAAATCAGGACCGCTCAGCTCGCAAGGTTTACGCGGCTCACTTGCGAGCCGTACCCATCCAGTTCACACGAATACTTAACACCAGATACGCCAACCCGCTATTTCATCATTTCCAACAAGGTCATCGCGATTGGCATGGGGTCAACCCATTCGCAGTTGGTCAGGATCACGACGCCGCGATTGCTTTCCGGTTCCAGCAAGAAGCCGGTCCTCGCTTTCGTCTGCATACCGTCATGTCCGACCCATCGGGAACCCGAAGGGCTTTGGACCACGTAAAAGCCCAGTCCGTATTTCAACTTGGGCTTGTCCGGTTCGGTGGGTGTAACCGGCGACCACATTTGCCGTTGGGTCTGTTTAGAAACGAGCTTCGTTTGGAGCAGACCGACACAGAACGCCGCCAGATCGGCGGGCGTGGAGCTGAAGCCGCCACCTCCCCATTTCCAGTACGCTTCGGTAACGTCGCGGTCCTGGCGCCGTTCCACGCCCCTTTCAGTGCGGCGGTAGCCGACGACGCGCCCGGGGATGTCTTCCCAGGGAAAGTCGGGCCTCAGGCTTTTCATGCCCAGCGGCTTGGCGATCCGCTCCTGAAGCTGATCCGCGAACCGCTGCGTTCCCGCACGCTCCACGACGGCGCTGAGCAGCATGTACCCTTGGGTTGAGTAATCGAACTGCCGGCCCGGCGGATGCACGAGCGGCGACTCCTTAAACTTGTCCAGGGCCACGATGACATCCGCGAAGGGGTGTGGCGTGGTGTATTGGACCGCCGACTCGAGCCGATCGTTGTGAACAATGCCGCCCCGGTGGCAGAGCAACTGACGCGCGGTGATTTTTACGCCCTTGTCCGGGAACTCGGGAACATAGGTGCGCACGTCCGCGTCGAGGTCGAGCAGGCCCTTTTCAGCCAACTGCATCGCGGCGACCGCGGTGAGGGGCTTGGAAACCGACGCCCAGCGGAATTGTGACTTATCCAGATCGACCGGCGCCTTCTGCTCACGATCGGAGTAGCCGTACGCATTCGACCAGGCTACCTCGCCCTGATCGATCACGATGACGGCAAGGCCGACGATCTCCTGCTTCTTGATCTCCGCACCCAAGGTAGCGGCGATCTTGTCGGCGTGGACGAAAGGCCGATCATGCGCAGACGCCGCGCATGCGATAAAGAATGAGACGCACAGCCCAAGGATTCGAAGCATGTTGTTACTCCGCTTAGATGTGGCTCGACACACGCCCATTGCGTCTCCTTTACTTATCCCGAGTAAACTCGCGAAATCCCCGCACCCTCCCCCGCAACGATCTCGTTGCGGGTGCCACGACGCTGCCTTCGTTTGGATTCCCGAAGAACCCTTGGCAAAGCATTCCTCCGGTATTGACGGGGCCATTCGCATTTCATTTCTCGGTTTGCGGAAAACCAAAGGAACACCTCAACGAGATCAAGCAACAACTCGGCGCCTTCGGTCGGGGGCCACGCGAGCTCGAAGAGTAAGTCGGTTCTGAAAACCGAACATGCACCTGGAACGCCCACGGAACCGCGTTCCGTGGGTTTTTCTACATAGCATTGATGTATTTCCCCCGCCCGCTACGATTTCCGCGGGTGTTCACGTTCGACAACGCCAAGTCCATCTAACCCCGGCAAGGACGCCATGGGATCGCCGATCCGCCATTTGCTCACCGGTTTGTTCCTCCTCGCGCTCCTCTCCCCATTGGGATGCACCACCTCCGTTAACAACAATGCCGCCGCCAGCGGTGTCCCCCGCATCCGCGTCAAGCTCGCCGGCGCCGTCGACACCGTCACCCTCTCCTGCGGCGTCCCGCCCCTCTACCAGCTCTCCAACCAACCCGCCTCCCAGCTCCTCAACTCCCCCAACAACGCCATCTTCACCCTCACCCTCACGCCACAAGGCTGGATGGCCGGCAACCTCAACCTCGGGGGCCCCGGCGCCACCCTCTACCTCCAGCCCGATCACGACGGCAGTGTCTCCGTCAACAACGTCCCCTACCGCGGCAAATACCGCTTCGTCCCCGTCGGCGGCGGCAACAAGTTCGACGTCATCAACGAACTCGACGTCGATTCCTACCTCTGCTCCGTCGTCCCCCGCGAAATGCTCCCCGGCTGGCACGACGAAGCCTACAAGGCCCAGGCCGTCGTCGCCCGCACCTACGCCATCTACGAAAAACAGACCGCCGGCGCCGACCGCAACTACGACGTCTTCCCCGACACCCGCTCCCAGGTCTACGGCGGCATCCCCGCCGAAACCGCCCAGTCCCGAAACGCCGTCAACGAAACCGCCGGCATCGTCGTCGCCTACGAAGCCGTCCCCGGCCAACCCAAGATCTTCAAAGCCTACTTCTCCAGTTGCTGCGGTGGCGTCTCCCAATCCGCCTCCGAAGCGTTCGGCGACCCCTACATCCCCCCCCTCTCCGATCAGGACGTCCACGCCGCCTGCCGCGCCAGTCCCCGTTTCAACTGGGGACCCATCGTCATCGACAAGGCCGAGCTCACCAAACGCTTCGTCGTCTTCGGCCAGCGCCGCAACCGCCCCGAACAAAAGATGGCCACCCTCGACCACATCGAGACCCAGGACCACAACCGCTGGGGCCGCCCCACGCGCTTCCTCGTCGTCGATACCAAGGGCAATAAGTTCAGCATGACCGGCGAAGAGTTCCGCTGGGCCGTCAACACCAACGCCACCGACACCACCACCCTCTACAGCAGCTTCGTTAAGGTCATCAGCGACTCCAACCAGATCCGCTTCGTCGAAGGCCACGGCTGGGGCCACGGCGTCGGCATGTGCCAGTGGTGCGCCGAAAAACGCGCCGAGGACGGCCTCCGCCACGAAGACATCGTCCTCGCCGCCTTCCCCACCGCCCTCCTCGTCCGCGCCTACTAGCGCAATTCCACCGTTTGCGGCTTCGCGCCATCCCCAGGAAATCACCAGAATTTCCCCAATATCTTGGTTTCCCCCAAAACCAACTGCGAGACCGAACGTATTTAAAGGGGACCCTGTGCAGGAAGGTAACCGTTCTGCTCCCGTAGCACGGGCGCCTCGCCCGTGGACTGGCGATACCCCGCGAGCCAAGAGCGCAAGCGATCCGCGGCATTTCTCTTTCGAGGCTGAACGGTTACCCAGGAAAACTTGACTATTCGTAATATGTTAGGTATCGTGCGGAGGGTCAACTTAGCCGGGGGTTAGGAAAAGGTCAGCATGGATGCTCGACTCGATCGCTACCGCAAGGACCCGCCGCCCCGCCGCAGTCCACCTCCCTCTTCAGGGCATTGCTTTCTTCCTTGCCTCTTCCACAATTGTAAGATAAGTTTAGGCGACTGTTCGGAGGGTGATTCCGGCCAAAACAAGAAAGGCCCGCCACATCCCAGGGTGGCGAGCCTCTCTCGTAAAACACGCGGTCACAGGGCCGGTGGTCGAATCCGTGATTACCCTTCCCAGAAGGACCCCATCCCTGAGGTGGCCCTGCAACCTCGCGTGCCGCTGCGCTGCCCTCGGTCGTCAAACGTCAGGCAGACAGCTCGATCAATCCGGACCCTCGCATCCTGCTCGGGTCCGGCCCAGTTCCATGATGGGACAACGCCACGTTCGATCACGCCCGACGCCGCCGCGGCTCGCCGACCCCGAAGGGGGCTCGGGCCGCGAAACGTCCCTGTTTCGCCGCCCAAGACTCGTTCGGCGCGGAGCATCCCTGCACGAACTCGCCGCTACGCCAGCGGACGTGATCGTTCGTCGATCCCATCACCATCGTTCTGTGGGCTGTTCCATCCTTCCCTGGACGAACGTGCTCCCACGCACTGCTGTTTTCTCCGACCGGCGGACGTGTGTAGTGTTCCTGCTGCCGTTCGGTTGGGTTCGCGACCTCGAAGTGCCACTAATCTGTCACGAACCCGGCTTCGCTTCCCGTTCTCGATCCGTAATCTCGTCCAAAGTATCGAGCAGTGTCTGAGCTCGCCGCTCCCACACCTCCCGATTCCAGATCGCCAGGTGATCCCCGGCGCCGACCAACGTCAGTTCCTTCCCAAGCCCCGTACGCTTGATGATCTTCTCCGGCATCACCACGCGCCCCTGGGCGTCCCAATCCAATGGAAAAATCATCCCATAGTTGGCTTCGTTGTACTTCTCTTCGTCGTCGCTCGGCATCAAGGTCACCGGCCGCCTGGCGATCAGCTCCCGGTAATAATTCTCGGGTTGAAGCCATGCGATTCGACCTCGACCGATGCGACAAATGAGCGACTTATCCTCTCGCGCCTCGACGATCTCCTTCCGGAAAACGGCGGGCACAAGAATCCGATTCTTGTCATCCAAAATGACGTCGTACTCGCCGATTAAAAACAGCGGGCGGAAGCGACTGGGAATTGTCTCCATTTCTCCGTCACTTCCCGGCGACTTCTGGGACGACGGCCCACTTTGTACCACATCCAAAATACCTGTCTACTGATTCCAATAATTTTTTCTCACGTTTAACATCGTCCAGACCCGATAGGGCGATTCTTGCCGGTTTCGGGCGGGCTCTACTGCCCAGACTGCCGAAAATGGGGGTTTCGTGGCATCCACACCCCACAGCTTGTGTGAAACTGGGTTGATTTCCTGTGGATAACTTGTCGCGAGAAATGCCCCCGATTCCGTCCCTATCGCAACGTTGATTTCGAACGATTGAAATCGTCGCGCCGCACCCGCCAAAACACCGCCACAGCGGCCACGACCAGGTGAATTCCCACTCCCGCCCAGATCGTCCCAGCCTGCTTCGCCCCCTCCAAAATCGCCAGCCCCCACATCAGCGGCCCCGACATCACCGAAACATTCCAATCAAACGGCTGAGTCGGATCCCCAAACTCCCGCCACAGATACGCCAGCACCGCCCCGCCCACCGCCCACATCGTCGCCACCGCCACGCCGTACAGTTGTCCGCGCCGACCCCGCAACGCAAACCCCCACCCCGCCAACCCGATCAACCACCCCATCGGATAAAGACACTCAACAACCGAAATCTCCCCCCGCGCCCCCAGCACACCCGCAAGCTCCATCATCACCGGCGCCGCCACGATGATCAGCACCGCCACGCCAAGAGACCTTCCCAAACCGCCGAACGGTCGCGTACCGGGTGCACCGCAGGTGCCCGCCTCTCTTCCCCACCCGAACAGCGCCGGAAACAGCACCGCCCCCGCAATCATCTGCACGCACATCATCACGTGCATCGCCAGCAGCTCTTCCGGAACCGGATACCGCGCCGAAAGTGGAACCCGCCCCGCCGACAGCGCCAACGCCCCCACCTGCAACGCCAGCCACACGAACAACGCCCCGTTACCGCTCGGACGTGTTCGCCTGCGCCCCTTGTTGCTGGTTGTCGGCGCTGGGGAAGGTGACGACGTCGAATCGTAAGTCCACGGCGGAATGTTTGGCGTCGACTCGGCCATACTGCTGCACGATCTTGGACATGTACTCCAGCTTCTGCGCCGGACTCACCTCGACAAAATAATCTTTCGCGTTCACCGGCCGGCCCCACCGCACCTGCGTCTGGTACTTGGTGATCAGCACCACCTGCGCCTCGTTGGGATTCTGACGCCCGGTGAAGTTGGCCACGTTGATCCGCTCGACCTCGTCCGCGTACGGCTTGCCGAAGAGCAGTTTAACCATGTCGATGCCGGCCGCGAGGTCCTGGCCCTGCCATTTCTGCCCGGACTCCGGCGGCGAAAGCGCCACCCCCTCGATGACGCGCAGGCTCAGGTGGTCGCCGTCGTACGTCACTTTCCGCAGGTCGCTCGCGGTGTACTGCTCGGGCAGCAGGATGCCGTCCCCGTCGATCAGCCAATAGTAATTCTCCCACTTCACCAGCGCCACCGGCGCGCGAAAATCGCAGTCGATCTCCAGCGTATCCCCCGGCGCATTCTCGTACGCCCGGCGGACGCTCTTGACGCTCCGCACCCACGGCGCCGTGTCCGGATGATTCCGCAGCAGCGTCGCCGTGTTCACCAAAAGCTGATGGTCGAACGCCGAGTGCGCCACGTCCGGCGCCGCCACCCGCATGATCTTGTTCGCCAGCGCGTCGCTCATCCACCCCGGCCGCTCCTTCATCACCACCCGCGGCGGATTCCGCGGAAACGTCAGGTTCTGCACCACCTGATCCCGCGTCCGCAGATACCCGTAAACACAAAGCCCGACAAACGCCAACGTAAACACGGCCTTCAAAAACCCGCGCACCGGATGCGCGTCCTCCCCACCCCCACCCGCCGCAGCTTTCGCCGACCCCCGCCTGGCCTCCACAGACTTTTTCTTCACTTCCTTGGGCATAGCTCTTACTTCTTATCGGGCATTAGGGTCGAAGGACTGCACCCATAGGGGGATTGCCGATTGGGAATCGCGGATTGCGGAATGACAACGCCCGCCAAGTTTAGCCGGCCCACTTGCTGGCCGTGTCCCACACATGAGGAAGGGGCGGAATGCCCAAACCCCCAAGGGGGCTTCCCCGTATGCCCGTCGCACGACCCGATCGCTGATCGCCACATTTTTTATCGTACCGCTTTGACAGGCTTCACCGCAGCCAAACTGATCGACATCGAACGGCAGTGCGTGTCGATCCCCGGAAGTGGGGACTCTGCCGGGGCGGAGCGGGGAACGGTTGGAAGGGCTCAGGGCACGAGTTTCGCGGCCGTCTTGCGTAGTTGAGCTCGATCTTGGAATATCGGGCATTGTAAAGGGGGGCGACACTCGGGGTGTCGGCGCCGTAGGTCCCCTATCGGTGGCCGGGCTTCGTTCTGAGAAGCAGAGAATGAAAGAAACAAGCGCCCAGACAAAGCTCAACCGCGCTCGCGAACGAGCGGATTGTCTCTTTTTTTCCCAAGGCGGCAGACCCTATCAAGGTGGGATTATAGGCCGAGTTTGCGCGGGTAAGCTCGACTGGGGGTTGATGGGGGGGTTCGAGAAGAAGAGGGCCGACACCCTTTGGGATGTGTGGGGTAGCAAGCGCTAATTAGAAAGGAGGAGTCGATTGGCAAAGAAAAAAACAAAGAAGCCGAAGGGTATCCCACCTCCGAAGTTTGACGACTATTGGCAGCTTCGCATGGAAGGTGCGACGTCGCGGTTGAAAGCGGCGCAACAGATCGTGTCCCATCCAGGTACACGCGGCAGTTTGGCTGAGAATTTGCTGCGCGAACTCATCCGCGAATTCCTCCCGCAGCGGTGGGCGGTGGGTACCGGGTTTATCATGAGCGCGGATCGCAAGAGAAGCAATCAGGTGGACGTGCTCATCTACGATCAGCTCACGACGTCACCAATTTATCGCGATGGCGAGCTGGTAATTCTTTCGCCGGGCGCGGCGCACGTGGTTGTCGAGGTCAAGAGCTATCTGAACAAAGAAGAGATTGGCAAAGCGTACAATAACATCTGGTCAGCGAAGACGGTAGACCCGAAGGTAACGGGGTTGGTCTTTGCCTATGATGGTGTTCAAGCCAATACCTTTGGGAAACATGTGACGGCTTGGAATCGGAAGAAGGTCAAGGAGCACCCGAAGAACTCGCCGGGCCGATTGCGGTGGCCGGATCGGGTGTTCAACATGGCCCAGAACTTTCTGGTCTTGCCAGACCCTACTTTCGTTGGTGCTCCGGTGGACCAAGTGTTCGCTGTCGCCCCGGGGGATGATCCAGTGGTAAGATTCTTTCTGACAGCGACTTTGACCCGGTTGGGTCTCGACAATCTACGCCCCTTCATGCGTGCGGATAAGACGAAGGCCGAATTGTTCAAGCTGTAGGAGTGCAACCATGCCCAGAAAGCGAGCGAATGAAGTCCGGGAGCATCCACAATTCGAGGGATTTGACGACTTCGTCAATGAGTTAAAGCGACGTCCTCACGTACGACTCGTCAAAGTGGCCGATCAAGGACTGGTCGAGCCGGCCCGTAAGGGCGGTGCCATTGTCATGCAGCCTCGAGTCCGCGTGGTGGCGACCGCGCTGGATGATAACGCGCATCAGATTTTGCGGTGGGAAAAGAAATGGGATGTCGGAAGCGGTATCGTAACCGTCGACGCATTTACAGGGAAGGGCTCGTATAACGATCCGACCGGCAAAAGGACGCGCGCGAAAGTCACCGCTGCTTTGGAAGCGCGAAGCCTGTCCGTTTCGGATGGCGAGTGGACCGTCGATGCAGCGCAGGCGGCGTTGAGCGCGTGATTCATGATTTGATTTGGGTTTGACTTCATCCTCCTGTATTCGGATAGTAGTTGGTGGTGGAGATCAGGCGGATGGTTGAGCAGTTCGAGCAGGAGATCGCCGCCACCCTTGCACGCGACTCGGGCGAATGGACCGATGCCCGAGCGGGGTGTGAATATCTTGGCGGAGGCGTTCGTGCCCGAATCAAATCGGCTCATAAAGCTCGCCGATCCAGAGCTTGGCAATCTGGAATGGACCGTAGACGGCTGGGTCGGGCGGGTCGAGATCAATGGGCGCGTCGTTCGCCTGGAACTCGATCCTGATCGCGAGAACCCTTCGCGCGCCGAACAACTGGCGATCATCGAACCATCGCGACGCTTCCTCGCTGCGGTACGGGCGGCGGAGCCATCGTTACAAGGGGAGGCCGTCGGACAGATCGCCGACGCGGTCGCCGAGCAGCAATCAGCGGTCGAGTTGGCGCGCGACCCGTTCAAGAATTCGTTGGCGCTGGAGGCGATCAGCCTTCACGGTTCGGGCGGCGCGTTGCATTACCGCAGCGACAGCTTCTTCCCCGGCCAGACGATCACCGTGTTTTTCAATTCCGACCTCTCCGACGTCGAAGCTTCGGTGTACGAAGCATAGGCTTCGCATCATCACGGACTAGCCCGCGCGGCTCGGATGCCAATGCTCCCACGAGGGTTGGGCACTTCAGTGCCCGAATCCCCTAACGCCCGCGCGCGCAACCCCCTCCGCCACCCAAAACAAAAACTCTTCCCCCGGTTCCACCCCAAAAACGCGGTTTTTCCGCATTCGGTGCGCGCCGCGCGCCTCGCGCGCGCAACACCGCCCGTATTACGGAGGACCAACATGCGCCCGAACAAGCTCATCCCACGTCCGATTCATCCTTCATCCTTCCACCGTCATCCTTCGCTTCCATTTCCCCAAAATTCCCCAGAATCGAGCCCGCGCGTTTTTCACCCCCCAAATCCCGCCCACCTTCACACGCTCGCATTCGCCAGCGCAGAACAAACCCAACTCCCGCGCCCAGGCGCGCCAAACCCTGCCAACCCACGCCAACCCACGCCACAACGCGCGCCGGCGCAAAACGAACTTAAACTTGGGAGATCTCTCCGCCGCCACTCTCCACTCGCCCATTTTTCCACACCCGTTGCGCTACGAAATACGCTCTACGGAACCCCAACCAAGCGCAGCCAAGACGCCTGCGCCACCACCGCTAATCCCCCTCTCATATCCCGTTGCTACCATTCCCGCTCAGACCATAATCTCGCTCCCGTGTCGGGCCCGCCCGTGCGCGCGGCCTGGCGTGCGGGACCGCGCGGGGACCAGGCGCCACGAAGGGCAATTCCCAACATGGACGGGACAACCAGGGACGAACCAAAGGGGGCGACACCGGAGCCGCGCTTGCGGGTGCTGCTCGTCGAGGACGATCTCGACACGCTCGAGATGTTCGCGCGCGTGCTGAAAAAGATTCGGGGCGTGGAGGTGGCGGCGGCCGCGAACTGCGCCAGTGCCCGGTTCGCCGTGGGAGAGATTGGCGGGCAAGGGGCGTTCGATGTGATCGTGGCGGACGCGCGGTTGCCGGACGGAAACGGCGTGGAGACGGCGGCGGCGATCCGGCGGGATGGCTTCGCGCGCGGGGTCGTGATCGTGAGTGGCGATCCCCGGCCGGCGGCGCTGGCCGAGGGGGTGGACGTCTGGCTGCTCAAACCGGTTCCCGTAGCGGCGCTGCGGGAGGCGGTGGTGCGGGTGGCCGGATTGAACCGCGGAATAACTTAAACCGCAGTGACGCAAAAGGCGCGGAGAAGAGGGGAGGATGGAGCTTGGTTGTCTTGTTCTTCAACCTCTGCTTCTTTGCTCCTTTGTTTCTCTGGGACCTGATGCCGGCGGCGTCCGACGTCGGGAAATGGGTTCGACGTACGCGGCTTGGATGGCCGGCGATCCGCCCCTCACCCCGCACCCTCCCCCACACGCGTTACTCCGTTTTGCGATATTGCGCTATTTATTGCGTGCGGAAGAGGGAGAGGGGGCCTGGCGCGACGACGAGTCGCCCGAAACGACGGACACCGGCGCGGGGTGCGCCGGTGTCCGTGCGAGTTCGTCGGATTGCCTATTGTCGCGACGTTAGATCAACTTGGTCTTGCCGGGGATGGGCATGGGGGCCGTCGCCAGCGGGCCGAACTCGAGCTTGTCGGGCATGAGGCTGACGTTGGACTTGATCGCGTCACTCCAGCGGACGAGCTGGCCGGTGTAAGCGCTCATGCGGCCCATGACCGCGGTCAGCACCGACTCGGCGATGCGCTGGGCCTCGTTGAGCGGCTTGCCGGCGCGGATGCTGGCAAGAAGGTCGGCGTGCTCGACCTCGTAGGGGTTGGTGTTGGCGTCGATCTTGGCGGGGAACTTGTATTTCTCGCCCTTCTCGGGCTCGATGACGCCTTCGCTGACCCGGGTCGAGCCGTTGGTGCCCTGGAAGAATTCGGCGGTGCGGTTGTAGCAGTTGTCCTGCTGGCGGGCCATCGACATGACGTGCCGGCCGTCGGAGTACTCGAAGTCCGTCGCGAAGTGGTCGAAGGTCGTGCCGTACTCCGGGCCGACCCGCGCCTGGGCGCCGCCCAGGCTGATCGCGAAGCGCGGGTGCTCGCCCATGACCCAGTTGGCGATGTCGATGTTGTGGACGTGCTGCTCGACGATCAGGTCGCCGCTGAGCCAGGTGTAGTACATCCAGTTGCGGATCTGGGCTTCCATGTCGCTCCAGCCGGGCTGGCGGGGCTTGTTCCAGAGGGTGTTGCCGATCCAGTAGACCTGTCCGCCCATGACCTTGCCGATGGCGCCGTCGTTGAGACGCTTGATGGTCTCGATGTACTTGGCCTGGTGGCGGCGCTGCGTGCCGGCGACGAAGCCGAGGCCCTTCTCGGCGGCGAGCTTGCCGGCCTCCATGATCGCGCGGCAGCCGGGGGCGTCCACGGCGACGGGCTTCTCGGCGAAGACGTGCTTGCCGGCCTCGATGGCGGCCTGGATCATCATCGGGCGAAAGCCCGGCGGGGTGGCGAGGATCACGTAGTTGATGTCGGTCGAGAGGACGCCCTTGTAGGCGTCCCAGCCGTGGAAGGTGCGGTCGCCGAAATTGAACGAGTCCTTGGACTTGTCAGCCCACATCTTCTTGGTCTCTTCAATCTTGTCGGGGAAGAGGTCGCCGATGGCATGGATCACGACGCCCTTGGGGTCGGCGTCGGTGATGTTGCCGGCGGCGCCGCGCCCGCGGCCGCCCAGGCCCACGAGGCCGACCTTGATGCGGTCACTGGCGGCCGCGTGGGCGAAGTTGGTGCCCAGCGCGGCAAACGTTGCGGCGGCGGTGACGGCGGTCGCCTTCATCATGGAGCGGCGGGTGAGGGAAGAGGAGGAAGACGACGGTTGGGTGTTCGACATCGCGAGCGGTCCTTTCGTGCTGTTGAGTTGAGGTGGAAATCCCGTCCCGTGGGGCGGGGCAAACATGATACTGCGCGGGCGGGGCGTTGGGCCAGCCCTCTCATCCATGTATATCGCGGGATGGGCGGGGGGTTGAGGGCCCCGCGCGAGTCTGTGATTCCGCTCGCTGAAGCGAGCCCTACGGGGATGTCGGTGGTGGGACTAGTCGAGGAGGCCGGCCATGATCAGGGTTAGTTCCTGGCGGGCGGTGACGAGGTCGCGGAGTTGGGTGCGGGCGGTGGCGAGATCTTCGGTGAGTTGTTTGTCGGCCTTCTCGCGGGCCTCGCGATAGACCTTGAGGGAGCGCTGGATGGCGGCGGCGGGGACGCTGGGGTCGTTGTAGGCGTTGCGGAGCTCGGCGGCGCGGTCGGCGAGGTCGGCGACGGCGGGCGAGATCGTCTCGCCGGAATCGTTTTGCCGGACGCGCAGGCGGTCGATGCGCCGCAGGTCCTTGATGTCGCGCTGGGCGCGGACGAGGGATTGGACTTTGACGAGCTTGGGCGTGAGCGTGTTCCACTCGGCGTCGTCGGTGATCCCGAGGGCTTGGCGCAGGCCGGCGAGTTGGCGCTCCTGGGGGGAGAGGTTGTTGCGGTCCTGGGCGCGGGCGAGCAGGGGGGTGAGGGTTAGCGCGATGATGAGGAGGGACGGTCTAAGCGCGTCGAGGGATCGCATAATTCTTAATTACGCGCGCGGGGGCGATGTTGTTAACGGGGAAGTTTTAGAGAAGGGCGTGGAATCACCGAGTGGGCGTCGGGGTGCGGAACTTAGGTTACTTGATCGCGTCGGCCGCCGCTTGTTGGAATCCCTTGCGGACGTCGCTGGCGTCGGAGTTGGGGAAGTTCTGGCGTTGCACCATGAGGACGTAGGCGACGCCTTTGACGGGGTCGATCCACGCCTGGGTGCCGTAGGCGCCGCCGTGGCCGAAGGTCCCGGGGGAGAGCATACCGGTGACGTTCTGCGGTTCGCGGACGACGCAAACGGCGCAGCCCCAGCCGTTGCCGGGGGTGAAGCCTGTCTTGAGGTCGCCGGAGAGGATGGTGGAGAGGAGTTTCATCGAGTCGGGGTTGAGGTAGGTGTGGCCGTCGAGCGAGCCGCCGTTGAGCAGCATCTGACAGAAGCGGCCGTAGTCGGCGGCGGTGGAGTAGAGGCCGCCGTTGGCAAGCGGGACGCGGTGGGTGTCGGCGAGGTCGAGGCCGGCGAAGAGGAAGACGCTGGCTTCTTCGAGCGCGTCCTTGTTCTTCCGGTAGGTGTGGGCGATGCGGGCCTGCTGGTCGGCCGTGGGGTAAAAGGTGGTGTCCTTCATGCCCAGCGGGGCGATGAGGCGCTTCTCGAAAAACTCCGGTAGCGATTGGCCGGACGTGATCTCGATGATGCGGCCGAGGGTGTTGATGCCGGACTGGCAGTAGGACCACTTCGAGCCGGGTTCAAACGTGGTGGGCTTGGCGACGAAGTAGGGGATGAGGTCGGCGAGGGTCTTGGCGGCCTTCTGCTGATCGCCGGTCGCTTCCGCGAGGCCGGAGCTGTGGGTGAGGAGCTGGCGGAGGGTGAGGTTGGCGGTTTTGCCGGAGGGCGTTTTTACGTTGGCGAACTCGGGGATGTACTTGGCGACGGGGTCTTCGATGTTGAGCTTGCCTTCCTGCTGGAGCATGACGATCGAGACGCCGGTGAGCGGCTTGGTCATCGAGGCGATCCAGAAGAGGTCGTCGGTCTTCATCGGGGTGTGGGCGGCGCGGTCGGATTCGCCGACGGCGACGAGGTTGACGGGGCCGTCCTTCGTGACGACGAGCGTGACGGCGCCGGCGATCTCATTTTGGGCGATGAAGGATTTCATCACTTCGGGGATCCTGGCGAGCTTGTCGTTGTCGAATTGGGGGGAGGCGGCGAAGGCGGGAGTAGCTAGGAACAGGAGGGTGAGGGACAGTGCCGACAAGCGCGCGGGTGAGCGGTTCATGGCGACGAAGTGTATCGCCCGGTGTGGGAGGGGGGAATAGTGGCGGACGGTTAGCGATTCGGCCGATCGCGAAGTTTGCCGAGTACCACGAAATCGTTGCGCATGGAGGTCGCTGGACACGGCCCGCAAGCGGGCCGGCTAAACTGGGCGCATCGAAGGGTGATTTGAATTCAGACGTCACCGCCTGGCGGCGCGGTTGACGAGGCGGTCGACCAGTTGGGGGAACTTGATGCCGGCATGGGCGGCGGCTTCGGGGAGGAGGCTTTTGGGGGTGAAGCCGGGGAGAGTGTTGATCTCGAGCAAATAGGGGTCGTGGGTGATCTCGTCGATCATGACGTCGATGCGGGCGAGGTCGCGCGCCGCCACGACCGCGTTGGCTTTCTCGGCGAGGCGCTGACACTTTTGCACCAGTTCGGCGGGGAGGCCGGTGTCGAAGCGGTGCTCGGTGTCGTTGCGTTTGTACTTGGCTTCGAAGTCGAAGAACTCGACCTTGGGGACGATGCGGATGGGGGCGAGCGCCACTTCTTCCAAGAGGCCGACGGTGAGCTCGGGGCCTTTGACGAAGCGTTCGACTAAGGCCCGGCCGTGCTTGGCGAGGAGGGTCTGCAGGGCCTTGTCGGCGTCGGCCTGGGTCTTGCAGATGTAGACGTCCACGCTGGAACCGGAATCGACGGCCTTGACGGCGCAGGGCGCCGTGATGGCGGTGATCGGGTTGGCCTTGGTGACGAGCTCGTAGGGCGGCGTGGGGAGGCCGGCTTTGTCCCAGGCCATTTTGGTGGCGGCCTTGTCCATGCCGAGTCTGGAGGCGGCGGAACCGGAGCCGACGAACTTGAGCTTGCGGGATTCGAGGATCGCCTGAAGTTGGCCGTCTTCGCCCCACGTGCCGTGGAGAACGGGGAAGATGACGTCGGCGGACTTGGCGAGGGCGTCGTCGAGGCTTTCGGGGCGGACGTCGATGTCGGTGACCGTGTGGCCGGCCTCGCGCAGTCCGGCGGCGACGGCCTTACCAGAGACCAGGGAAACTTCACGTTCGGCGCTGGGGCCGCCGTAGAGGACGGTAACTTTCATAACAACAAGGATGAAGGCTGAAGGATGAAGGATGAATCAGAAAAGACCGTTGGCATTCATCCTTGCGCCTACACCTTCGTCCTTCTCCTTTTCACCAGATCTGTACTTCGGTTTCGAGCGTGATCTCGTTTTTCTCCCAGACCTTTTCCTTGATGATGGAGATCAGGCGTTTGACGTCGTCGGCGTGGCAGCCGGGGTGGGCGACGATGAAGTTGGCGTGCTTCTGGCTGACTTCGGCGCCGCCGACGCGCATGCCCTTGAGGCCGGCCTGGTCGATCAGTGCGCCGGCGGAGAGGCCGCGCGGGTTCTTGAAGACGCAGCCGCAGTTCTTGGTGTTGAGGGGCTGGCTGTTCTGTTTGAACATCCAGATTTCCTTGGTGCGCTTCATGATCCGCTCGGGGTCGTCCTCTTCGAGGGCGAGGGTGGCGCCGAGGATGAAAGGGGCGGCGATGTTGGTGTGGCGGTATTCGAAGACCAGGTCGTCGCGGGTGCGCTGGAAGATCGTGCCCTCGCTGTCCATGACCGTGACGGTCTGGATGAAGGAGCCGAGGTCGCCGTACTTGCCGCCGGCGTTCATGCGGACGCCGCCACCGATGGTGCCGGGGATGCCGGCGAGGCATTCGATGCCGGCGAGTCCCTGGCGGACGGTGCGGACGATGAGCTTCTGCATGTCCACGCCGGCGCCCACTTCGGCCGACGTCTTCTCGAACTTCACGCGCCGCCAGTATTCCGCGTCGAGGCGGAAGACCGCGCCGGCGACGCCCTCGTCGCTGATGAGCAGGTTGGCGCCCAGGCCCAGGACGTGGAAGGGGATCTGGTTCTCGTAGCAGCGTGCCATCGCTTCTTGCAGTTCTTCGGGCGTGCGCGGCTGGATGAAATAGCGTGCGGGGCCACCGATCTTGTACCAGGTGTGCCTGGCGAGGGGGTGGTTTTCCTTCACGAACTCCTCGAGCCCGGAGAAGGGATTCGCCAGGCGCAGCGGCGGGGCGCTGACGGGGGTGGTGGGGAGTTTCGGATTCGTTGCGCTCACTACAACTCCAAGCCAAAAAGGGACAAACCGCGACCGCGTTCGTTAAACGGTGGCGGGTTGTCCGGAGTTCGCCAGGTCGCGCGCAATGTCACACACATTGCCCGCGCCGATCGTGAGAATTAAGTCGCCGGCGTTCGAGTTCTGTTTCAGATAATCCAGGATTTGCGGGAAGGTCGCAATGTGTATTGCGTTGGAACCCGCGGCGTTGATGCGCTCGACCAGCATGGGGGTGGAGGTCAGGCGTTTTTCCTCGGCCGAGTCGCGGACGGAGTAAATGTCGGCGATGATCGCCAGGTCCGCGCCCTTGAAGCAGGTGGCGAAGTCGTCCATGAGCGTGCGCGTGCGGCTGTGCTGGTGCGGCTGGAAGACGCAGACGACGCGGTTGGGGCGGTAGCGGTCGCGGACGGCCTTGAGGGTGGCAGAGATCTCGGTCGGGTGGTGGCCGTAATCGTCCACGATGGTCGCGCCGCGGTACTGGCCGACCAGAGTCATGCGGCGGTCGACGCCGGTGAATCGGCCCAGGGCGGCGGCGGCGGCTTCGAGGTTGGCGCCGGCGGCGTTGCAGGCGGCCAGGGCGAGGGTGGCGTTGTACAGGTTGTGTGCGCCGGGGATCGACAGGCGGAGGGTCGCGACGGGTTTGCCGCGGTAGTGGACGATGCCGCCGTGGCAGCCGTTTTCCGGGGCGAGCGGGATGGTGACCCAGTCGCTGCCCGTGACGCCGGCGTCGGCAGTCTGAACGGCGACGGTTTCGACCTTCGTGGCGAGGCCTTTGACGGCCTTGGCGACGTTGGGGTCCTGGCCGTTGGCGAGGATCAGGCCGTCCTGCGGGACCTTCTCGGCGAAGGTGCGGAAGGAGGCGATGATGTCGTCGAGATCTTTATAGCAGTCGAGGTGATCGGCCTCGATGTTGGTGACGATGCAGACGGTCGGGTGGAGGTTGTGGAAGCTGCGGTCATACTCGCAGGCTTCGACGACGAAGGAGCGTCCCCCGCCCGAGCGACTGGAGCCGCCGAGCTGCGGCACGGTGCCGCCGATGACGAAGGAGGGGTCGGCGTCGCAGGCGAGCAGGGCGTAGGAGATGAGCGAGGTGGTCGTAGTCTTGCCGTGGGTGCCGCAGACCGCGATCGCGTAGCGCTCCTGCATGATCCGCCCGAGGAGCTGCGCATACTTGATCGTCGGGAGGTTGAGCTTCTTGGCGGCGAGGAACTCCGGATTGGTGTCGGGCACGGCGGCGGTGCGAACGACGAGGTCGACCTCGCGGGTGAGCAATTCGCCCAGTTGAGTCCGGCTGACTTTCGCGCCGCGCTTGATGAGGTCGAGGGACTGGGCGCTCGGCGAAGGGTCCGAGCCGGTGACGGTCGCCCCGGCGTCGAGGAGCATGCGCGCCAGGCCGGCCATCCCGCAACCGGCGATGCCGATAAAGTGGACTCGTTGGCCGGCAAAGCGGCTCATGGCGGGAGTAGAGCGCGACTCCGTTCGCAACTCGGACATAAGGCTGGACACGGTTCCTTCGCGCATACTACAGGCCGACAGTAGAGAGTCAATCGCAAGATTCGGAGCGCATAATTCGCCCGGAATCCCGGGCCCGTTTGCATGAATCACGGGCCTCCATTTCGTCTATCGGCCAGAATGGATCAGGTCTGTGATGAGGGCGGCGACGGCGTCGGCGGCGGTGGGTTTTCCGAGTTTACGAGCGGCCTGGGCCATGGTTTCGCGGCGGTCTGCGCCGTGTATGAGGGGGGCGAGGACGGGCAGGAGGCGTTCGGCATTCTTGCGGGCATCGCGCAGGTCGTCCAAAAGGACCGCCGCGCCGGCGTCGGCGAGCACCTTGGCGTTGAGCCGCTGGTGCTGATCTTTGTGGAACGGGTAGGGCATCAGGATGCTGGGGACGCCGCAGGCGGTGAGCTCAGCGCAGGTGCTGGCCCCGCTGCGCGAGACGGCGAGGTTGCTCGCCGCCCAGACGTCGGCCATGGCGGGGGTGAATTCGATGACGCGGGCGGGCAGGTTTTGCTTGCGGTACGCTTCGCGGACACCGTCGGCGTGGGAGCGGCCCGAGAGGTGCAGGATCTGCCACCCTTCCATCTTGATCTGGGCGAGTGTGGTAGGGAGGGCGTCGTTGATCGTCGCCGCCCCCTGGCTGGCGCCGGTGATGGTCAGGGTGTTGAGCTGGGGGTCGAGGCCGAGGTTATGGGCGGCCTGCGTGCGCGGGGGGAGGTTGGCGAAATCGGAGCGGATCGGACAGCCCGTGACCTTGAGCTTGGCGCGGCGACTCGACGAGACGTGGTCGCGCGTTTCTTCGAACTGGCAGCAGACGACGTCGGCGCTCTTCATCAGGTGGTAGTTGGCCTTGCCGGGGATGACGTCGGGGTTGATGAGGGCGGCGGGGATCTTCTGGTGGGTGCCGACGCGGACCGCGACGCCCGCGGCGTAACCACCCAAGCCGAGCACGCCCACCGGCTGGCGCTCTTTGACGACGCGGCGGACCAGGGCGTCGGTCTCGCGCCAGCTTCGCCAGAATTTGAGGAGCCCGCCGACCGAGCGGTGGGGACGCTCGATGGGCTGGGGGATGAATTCGAATCCGGTCGGTTCGAGGATGACGCGGTCGATCTCGCGGGTGGTACAAAGGAAGAGACAGCGGATGTCGGGGGCGATGCGGCGGAGCGATTCGGCGACGGCGATGCCCGGGTACAGGTGCCCGCCCGTGCCGCCGCCGGCCATCAGGAGGGTTTGGGGAGCGGGTTCGGATTCAGCCATTCGGCGGGAATCTTACAAAGTAAACGGGGGAAAGGGGAAATGGGGTGGGGGATTATTAATGGACGGCGGTCGCGTTAATGATTCAGAGCGCCGAGGCGAGGGCCAGGCTGTCCGTTTCCCAGAGGGCGGAGCGGACTTCCTCTTCGGCGTCGTGGCGGTGGCGGGCGACGCTGTGGAGCAGGCCCAGTGCGCCACAGGTAATGATCAGACCCGTGCCCCCGGCGCTGATGAGCGGGAGCGAGAGGCCCTTGGTCGGGACACTGACGGTGGCGACGGCGATGTTGATCAACGCCTGCAGGCCGATCATGGCGCCGATCCCGAAGCCGAGGAGCCGGCCGAACGAGTCGCGCGACTGCTTCATGACCTGCCAGGCGACGTAAAGGATGCCGAGGTAGAGGGCGATCGTCAGGGCGGCGCCGAAGAGGCCCATTTCCTCGCAGATGACCGCGAAGATGAAGTCGGTGGTGTCTTCGGGGAGGTAGCCGAGCTTCTGGATGCCGTTGCCCAGCCCGCGCCCGAAGATGCCGCCGGTGGAGAACGAGAGGAGGCTTTGGATCATGTGGTAGCCCCGCCCTTGCGGGTCGGCGTAGGGGTCCATGAAGGCGGTCATGCGCTTCATGCGGTAGGCCTTGTGCATGACGAACCATGCCGCGGCGGCGAGACCGGGGGCGGCGGCGAGGAGCAGGTGCCAGAGCTTGGCGCGACCGGCGAGGAGGATGGCGACGGTGCAGAGGCCGATGAGGGCGGCGGTGCCGAAATCCTGGATGACGATGAGGAGCGCGATGACGCACACCGGTGCGAGTGTCGGCACGAACCCGCGCCAGAACCGGTCGAGCTCCACCTTGCGCTGGGAGATGAAGTAAGCGAGGAAGATGACCAGGCTCCACTTGCCGACCTCGGACGGTTGGAACTGCGTGACGCCCAGCGAGATCCAGCGGCGCGCGCCGTTCATCTCGCGGCCGATGCCGGGAACGAGGACCGCGGCGCAACTGACGGCAGCGACGATCACCAGCCAGACGATCGGACTGCGCCACAGGGGCCCGCGCGCCAGCTTGCAATAGTCGAAAAAGCCGACGGCGAGGAAGGTCATCATCGCGGCGATCGAGAAGCCGAGTTGCTTGAGGCCGGTGGGCGTCCAGTACCAGTGGGTAGGGCGTTGGTCGAAGGAGTCGGTGGCGTCGGCGATTCGGGTTTCGAAATCCTTCTTGATCCCGGCGACCTGGGCGGCGTCGGTGGTCTTGGCGAGGGCGGCGGAGCGCTGGGCCCTGAGGTCCTGGAGGCGGATTTCGAGGGCGCCGGTGGCGTTCATGGAGGCGGATTGCACCATGACCACGCCCAGGGCGAGCAGGCCCATCACGCTGAGGGTGAGGATGTCGGCGTGGCGGAGGCGATAGATGGAGTCTTCCATGTCATCGATGGTTATCGGACGTGGGGGGCTTGGGACTGGAGACAATTCGCTAAGGGGCGAGCAGGTGCTATCCCGTTAGCAGCGACCTGATTTGGATGCGTTGGGGTTGGTTGATTTTCAGCACGGCGATCGTCGTTCGGCCGATGGCTGTCAGGCCGATCAGAATCGGCCCATTCCATTGGAAATGTACGTCCCAAGCGTCTTGTCGCGGGTTGAAAAGACGTTCGATGCGTCCGGTGTCGGGGTCGATGCCGGATAGATCGGTGCCTTTGTACAAATTGCATCGTGCGCAGCAAAGCGCGAGATTCGACGGGTCGGTCGGTCCGCGGTGTTTTTTGGGAACGACATGGTCGATCTCGTGTTTGAGGTCGAACGGCGCCTCGGGCAAATGACAGAACTCGCACCGATAACCGGCCCGCTGGCGTACTCCCCGTTCGAGCGCCTTGTCCATCGTTTCGGTGAATTAAGCCGCGGGGGTGTGCTGGTGAAGGGCACTACGCGCCTTCGACTTGAGGACGGCCAAGATATCGTTGGCCGTCAGATACTCTTCGATTTCCGCTTGCTCGTCCGCGGTTAATCCCGCGCCCTTGGACTTTGCGACTAGTTCCTCGTAGCGGGCGAGGTCGGCGGGCGCAAATTTCCATTTGAGCACATGGGGTGCCAGCTCGGGTGTCATGCCACCGTTCTGAGGGTCAAAGACTCGCATCAGAATGGCCGTGAGGTTGCTCATGGAGGTCAATTATAGACCGGCACGGCATAAGCGAAAAGGAGAAACCGGCACGCCATGTAGCGCCGAGATTACCGCAGTTTCACCGTCGCCAGCGCCATCGCCGCGAGCATGGCGGTGATCAGCCAGAACCGCACCACCACTTTCGCCTCGGGCCAACCCTTTTTCTGGAAATGGTGGTGGAGGGGGGACATCAAGAAGATCCGCCGGCCTTCGCCGTAGCGTTTGCGGGTGTACTTGAAATAGCTGACCTGTAAGAGCACCGACAGCGCTTCCAGGACGAACACGCCGCCGACGAGGAAGAGCATTAGTTCCTGGCGGATGACGATCGAGACGTAGCCGATCAGGCCGCCCAGCGCCAGGGAGCCGGTGTCGCCCATGAAGACTTTGGCGGGAAAGCAGTTGAACCAGAGGAATCCCATGGAGGCGCCGGCGAGGGCGGCGGCGATGACGGCCATCTCTTCGGCGCCTTGCACGTGCGCGAGCAGCAGGCCGGAGGCGGCGGGCTGGTCGCGGATTTCGATCGTCACCGTGCCGACGATGACGGCGAGGATGAAGAAGGTGAAGCTGACGATCGCCATGGTGCCGGCGGCGAGGCCGTCGAGGCCGTCGGTGAGATTGACCGCGTTGCTCGATCCGGTGAGCACGATCGTCGAGAGGATGACGAACGCGGTCATTCCCAGCGGCACGCCCAGATCCTTGAAGAAGGGGAAGTAGAGCGTGTGGTTGGCGACGACGTTTTTGCCGTGATGGTAGGTGAAGATGCCGAGCAGGATGCCCAATCCGAGCTGGAAGATGAGCTTTTCGATGCTGCGCAGACCCTGCCGGTCCTTGTTGCCGGCGCGGCGCTGCTTGGTGAGTTTGAGCCAGTCGTCGATGGCGCCCAGGCTGCCGAGGTAGAGCGTGCAGACCAGGGCCATCATCACGTAGAAGTTTCGCACGTCGGCGAGGAGCAGTACGGATCCGACGACCGAGGCGATGATCAGGACGCCGCCCATGGTGGGCGTGTTCTTCTTCGACGCCATCAGGTCGTTGAGGGTGGCTTCGTCGAAATTGGGGTTGTCGCCGATCTTCTGCCGCACCAGCCAGTTGATGAACCGGGGGCCGAAGGCGATGCAGAGGATGAACGCCAGCGGGATGGACAGCATCGCGCGGAAGGGCGCGTCGAGGAAGACCCGGAACCCCCCGAGGCCGTGTGCCCGAAGCCAGGGGTAAAAGTGATCGATCAGGTAGGGGAGCATCCGGGGTTCTCGCGGCCGTGCGTCAGGCGGACTTTCGGGTCAGGTCCGGCCCGCGAAACTCCGCGATCGCGCTGGCGACCCGCTCCAATCTCATCCCGCGCGAGCCCTTGAGCAGCACCAGGTCGCCCGGCTGCAACCGCTGGGGGAATTCCGCGGCGGCCAAGGTCGAGTCGGGGTAATACACAACTTGGTTCGCATTCATGCCGCGCGCGACGGCCGACTCCATGATCAGCTTGGCCTGGGGGCCGACGCAGATCAGGGCGTCGAACTTGCAGGTGGCGGCGAACTCGCCGATCTCGCGGTGGAAACGGTCGGACGAGCGGCCCAGTTCCAGCATGTCCGCGACAATCGCGTAGCGCTTGCCGCGCGTGGGCAGCGTCGAGGCGGTCTCGAGGGCGGCCTTCATCGACGCGGGGTTGGCGTTGTAGGCGTCGTTCAGCACCGTCACGTCGCCACTGAGTTGCAGTTGGAGACGCATGTCCGGCCCCTCGGTGCGCGCCAGGCCGGCGGCGATCTCTTCTTCGGACAGGCCTAAGCGCCGGGCGACGGCGATCGCCGCCAGGGCGTTGCAGGCCGAGTGTTTGCCGAGCATCGGGACGAAGAACCGCTGCTTGGGGTTGCCGTTCAGGTTGAACGAGCATCCCTTGGCGTCGGTTTGGATGTCGGTGGCGAAGAGCTGGTTGGTCTTGCTGAAGCCGAAGGTGAGCTTTCGGCCCTTCCAGTGTTCGAGCACCTTGAGCAGTTCGGCGTCGTCGCCGTTGACGATGAGCAGGCCGGTCTTCTCATCGATGCCGTCGGTGATGCTGGCGTTCTCGCGCTTGACGCCCAGCAGGTCGCCCAGGCCTTGCAGGTGCTCGGCCGAGCAGTTGGTGATGACGCCGATGTCGGGCCTCGCCATCGTGGCGAGGTTGCGGATCTCGCCGGGGTTGTTGGTGCCCATTTCCAGGACGAGGAAATCCTGGAGCGTGTCGGCGGGGAAGATCGTCAGCGGGACGCCGATCTCGTTGTTGAAGCTCTTGGGCGACGCCGTGCCGCGCAGCTTGGCGGAGAGGGCGGCGGTGATCAGGTGCTTGGTCGAGGTCTTGCCGTTCGACCCGGCGACGCCGATCACCTTGCCGTGGAGTTGCTTGCGGACCACCGTCGCCAGCTTTCCCAGCGCGACTCGCGTGTCCTTCACCTGGATCAGATGCAGGCCGGGCGGGATGGTGGCGGGTTTGTCCTGCACGATCGCGGCGACCGCGCCCCCCGCGGCGGCGTCGGCGAGGAACAGGTGCGCGTCGTGGTTCTCCCCCTTGATCGCCACGAAGAGCGAATCGGCCGACATCTTGCGGGTGTCGGTGCAGACCGCGGCGACCGGCGGGAACGAATCGGGCAGGGGGGTGATCGCCTTGCCGGAGACCGCGTTGCGGACGTCATGGATCGACAGCGGTTTCATGTGAATCTCATGGCAACGACGAACCAATGGCGGGGCCGGATTCACCCGTCACGCGCGCCGGTGCTTCGGCCCGCGGACGCGAGTTCTCGGCCCACGAACGCCGTCGCCGGTCATCCTTTGTATGTGGACGCGGCGCGTGATTGCAGTACACGCGCCGCCTCTTCGGCATCGTCGAAATGCCGCTTGTCCGTTCCGATAATCTGGTAGTTCTCGTGGCCCTTCCCCGCCAGCAGGACGATGTCGCCCGGGCCGGCGTCGGAAATAATCCGCTCGATCGCGTGCCGGCGATCCGCTTCCTCGATCACGTCGGCGGCACCACTGGTCTTCGACAGGCCGGCGCGAATTTGATCAATAATGCTCAGCGGGTCTTCGGTGCGCGGGTTATCGCTCGTGACGTAGACCACGTCCGCCAGTCGCTGCGCGACCCGCGCCATGCGCGGCCGCTTGGTGCGATCTCGGTCGCCGCCGCAGCCGAACAGCACCCGCAGTTTTCCCTTGCACAACGGTCGCAACGCGGTGAGCACCTTGTCCAGCGCGTCGTCCGTGTGGGCGTAATCGACCAGCACCGCGAACGGCTGCCCGCACCGCACCGGTTGCAGCCGTCCCGGCGCCCCGGCGGCGTCCTTCAGGCCGGCCGACACCTGGTGGACCGATAACCCGAACACTTCGCACGCCAGCGCCGCGGCGACCAGCGCGTTCTCGATGTTGTGCTTGCCGACCAGCGCCATGTGCACCTGGGCGCTGCCGTCGGGCGTGTGCAGGATGAAGTGCGTGCCGTCGGACGAGACCTTGTAGTCGGCGGCGCGGTAATCGCACTCTTCGGCGAATCCGAACCGCACCCCGCGGGCTCGGCAGTCGCGCGTCATCCGCCAGGTCCAGTCGTCATGATGATTCACGACCGCGACGGCGCTCTCGTCGAGCGCCTCGAAAATCCGCGCCTTGGCGGCGGCGTAGCTCTCCATGGTCCGGTGATAATCCATGTGATCGCCGGTGAGGTTCGTGAACGCCGCACCGGCGAACCGCACGCCCGCGACCCGGCCCTGGTCGAGCGCGTGACTCGACACTTCGATCCCCGCAGCCGAGCAACCGTGGGAGCGCATGGCCGACAGGTATTCGGCGACATCGATCGCCGACGGCGTGGTCTGCTCGGCCTCCCGGCGGGTCTGGCCGTCGTCGATCTCGACCGTGCCGATCATCCCGCACTTGTGCTTGAACCGCGTGAGCAGGTGCCGCAGCAGGAACGTCGCCGTGGTCTTTCCCTTGGTGCCGGTGATGCCCAGGACGCGGAGCGTGCGACTCGGCTGTTCGAAGAAGACGTTGGCGAGTTGTGAGGCAGCGGCGGCGGCGTCGGTCACGAGGATCTGCGGCAGCGAGCATTCCCCGATCGCCTGCTGCGTCACGACGGCGACCGCGCCCCGCGCCTGCGCGTCGGCGGCGAACTTGGCCCCGTCCGACTTGGCCCCGGGCCGCGCGACGAACAGGTCGCCCGGCTGGACCTTGCGGGAGTCCTCTTGGATCGACCGGATTTTGCAGTTGGGCACGCTTTGCAGGGGCAGCGACGGATCGAATTGCCGCAGCAGCGTATGGAGGAGCATTCGGGAATCCTTTCCCAAAGAAACAGGTCGCGACCGCGGTCGCGTAAAGCCCGTCGGGCCGCCTTGCCCGGGGTGACGCGCGAAACTAACAGACGGCGGGAATCAAATCAACGCGAATTGGCGCCGGGCGTCAGAAGCCGCTGGATCGCCGCCACCAGGTCCGCGAGGGTGAACTTGGTCTTCACCAGGTACGCCTTGGCCCCCAGTTCCAGCGCCTGCGATTGCCGCGCGGGGTCCGCCAGCGCACTGGTGACGATGACCGGCAGCCCCGCCGCCGGGCTCCCCCGCAGCGCCTGGAGGAACCCGAACCCGTCCATTTTGGGCATCATGAGGTCGAGCAGGACGAGGTTAGGGGTTTGTCGCGTGACGTGGTGGAAGGCGTCCTCGCCGTTGTCCGCCACCGCCACGTCGAACCCCGCCCGCTCGAGAAACCGCTTGAAAAGGTTCTGTGTGACTTCGTCGTCCTCGACGACCAGAATCCTGGACTTGCCCGGAGTAGACGTCATGCCATTTCTCCCGCGGTCCGAAAACATATAGAGGGGTGCCCCAATCCACAAGGGGCACGGCGCGCCGGTGATCCGTCATCCGGCTGCGGTCAACGCTTCACCGGCCCGCCCTCATCGAAGTAAACTGTTTCCCCGCATTTAATCTCATTGAAAGAAATGTTGCGTGATTTCAACTGGGCGGCGTCCTTCGCGAACAGCGGCGAGATTTCCACCGCCGCGCACGGCTCGGCGTGCTCGCGCCGCACGTTCACGCCCGCCCGGCCGAGCCACTCGGCGGCGCGGCGGATCTGATCCCGCCGGCACGTCGCCGGGCTGTCGTCCCCCTGCGCGTTCTTCACCGGCGAGAATTCTTCCTCACGCCGCGTCGTGTACACGATCGCGTTCCGCGCGAGCGGGATCGCGTCGAACACGAACTGCTCGAGCTTCACCGCGTTGGGCTTGTCCGGCTTCACCGCGTTCCCCGACCCGTCCACGTACGGCACCTTCTTCTCCGCCCGGTGCCACGGCAGCTTGAGCTGCCCGCCGTGGTTCAGGCGCTCGACGAACGACACCCGCAGGGCGTGGATCGCGATCGACCCGGCGTTAAACAGCGGCTCCCCGCCCGGCGCCGTCTGCCGCGCCAGGCTTTCGGGCAGATCCGAGTACTCGATCACCTGCAGCACGCCGTCGCCGATTACGAAATTGCCGACCTTTTCCAGGGCGTGCGCCTTGGCGATCGTCTTGGACGACATCTCGCTGCCGGTCAGATCGTGCAGGCCGATGAAGAGCGGGTCGATGCAGTGCACAAGCGGGTTGTCCACCTGGAAGTAGGAGAGGTGTTCGATGCCGCGCTTCTTCATGTCCGCCAGCGCGCCCGATTTGTCCAGCGCCCGCAAACTGCCGCCGTGGCCGTCGGGCGACAGCGCCAGCGAATCTTTCTCGGCCAGCAGCATCTCACCCGTCGCCATGTCGAACGCCGGCATCATCCCCTGTTGGAAGAAGAAGACGTTCGACGGGTTGTAGTTGAAGTAATGGTGCTTCTTGAAGAACTCGCGCGTCGGGGCGTCGTTCACCTCGCTGGTCATGACGTACCAGGCAATCGGCTTGCCGGAATCGCGCGAGTGAGCCAGGAGTTGCTCTGCGAAAACTTGAAACAGCGGCTTCTGCTTGATCGGCGTAACCGGGAACTCGCCCTTGGGCCCGTCATATCCCAGCCGCGTTCCCTGACCGCCGGCGACGAGAAACGCGCCGACGGCCCCGCGCTTGAGCAATTCGTTCCCCCGCGCCTCGGCCTTGGCGTAAAGTTCCTTCAGATCCTCCGTCGGCCGGTACGGGTACGCCTTGACCGGCTTGATGTCCCTGGGCAGCGCGACGTGCGGTTTGTTCTTGACGTTCTCGTCGATCAGTTTCGGCAGCGTGTCGAGGTGCAGCCCGCCGACCTGCGCCGCGAGCTTCTGGCGGCCGGCTTGGTCCAGTCCGTCCGCGAACCGCAGAACGCTTCCTTGCCCGATCGCGGTGAGTTTTGACTTGAGTTGCCCGAAATCCATGGATCTCCCGGTTCGAAAACAGACGTGTCGTCGGCGCCAGATATATCGATTGCCGCCCGGACCGGCAACCCGCGCGCCCAGACGGGCAAATCCCCGCTATGATTCCCCGCCGACGTTATGCCTCGTAAACGCGACTTGCGAAAACTTCGCCGATCGTTCTTCGCCCGCGACGCCGCGCACCTCGCCCCCGCGCTGATCGGCACGATCCTCGTCCATCGCGTCCGCGACGACAACGGCCGCGTGGTCGGAACCCTCCGCGCCCGCATCGTGGAGACCGAGGCCTACGTCGGCCCGCACGACCTCGCCTGCCACGCCGCCAAGGGCCGCACCGCCCGCACCGAAGTGATGTTCGGCCGCGCAGGGCACGCGTACGTTTACTTCATTTACGGCATGTATGACATGCTGAACATCGTCGCGGCGACCCCCGGCGACGCGCAGGCGGTGCTCGTCCGCGCCGCCGAGCCGCTCGACGGTTGGGACGCCGACCTGTCCGGGCCGGGCAAGCTCGCGCGTGAGATGAAGATCACCCGTACCGGCCACAACACGCTGGACTTGACGGGCGACACGCTTTTCCTGCTCGAAGACCCTGCGGCCGCCAAGCCGCGCGTCGCGGTCAGCAAGCGGATCGGCGTCGAGTACGCGAAGAAGTGGAAGGACGAGCTGCTGCGGTTCTATGACGCCGATAGCAAGGCCGTCTCGAAGTTTCGAATCGCGCCCCCGCGCAGGAGAAAACTCGGCAAGGGTTCGCCGAATTGACGGTGGCCTCACGAAGACCATTCAATTGACGCGGCGAATGCAGGCTGGCGACGGTGGAATTGCCGATATATCATGTGTGAGCAACTGGCGGCGAGTTCCTCGAAGAGGATTGCAATGACTTACGAACAACGCGTAAACCAATGGTCCAAGACGGTTAAAAAGTCCGTCAAGCAGGTCCTGTCTTCGAAAGGGAGCACGAGTAAATTCATGAAGAAGACCGGCATCGTTGCCAAGGGCGGGAAACGGCTGGCCAAGCCCTATCGCTAATGCTTTATTCACGACTCCCGGCCTTCGTCCTGGGATTTCACGGCTGCGATCGGGAGACGGCGGAGCGGGTCGTTGCCGGTGGCTCACACCTGAGGACCAGCCGAAATGACTACGATTGGTTGGGACACGGGATTTACTTCTGGGAGAACGATCCGGTCCGCGCCAAGCAATGGGCGCGGGCGAAAGCGAGGCGGGCGAAGCGCGCGGGGAGACGTTATGAGCCGGCCGTCGTAGGCGCCACGATCGACCTCGGCGAGTGTCTGAATCTGCTGGACGTCACGTCTAACAAGTTGCTCGAATCAGGTTACGAGTTTCTCGAGGCGGCCCAAAAGAAGCTTGGTTTGCCGATGCCGGAGAATCACGACGTGCCCGGGGACCCGGACGTGTTACTGCGGAAGCTCGACTGCGCGGTGATCAACGCGCTGCACGAACTGATAGCCCGCCTAAAGCAGACGCCATTTGACACAGTGCGGGCGGCCTTTATCGAGGGAATGCCCGTTTACCCGAACAGCACGTTCCGGAGGAAGAACCACGTTCAAATCTGCGTACGTGACCGGCATGCCATCAAAGGTTACTTCCATATTCTGCCCGATTCGCGATAGCGTCCGCCCGGCAACAACGAAAAACACCCGATCCTCCGCGCCGATCGCCGAAAACCGGGTGATCTTTCAGCACGGGTGAGTGCTCGATCAGAACGAGAACGAGCCGTAAAACGCGCTGTTCTCCCCCTCGCGCTGCCACGAATCGCCGACCGCACCGGCGTTGTAAGTGGCGCGCTCGGTGAAGCCGACTTTGCGGTTGGCGACGGGCGCCAGCGGCGAGTACCAGACGAGGTTCGGCTGCTTGCAGCACTCGTTGTTGGGCATCGGCCGAACGGTGAGATCGGCAACACCCTCCACCTTCACCGCGTAGTCCGTCGACTCGTGCGTGAAGTTGACCGGCGCCTGGCGCACCGAAACGATCTGGCCAAGGGTCTTAGTCGAACGGCTTCGCAGCAGGTCGGCAACGGCCGCTACTTGGGCGCCCGAAGCGTGGGCGTCCACGATCAATTCGGCCTTACGGTCTCCAGAGTCCAGGCCGAGGTTGGCGCTGGACGTGACCGCGGCGACCGCACGCACCCCCGACAGATCGACCCCGTTCCACTGCCCGGATTGGAAGTTCCAAGCGGCCAAGGCGTCATTCCCCGTGGTGACGAGTTCGCCGTTGTAGTGACACGCGCCGGCAAAGACACTGGCGGTGCGGACTTCGACGTAGTCGCCCGTGATTTTCGAAGCCGAAGGAGAAACCACCGGGCCCGCCGAGATCAGCAGGCCGAGGGAACAGAATAGCAATGATTTCATATCAAACTCCTTACGTCGAAGGCGACAGGCCGGATCGGTAACAAACCCGTCCGGGCCTGCAAAGGTCGGGCAAGACGTGCAACCCGTCCGGGCCGATCGGCTGCTGAGTATGGTGGCACCAGCAGTGACCGCTGGGGTCCATTAAATCAGAGGTCTCGGACGGCAGAGTGTCAAGCATGAAATACTTTTTCGAGCGGATTTCGCCGCAAAAGGGCGTTTCGAATTCAGTTGGGTTGCTGCTCATCGGTCCTCCGTGGTCGTGTCAGGCGTTGAGCTTGGCCAGCGCCCGGCGGACAAGGGCTTGGGTCAGGGGGATCTTGTAAGCGTTTTGCTCCATCGGCGTTGCGCCGTCGAGGGAAAGTTTGGCGGCTTGGGCGATGACGTCGTCGCTCAGCTTCTTGCCCGCGAGGAACGTTTCGGCGGCGGGGACGTGCCACGGAATGGTGCCCACGCCGCCTAGCACCACGCGGGCGCGCTTCACGGTCTTTTCCGGCCCAAGATCGACCGCCGCCGCAACCGCCGCGATGGCGAAATCCAGCGAGTCGCGCTCCTTGAACTTCAGGTACGTCGATCGCTGCCCCAATGCCGTGGCGGGAATCTGAACTTGCGTGACGATCTCCCCGTCCTTCAGCACGTTCTCCCTGCGGACGGCGACGGCGGGCGTCACGAAAAACTCTTGGAGCGGGATCGTGCGGAAGCCGTCCGGGCCGGCAATCGTCACCGTGGCTTCGAGCGCGACGAGCATCGGGGCGAGGTCGGACGGGTGCACGTAGTTTGACTTGCCGCCGCCGAAGATCGCGTTGTACTTGTTCTCGCCCCCCTTGGCGAAGCACTCAGTGCCGCCCTTCTTTCGGCAGTTATAGTTTTCCAGGCGGAAATACCAGCACCGCGGTCGCTGGCACAGGTTGCCGCCGATCGTTCCCAGGTTGCGAATCTGCGGCGTGGCGATGGAGGCGGCGGCTTCGGCTAAGCCCGGAAACTTGGCCCGGACGTCCGCGTGCTGCTCGAGCTGCGTGATGGTCGCCAGCGCGCCCAATTTCAGGCCGCCGTTCGCGTCCGGCTCGATCTTGTCCAGGCCTTGGATCGTCTTGAGATTCACCACGCGTGGGGGGCGCACGATGTACGACTTCATCGACGTCAGCAAGTCCTGCCCGCCGCCCATCGGGTGCGGTTTCTCATCCGGGTCGGCCTTCGCGTCCGCCGGCTTGAGGAGCTTGACGGCGTCCTCGACGGTGCCGGCATTGGCCCATTGGAATGCGTTCATAATTCATCCTCTCTGCTGCAATTGCATGAGGCCGTTGAGAATCTTGTCCGGCGTGATCGGCAGCTCGCGGACGCGCACGCCGCAGGCGTTGTAAACGGCGTTGGCGATCGCGCCGACGCCCGGGACGTTCGCCCCCTCGGCCATGCCGATCACGGCCTGCCGCGTGTCGCCGTCGTCGATGATCGGGATCAGCTCGGGCATTTCGAGCGTGCCCGGCAGCTTGTAGTCGCCAAAGCCGGCGTTCACCATCACGCCCAGGTCGCGGTCCATCACCCGGCCTTCGTACAAGGCCATGCCCATCGACTGGATCATGCCGCCGTTGATCTGGCTGTGGAGCGCGGTGCGGTTCAGCGGCAGGCCGCAATCCTGCACGTGGCACATGCGGACGACGCGCACGTGACCGGTCTCGACGTCCACTTCCACTTCGGCGAACGACGCGCCGTGCACGCCGCTCGCCGCAAGCGTCGGCTGCCATTTGCCATGTGCCGTAAGTCCGCCGGCGGGCAGCGCGGCGCACGCCTGTTTCCACGCGAGCGCCTTGCCATTGCCCATCACCTGCCGCTTGTCGAAGAGGACGCCATCCGCCTCAGCGCCCAGCAGCGGCGCGACACGCTTGGCCATCTCCACGCGCGCATTGTACGCGGCATCCTTGACCGACGGGGCGAGCGACGCCGTCGTCGTCGAGCCGCCCGACGCGTTGGCGTTGCCCAGCGTGGAATTGCCGATCCGCTCGGCGACGTCGTCCGATTCCAATCCCAGTTCCTCCGCGACGATGGCGCGAACGTACGTCCGCGTGCCGGTGCCCAGGTCCTGCGTCCCCACCGCGACCGTCACCGAGCCGTCCTGGGCGATAGTCACGTCCACCTTGCACTGGTTGTTCCCGCCCCCGCCCCACGCGCCGATGCCGCAACCCATGCCGCGCTTAAGCGGCCCCGTGCCGCCGCCCGGCGTGGCGTTGCGACGCGCCCAGCCGATCTCCTTCGCGCCGCGGTCGAGTTGCCGGTGCCAGGCCGGATCCGTAACGTTCTTCTTGCGGAACTCGACCGGATCCAGGCCTAGCTTGTACGCCAGCTCGTCCATCAGCGATTCCATCGCGAACGACGCCTGCGGGTGGCCCGGCGCCCGCAGCGCGACGGACGAGTCTTCGTGCGTGTTGAGCGCGGACGACTCACGGTAGAAGTTCTGCGCTTTGTACTGATACGGGATGCCCGCGATGTTGGAATTGCCGATGCCCGGCAGGGCGTGCTGGACCGCATGCACCGCGACCAGCGTGCCATCCTTGTTCGCGCCGGCCTTGAGCTTCTGGATCGAGCCCGGCCCGTTGCCCGCGGCGAGAAACTCGTCGCGGCGCGTCAATGCCATCTTGACCGGAGCGTTCAGCGCCTTCGCGAGTCGGCACGCCCACTGGCCGGCGATGCCGATGCCGAACTTCGACCCGAATCCGCCCCCCATGTTCTGCACGATCGACGTGACCTTGCTCTGCTGCAGGCCCAGTTCCTTCGCCGAGTCGCCGGGGATGGTGAACGTGCCCTGCGTCGAAGCGTAGACGGTCGCCGAATCCCCGCCGCGGAAGTCGGCCGTGATGCTGTGGGTTTCGAGGCAGGAGTGGTGCAGGATCGGCGTGCGGTACTCGACGTCGACGACCGCGTCGCACTTCTCGAACGCGGCGGTGGTCTGCTCGGCGTTGCCCTGCTTCTGCACGCGCCGGTTCGGCCCCCCGACCTGCGGCGCGCCCGGCTTGAGCGCCTCCTCCCCTTTGACGACGTGCGGAAGTTCGTCGAACTCGACCACGATGGCGCGAGTCGCGTCCTGGGCGATCTCCGGCGTTGTGGCCGCGATGGCGGCGATCGGTTGGCCCTCGAATCGCACCTCGCCGCCGACGTTCACGACCGCCAGCACCGCCTTGACGCCTTCGAGTTTCTGCGCCGGCCCGAGATCAAGCTTGGTGATCTTGGCGTGCGCCTGGGAAGACGTAAGAAACCGGCCGAACAGCATGCCCGGGAGGCGGACGTCCTGCGTATAGACGGCGACACCGGTCGCCTTCGCCGCGCCATCGACGCGCCGCATCGGGTGGTTGAGGAGCCGATGTTTGTCGTTCGCGCCCCACGACGGGCCGCCGGTATCCTCGACTTCGACCTCGATCTCGCCCATCGGCACGCCGTCGACGACCTTGGGGACTTTGATTGTTTTCTTTGCCATGGTGGACCCGGATAAGGGTGGAAATGGTCCGTCCGAACGCGATCAAGCCTTGGATGCCGCTTGAGCGGCGGCGAAGACGTGCGGGTAAGTGCCGCAGCGGCAGAAGTTCCCCTTGCACGCCTCGCGCACCTGCGCCTCGGTCGGGTGCGGGTTCTCCGCCAGCAAGGCGCTGATCGTGGTCACGAAGCCCGGCGTGCAGAAGCCGCACATCATCGCGTCCTTCTCGACGAACGCCGCCTGCACGGCGTTCATCTTGTCGGGAGTCCCCAAACCCTCGACGGTCGTGACCTTCTTGCCCACCGCGTCGATCGCCAGCACGCTGCAGCCGTAGACCGGCGTGCCGTTGAGCAGCACCGTGCAGGCCCCGCAGGTGGCCTCGTTGCAGACGAGCTTCGGGCCGGTGATGGCCGGTTCGAGGCGGTCGCGCAGCGCGCTGATAAGCGTCGTCCGCGGCTCGACGGTCACCTGGCGGTCCTGATCGTTCACGTGCAGCGTGAGCTTGACGGACCCTTCGAGAACGGTGTTCACCGCGTCAGCCCCGGGCGGCGCGGGATCGGCCGCCTGCGCGGCCCGCGCCAGCACCGCCTCGGTCGAAACCGCGGCCACGCCGACTCCCTTTAGAAAGTTTCTGCGGGTCCACTTGGAGGACTGGTCTGACATGAGTTGGCTCCTGGCGTCTTGGACGTGATTCACAGGAACGGCCACGACGTACCCTACCCCTGCCCGGCCGGAGGGGTCAAGGGACCGGAGGGGAAATCAAAACACCCGATTCGCTGTGCGAATCGGGTGTCTCTAAAGTGGGCAGGGCCGGGATTGAACCGGCGACACATGGATTTTCAGTCCATTGCTCTACCAGCTGAGCTACCTGCCCGGCAGAGGGAGGAAAGAGTCTACGCGGGGGTTGTGTTTTTTCAAGGCCCGCGGGCGACGTGATCGATACGCCGGGGCGGGGGGATTTCTGACGGCGCTAGTCCAGGGCGAGGTCTTTGCCGGTGAGCTTGCGGTAGGCCTGGAGGTAGCGTTCGCGGGTGCCCATGATGACTTCGGGGGGGAGTTCGGGGGCGGGGGGGGTTTTGTTCCAGGGCTGGGCTTCGAGGTAGTTGCGGACGAACTGCTTGTCGAAGGAGGGTTGATCGTGGCCGGGCTCGTAGTCGTCGGCGGGCCAGAAGCGGCTGGAGTCGGGGGTGAGGACCTCGTCGATGAGGATGAGGCGTCCGTCGGCGGGGAGCTGGCCGAACTCGAACTTGGTGTCGGCGATGATGACGCCGTGCGAATCGGCGTAGGTGGCGGCGGTGGTGTAGAGGGCGAGGGTGCGGTCGCGGAGCTGGGTGGCGGTTTCGACGCCGACGCGGTTGACCATGTCGTCGAAGGTGATGTTGACGTCGTGGCCGGATTCTTCCTTGGTGGCGGGGGTGAAGATCGGGGCGGGGAGCTTGCCGCACTGTTTGAGGCCGGGCGGGAGGGCGACGCCGCAGACGGTGTGCGAGCGGTGGTATTCCTTCCAGCCCGAGCCGGCGAGGTAGCCGCGGGCGACGCACTCGATGGGGACGACCTCGGCCTTTTTCACGAGCATCGACCGTCCCTGGAGTTGCTCGGCGTGCTTGCGGAGCTCGGGGGGGTAGTCCTTCATGCGGGTGGCGATGAGGTGGTTTTCGAACTGGCGGCCGAACTTTTCGAACCAGAAGAGGGAGAGCGCGGTGAGGATCTTGCCCTTGTCGGGGACGCCGCCGGGCATGACGACGTCGTAGGCGCTGATGCGGTCGGTGGCGACGATGAGCAGCTTGTCGCCCAGGTCATACACGTCACGGACTTTGCCCCTGCGGACGGGGAAGGGGAGGTTACTCCGAAGGAATGCGTCGAGCATGGTGTACATGGATGATAACGCTCCTGAGTGACGTTGTCTCCAATAGGGATCGGCCGGTAACGAGCGCGAGATAAGGAGGGGGTGATTCGGGAAAACGGGCCGCACCGGAAGGGGGCATTGGGGGCGGATAACTTGCGGCTTGGCGCACTGAACTGGCCATGACGCGCGAAGCCAGATCCCTTCGGCAAGTTCAGGGCAGGCTCGTCGCGAGTGACGGTCCCCTCGAGACGGCGATGGCTTAGCGGGCGACGGGCATCCCTTGATGCGCAACGTTGTGAACAACGATGCGCGTTTGCGCGATGGCGATCGGGCATAAGTGACCGTCATATTGAGCCCAGCGAAACATCTGGCCTCGACGTTCCAAGCCAGATCCTTCGCAAGCTCACGATGACGGTTCTCGCGGCCCCGCGGTGGCTTACGGTGTGGCGGGCACTCATTAACGCGCAACGTGGTGAGGCGAGCCCCGCGAAGGGGATGGGGGGGATTCGAAATCAGTTCGATGCGATGGATTACGACGGGCCGGTCAGAACGAGGTCCGCCGAAGGCTCGGGGGCGGCGAAGGCGTTGCCCGTTGAATTCAGGTATTCGGTCAGCGTGTTGTCGTCGAGCTTGATCGAGCCGGATTCTATGAAGTGGCGTGGCAGGGAAGCCGCGGCGGGGGCGGTGGGGTCGTCGACGCGGGCGGGCGCGCGGAAGATCCAGACGCGATCGGCCAGACCGGCATCGAGGAAACCTTGGGCGAGGGTTGGGCCGGGTTCGACGAGGAGGTGGGTGACACGGTCGGCGTACAGGTCGTCGAGGACTGCGCGAAGGGGCACCCGGCCGCTGGCGTCGGTCTCGATCGGACGCAGCTCGGCGTCGGTCATCGCGAGTTCGCGGATGCGATCGGCCAGGCCGCCGGTGCCGTGGTAGATGCGCACGGGGGTGGCGGCGTCGCCGGGTTCGAACAGGCGACGGGTGGGGTCGATCCGGAGGGAGGCGTCGAAGACGATTCGCATTCGCTGGGCGTTGTGGGGCGCGGACGGGCTGCGGGCGGTGAGCAGGGGGTCGTCGGCGAGGACGGTGTTAATGCCGACGGCGATGGCCTCGCAGCGGGCGCGGAGGTCCTGCACGGCCTGGGCGGATCGCGCGTTGCTGATCTGAAGCCTTCGACCGCCCGGGCCGGCGACCTTGCCGTCGGCGGTCTGGGCCCACTTGAGCGTGACGTAGGGTTGGCGGTGCAGCGTGCGGGCGACGAATGGCGCCAGGAGCTGGTCGCACGCCGGGCGGAGGGTTGAATCGTCGACTGTGATCCCGGCGTTGCGCAGGGCGGCGATGCCCTTGCCGTTTACGTCCGGATTGGGATCGACCGAACCGACCACGACCCGCGCCAGCCGCGCTTCGATCAGGCGCGGCACGCACGGCGGTGTTTTCTTGTTCAGGTGGCAGCAGGGTTCGAGGGTGACGTACGCCGTCGCCCCTTCTGGCGATTCGATGCAGCTTTCGAGGGCGTTGGGCTCGGCGTGGGCCTCGCCGTACCGGCGGTGATAGCCGCCGCCGATGACGTGGCCGGCCTTGACGATGACGCAGCCGACCATGGGGTTGGGTTCGACGCGGCCGCGGCCGTTCATGGCGAGGCGGATGGCGCGCCGCATGAACTGTTCGTCGGCTTCGACTGGGGCGACGGTCATAGGGTCGTTCTAGTTTTGCCAGCGGCCCTTCGGGCACGCCGCTAAACGAGGGATCAGGGGCGTGGGTGGGGCGCGGGTGCGGGGGATTCGGTTGCCTCGGTCTTCAGTTCCTTGCCGTGGGAGGAGAAGAGGCTGTAAATGATCATCAGCCCGACCCCCACGCACAGCAGGATGTCCGCCACGTTAAAGATGAACGGGAACACTTCCCGATCCTTCCCCGGATAACTCAGGATCGACCACGCCCCCGGCCAGCGCCACCCCGGGAGCGCGTGAATCATGTCGCGCACGTAGCTGAAGACGATGCGGTCGTACATGTTGCCGAGCACGCCGGCCAACAGCATCCCCAGCACGAACTGGTACAGTCGCTGCCGCTTGCTGGTGGCGAACAGGTAACTGAGGAAACCGATGGCGATCACCGACACGGCGAGGAATAGCCACTTCTGTCCCTGGCCCATGCCGAAGACCGCGCCGCGATTGGTTGTCGTCTCGAAGTGGATCCAGCCGGGGATGAACTCGTGCACCCGCGGCCGGGGGTCGTCCGGCGCCGCGCTCGGCGGTTGCAGGTGCGTGAACGCGTACGCCTTGGTCCAAAGGTCCAACGCAACGCCGATCGCGCAAACGAGAAAAAACCTTGCCACCGCGGCGGGGTTCTTGAAGTTTTCGGTCGGAAACGCCATCGGGTGTTTGCGCGTCAAGGTAAGGGGAGGAATGAAAAAGGGCAAAAGGAGTCGGCTCCTTTTGCCCCGGGGTATCTAAGGAAACCCGCGGAACATGTTCCGCGGACGTTCGACAGATTGTCAGCGGACGCCGCGGTTTTCGAGTTTGCGGGCGTGCTCGATGGAGTACTTGGCCCAGGGCTGAACTTCGAGGCGGGCCTTGCTGATGGGTTTGCCGGTGCCTTCGCAGATGCCGTAGCGGCCGTCCATGATCTTGGTCAGCGCCTGGTTGATCTCCCGCAGGAGCTGGCGGTCTTTTTCCATCAGGCCGAGGGTGAATTCCTGCTCGTAGTTGTCGGTGCCCATGTCGGCCATGTGCAGGGGCAGGTTGGAGAGGTTCTCGCCACTGCGCTGCAGGGCTTCGCTTTCCATGGAGCGCATGTCGCCGACGAGCTCGCGGCGCTTGGCCAGCAGCATGTCGCGGAAGAATTCGAGTTCCTTGGACGACAGCCCCGCCTGGTTTTTGCTCGGTTTGCCCGTCGGCGGCGGGGGCGGAGGAATAATCGTTGAGGTCGGCGCGGCCTTCGCCTTGCCGTTGGCCTTGCCGTTCGAACCCTTAGGCTCGCCGCTCCCTAGCTTCGGCGGGGTCGGGCTCGCCACCTTTTTGATGACGACGGGTTTCATGGCCGGCGTCTTGGCGATCGCGAGCTTTGACGGCGACTTGCCGCCCCCCGCTTTGGCGGCGACGGCGGCGGCCTTGCCCTTTGCCTTCGCGGGACGCGCGGCGGCCGGCTTCGCCTTGGCCTTGACCTTCGCCTTGGCCTTGGGCGCCGCCCTTTTGCCGGCCGGATCGGCCTTCTTGTTCGCGGACTTATTGGTTGGCTTGGCCACGGAAACCCCAGCTCCTTTCACAGAAAACGCGGCGACCATATGGGTCGTCGGGATCGACCGGGTTCATTCCAAGGTAAAAGCCCCTCATTTATAACGCTAAATGCGAGAAATGTCAATACTTTCCGTTCGGCCGCGGTTCGGGATATTGCCATGTTGTCATCCCCCTCAAACACTTTGCTTTTCCCGCCCCCGTGCAATTGTCCCGACCCGTCCCACCAGTATAATCCGCCCAACTTTCGCCCGGACCCTCGGAAATGCCGGGACGCGCAACTCCATTTTCAACGCAGGAGGAACACACCATGGCCGATAGCCCCAACCAAGATTTCCCGACCATCCTCGGGCCCGACGCCACGTTCAAAGGGGAGCTGACGTACGAAAAGGGAATGCGCCTCCACGGCAAGCTCGAAGGCAAGGTCAATACCCCCGGCCGACTCCACATCGCCAAGGAAGCCAAAATGCAGGCCGACGTCGACGCCGGCGCCATCACCGTCGAAGGCGACGTCCACGGCAACCTGAGTGCGGGCGATCGCATCGAACTCAAGCAATCCGCCCGCTACGAGGGGGACCTGCGTTCCAGCCGACTCGTCGTCGATGAAGGCGCGATCCTCGTCGGTCACGTCACCGTCGGCCCCGACGCCGTCAAGGGCGCCCGCACCCCGCAACAGCAGCAAGCCGGTGGCAAGCCCGCAGCCCTCCCCGGCCCCCAACCCCAGAACCAACCTAACAAGTAGGAATTCGGTCCGCCGCGCGCAGCAGTAGCGCCCATTTAGCGGGAGCACCGAAGGCGCCCACTTTCGATGTTTCGAGGGTGCGCGTCTACAATCGTTCGCAATGGCCCAGGGCGAGACCAATATCCCCACACCGGACGACCGGCAGGTCGTCGTCTGTCTGTATTGCAACAAGCCCCAGGAGGTGGGTCGAAAGACCCTCTCCATGACGTGTAAGTTCTGCAACAAGTCGCTTCGCCTGCAGGACATTCCGCTCAAGGGCTACGAGGCCCGGCGGTCGATCGAGACGCTCGGCATCGTCACCGTCGAGAAGAAAGGCAATGTCGTCACCGACAAGATCCTCTGTGGCGGCCTCGTCGTCCGCGGGAAGGTGAAGGGCAACGTCAAGTCGCGCGGCCCGGTGCTGGTCGGGCCGGAGGCCGAGATCAAGGGCGACGTGACCGCGCCGACGCTGGCCGTCGGCGCCGGCGCGATTCTCGAAGGGAATTACAACATCGGTCCCGAGACGCCTAAACCCCCGCAGGGGGGGATGAAGGCGTTGCCGCCTTGACGCCGATTGTCGTCGCTTCCATCTGTCGTTGGGCTAATTGCAAGACGGGTTCGATTTCCAGCGCCCTCAGACAGGTTCGGTGGGAGCAGTCACGGGAGTAGCAGGGACTGCACTCGATCTTCATTCGGATGACGCAGTCCATTCGGCCGTAAGGGCCCGTTCGCACCGGATTGGTCGGGCCGAACGGTGTCACCAGTGGCCGGCCCAGCGCCGCCGCGATGTGCATCGGGCCCGAGTCGTTCGCCGCCACCAGCGCGGCCCCCTCCAGCAGCGCCGTTAGCTGCTTCAGCGTCGTGCGCCCCGCGAGGTTGATCACGCCCGGCATGTCACCGGCCATCGCGGCGGCGTCCGCGCCGCCGGCGAGCACCGAGGTCAGGCCGAAGCGATCGCCGAGCGGCGCGACGAGCCCGGCAAACCGCTCGACGGGCCAGCGCTTCGTCTTCCAATTCGTCCCCGGCATCAATACCGCATACGGTCCCGTGTCGCCCAGCAGCGATCGAACGTACTCGCGATCCCCGTCCGTCGTCGCGAACGGGAACACCACCTCGTTCGTCTCGCACCCCACGAACCGCGCCACCGCCAGGTACCGGTCGATCGCGTGCTGCTCCATCGTCTCGATCGGCACCCGGTGCGTGTAAAACACCCAGGCCAGTTCCCGCGCGTTCGCGAACCCCACCCGCACCGGCGCCCGCGTCTTCTTCGCCAGCCACCCGCTTCGAAACAGCCCCTGCAAATCGATCACCAGATCAAACTGTCGCTCCCGTAGCGATCGCGTAAACCGCCTCAACTGCAGCGCCAGCGAAACGCTCCGCCAAGCCCGCCCCATCCGCTTTCGATCGAACAGGATCACCTCGTCCAGCAGCGGATGCCCCTCCAGCAGCCCCGCGCACGCCGGCGTCACCAGCCACGACACCTTCGCCCCAGGCCACCGCCGCTTCACCAAATTCAGCACCGGTAGCGCGTGCACCACGTCCCCGATCGCGCTGGGCTTGATGATCAGAATTCTCGCCGGCGACAAGTTCACTCGCCATCCCCCGCCGCCGCGTCCGACACGTCCGCTTCCTCCTCTGTCTCCTCCGCCTCCATCCGCGTGAACGGCGAATACCCCTGGCAGAGCGCCAGGCTGTCCGCCGGTGTGTACTCCCGGTGCTCACGCATGCTCCGCAGCAGCCGCTGGATGCCGAACGTGTCCCACCGGTAAAACCGCACGCCGTCCACGTCCACCAGGATTGGCGTCGCCCCCCGCACCTCATCCGGCATCACGATCCAGTTGCTCGACTTCGAATCGAAATGACTCAGCCCCACCCGGTCGATCCGCCGCAGCATCCGCCCGCACCGCCGGAACATCTCATCCCGCTCTCCCGCCCCGAGCAATTCCAAATTCGTCACCGCCAGCGTCCGCCCCGGCACGCGCTCGAACACGATCACCTGATCCACCACGTACCCCATCACCCGCCGCTCCATCACCAGCAGCGGCCAAGCCGTCGGGATCCCGCGAATCAGCAACGCCCAAGCCTTCCGCCAAGCCCGCCACGAGCGCGACCCCCGCCCGATCTCGTTCACGTACCGATACCATTTCTTCCGCCGCGCCCGTTTCACGATCACGTCCACCGGCCGTCCCGCCAGCGTCACGTCGCCCGCCAAAACGTCGCCGCTCCGGCCGCTCTTGAGCACCTCCAACAAACCCCCCTCGATCCGCGACCTCAAGATCGGCCACTCCCGTTCCCAATCCCGTTCGCTTACCTCCAGCCGGCTCGCCGGTGAAAACCGGTGCGGGTACTTCCACAGCTTAAAACAAACCCCCGACCACTCGCCAACCCGCACCCGCCCGAAATACCGATTCCCACCGCCAATCCGTCCCGCCGACTTCCGCCAGATCCCCGGACTCAGGTCATTCGCGCGCGGCATCGCCGACCCCGGCGCCAAGAGGTCCCACCCCCGCCGAATATCCTGCCGCGTCGCGTACCGCGCCACGCTATGCCCCAGCCGAAGGATCTGCCGCATCTTCAACCCCCCCGACGTCACCGCATACGCGTCCAACAAGTAAACCCGCCCCCCGTCGTCCTTCAAAAAATTCCCCAGGTGCAGATCCTCATGCCCAAGCCGCGCCTGCCCCAGCGCATTCACGACCTCGCGCACCTGCCGCGCGATCTCCAGGTGATCCGCCGGCCGCGTCCCGCGCAATTCGTGCTCATTGAAGTACCGATCGAGCTGCACCGAAGGCTCGATCGCCTCCGAGATCACCGCGTCCCCCTTCACCTTGCCCACCGTAAAGCCCGACAACACCGCCACCGCCCGCGGCGCCGCCACCCGCCCCTTCTGCAACCACTGCAACCGCACGAACTCCCGCATCGCCGGATTCCCGCGCACCCGCCGTTTCCACCACGACCCCGGCCGCGGATAAAACTTCAGGTAATACCCCTTCCCCCCCACCTCGAACCGCCACACCTGCCGATAGGGCCGATCCTTCACCAGCGTGCCGACGCGCGGCAAATCCCGAAGAGTCTGTTCCAATTCCGCCGCCGACATCGGCGAGCGTTATATCGGAGAAACCCTCCCCAAGGAATTCGCGCCCCCAGCTCACCTCTCGGCAAATCCCATGTTCTCTCTTTCTCTGCGATCTCTGCGTCTCTGCGGTTTATCTTCTTCACCCGCCCTCCCCCCGCTCCACGTCGCTCGCCTCCAGCCCCGTCGCCACCTCGCGCAGGATTCCTTTCTGCACGTAGATCGGCCGAATGATCCGCCGCATCATCGGCAGCATCGCCGCGAAGAACGCCACCGCCACGATCACGATCATCCCCGCCGTCGTCACCGTCCGCGACGCCCCGCCGATCCCCCCGCCGTAGTGCGTCGCCACCGCCCCCGCCAGCAGGTTCCCGAACGGCGCCATCCCCAGGAACGCCACCGTGAACAGGCTCATCACCCGCCCGCGCTTGTCGTCGTCCACCAGCGTTTGCAGCAGGGTGTTCGCCGACGCGAAGACCGTGATCATCCCGAACCCCGCCACCGGCGAAAACGCCAGCGCCATCCACAGCTTTCCCGCCGCCCCCGCCGCCGCGAACGAGATGATCGACAACCCGAAGATCAACCCCGCGATCGCGATCAACCGCCCCAGCCCCACCACGCTCCGCCGCGACGCCAGGTAGATCGCCCCCGCCAGCGCCCCCACGCCCGACGCCCCCTGCAGGAACCCCAGCATCTGCGACCCCTTCCCCGCCCCCAGAGACAACTTGTCCGCGAAGATCGGCATCAGGATGCTGAACGCCGGCATCCCCGTCAGGCTCAACAGCGCCATCAACAGCAGCAGCACGCGGATCGGCACCGAGTCCCACACGTACGCCACGCCCTCCCGCAGCTCCTCCACCACCGACCGCGTCCGTTCCTTCGGCTCGTGCGGCCGCACCCGCATCATCAGCAGCGACACTACCACCGCGATGTACGACAACCCGTCGATCAAGAAGCAGTACGCCTCCCCCACGTAATAAACCAAAAACCCCGCCGCCGCCGGCCCCAGCGACCGCGCCGCGTGCACCATCGTCGAATTGAGCGCGATCGCGTTCGCCAGATCCTCCCGATCCTCCACCATCTCCACCGTGAACGCCTGCCGCGTCGGCATGTCGAAGCAATTAATCAGCCCCTGCACGAACGCCAGCGCCACCACCTCCCACGTGCGGATGTGCGTGAACGCCAGCGCCGCCAGCGCCAGCGACTGCAACCCCGACAGGATCTGCGTGATCACCAGCAGCCGCCGCTTGTTCCACCGATCCGCCCACACCCCACCGAACGGCGCCAGAAAAAAAAGCGGGATCTGCCCCGCGAACGCCACCGTCCCCAGCAGCAGCGCGCTCCCCGTCATCTTGTAAATCAGCCACACCGTCGCGATCTGCGTCAGGAACGTCCCCACCAGCGAAATCATCTGCCCCACGAAAAACAGCCGATAGTTCCGCGACCGCAGCGCCCGAAAAAGCCGCCACGACTGCGCGTCCTGCGTCCCGTAATTCAGCAACACCGCCATGCGCCCCCAAGCTTATGCCAACGCTCACGCCGACGCGAACGCGCGATATCCCTCCTCCCGTTAACCGTCAATCGGAAACCGCTTCTCGATCCGCTGCCAGTACCCGAGATCCACGATCTCCTCGAACCGCGTCATGTCCACCGCCCGTCGCGCGTCCAGTGGCCGGCCCGCCCGCAGATCCGCCGCCGCGCGTTCGACCGCGTCCGTGCAGGCGAACAGCAGCGTCACCGGGTACAGGATCATCGTGAACCCCATCTCCCCGAACTGCGCCGGCGGCAGCCACGGTGTCTTCCCACCGTTCTCCAGCACGCTCGTCGCCAGCGGCACGCCCCGAAACACCCGCCCGATCGCCTCGAGCTGTTCCACCGTCTCCGGCCCCTCCACGTAAACCCCGTCCGCCCCCGCCTTCAGGTACCGCTCTCCCCGGCGGATCGCGCTCTCCAGCCCCTCCGGCCCCAGCGCATCCGTCCGCGCCAGCACGAAAAACTCCTTGTTCGACCGCGCCGCCACCGCCGCCTCGACCTTCCGCACCATCTCCTCCACCGGGACCACGCGCTTGTCGTCCATGTGCCCGCACTGCTTGGGCGCCTGCTGGTCTTCGACGAACAGCGCCGCCGCGCCCAGGCCTTCGTACGCCCGCACCGTGTACGTCACGTTCTTCGCGTCCCCGTACCCGTCGTCGGCGTCAACCATCATCGGCAGCGACGTCGCCGACAAAATATCTCGCACCGCCGCGTACCGCTCCGCGAAGTGCGTCAGGTCCACGTCCGGCACCCCGTGCCGGCTCCCCGCCACCGCGAACCCTCCCACCTGCACCGCGGAAAAACCCGCCCGCTCAATGAGCCGCGCCGACAGCGCGTCATGAGCCACGGGCAACAGTAAAGGCGATTCCGTCCGCAACGCTTCCTTCCATGCGATCCGCTCGCCAAGGACATGTTGCATCCCCAAATCTTTAACCCAATCCCCACCCCGCCGGGAACGCCCATTCCAGAACCACCCGCCCGTTGCGCACACCGTCGAATCGCGAACCCGCCCCCCACATAGCCCGCCGCTTGCGGCGGGTTGTCGCATCAAGGAATCAAATCCCCGTTCGCGCGTTCATATCGCCCCGACGACCACCCCCCGCCGTCATCCCCAAACAGGTTGTACCGATACCCGAAAAATCGAACGCACAAGGCCCCCGTCCCGTCCACGCAAAGCCAAGTCCGCCGCGTGGTCGTCGTGCCAACGATAAGGTCGCCTTGCCGCCGCGAATACGACGCCAACGACACGTAATTCTTCCCCCGTTCGCACTTCGCCCGAACCTCGTCGATGACCGTTCCCCCTCGGATCAAACGACACCGCAGCCGCCCATCGCCCACCGGATCGACCGCAACGCGATCTCCCCGATCCGACCAATGCGCCATCCGGCTCGCCGGCGCGACCGATTCCCACAGCGTGTACAGCCCGTCCCCCAGAGCCCCATTGACATACGTACCCCGGAGATTCGAAAGATCCGGCTCAACCACTCGCCACTCAGCCGGCGGCGTAAACTTCGGCCCCCCGCACCCCGACGCGCCACCGATCAAGACAACCGCGGCCAGAATGGCAAAGGCGTACCGACCCATGCGGCGATTGTACTCCCCCGCCACGAAACGCCGCACGAACGGCCCGGCGATTTCGGTTCTGCCTTCGCCGCCCGAAGAAGGTTCACCGCAGAGACCCACAGGACGCGAAGGAAGAAGAGGAATCACGCCCTTCGTAGGGCTCGCTTCACGACGATGCCCATTTGCGCTTCGGCTTTCGAACGGAAGTGACCGTCATGCTGAGCGCAGCGAAACATCTGGCTCGGTAATTCGAGGCCGGATCCTTCGCAAAGAGGCGGCCAACCTGACCGAAGCGGACTTCGACGACTTGCTATTGAGGTCAGATGAATCCTGTCGGGTCAGGGTGCCACAGGTCGGCGTACTCGCAGACCTGTGTCTTCCTTCGCACCACGAAACACAGGTCTCGGAGTACCGCGACCTGTGGCACCCACGCTCGGCCGTTGTTGTGACTGGAAAGGACTCTTCTGACCCTCGATAAACGACGTCGCGACCGACTCGGCGAATTGTAACGAACCGCCGGTGCGCCCCGTCATCCCGCCGGCTTAGTCGGGTAAGCTAACGGAATGAAGCGCGCGGGTCGGATGCTGTTCCGTTCGGCGGCGGCAATGTCGCTGCTCCTTTTAGTGGTGGCCGCGGGAATGTGGGCCGGGAGTTACCGATCGGAGTATTTCGTGGGACATGGGACACGTCGAACCGCCCAGTGCGTTTCGCTCTCTCGCGGGGAGATGTCCCTCGACCTCGTTTGGGACAATACTTACCCGTGGCATAACCCGGATGACGAGGGATGGACGTGGGGGAAAAACCCCGCCGGCGACCTCCTCCGACACGTGAATCGAGATTACCTCTTCGCTCACCCGCCGGTCGCCGGATTCTTCTTCGCCCGGGGAACCATGTCCGGGGCACGGATTGCGAAGCTGCTGGTTCCGATGTACTTCGTCTGCTGCCTGCTCGCCCCTCTCCCACTGGTTGAGATCATCCGATGCCGCTCGCGCGGCCGGGCCCGGCGCGCGGCCGCCGGCCGCTGTCGTTCGTGCGGCTACGACCTGCGCGCCACCCCGGATCGGTGTCCGGAGTGTGGGGCGGTTTCGACGACGAACGCCGCGAGGCCCGGCGGCGCGCACCCCGATCGACCCGCCAGTCCCGTCGAACGCTCGTGACGTGATTATCGTAATTGCGTCACCGAAATGTGCCGCGTGTACACTCCCGCAATGCGATTGGCCCTCTTCATCGTGCTGCTATCGGCCGCCCCAGGCTGTCGGAGCCGCGTAGCAGCCTCGCGCCCGGCACCACCGCCCGACAACCAGTCGTCCGCGGTACGGGTCACAAGCGTGGCCGAAGCTCGCGCGGTCGCCCAGCAATATCTTCGCGATCACAACCTCGAAGACGGCACCACCCTGTCGGAAGGCATAAAGTCCCACTCCGAGGGCTGGTCGTTCCTGGTGGATTTCAATGAAAGCCTCGTTGTCGGCGGCCACTTCTTCCTGCGCGTCCTTCCCGACGGAACCGTCATCCAGACGGGCGGAGCATAGTCCGGCGGCCGCTCAGTCGCCGCTTTCGCTCCCAGTCCGCCGCCGCGCGGATTCGCCGACGCCAGTTACGTTCTTCATCCGCGCCATCTGCGTCATCCGTGGTCCATCTCGTTCCCCGAATCTGGCGCCCCGAGCGACCCACCGGGCCGGTCGAGCGCAATGGCCCGAGTGGCGGTTCCGTCCCGTGAGGCACGAGTGATCGCCTGTGGTATGATGCGTGCATGGAGCGCGAGCGCCCTGTTCTCGACGGCGTCCGCGACAAAGCAAAGAGCCCGCGTACAACTTCGGTCTTCTGGCGGTGCGCTTTCTGGGCAAGCGCCGTTCACCTTTGCGTCTTCGGAATGGTCATGGCGATGGCGTGGCTGCCCGAGGCACTCAATCCGTCATTCCTCACGGCCTTCTACCCCGCGTCACTGGGTCTGCTCGGCGCGTTAGCCGTTTGGCTATTCTTCAACCAGGCCCTCGTCTGGTGCATCATGCTTGCCGCCGATCTCCCGGCGCTCTGCCTGACGTGGGCATTGGCGCGCCAACGCGCGAGGCGCCGGCACGTCCCGTACTACCTTTGTTTCGTCCTGTGTATCGGCGTCGCACATGCCGGGGCGACCCTCTACGGGGCCCATGTCGCGGTCTTTCGAACCCCGCAGCAAACTTTCGTTGTCGAGGGCGAACAAGGACTCCTAGCGGATGCCTACCTCGCACTCCCGGCCTTCGTGATCTGCGTCGGCATCATCACCCTCGGGCGGCCTTCGCGTGCGGCGGGGACGTGTGGCACCTGCGGGTACGACCTCCGCGCCACGCCCGACCGCTGCCCGGAGTGCGGCGAGGTGCCGCCCGCCCAAGCCGCGAGGCCCGGCGGGGCGAGGTGGTGAGCGGGGGGCGAAGTCGGAGTCCTTCGCGACCCGCGGGGCGGGCCGCGTTCACCCCGCACCGATTACTAAGGACGGCCGTCGAGGCTACACTCACGCCAATGGAGCCACGCCTCGAAGACATCGCGCGAGAGCACGACCTAATGCTGGCCCAGGTAGGCGCATTGGGCTTGGCCAACGA